>Ga0209624_10000120_pt1 | contig 71718 bp, 60 predicted proteins | sample JacPinW_OM2H0_O1_FD_188565 | JGI IMG/M metagenome (GOLD analysis project Ga0209624, IMG submission 188565) | Forest soil microbial communities from Algoma, Ontario, Canada - Jack Pine, Ontario site 1_JW_OM2H0_O1 (SPAdes) (version 2) | ecosystem: Environmental > Terrestrial > Soil > Boreal... | reverse complement strand
CGCGTGCGAGGGGTACTGGAACTTGATGGGGCATCGAGGCTGCCGGAGTTCCGGGGCGCGGGGAGTAGGTGAAAACGTGCAGGTAGGTGAGCGGCAGGTCTTCGATCACACGACTGGTGGCTTCGAATTCGCTGTCGGTCTCGCCGGGAAATCCAATCATCACGTCGGCGCCGATCGCGGCGGCGGGCATGGCGGCGTGGATCTTTTCGATCTTCTCTCGATAATGCCAGGGACGATATTTGCGATGCATGCGGCGCAAGACGGCGTCGCTGCCGGATTGCATGGGTACATGGGCGTGCTTGGCGATGCGTGGTTGCGATGCGACTAGAGAGATCAGTGCGTCGGTCCAGTCCATGGGCTCGACGGAAGAGATGCGAAGTTTTTCGAGCGCGGTCCCGGCGAGGATGGCGCGGATTAGAGAAGGCAGATCGGGCTTCCGGCTTCCGGCCCTCAGCCTGCGAAAGCTGTTTTCTGAGTCGGTGATCTCACTCCGGAAGCCGGCGGCCGATAGCCGGACGCCGCTTAGATCTCGTCCCCATCTCCCCAGATTAATTCCGCTGATGACCACTTCGCGATAGCCGGAGTCCACCAGGCCGTTCACCTCGCTCAGGATTCGATCCATGGGGAGCGAGCGGCTTTGTCCGCGGACGAAGGGAATGACGCAGAACGAGCAGCGATTGTCGCAGCCGTCCTGGACTTTGAGGTTGGGGCGGGTGCGGTCGTTGGCGGCGTCGAAGACCGGAGCGGCTTGGAGTTCCGTGTGCGCGAAAATGTCGGAGACGAAGATGGGAGTTCCATCTTCCTCACGGCCTTCCGGCCGGGCAGTCAGCGTTATCAGGGGTAGGAACGCCGCCGGCCGCGGATCTGAGGGCACCTCCACAGAGGCGACAGTTTTCGCCGCGCTGGCGGACTGTGCGTGAGGGCCGGTGCCCTTCTTTGGGGACGCGGATGCGTTTCTTGGACCACAGCCCTGGAGAGCCGATTCGGCTGTGCGAGTGACGATTTCTGCCAGTTGGTGTTTGTGCGAGTTGCCGATGACCAGACTGACGCCGGAGAGCGCGGCGATTTCTTCGGGGGCGCGTTGTGCGTAACAGCCGGTCACTACGATTCTTGCTTCCGGATTCTGGCGGCGGACCCGGCGGATGGCGGCACGCGCGTCCTGATCTGCTGCGGCGGTGACTGTGCAGGTGTTCATCACCACTACCGACGCCTGGGCGGGAGTTGAGGCGCGGCACATTCCGCGCAGCTCGAACTGGTGTTCGAGAGCGGCGCCGTCGGCCTGAGTGGCGCGGCAGCCGAAGTTCTGCACGTAGTATCCGGGCACGGTCCTATGGTAACGCAGAGTTTGCGTTACTGAGGGACGAGCAAAGCGAAAGGCCCCGTCTCAGCCCGAGGCCAAGTCAAGAGGCTACAGGCAAACGTTGCCGCGCCACACTTTGCGCTGTCCACACTCTCGGCTCATTACGCTGTGGCCGCGGTTCTCCTGGATTGGAAACACTCTCGGCAGAAGACTGGGCGGCCCTGCGTGGGGCGGAAAGGGACGGTGGTTTGTTTTCCGCATCCCGAGCAGGTGGCCTGGGTCTCGACCTTGGCGTAGCGATAGGCTTGTCCGGGTGCGGGAGGCGCGCCGAGGACGGAGACCCGCTTCATCTTGCAAGCCTTACAACGCTTGGGTTCGTTTTTGAATTGCTTGTCGTGAAAAAAAAGCTGTTCCCCGGAAGTGAAAATGAAATCACTTCCGCAGTCGATACATTTCAGCACCTTGTCCTGAAATTCCATTGAGGATGGCTCCCTTCAGCCTGTTTCCGGGCGACCACCCGCGGGGAAAGAACTGCGGTGGTACACCGAAAAAACAGGTCGTGAACAACTCCCCCTATTTGCAGCCCTTGGACTCGGCCCGCCACGCGCCCAGGAGGGACGTGGGTACAAACTATCGTGCTTTTATGCCGGAAGAATGATGAGTATAAAATCCCGGTTGCAGCTCGAGATGGTGGGGGGCCAGATCAAGCAGAGCCGCCCCGGGAAGGAGCGGCCCTTTGTTGCGTTCGTCTGTCGTGCTAATCCTGTTCTTTGCGTGTTTTCTTGCGAGCTCGCTTGCGAGCGAGCGCGGCCTTGACGCGCTTTTTCTCGCCGGGCTTCAGGTAAAAGGAGTGGCGCTTGACCTCCTTGATAATGTCTTCCTGTTGCACCTTGCGCTTGAACCGGCGCAGAGCGTTCTCGAGGGATTCGCCCTCTTGAAGTCTCACTTCTGCCAAACTGACACACCCCCAAACCCGTCCGGATGGACCGAATAGTTATTACAAGGATTTGATGGCAAGTCAAGAGAAAGAGCTTGAAATTTGCCTGATATTGTTGGTCGGAGTGGGAATGGATCATTTTGAGACGGCAGATCGACTCTCGACTTGACGGAAAATCCATTCCGTCAAAATCCCCACCCGAACCGCGAGGAACGCGGTTAGGATGGGCCACCCAGCGCCGTTAGGGCTGGGCTCGAGGAGAATCATGGCGAAATACGAAATTCAGAGTACGCGTGGGGCGCCGCCGCGAGGAGCTTACTCGCAGGGCTGGCGGGCGGGCGATTTCATTTTTGTGACGGGGACTGGGCCGAATGATCCGGTGAGCGGAGAGTTGGCGGGGGATACGATTGAGCGGCAGACGGAGCAGACGATCGACAACCTGTTGGCGATTCTGGAGGCGGATGGGGCATCGCTGAGCGATGTGGTCAAAGTTACGGCGCATCTTAGCGACACTGCGCTTTTCGCGCGGTACAACGCAGTGTATGCGCGGAGGTTTTCGAAGCCTTATCCGGTGCGCACGACCGTGGGCAGCGATCTTGGGCACTCGGCTGGGATGTTGATTGAGATGGATTGCGTTGCTTATAGCGCAGGGAAAACGCGTAAGAAGAAGACTTCAAAGAAAAAGCGGTTGTAGCGAATAGGAGTGGAATCTCGCCAGACTTTTCGTTCTATGCGCGAGATTCCCTTCGGCCTCGCTCAGGGCAGGCGTCGACTTCGCCTGAAGGGGGGAGGACGCCATCCTTAATTGTCATTGAATGATCATCTATCTACTATCCACTGTAACTTTATCTGCCGCGTAGAGACGAGGCTTCGAGTTGCGAATGAAGCAGTGGGGCTTCGCGGCCGCGGGCAGAGACGTTTTCGGTCGACTCAATGTTGCCGTTCCGCAACAGCAGGGCGTTATCGAAATTATTTACTGTGGGGCAAATGTGGCGGGGGAGGAGATACAGGGCTTCGCCGATTGGCGGGGCGGGTGCTCCTTCTCTTACTGCGATGGGGAGATGCTCTTCGCTGGGCGACAGCGGAGTAAGTTCTGCGTGGCCGAGGACGATGCAGGTGGGAACTCCGGCATCGGCGGACACGGTTTTGTGGCCGGCGTCGCAGGTGATAATCCCCGGGTGCGGATGGCTCACTACGCGAGTTAGGACCAGCGCCGCGGGACGATAACCGTATTCGGTGGGGAGTTGTTGCAGGCTGGTGGCGTCGCAATAAATGATGGTGCCGGGGGAGACGCGATGGGCGAAACTGCCGTGGCGAAAGGCCTCGAAGCTGAGCGAGCAGGGGAATGTTGGCGTGCCTGCGGTGATGATTTCGGAGACAGGCATGCCGGAGCGCTCCAGTTCGCTTGCCATGTTCAGCAAATGGTTATAACCGCGATGGGCTGCCTGCGTGCGTTCGGGCTCAGCCAGATTTCCGTATTGTCCGTCATAGTAATGCAAGCCGCGGAACTCCAGGCCGGCAGTAGCCATGGAGCGCGCCAGGGCGACAACTCTGTGGGTGTCGCCTTGATCGATGCCGGTGCGGTTCATGCCGGGATTGATGTCGAGAAAAATGCCGACGCGGCTGGCGCACCATTGCTGGAGTTGCTCTTCGTCTTCGGCGAGAACGGAGATGCGGACCTCGGGAAACTGCTGCGCGATTTCCTGGGCGCGGCGCGCGTTTGCGGCCATGGCAGGATAGGCGAGCAGGACGTCCGCAGCGCCGTTGCGGCAGGCGGTCAGCAGTTCTAACGTGGTCGCGCACTTGAAATTGCTTACGCCGCGCTCCACCAGCATGCGCAGAGTATGGGCCAGCTTGGCGGTTTTGATGTGGACGCGCCAGCGGTTGGGGTCGCCGGAAAGCAAATGCAATGTGCGTTCGATGTTTGCGGCTATGAAATCGGGATAGAGGAGTAACGCTGGAGTCAGTACGTCTTCGATCCGGAAGAGGGCGTAACTCTGGTCCCAGCTTCGTTCGGGCAGCATGGACTTTGGCGTGGCCATTCGGCTTCGATGATAGCGCGTCGGAGGGTCGGAACCAAAGGGGCACGGCGGCCTTCGCTATGCACGCGAGATCCCTCTCGGTGCCTGAAGAACGGCTCCGCTCGGCATGACGCCGTGGAGAAGACTTACCGCTGCGCCAGGTTGACGACCCTCACCGCGGAGAGTAGGCTCTGTGAACCTTTTTACCGGCGAGGACGTATCTGGCAGAGCATAGCGAGCGGGCGGATTTGGTTCGTGGTTTAGGGCTATGGTCCGCGACTGCGATCGTGATTGGCGACACGATCGGTACCGGGGTTTTTCTTGTCACCAGCGACATGGCTCGCGCCCTGGGCTCGGCTACGCTGGTGTTTCTGGCGTGGATTGCAGGCGGCTTGATTGTGTTGTGCGGCGCCTTCTGTTACGCAGAGCTCGGTGCGGCATTTCCCCATGCGGGCGGGCCTTATGTTTATCTGAACCGCGGACTCGGGCCGCTCTGGGGATTTTTGTTTGGCTGGATGAGTTCGTTTCTGGAGCGGCCGGTGGCCATGGCTACGCTGGCGGCGGGATTCTTGCGGTTCGCGGGATTTCTGTTTCCGGTTGTGGGCACGCCGTTGTGGCGGGGACATATGGGAACTTATCAGTTCGTGTTTACCGCCGCTCAGCCCCTGGCGGCTTGCGTTGTTTTGGGAGTGACGGCGATCAATTATTTGAGCGTACGTCTCGGTGGGGCGATCCAGGTGTTGCTGACGTGCTTGAAAATGGGAACGATTGTGGGCATTGTGATCGCCGGCGTTTTGTTTGCACGGGAACGTGGAACGGATGTTGCCACGGTGGTTACGCACTGGGGATGGGGAACGATTCAAGCGGTGCTGACTGGGTTGGTTCCGGCGATGTGGGCTTACAACGGGTTCAACGATTTGGGGGACCTGGGGGAAGAGATACTGCACCCGCAGAAAAATATTCCGGTGGCAATCATTTTGGGACTGCTTACGGTGGGCGGGTTGTATCTGATGGCGAATGTGGTCTACTTCCACAGGTTGCCGTTCGCGGAAATTGCTGCTTCGCCGCATGTCGCGTCAGATGTGGTGCGGTCGTTTGCCGGATCGCGCGGGGCATGGTGGCTTACTCTTGCGATGGCGGTGTCAGCCTTGGGGGCGCTGCACGTGGTGGTGATGACGGGGGCGCGGATTCCTTATGCCATGGCGCGGGATGGTGTTTTCTTTCGCTTTGCCAAGCGGATTCAGCCGTCGTTTCATACGCCGAGTGGGGCGCTGATTTTTCTGGGGTGCGTGGCGGCGCTGCTGGCCTTGACGGGAACTTTTGAGGAGCTGTACTCACTTTTCGTGTTTGCGGTGTGGATTTTTTTCGCGCTGACGGCGATTGCCGTGCTTCGTTTGCGCCGCATTCAGCCTGGCCTTTTGCGGCCCTATCGGGCCTGGGGTTATCCGTGGACGGTGCTGATCTTCTTTTTTGCGGCCGTGGCTTTGACGATTAATTTGTGGATGGTTCGGCCGGTGCGGTCGTCGCTAGGGCTTCTGGTGATTGTGGTGGGAATTCCGTTTTTTTATCGGTGGCGGAGGGTGAGTGATGCCGCGATGTTTGACGATTCAACTCAAAATAATCCTTCCTCGCTAGCTTCCTGAGATCAAAATTCTCACCCTACTCTCACTACGATCAACATTGCCATTTACCAGAGGATTCGAAGTGGAAGCGTGCGACGCCGTAGACATAAGGCCGCCTCGGAATAGCCCCGACCCGGGTGAACCGGACGCGAGGCAGGAATTCAGCAGGGAGGTGGCGCCTTCCAGGAATGCGCGGCCCCTAAACTTCTCCGCGGGATAGGGAGAACCAAGACTTGTATAGCAGGCGACGGGAGAAGAGTTCTCTGCTGCGGGGCGAACCATTTTGGCAAGTTCCCGGAGTGGGAATGGAAGGCATTTCATTCGGCGAATTGAGGACGGCATCCCCGTTTGCCAGCCCTGATCGACAAAGCCGGTCGAGCTTCGCTCGACCGGACAGCCGAGGCGGCTGTTCCTGATCGGGCGGCTCTTACGCCTGACGGCGTTCTCGTGGTATTTTCAAGTTCCTTTTGAAACTATGATTCGATCTTATAAAGGTGTGTGGCCGACGATTCCGGCGACTTGTTTTGTGGACGAGTCGGCGCAGATTATTGGCGACGTTGTGTTGGGCGAGCACGCTTCGGTGTGGATGAATGCGGTGCTGCGAGGGGATGTGCACGAGATCCGCATTGGGGCCCACTCCAATGTGCAGGACAATAGCGTGCTGCATGGGATGAAGCAGCAGTGGGGCGTTTATCTGGGCGAGTACGTCACGGTGGGGCATTCGGTGACGCTGCATGGGTGTGTGATTGAGGATCGCTGTTTGATCGGGATGGGATCGATTATTCTGAATGGCGCGAGGATTGGAGCGGGATCGATTATTGCAGCCGGGACGCTGATTCCGGAGAAGACGGTGGTGGAGTCGGGGTCGTTGTGGATGGGATCTCCGGGGAAGTTTCGCCGGAAGCTGGAGACCGCGGATCAGGAATCGATTATGCGGTATGCGCGAAATTATCTGGGGTATAAGGATGAGTATTTGCGGGAGCGGTAAGTCGCCAGAGCCGACTGCCGAGAGTTCTCATCCTGAGCCGAAGGATCGCTAAGGGAAGGTGCGCCGTGTCGATGCGTTTTCACCGGGAAGTCGATCCCGTTGAGAGTGCCGAGCGAGTTCAGTGATGGTGCCGCGTACCTGGTAGGGCCCCTTCGACTGCGGTTGTCCTTTGCGCCGGGGCGCAAAAACCAATCCTCGCTCAGGATGACAATTCTTAATGGACGGGAGCTGAATGATTAAAGCGGTGCGCGGGACGCGGGATTTGCTGCCCCCCGAGACGGCGCTGTGGAATGTTGTGGAGGCGGAGGTGCGGGAGGTATTTCGCGCCTATAACTTCCAGGAGATTCGCACGCCGATTTTCGAGGCGACGGAGTTGTTTGCCCGGGGCGTGGGGGAAGAAACCGACATTGTTTCGAAAGAGATGTACACGTGGGAGGATCGAGGAAGAGCGGAGAGCGATAAAGGGCAATCACTGACGCTTCGTCCCGAGGCCACGGCAGGCATCGTGCGAGCCTACATCGAGCACAAACTTGGGGACCGTGGACTGAACAAACTCTATTGCATCGGCCCGATGTTCCGGCGTGAGCGCCCGCAAAAGGGTCGCTATCGTCAGTTTTATCAGATCGACGCCGAAGTCATTGGGCCCGCGTCGGCGGGAAGCGAGCGGCCAATTCGAGATGCAGAACTGTTGGAGATGCTCAACACGTTGTTGCAACGGCTTGGAATCGCTGACTTTACTCTGTATATCAATTCGGTTGGAGATGCGGCAGACCGAGCCGCTTACAATGACGCTCTGCGCGCGGCGCTGCAACCGGTTGTGGGGAAGATGTGCGCGGATTGTCAGCGCCGGGCGGTGACAAATCCTCTCCGCGTGTTTGACTGCAAGGTGCCGGAGGATCAGCCGGTCATTGCGACGCTGCCGGTCATCAGCAATTATCTTGGCGAGTCCAGTCGAGAGCACTTTCAGAGTGTGCAGGCCCTCTTGAAAGAGGCGGGAGTGGTGTTTGCGGTGAATCCGCGGCTGGTGCGCGGGCTGGATTATTACACTCGCACGGCCTTTGAGTTTACGCACGGTGCGTTGGGAGCGCAGAACGCGATTTTGGGCGGCGGAAGATATGACGGTCTGGCGGAATTGCTGGGTAGCCCGCAGCCTGCTCCGGGAATTGGATTTGCGATTGGAGAGGATCGATTAATCATGGCGCTCGCGGCCCGGGCAACGGAGGCGGCCGCGAGCCTGCATGTTTATGTCGCTCCCGTCGGGGAAGGTATGAATCGAAAAGCGCTGTGCTTGGCGGGAGATCTGCGGCGCCAAGGTTTGGCAGTCGAGCTTGGGGATCGCAGTTTTCGGCTTAAGAAAATGTTTGAGGCGGCGACCAAGGCAGGGGCGAAATACATCCTGATTGTGGGTGAGAATGAAGTGAAGGCGGACGCGTTTGCGGTGAAGAATCTGGCGACGGGAGAGCAGGTCTCGGTTCCGCGGGCAGAACTGGCGCGAAGGATTCGGGGAGGGTGATGGGCTGTGATCGTGGTGGCGAGAGAACAGCACGTTCCTCGTCGCTTCGCTCCCCCGAAGGGCAAAATCTTTCGGAGTGCCGAATGGGTTGGGGGGAGTTGGTACAAGGAGGCGGGAATGAAATATGGGTGCGTCTTTACGATTCTGCTGGGCTGCGCCTTGAGCGGTGCTGGGGTGGGCCAGGCGAATGTCCCTGCGAAGGCGCCGAGTCCCTTGGAGCAGACGCTGATGAGCGCGGAGAAGAGTTTTGTCGATGCGGCGAAAAAGGGCGACGTGGGATTTTTCAAGCGCACGCTCACGGACGACTTTTCTTTCGTCGCATTTGACGGACAGTTGTATGACCGGCAGGATATGCTCGATCAGTTCGCCGATGGCGGCCTGAATTTGCAGCCCTACGATATGAAGGTGGTGATAGCGGGCGACGCCGTGGCGATCGTGACCTACGATGTGGTGCTGCGCGTTCCGCCGGCGGAGGATCAGGGGCCACCGCCGCGGTACCAGCACTTCAGCACGGTTTGGGTGAAGCAGGGGGACGCGTGGAAGATGAAGTTTCAACAGATGACGGCATCGCATTGGGGAGACTGGTAAGAGAAGCGCGATTGCCGATTTCTGATTGTTGACGGAAACCACGAAAACGAGAAATGCGAGTGGCCTTGCCCCCTGGACCCTTGGGGCTCGCCTTCATGTCGCCATCCAGTGTCCACACCCCGGCGAAGGCGTCGAGTTTTTGTGCTCTGGCCCCGGCTTTGGCATCTCCCTGTGCAGCCCGCGCCGCCACTGCCAACACCCTCCATGCCGCCGTGATTCCTAGATTTGTCATCATCGCTCGCATGGGCTGATTATTGAGGGTTGCAAAGGCGCGTCAACCTGGAAGGAAATGGTCGACAGGAATGGAAGGGAAGCGACTAAGGGAAAATGATGGGCCGAGAACTTCCAACCGAGAAGTGCGGACCTACGCCTGACAATTGTCACGGCCAGCGGCTGACGATTCGCACTGGGCAGCGAAACCTGATTCCACTACGATCCTTTTGACGGAGATTCAACCAAGGAGCGTAGACGTGAAACTGAAAACCATTCTGCTATCAACTCTTGTCTTATTTACGACGGTTGCCGGGGGGCAGATGTCGACGACGCCCGGCCCGGAACTGAAGAAACTCGACTACTTCGTGGGAAACTGGACCATCGAGGGGACGATCGGGCAAGGTCCGTGGGGGATGGGCGGAAAATTCAGTTCGACCGACACCAGGGAGTGGATGCCGGGGAATTTCTTCTTGCAAGGTCACTCGGACTTCAAGATGCCGGGGGAAGTGGGCGGCGACGGCAAAGCCATCGCCTTCATGGGGTACGACACGGATGCGAACGTTTATACCTATGACGAGTTCAACACTCACGGGCGGCGCGAGATCTCGAGCGGCTCCGTCAGTGGCGATACTTGGACGTGGACGAGTACCCAGAACTACGGCGGGCAGGAGATCAAGCAGAAGATGACGATGAAAGTGTTGTCACCGACGAGCTACAGTCTGAAGTTTGAGGTGTCGCTGGATGGGACGAGTTGGATGACGTTTATGGACGCGAAGGCGACGAAGAAGTAGCGCGGGGCGCCAGCGGATCGGAAGGTTCCGCCGTGGGCTGGAGCTTTTCTTGTTTCCAGCTGAGAATCCGAGGGTCGGTTGTGCTCGCCGGTGGATGGCGGGCGGAGAGCCCCCGACGTCCGCCGGGACGGCCGCTGCCTTTACTTGGTGCGACGGGGGCTTCGGAGTTACGATTGAGCCGGGCGGTGTCATGAAGAAAATCGACTTCATCTGTATTGCTGGATTGATGCTTGGGTTGGGATGGCTGAGTGTTTCGGCGGAAATAGGTGCCCAGGAGGCGAGTCGGTCGGGAAACGCGGGCGCCAAGCCTGGCGAATCGGCCTTGCCTGGAGAACAGAACGCCAAGAGTGGGCAGGCGTTTTCGGGGATGTATTCGTTTCTGAAAGAAGGGGAATTTGTGCAGGTGACGGTGGAAGAGGCGGGGCATGTCACGGGCTTCGTTTCGCGATTCGGCGATGGAGAACGCGACCAGGGAGCGTTTCTGGATCAGTTTTTCAAGAGCGCGAAACTCGAGGGAAACAAGTTGAGTTTTACCACTGAAATTGTTCACGGGCTTGCCTTCGACTTTAAGGGCGCAGTGGAACGCGGTGAGGGAAAGAATCCGGGGGACGAGGGTTATTTTGTGCTCAAGGGTACTCTGACGGAGAACGCGAGCGACGCAAATAAGAAAATCACGTCGTTCTCGCGGGAAGTGGCGTTCAAGATGTTTCCGCAGGATGCTGCGCCGGCGAAATAGTACCGGGTTGCGAGTCCCGAGTGAAAAACAAGCCTTGGACCTCTGAGCTCGCAGAGGTCCGCCCAGCTCCGAATCAGAATTGACCCGGTTTTCGGGTCTCTCATTACTGGGTACTCGAAACTCGGTACTGGTTGGGGTTACTGTCCGGCGCGGAGTGGCGAAAGATTCAGGCGGCCGGGGGCTTTCTTGGGTGAGCCTTCCAAACCGTAGACAAGATCGGGACCTCCGTCGGACTTGGAGGAGGCTTCTGCCAGGGTCGCTGCCAGAGCGCGATAGGAACGGCTGATCTCGGGGGCATCCTGCAGGACCACAGGCGTACCGTGGTCAATGGAAGGGGACACCGCCTGAAAAGCGTTGGGAACCTTCCATAGAACCTTACAGTTGGTCGCCTGCTCGACGTCGGTCTCGCTGAAGCCGGGGATCTTCTTATAGCGATTCAGCACCATGCGCAGGCGGTCGCGGCCGGTGCCTTCTTCGAGGAAGGTGTGAATGCGCCCCGCGCTCCACAGAGAAACCACATCGGTCTGCGCGACCACCAAGACAGCGTTCGAAAGATCGGAAAGCAGGTGGGTGGTTGCGTCGAGACGGCTGGAAGCGTCGACGATCACGTAGCGGTAGTGATTGACCAACAGGTCGAAAAGCCGGGCCAACTCGCCCGGGGTGGGTTCGTGGGGAGCGGGCTGTTGCGGTCCGGCCAGAAGACGTAAGCCGCCGCTGGTGGGAGTCATGAGTCCGTCGAGCAGAGACGCGTCGAGGCGGTGGAGATTCTGCAGCGCGTCGAGGACGCCGAATTGCGGCCGCAAGTTGAGATGAAGCGAAGCGTGACCGATGGGAGCGAAGTCGACCAGAACCACATCGCCGTGAGACTGCTGCAGTGCCACGGCCGTGTTGACGGCCGCGGTGGTGCATCCCGAGCCCCCCTTGGCCCCGATGAAAGTCAATACTCGGGCCTTGCCTGCGCCCCCCAGATTGCGGGTTCGGGAAGAACTGAAACGGGTAAGGGCTTCGAGCAGTGGCTCGGAACCAGCCGAGGCATCCAGATATTCGCCAGCACCCGCGCGCATGCTGGCCACAATGTTGGCGGGACGCATCATCTCGCCATTGGCAAAGATGGCAATCTGCTGAGTGGTGGCGCGAATCAGTTCGATGGTATGGACCGCGCGCTGGGCGTCATGCGCGGCTATGTCGACGATCACAATTTCGGCGCGCGAATCCTGAAGTTGACGGAGGATGGCGTCGGTGGGCCCGGCGGGAAACCCAACATGGCTAAATACAGCCTGTCCCAGGCGCGTCGCTTCCAGACGATTCTGCAATGCGGATAAGTGGTCCTGGTCCTCGCTGAGGAGGGCGACGGCAATCCCATGCATAACGCGGTTCTCGCTGATTTCTCTCGGTGTCTGCATGTTAGAAAGAGAACCTCCTCCTCGCCAAGTGACCTAGGTAATGGCACAAAAGTGGGCAAGCACGCGATCCGCGCAAAAAAATTATGCAACGCATACCCATGTGTAAAGTCTGGGAGGAAGTGCACAACGTCGAACAAACTGGGACCGTAGCGCCCCTGTTGCGAACGATTGTATGCCAAGATTGCCAAGTTGGAAAGATTCTTCGTGTCAGAGCGAAAAAATATTTAGGACCCCGCCAGACAATTCCGGACAACTGTCAGGGATCAGCCCAGAACCGGACGAGCGGAACTTTGAGCCACGGGCCGGTCTTTGTCTTCATGGTGGGGGTGAAGGCTCGAGACTCGGGGGAAGGTTGCGGAAGACTGGGAGGACTCAGGGAGATATTCGTAGCCCTCGAGGCGAACCGCGACTCCGATCTTTGTTTCCCGCTGCGGAACTGAAATGCCTGCGGCGGAAGGCTGGATCACACGCAAAATGCGGCCCCGACAGCGTACCGGCATGTTCTCGCCTAGAGTAATCTCGGATGGCATCCGAAGTGTAATTTCGATTTCGGCGCCTTGGGTCAGGGGAGCGTCGGTGAAGAAGAAGACTCCGCGGGAGCTGAGGTCCTGCGTGAATCCGACCCCTTCGAGGGAGCCTGCGAGCTGGCGGAAAGAAAGGGGAAGAAGATAAGGAAACCGCTGCCCAACACGGCGTTCAACTCCAACCGGAGGAATGGTCATAAATCGAGTCCCATCCTTAGTGCCAAATCGCCAAAATCGCTGGTCCTTACTTTAGCGCACGGCGGGCCATAAGAGAAGCGCCAAGTTCGCGGAATTCATGACGTTCTTAAGCCGTTCACAGGCCCGAAGTTAGAGGGGGGCTCGGGAGCAGAAGTTGCCTGCAAAGTGAAATCAGGCTGCAGGAAAAGCCCGCCGGCCGCGAGTTTCCGGCGAGCCAACGAGGCACACGATATAGTGGTGCTCGAGAGGGCGCATCGTCATCCAAAATGACCGTGGAGGAGTCGAAGAGTTCCATCCAAGAGGACGCATCGCGGAACGGCGAGGCGACCGCCGAGAGCCGCAAAATGCGCTGGCAGGCGGCAGCACGGGCGCTGCGGCATCGCAATTTCCAGTTGTTTTTCAGCGGACAACTTATTTCCCTGATCGGCACGTGGATGCAGACCGTGGCGCAGTCGTGGCTCGTCTACCGGCTGACGGGTTCGGGAATAAAGTTGGGCGCGGTGGGATTTGCCAGCCAGATTCCGGTGTTCTTGTTCGCTCCTCTGGGCGGGATTGTCGCCGACCGCAGCAACCGCAAACACGTAGTCATCGCCACTCAGGTAGCGTCCATGCTGCTGGCGTTTGTGCTGGCGGCGCTGACCCTTACGCACACCGTACAGGTGTGGCACATCTTCGTGCTGGCGGCCCTGCTGGGGGTGGTGAACGCGTTCGATATTCCCGGGCGCCAGTCATTTCTGGTGGACATGGTGGGTAAGGAAGACTTGATGAACGCCATTGCCCTGAATTCCTCCATGTTCAACGGGGCGCGCGTGATTGGACCGGCGGTGGCCGGCGTTCTCGTGGCAAGGCTCGGTGAAGGCTGGTGCTTTTTCGTGAATGGCGCCAGCTACATTGCGGTGATCACGGGATTGATGTTGATGAAGGTGCAGGCTCCGGTGCGAGTTTCGGCGAAAGCGTCGCCGTGGGAGCACATGCTCGAAGGATTCCAATTCGTGAATCGCACTGCCCCGATTCGAGCCCTGATGGTGCTGCTGGGGTTGGTGAGCGTGACCGGCATGCCTTATGTGGTGCTGATGCCAATTTTTGCCGACAAAATTTTGCATGACGGTGGGCAGGAGTTCGCGTCGCTGATCGGATCCCACGATTTGGGAGCGGTGCGACTTGGGATCCTGATGGGTTCGGCGGGCGTAGGGGCTCTGCTGGGAGCGCTTACCCTGGCTGTGCGCTCGGGAGTGAAGGGATTGGGAAGATGGATATCGGTATGCTGTGCGGGGTTTGGCGTGAGCCTGATGCTGTTTGCTTTTTCGAAGTCATTCTGGCTGTCGGTGTTGCTGCTGATGCCGGTGGGCTATTTCATCATGTTGCAGATGGCGTCGTCGAATACGCTGATCCAAGTGATGGTGCCGGACGCACTGCGCGGGCGGACCATGGCGGTGTACTCGATGATGTTCATGGGGATGGCGCCGATTGGAGCGCTGCTGGGCGGCGCATTGTCGGACCGGCTCGGCGCTCCGCTGACGGTTGCAATCGGCGGCTTGGCTTCGGTGGCGGGAGCGTGGTGGTTTGCTGTGCAATTGCCGAAGATCCGGGTGGAAGCGCGGCAGCTGATCATCGCGCAGGCGATGGCGGGCGGAGAGCCGGCGGAAGAGATGACGGGGCCCATGGCGGAAGAATAGACCGGTCGCCGAGGTTCGGCTTCCGGGTAGCTGGAGTCAAACGCAAGCTCCCCAGGGGCTGAAGCCCGCACGATCTTGGGCGCGTTGCTCGGCCCTGAAGGGCCGCTGTTCCGCTAAGGTCTTGCCCTTACCCATCATGGAGGGGACGTCGTCTTGCCGATTCCGCTCCGGAAGCCGAAAGCCGGGCGCTTATTTGCGTGCCGCGCTACGGCCCACGGCTACCAGGAAGATTGCGCTTTTTCCTCGAGCGTGGGGAGAGAAGAAGCTGACGACGTCGTCATCATAAAAGGTCAGGCCGCTGGCCCCGAGGTGCTGGGCATACGCGGCTAGATAAAGTTTGCCGCCGAGAATGCCGGCTTCGAGTTGCACGGCGCGATAGCCGCGGTTTCCGTAACGTTCCAGAATCTTCTTCAAGTCGGCCAGGAAGAATACGTCGACGGCTGCATCCGCGGGGAGTTGTTGCTCCAGTCCCAGGTAGCCAGCCTTTTCCCGGAAGTCTCCGGGCTTCAGGAGTTCGAGAAGTTTTTGCTCCCAGTGGTATGCATACGCTCCCGCGGCGAGGCCCTGCACGTTGTTTACGATCAAATACAGATCATTGAGATGGCTCCCAAACGGCTCGAGAAAGTCGGCAGAAATCCCGCGCGTGGCCCGGTCGAGGATCGTTGCAAGCTGCGGCAGGGTGATGGGATCGCGGGCGAACTTTCGGGTAGAGCCGCGGCGCGAGATTACCTGCTCGATGGAGTCGGGAGCAACGGCGAAGTCGTCGAGGAGCGGTAGCGCGGTAGTGGTTCCCTTCGGGGAAGGAAACAGGTGCAAGGGAGTGTTGCCGCGCCAGGCAGCGACCTCGGCGGCTGAATCGAGCGAAGAAGCTTCGTGCATTTTGCGCATGGCGGGATAATCAACCTCTTCCTTGGAGTAGGCAACGAGCGGCAACTCAAGCGGTCGAATTTGCGGTGAAGGGGAAGGCATCGCGTGCTTGTGGCCCATAGGAACCAGGGAGAATGCGACTTCGCGCTTAGGGTCGAGACCGAGCAGGGCGTTTACCTGAGAGTCGACGAAAGCGGTGAGGACCTTGGCGGGAAGATTTGAGGCGACGGACATCGCCAGAAGGTTGGCGAGGATGGTGCCGTTATCCCAGCCGAAGTGGCGGTACGTGCGGGAATGGTATTTCCACGCGTTGCGCCAATAAGTGCCGGTAAAAACGATCGTAGCCGGAGCGTTTGCAACCGATGAGTCGCCGCCGGTGGCTTCGACCAGCGTCTGGCGGAAATCGCCGGAGCGGAGTTGGCGCAGGCCGAATTCGGCTGCGCCAAAATGGTAGACGCCGGCCGCCAGGCCGGGAGGGTTTTTGACGCCGGGCACGGCCCTGCCCGGAAGTTCGCTGCAGACGACATACAGTTCGATTTCGTAAAGGGCGCCGGTGCAGGCGGCAGCGCGAAAAAACGTCTCTCCCTGCTCGTGCTTTCTGCTTCGAATGACGCCGGCGGAGAAGAACAGCAACTGGGCGAGAGTTTCGAGATCGGGGATGGTTTCCGCTTGCGCGGAAACACTTGGAGCCGCGATGGCGGAAACGGCGGCGCGGCCGGTTTCCTGAAAATCGCGGGGCAGGCGCGTGACTTCAAGCGTGGGATAGATTTTGAACAGGAGAGGCTTGTTCTCCCAGTCCAGCGCGTGCGGATGCATACGCAGGCTTTGATAGGAATGCTTGGTGCCACTGTGATACTGCAAACCTCGGTCGAGCTGGTTATTCTCGCTCAAAAGGAGCGCTCCTTGACGTGAAGTGGACTCAGCGGTAGGCGCTGGGCGGCAGGCCGGTGATGCGGATTCCGGCGCGGCCTTTGTGGCGGATATTCATGCCGACGAGCAAGGCGGTGATCTGTTCGACGATGCGGGCGTTTTCCAGCTTGCCGCCGTCGATGGCGCGCACGCCGGGAATTTTTGCCGCCAGTTCGCGGGTGAGTTGCACGGCATCGGGGTCGTCACCGCACACGACGACGTCGCAGTCGAGTGGCGTGTCGGTGCCGAGCAGGTCGGCGGAGACGTTATGGAAGGCAGCAACCACGCTTACTTCATCGGAGACGATCTCGGCTGCCTGCTGGGCGGCGGAGCCTTGCCAGACGCCAAGGGTGCGCGAGGCGCGACCTCCGACGCCGACTGCCAGGGGCACGGTGGCGTCAATAAGAATGCTGCCTGCGGTGATCGCGGATTTGAGTTTCTTGAGCAGCGAAGCTTGACCTTCGAAGGGAACGGTGAGCATCAGGATGTCGGCGGCGGCGCAGGCAGCGCTGTTTTCCATCCCCGATATTTTGGCCTGCTCTCCAATTCTTTGCTGGATGGATGCGGCTGCCTGTTGGGCGCGCTTTTCTTCGCGCGATCCGATGATGATGGTTTCTCCGGCGCGCGCCCAGCGCAGGGCGAGTCCCATGCCGGCGGGGCCGGTGCCGCCGATGACGGCGAGGGGACGGGCGCCGGTGACACTGGAGTTCATGCGAATTCAGCCTCCAGCGATTGTTCGGCGGTGCATTCGCTTGACGGTACTTTGAGGTTGATGCGAGAGTACGTTGTGTTGCGCTCGGCTGGGATGCGACCCATTTCGCGAATCAGCGATTGAAAATCCTCCGGGCTGGTGTACTGGCCGGCGGTCGCTCCCGCTTCGCGAGAGATATTTTCCTCCATTAATGTGCCGCCGTAATCGTTGGCGCCGGCTTCGAGGCAGAGTTGCGACAGGCGGCGATTCAGCTTTACCCACGAAACCTGAATATTGTTAATCGATCCGGCGAGCAGCAGGCGGGCCAGCGCGTGAACTTTGAGATGTTCGGCCAGCGTTGGGCCCGTGCGCGCCAGACCCTGATGAAACAGCAGTGTGTTCTGATGGACGAAGCCCAGAGGAACGAATTCGGTGAAGCCGCCGGTCTCGGATTGAATCTTGCCTAGCAACCTCATTTGGCGCACCCAGTGAGCGGGAGTCTCGGTGTGTCCGTACATGAGCGTCGAGGTGGTGCGAATGCCGCAGCGGTGCGCGGTGCGAATGACCTCCACCCATTGTGCCGTGGAAAGTTTGTTGGCGGACAGGATGTGGCGAATCTGGTCATCGAGAATTTCTGCGGCGGTGCCGGGCAGCGTTCCGAGTCCGTTGTCGCGCAGCATCGCCAGATAGTCCTCGAGCGGCATGCCGGTGAGTTCGACGCCGTAGACGATTTCCATCGGCGAGAAGGCGTGGATGTGCATACGCGGGACGGCGTTCTTGATGGCGCGGAGAATGTCGCGATAGTGGAATTTGGGGAGATCGTGAGGCAAGCCTCCCTGGATGCAGACTTCGGTGGCCCCGAGTTGCCAGGCTTCGACTGCTTTTTGCGCCATCTGATCGAGCGTGAGGAAGTAGGTATCGGATTCGCGCGGGCCGCGGCTGAAGGCGCAGAACTTGCATCCCACAAAACAGATGTTGGTGAAATTGATGTTGCGATTGACTACGTAGGTGACGAGGTTGCCGGCGAGTTCGGCGCGCAACAGGTTGGCAGCGACGAGAAGACCGAGCAGATCATCGCCTTCCGAGCTGGCGAGGGCATAGGACTCTTCCAGCGACAGGTCCGTGCCGTTCTGTGTTTCGAGCACTTTTTCTAACGAAGTCCGCAGCGCGGGATTCAGGCGGGGCGCAACCGAAGACCAGTCGAGCGAAGGAAAACGTTCTAGTTCCGAAGGGGGGAGTTCGCGAGCCATGCTTTCCTCCGTGGCTGACGTAGGTTTGCTACGTCTCTGCCGGCATCGGCAAGACGTTCGAAGCAACGTCTCTACAGTGTACTCAAGTTTTAGCGGAATAGATCGGTCGATGCGGGGCGAAGCAAGTCGCTCGCTTTTCCTCGTCCCGGGTCGTAGCGGAATCCCCGGACGAGGCAGGCTGGGGCGCGGTTGAGTTTACCGCAGACGAGGCCGGCAGCGCAGGCCAGTTCGTCGGCGATGGCCTCGACACTGGCGCGCAGTTTGTAGCCATGGGAGTCGCGGCGGCCGCGGTCGTCACGCAGTGGTTTCATTCCGGCGATGCCGATTGCGAACTCGGTCAGGCCTTCGCGCCAGGGACGGCCAAAGCTGTCGGTGATGATCACGGGGATGGCGATGCCGGTAAGGCGTTTGAGGACGCGGCGAAGGTTGGTGGCGGAGCGGTCTGGCTCTTCGGGTAGCAGCAGCGCGTGAGTGCCTCCCTTGACGTTCGAAACATCGACGCCGCTGTTAGCGCACAGGAAACCATGATGCGTCTCAGTGATGAGGACGCCGTGGTGGCGGCGGATGACGGCGCGGCTCTCGCGCAGGGCGAGCTCGATGACGCGGGCGTCGAGTGCGTATTGCTTCGCCCATGCGATCGACTCTTCCGAGGGATCGATCGTAGCCAGATCGACCAGGCGGCCTTCCGATTTGGAGACGACTTTGTGTTTCACCACGAGGATGTCGCCGGGTTGGAAGGGAGTGTGCCGTCGGCGGAGGGATTCGAGGAGTTTGTGGGCGAGGGAGTCGCCGGGGCAGATTTCGTCGGCCACAGGAATGGGGACCAGGCGAAGTTCAGAGTGAGCGGAAGCTTTGCTGTTTCGAACGCCTGACATAGAAAAAGGGCTGAAAGCCCGGAATGATCTTACGAATATTTTCTTCGCGGGCAAGAAAACATTTCGGGACAGCCGCCCTCGGCTGTCCGTCGAGCGAAGCTCGACCGCTTCCCGCAGCTGCAAACGGAGACGTCATCATCTTAGATGATCCATCGGGCTTCCGTCGCAATCGGTGCGCACGGAGAAGTTCGAGCAACGTCTCTACGAAGCAGCGCCGCTGCGCGGCTGGACGGGCGAGGCGCTCGTAACTACAAGCGGGTATTTGCGCACGAGGCGTTGAGCCCGGGTTTGGCCGGGGAGCGTTGCGAGTTGTTGCAGGTCCTCGGGATTGTCGACGTCGAGGGCGATTCCCGGCAAGTTCAGCACGATACACGGCTTGCCGGTGGATTGCGCTGCGGCGTGATGCGGTTGGAAGCTGTCGTTGCCGAAGCGGAGCGGGAACAGATCGGCGGGACGGCGGAAGGCGGCGTTGGTGCCGCGTCCGTCGGCGGCGGGGCCCAGAACACTGCCTTCGGCGGGCGCGTGCTTCAGGATTTCGTCGAACTCCCACGACTGAATCAGGGGGATATCGGCTGGGATTACGAGCGTGCTGTCTACACCGCGCTCGACGCAGATGCGGGTGGCCATCTCGATGGCGCCGGTTTCTCCGCGATTGTCGGGGTCGGGGATGATTTCGAATTCGTATTCTTCGGCCAGCGCTACCGCGAAGGGATCGCTGGTGACGACTGCGACCGGCGGACGATTTTTCCAGTCGTGCAGCGCGGCGAACACGTCATGCAGCATGGCCTGCGCCAGTGCGGTGCGCGCGGGTTGATCGAGAACCGCCGCCAGGCGCTGCTTGGCCGAGGACAGGTTCTTTACCGGAATGAGGATCACGGCTGGGAATCCAAACGTCGAAAGGCGGCGCCATGGGCCTGGGACGGGTGGCCTTTGCGCGGCAATTCCGAAACGTACAAAAGGATATCGCGTGCGAGCGAGGCTTTGTCTTCGGCGGTGCGCATGATGGTTTGCGTACACTGGACCTTCAAGCCGTTGGCGCGAAGCAGTTCCGCGGCGCGGGTGTCACGGTTGTCGCACACGAGAACGTCGAGAAAATCCTCGTAGGCATGGGCGACTCCGACAATTGAGCAGGGCAGTCCCTGTGCGGCCATAAGAATGCCCGCCGGACCTGCGACCGGAGCGCTGCCAACAATAGGGCTGATGGCGGCGACCTTCCCGGGAGCGCGCACGAGCGCTTCCCGAATGCCAGGCACGGCCAGAATCGGACCGATGCTGGTGATGGGATTGCTCGGGGCGAGAATCACTGCGTCTGCGCCGAGGATGGCATCGATGACGCCGGGCGCGGGTTCGGCGTCAGAAGCACCGGCGAAACGGACCGAGTTCACCGGATCCTGATACCAGCGCTGCACGAAGTATTCTTCGAAGCTCAACTCGCCAACGGGTGTATTCACCCGGGTTTCAACGCGCGAGTCGCTCATGGGCAGAACGCGCGCCTTCACCCCGAGTTTTTCAGAGATGACGGCGGTGGCTTCGGAAAGCGTTTTGCCTTCCGCCAACAGCCGCGAACGAAGCAGGTGCATGGCGAGATCGCGGTCGCCGGTGTGAAACCAGGTGGGCTCGCCGAGTTGTCCCATGGCCTGCAGGCAAAGGAAGGTGTCGCCCTTCACACCCCATCCGCGTTCGCGGCTGAGCATACCGGAGAGCACGTAGGTGATGGAATCGATGTCAGGAGAGACGTAGAGGCCCCACCACAGCAGGTCGTCCCCGGTGTTGACCACCAGGGTGATTTCCTCGGGCGCCATGACCTGGCGGAGGCCGTCGACGAATTTCGCGCCGCCAGTGCCGCCGCTGAGAACACAGATCATGCGGGCCTCTTTATTTCCATTTCTAGGTCTATTTCTGTTGTTGTTGTTGTTTTGGCCAGGCCCTGATCATCGGCGGCGGCGCGGAGTTTTTCTGACAAGAGACCCGGCCGGGCGGTTACGGCAGGAAGAAATTCTGGGTAGACGGGCAAACGCTGGCGCAAGGAAAATCCTTTCGCCTCCGTGCGCAGGCGCAGTTGCTCCAGATGCGGCCAGGGCTTTTCCGGATTGATGTAGTCGGGAGTCAGCGGCGAAATTCCTCCCCAATCGTTGATGCCGGCGTCGACCAAATCATCATAATCATAATGAGGTCCGGAAAGATTGGGCGGCGCTTGAATATTAACGTTGACGAGTAACAAGCGAGCCACCGCTATGACGCGGAGCATATCACCAGCAGTGGGTTCGGGCCAGTTCGCCATGCGGATGGCGGGCTTGACGCGGAAGTTTTGCACGATCACTTCCTGGATATGTCCGAAGCGTTCATGTAAATCGCGGATCGCGAGCAGCGTGTCGACCCGGTCTTTCGCCGCTTCGCCGATTCCAATTAACAAACCAGTCGTGAAAGGGACATGTTGCTTGCCCGCGGCTTCGATGGTACGCAGGCGTTGGGCTGGAACTTTGTCGGGAGCGTGGTCATGCGCGGCCCCGGAACGAAGCAGCGCGGAGTTCGTGGTTTCGAGCATGAGGCCCATGCTGGGCGATACGGCGGCCAGGCGCGCGATCCACTCTGCGCTGAGCAGGCCGGGATTGGGATGCGGGAGCAGGCTGGTCTCGCGGAGCACGAGTTCGCACATGGCTTCGAGATAGTGCAGCGTGGACCTGTAGCCGAGGTGCCGCAGGCTTTCGCGCATCTCAGGAAAAAGTAGTTCGGGCTTGTCGCCGAGAGAGAATAGGGCTTCGGTGCATCCCAGTTTTTCGCCGGCGCGGGCCACCGTCAGGACTTCCTCCGGCGTCATCGTGTGTGCACCGGGATCACCGGGATCGCGGCGGAAAGTGCAGTATCCGCAGTAGTCGCGGCAAAGATTGGTCAGCGGCAGAAAGACCTTGCGCGAGTAGGTGATGACGCTGGGCTTGAAGCGCTGGGTGGCGGCGCGGGCGGCGGCGAGAAGTTCGGGGAGATCGTCGTCGGGGCAGCAGATCAGGTGCAGGGCGGCCTGGCGCGAGAGGGGGACGCCGGGGCGGATGTCGGCGAGCGCTGAGGCGCAAGCCGAGCGCTGCTCGGGGGTTGACAGCGTAATTTCGATCGGCGTCACTTGCATCGAATGATACAACGGCGGGGCGTGGTAATGTAGGCCCTTGCGTACAGACGTTGCTGGGCAACGTCTTGCCGCCGGCCGCACGAACGAGGGTGAGAGAGACGTTGCAGGCAATGTCTACGACGATGGGATTGAATCCTGCCGAGTTTCGACGAGCGATGGGGTGCTTCGCCACCGGGGTGACGATCGTCACCGTGGACCTCGACGGCGAAGTGCATGGCATGACCGCCAATGCATTCGCCTCGGTGTCGCTCGACCCCATGCTGGTGCTGGTGTGTGTGGATCACACCACCCGGACACATGCGCATCTGCACGCCAAGAAACGTTTCGGGATCAATGTGCTGTGCCAGGAACAGCGGGCGATTTCGGAATATTACGCCCGCCCGGAGCGCACTCACGAGCACGCTGAGCAGGAAGCGGGGGCGAGGTTTGAGCGCACCCGGCATGGAACTCCGATGCTCGAGGGATCGCTTGCCTATCTGGAGTGTCGGCTGCACTCGGCCGAGGTGGCAGGGGACCATACCATTTTTATTGCGGAGGTCGAGGACGTGGTGGTTCGGGAAGGCGAGCCGCTGCTGTTCTTTCGCGGGAAGTATCGGAAGGTGGGGGAAGAAAGGGAAAACTAGCGTGCCACTTTTGTGGCGCTGAAAACATCTAACTCTTATCCAAACAGATCGATCGAAATGGAGTCGACATGGCCGAAAAGACGGCAGAGAAGGTTACCAAGACCGAAGCCGAGTGGAAAAAACAGCTTAGCGACGAGCAGTATCACGTGACCCGCGAGGCGGGCACCGAGTGTGCGTTTACCGGGAGGTATTGGGACACGAAAGAGCCTGGAATGTATCACTGCGTGTGCTGCGGCGCGCCGCTGTTCGATTCCCAGACCAAATTCAATTCCGGGACGGGCTGGCCGAGTTTCTACAAACCCGGGGAGGCCAGCAACGTGGTGGAGCATCGGGATTCGAAGTTCGGCATGGTGCGGACCGAAGTTCGCTGCGCCAAGTGCGACGCGCATCTGGGACATGTGTTTGAGGATGGGCCCGCGCCGACCGGGCTCCGCTATTGCATGAATTCTGCGGCCTTGGATTTTAGGCCCGTGGAGAAGAAGTAACTCGTAGAGTGTTGCTTGCTCCAACTCGGCCGATCGCGCCCAGGAGTGACGGCGGGAGACGTGGCCTCGAACGTCTCCACGAATGCGCCGGGTAGGGTTTCCCCGTAGGTTCCAAAGAACAGCACGAGGCACGCGCGAGCGCGCCCCGTGGCTTCTAATCGGAGAATCTTCGCGCCAACTACGCGCTGGCCGTGGCCGCCAAAGCCTTGGGAGCCTCGACGGGCTTGGACTGATTCTGAGCTGGCGAGTCTTTGTGTTTTCCTTCGCTGCGAACCTGAATTCCGCCCTTCAGAGCGGCGCCGTCTTCGACGCTGATGCGCGAAGTCGAAATGTCGCCGTGGACCGAGCCTTCGGCGCGGATATCGACGCGATCGCTGCACTCGATGTTGCCGGTCACCTTGCCCATGACGACAACTTCGCGAGCCTGAATGCTGGCATCGACCTTGCCGTTGCGGCCGATGGTGACTCGGCTTTCGGGCATGTTGATTTTGCCTTCGATGCGACCGTCGATGTAAAGAGCTTCGGAGCCGCTGATTTCGCCCTTGATGAACAACGTGCGGCCGATCGTTGCCTGATCCACCGGAGCGGTGACGGTTTTGATCGGATTGTAAGCGTTAGGGTTGGAAGCCGGCGATCCGGCCTTCGGGTTGAATGAGTTCTCCGACGACTGAAGCATTTGACCTTCCTTGGGTCTCCGCGCGGCGCCGCGCCACGTGCGCCATACGAAAGCGCCTGACACCTGGGTCATGCGGTGGTTTTGAAATTTGGGGCCTTCGGCAGTTGCTGGCCGAGTGGCCAATCTGAATATCGCACAGAAGTAAGTGGAGGTGAGAGATTACCAAAGATGGTGTCCAGGTGCGGATGAGGTGATCCGGATAGGGCGTGGCGATTCTCTACATTTTTCAGAGAGGAAACATCCTCGAAATACCTAGCCTTGTTTTGACAACTCCTTGGAGAATTCCTCCCACTCTTTCATCAACTCGGCATGAGTGGCTTTGTGCTGGCCGAGTTCCTGCGACTGGCGCTGGCTCTCGTCGGCGTTGACGAAGTTCTGGAGTCCGGTTTCTAAGTTTGCAATCGCCGCTTCCGCCTGGCTGATTTCTTCTTCCAACTCGTGGACACGATCTTCCATTTGCTTGCGCTTGATTGGATTCAGGCGCTTCTTTCCCGCGTCGGTTGGGGGTGTGGCTTGGCTGTTTTGATTTCCATTCGCTGGTGGGCCTGCCGCGGCGCGTTTCGACGACGACGCCTCGGATTTCGTGGGCCCGGCTCCGGGAACGTCGGCAAGCGTGGGAGCGACGTGCTGTCCCCCCTGCTTGCGCCAGAGATAGTCTTCATAATTGCCGGGAAAGACCTCGACTTTGCCGTCGCCGACTTCGAAGACTCGGGTGGCCAGCTTGTCGATGAAATAGCGATCGTGCGAGACGAAGACAACCGTGCCGGTATATTCCACGAGCGCGTTGAGGAGCACGTCTTTGGCGCGCAGATCGAGGTGATTTGTCGGTTCGTCGAGCAGCAGGAAGTTCGCGGGATGCAGCAGCAGGCGCAACAGAGCGTAGCGGCCGCGTTCGCCGCCGGAGAGCACGCCGATTTTCTTGAAGACGTCGTCTTCGGAAAAAAGGAAACAGCCGAGCAGGCTACGCAGTTCCGTTTCGCCGGAGCGCGGAGAGGCTTCGCCGAGATCGTCCAGGATGCGGGCGTCGGCGTCGAGTTCTTTGTATTGATCCTGCGCGAAGTAGTCGGCTTCCACGTTATGGCCAAGACGATATTCCCCACGCGTGACGGGCTCGGTGCCGGCCAGCAATTTGATCAGCGTGGACTTGCCGGCGCCGTTGACGCCGACCAGGGCGATGCGGTCTCCGCGCTCGATCATGAAGCTGACGTTGCGGAAAACTTCCTTCTCCGGGCTGCCAGCCTTCCCCGCACTAAGTTTGCCGGGATAGCTCTTGGCCACGTTTTCGAATTCAGCCACGATGCGGCCGCTGGGCTTGGGCTGCGGGAACGAAAAGCGGATGGTTTTTTCTTCCGGAGGAATCTCGATGCGCTCGATCTTCTCCAATTCCTTGATGCGGCTCTGCACCTGCTTGGCCTTCGTCGCCTGATAGCGGAAACGGTTGATAAAGACTTCAAGCTGCTCGATGCGATCGCGCTGGTTGCGGTAAGCGGCCTGCAGTTGCTCGTTGCGCTGCGTCTTTTGGGCAAGGAACTTGTCGTAGTTTCCGGTGTAGAACCAGAAGCGCTTATTCCAGATTTCGGCGATTTTGTTGACCGTGACGTCGAGGAAATAGCGATCATGCGAGATCAGCACGAAGGCATGCGGATAGTTTTGCAAATAATCTTCCAGCCAGTTGCGGGCTTCGAGATCGAGATGGTTGGTCGGTTCGTCGAGCAGCAGGAGGTTGGGTTTCTGCAAAAGAAGCTTGGCCAGGGCGAGGCGCATCTGCCATCCCCCGGAGAATTCGTCGGTCAGGCGCGGCCAGTCTTGCTTGGCGAAACCGAGTCCCATCAGCACTCGTCCTACTTCGGCTTCGATCGAATAGCCGTCGCGGGTGCGGAATTCGTGTTCCACGCGGTGATAGCGGTCGGCGACGGCCGAGTATTCCGGACTGGTGTGGTCGAGTTCCGCCATGCTGTGGGTGAGCGATTCCAGTTCCGTCTCCATCGCCCGCAGGTCATCGAACACCGACATACATTCGGCGAAAACACTGCGGCCGGAAAGCGTAAGTCCGTCTTGGGGGAGATATCCGGCGGAGGTGCCCTTCGCGATGATGAGCGAGCCGTAGTCGAATGTGTCCATCCCGGCAAGAATCTTCATCAGCGTGGATTTGCCGGTGCCGTTCCCGCCCACCAGGCCGATGCGGTCGCGGGGCGTGACCAGCCAGTCGACGTTTTCGAAGAGCAGTTTGTGGCCGAAACGTTTTCCGGCGCCGGAAAGCTGGATCATGGGCTGGAGTTATCGTCTCATAAAACCAGGCTGCGAGTTGGGAGTAGTCACTTGGCGGCAGGCGACTGCAAGCTACCAAGCGATGGCGTGTCAATTCGAGAGCTGGGCGATATATAGCGACATATAGCGAACCGTCTCCCGCGGTCGATTCGACCCACTGGGAGATGCGGTAGGCGCCGTGAGAAACGCAATTTGGGTCGCGCGCGGGGGGAGCGTTCCCGATGGTTTCTAGCCTTCGCATGCGAAAGCTTTCATCCGGGAGGTTGGCTCGCGGATCACCGCAACAAAAAGATGGAAACCTGCCTCGGTGTCGACAACAGGCTCAACGAATATTCTCCAGCTGCCTTTCCGGGTCTTGATCTGGTTGCGATCAAGCGGTCCGCTTCTTTGGGGGGAGAATGGGCCTCATCAGCAGGGTCTGCACTCTGAAACGATATTTACGGCCAGACCGCGTGGGCGATGGGATCTTTGGAGGTCGTCGGGCGAGCATGGCGTGGTCCGGAATCGGCTTCCCACATTGCGTGGTGAAGTTGGATGCGTTCCACCGCCCGGTCGATTACGGCTTCGAGTTCGCGGGAATATTTTACTTCGCGGCCTTTGGCCAGGCGGCGTTTCGCCTCTTCGGCCGTCACCCAGGTGGGCCGGCGATTGCCTTCGTCGGGGCGGCGCATCTGATGGACTTCCATGAGAAAGGCTTTGATTACGAATTCCTGCACCCCGCCGGGCTGCCAGAATACGCCCTTGGAGTGAAGGTAGAGGTGGAAGTGTCGCGGCTCAATCGTGCCGATGGCGCCCGCTTCTTCGGAGGCTTCCCGCTCGGCGGCCTGACTGTGCGACAGGCGAGGATCAGTCGATCCCTTGGGAAAAGTCCACTTGTTGCCGCCATTGGTGTTGACCAGGAGGAACTCGATCGCCGTGCCGCGCCTGCGGTAGCAGACCGCAGCCACTTGAAGCGGCAAGGACTTCGCGACGCGGGATGAACCCATGGCCGAGAGCCTCCTGATAAGAAGTCTACATGCAAAATATTTCATGAGTGTTAAAGTGCAACAAGAATTGTGCATGCCGGAGGGTTACGAAAGAGTTACGTCGGCTTGGGTGAGAGGATCGCAGTTCCGTCCCCGGGCCGCTCCGGGCTTCACCCAGGCGGGAAGGTCGAGGCGGCTATCTCTCCATGAGCCTGCTAGTTCCCCGCGGGCTGCAGGGTTTTCACCAGCCATGGGATGATGACCTGCTTGAAGATTAGCGGATCGGGCCACACCCCTATTTGCCGCCCGAGATGGCCGCCGCGCGGGTTGATCCATGCATCTTTGGGGACGTCGCCTTTGCTCAGCAGCAGGTATTCGTCTTCGATGGGAACCTGGGTGTCGAGAACTCCCGCGATCACGAGCATGGGCGCCATCGGCTTCCCTAATAAGCCCTGATTGACCAGCGACATCTTCGGCAGAAATCCGCCCATCTCGTCGAGCGAGTGCACGCCTTCGAGAATATTCATGAGCGCCGGCACTTGATCGAAAAGATATTCGCGATTGCCCAGAAGCGAGTTCATCAGGAATTCTTTCTGGAAAAATTTGTCGACCGGCGGCGACTGCGCGCTACACCCTCGCAGGCGGGCGCGTTCAACGATCGCCATTTTCGTCGCCCAGTATGCGCCCCAGCTCACGCCGTGCAGCGCGATGCGGTTCTTGTCGATCTCCGGACGGGACTGCGCGTAGTCGATGACCTTTGAGAGCATGCGCTCGGAAGTCTCGCTCACCTGGATGGGCGCCTGGCCGGTGCCGGGGCCGTCGACCGCAAGGAATGCGATGCCGAAGGGAAGAATCGCGCCAAAGCTTTCGGTGAGATCTTCTTTCCGGCTGTCCAGGCCGTTGACCGCGACGACCAGGGGCACGGGGGCTCTTGCATTTTTCGGCAGACGCAGGTAGCCGATGATCTGCTTGCCTTCGAACGGAATGCGCACGACTTCGAGCGGCGGATCATAAAACTTAGCGTGGTCGAGAAACGCCTCGATCGCCTTTTCGTACGAGCGTTGCTTGCCGGGGGACGATGGAATTGGCCAGCGTCCGAAGGAATAAAGGCGCCAGGCGCGGATATAGTCGGCATTGGCTTTGGTTGGATCGGATTTCTCCAGTGACTTCGCTTGGTTGAAATACCGATCGGCGACGCGCATAAAGCCGGCGGCCCACTCGTCCTTGTCGGCACTGTGGATGCTCTCGAAAGCCTCCTTGACATCTTCGGGATCGAGACCAATCAGAGGGTATTGTCCGACTTCCGCGCGGTGAACGGCCTCGCTTTTGACCTCGTCGATCGTGCGTTCGCGGCGTTCCTGGGCCCTAGCCCATACCGCGGCCAGCGTCGCGCTGGCCAGGCATAGCGTTAAGAAAGGGAGTGAAATTTTGTTCTTCATGATTTTTGATTCATCTGTGGGACGGTCTTTTGGAGAGGGTTTGCCGGCAACGTCTTGGCTTGCCGCCGGCACGACGCTGCCAGCTAGGTCTCGAACGGCACGAGCCCCATTTTTAAAACGTGAACTTCAACGCCAACTGGACGGCGCGGCTTCCGCCGGAGCCGATCACCGGGTTCGCCGCGGCTACGTCCGGTGTGGCACAGCCGCAGCCGAAGGGCTGCACCGAAGGATCGTTCAAACCGAATCCATTCTGGCCGCCGTACGGATTGGCAAAGTTGGGATGGTTGAGAATGTTGAAGAACTCGGCGCGGAATTGGGCGCGGAGTTTTTCCCCGAAGTGCCAGTTCTTGGCAACCGAGAGATCGAAGTCTCTGAAGCCGGAATCGGGAAACAGATTGCGCGGCATGTTTCCGAACTGTCCCAGCGGCGGCGGAATCATAATGGAGTTGCCCTGGGCGTAGCAGCCGAAGGAACTCAGAGAAGCCGTGGACGCTCCCGGAGTTCCACCGTCGACGGCAAGTGCTTGCGTCGCGCACGTGGCATTCGATGTGCCGGGAAAAAATGGAATTGGGGTCGGGCCCGATTTAAAATCGGATGGCTTGCCATAAAAACTCCAGCGGATGGGCGCGTTCGCCGGAGGACTTACCGGCAGTGGACCCGTTCCCGCGGCGTCAGTTCCTAAATCGATCGGCCCCCAGAATTGCGGACTCTGCAGGGTCACGATGGAGTTGATTTCCCAGCCTTCCAGCATCTGCCAGGAACCGGTCCGGCCCGGAATCGCGTAGGTGAGCGAGAGCGTCAGCCGATGTCGAATATCGAAGTCGCTATTGGCGTATTCCCGTCCGACGTTGTAAGAGTCCTCCGGCAGTCCTGCGCCGTAGCCAAAGTCCCAATTCGCGCCGACATCGTCGAGTGCGTGGGCGTAGGTATAACCGGCCACCATGCTCAGACCGTGATAATTTCGCGAATTCAGAGTCACCTGCAGTCCGTTGTAGTTGGATCGGTAGACGTTGCCCATTTGAAAAATATTGCTCAGGTAAGGAAACTTGCCATTGTAAGGACGAGCATCCTGATCGCAGTTCGGGTCGGTCACGCAGGCGGAGGAATAGTCCGTCCCCACAGGCGGTTGGTTGATATCTCGAATTCCCGTCAGGTTTGATCCATGATTCCCGACGTAGGCAATTTCCATCGAAAGATTCGGGGTGAAGGCGTGCTGCAAGTTCAGGGTCCAGTCCCAGACGTAAGGGGTGGTGAGATTGCGATCGACACTCATGATGGGGCAGGGACTGGCAAAGCAATTGAGCGTACTCGTGCTGACATTGGCGCCATAGATCGGTACCCCACTGTCCCACTGCGGCATGACGGGAGGGATTGACAGGTTGCCCGCCGTAATGGTGCCCCCAGCGGTGTCGCCGGCCGCGTCAATGATGGCTCCGGTGGGAACGTTGCTGAGGCCAAAGGCGTTGTTGAAAGCCAACAGCGCTTCCCAATTGATGGTTTCGTATACCAGGCTGGCTCCGCCTCTTACCACTGTGTTTCCCTTGCCGGTTACGTTCCAGGCAAAGCCGAAACGCGGAGCAAAATTCTTGTGGTCGGGATTGTATGGACCTTTGACGCCATTCATTCCGGCTTGAATCAATCCTGTTTTGGAGTTGGGATCGAAATTGCCCAGCAGGTTGTGAGAATCCTCGAGGACTGAGCTGAATTCATAGCGCAGCCCCAGGTTGAGGGTAAGGCTCTTGGTGGCTCTCCAATCGTCCTGGAAGAAGGCTCCATACGCCCAGTTGTGGAGCTGGCGAGTGGGATCGCCAACTTGCACGGTGGCCTTAAACGGGTCTCCGGCAAAAAAATCTTCCAAGGCTGTGGAGTTGGCCAGCGCCACGCCGCCCAGGAACGTAATGCTGCCCCTGGCGTTACCGAAAGCGCCGCCATTGACGTCGTTGCGGTGAACTTCGCCGCCGACTTTCAGCGAGTGCTTGCCCGCGGTGTACGAAATATGGTCGATGAACTGAGTGATGGAATCCGGCCCTTGGAATTTTGGCCACTTGAAGCCACCCAGGCCAGGAACGAAAGCTCCGGCAAAGCCAATGCGCGGCAACCCTCCGGTGAATGGCCCGCTCACGCCCGTGTTGAGGCCGTAGCCTGACGCCGGCGTGCCGAGGTCACCCGGCAGCGTAGGTTGGTAAAGACGGTTGTAGCCGATCCGAGCTTCGTTCACCCAACGGGTGCCGGGAGTCCAGATCCAGTTTCCCCCCACCACTTGGGCGCGGGTGTGGATCTGGGAACGCCATTTGGATTGCAGTTCGGGAAAATCTTCTACCGTCCCCGAATTGTTTCCGTAGAAATACATGACGCTTAGGCTATTGCGTTGGTTGAAGTTGTAATCGACCTTGGCCAGCGCGTTGTCAACTCCAACATTGTTGGGAAATCCCTGCACCACGTTGATGCTCTGCGTGTTGTTGATGGGGAAGCCGGCGCCATTACAGGTGACGGAGGGACCTGACACGGCGCAGCCAGAGATCTGCTGGCTGGCGGCGCTGATGGGGACACCGTTGGCCACGAGATCGGCAATCGCATTCGGGATGCTGTTTCCGCAGTCGCCGGTCACGAGTGGGGAAGTACAGTTCGGCGCCGCCGGAGCGGGTAGCGCCAGGGTCGAAGGAGTGCTGACGGTATAGGAGTTTCCTACGTCATAGCGCTGGCCTTCGTAGGCGCCGAAAAAGAACGCTTTGTCTCTAATCATGGTGCCGCCCAGACTGCCACCAAATTGTTCCAGGGTACGATCAGTCTTGGGAGCGGGAGAGGCGTTGAAATAATTGCGCGCGTCCATCTTTCCGTCGCGGCCGAATGCAAACGCAGTGCCGTGCAGCGAATTTGTTCCCGACTTCAATCCCACGTTGATAATCGCGCCCGGCTTCCAACCGTATTCCGCCGGAGGATTCTCCTGAACATTGAATTCTTGGATCGCGTCGATGGGCAGGATGGTGGCTGAGTCTCCGGCTATGCCGGCGCCATTGATAATGCCTTGCCCGGAAAAGGGCTCGCTGTTGAACAGCCCCTCGATGAAATAGGCGTTGTCTTCGGCCCGCAGGCCGTCGGTGCTGGTAGTAGAAAAACCTCCGCCCGGATAACGCATCACCCCCGGCCGTAGCTGCAGCAGGTTCTCGTAATTGCGGCCATTCAGGGGCAGGTCGTTGATCTCCTTATTGCTGAGCGTGCCACCCAGGGTGGCGGAAGTCGGGTTGATCAGCGGAACTTCTTCCGTGATGGTCACGGTCTCCGACACCTGACCGGGTTGTAGCGTGAAATCAACGCGCACATCGGTGGCGACTTCAATTTGCACGTTGGGGCGTTCCACGCTCTTGAAACCCTTGACCTCCACTCGGATCCGGTAGGTTCCGGGCTGCAGATCGGGCCCCGCGTAGCCGCCCGATTCGTCGGTGGTCATGGTTCGCGATGTGCCCCGCTGCACATCGGTGATCACCACCGAGGCTCCCCGAACGGCCGCGCCGCTCTGATCCGTCAATGTGCCCAGAATGCGTCCGGTCGTGGACTGGCCCTGTGTCGAGATCGAGAACAGGAAGAGGGTGAAGGTAATCAACCACAGGCGGAAAAATGCAGTCGTTCGACCGTGCTGAGACGAGGCGGCGCTGACAGTGCAGAAGAACATGAAACCCTCCATTTAGCTGGTCCGACAGCCATACCACCGTCGGAGAAACAGTGTCAAGCGAATTCAAAATTTGGAATGGGGATCTCTGGCACCGTACTACTCCACAGGCTATCTGGGGAAGTCCATAAAGCGGCAACCCTAAAGCGGTAACCCTGAATCGCAAAAAAGATCGCTCCCCGCAGGCTTGCGCCACGCCGGTTCGCGAGGGTAGGATAGTGGGTCATACCACCATACCAATAGTCCAGCAATGTCCGCTACCGCACAAATAGCCCGGGTCCCAGTGGATGTGCGGTATAGTAGCCGGACCATAGTTGGGGTTCCGGCTAGCTTCGTGTCTGCTCATGCGGAGGGCAACGTCGTGTACAAGCTGATTCGAACCTCGCGGCTGTACGAGCAAATCGTTCAGCAAATTGAAGAATCCATCGTAAAGGGCGATCTGAAGGCAGGCGATCAACTGCCCGCGGAGCGCGACCTGGCTCAGCGTTTTGGGGTGAGCCGCACTGCGGTTCGCGAAGCCGTAAAGGCGCTGCGAGAAAAGGGCTTGGTCGAGGCCTACTCGGGGCGGGGCACGTTTATTACGGACGGAACAACCCAGGCGGTGCGCCAGTCGCTCGATTTGATGGTGAAGATCGGTCAACCGGAAGGCTCCACTCATCTCGCCGAGGTGCGGGCCATTCTGGAGCCGGAGATTGCTGCGCTGGCCGCCATCCGCATCCAGGAACCAGAATTGTCCACCATGCGTGAGGCCGTGACCACGATGGACCGGGCCTTTAAGAACCCGGAGGCTTACATCGAAGCGGACCTCGATTTCCATCTGGCGCTAGCGGAGGGCGCGGCCAATCCGCTCATCCTTTCGCTGCTCGATTCCATCGTCGGACTGCTGCGCGAGCAGCGGTTGCGCATCTTCAAAGTGTCGGGCGGACCAGAGCGCGGCCAGATTTATCACAAACGGATTCTTGACGCGGTGGAGAGACATGACTCGGAGAAGTCGCGCGAAGCGATGCGGGCTCACCTCTACCAAGTGCTCGAAGACAGTCAGACGCCGGCGAAACATGGTCCTGGCAAACACAAGGCCCGCTAGAAATCTGCAGAAAAGAGAAAAGATCTGGAGGCAGTGTCAGGATGGCAAAAGTAGGATTTATCGGTTTAGGCGTGATGGGCAGCCAAATGGTGAATCGGTTGCTGAGCAAAGGTCACACGGTGACCGGCTACAACCGCACCCGCGCCAAGGCGCAATGGCTGGTGGAGAAGGGGATGCAATGGGCGGACTCGCCGCGCGCCGTGGCCAGCGCCGCGGAATATACCCTTGCCATGGTGACCAACGACGCGGCCCTCCAGGCGATCACGGAAGGTCCGGCGGGACTGCTGGCCGGGTTAAGCACAGGGAAGATTTTCATCGACCTGAGCACGGTGAGTCCGGCAGTGAGTCGCGCGCTGGCTGCGAGAGTGCGGGCCGCCGGCGCCGATATGGTCGACTCTCCGGTATCGGGCAGCGTGATCACTCTCGAGGAAGGGAAGTTATCGGTCATGGTGGGGGGGCGCAAAGAAACCTTCGAAGCGGTTAAGCCCCTGCTGGCCGACATCGGCCCGAAAGTGACGTATGTGGGCGACAACGGCTTGGCGCTCTCCATGAAGATTGCAGTCAACCTGAGTCTGGCGGTGCAGATGCTGGCGTTCTCCGAAGGTGTGCTGCTGGCGGAGAAGAGCGGCATTGCCCGCGAGGTCGCCGTGGACGTGCTCACCCATAGCGCCGTGGCTTCGCCGATGATTCAGTATCGCGGCCCCTTCGTTCTGCAACAGCCGGAAGAGGCCTGGTTCAACGTGAACATGATGCAGAAAGACATGGTGCTGGCGATGGATCTGGGCCGGCAACTCGGGGTGCCGCTGCCCACGACGGCGGTGAGCAATGAAATACTCACGTCGGCTCGCGCCATGGGATTTACCAAGTACGATTTCGCCTGCATGTTCGACGTGCTGGCCTCTATGTCGGGAGTGACTACGCCGCTTACTGCCGGAGGCAAGAAGTGAACACCACAACTTCAACTTCTAAGCCAGCGGGAGGACGCGCGGCCGACAACCAGGCTGAGAAAGATCGGTGGCTGCGTCTGTACCGCCAGATGACGAGGATTCGTCTGTTTGAAGAGCAGGTAAATGAACTTTATACGCGCGCGCTGATGCCCGGACTGGCACACCTTTACAGCGGCGAAGAAGCCGTCGCGGTGGGCATCTGCGAAGCCCTGCACGTCGACGACTACATCACCAGCACGCACCGCGGGCACGGACATTGTCTGGCCAAGGGGGCTACGCCGGACCGTATGTTTGCCGAGTTGCTGGGCAAGGAAGCGGGCTATTGCCGCGGCAAAGGTGGGTCGATGCACATTGCCGATCCCGCGACCGGCAATCTGGGAGCCAACGCGATCGTGGGCGGCAGTGTGGGAATCGCTACCGGCGCGGCTTTTGCCGCGAAGCGCCTGGGCAACGGACGAGTGGCCGTCTGCTTTTTCGGGGAAGGCGCTCTCGGCCAGGGATCGCTCTATGAGGTAATGAATCTGGCGCAATTGTGGAAGCTGCCGGTGATCTACGTTTGCGAAAACAATCTGTATTGCGAATACACCCACTTCTCGGAGACGACGGCCGGAACGATTCTAGGACGCGCCACGGCCTTCGGACTGGAAGCGGCAAAGGTCGACGGCCAGGATGTGCGCGCGGTGAATGAAGTCGCAGAGCGCTTGGTAAAGCGTGCACGTGCGGGCGACGGCCCTTCCTTCCTCGAGGCCGATACCTACCGCTACAGCGGCCATCACGTGGGCGACATCAATCGCGAATATTACCGCGCGAAGCAGGAAGAGCAGCATTGGAGGAGCGAGCGAGATCCCATCAAGCTGCTTGCCGACTGGCTGCACGGGCAGGGGCATGCGGATGCGGCGGCGCTCGAGCAAATTACCGCCGCAGCGCGCTCTGAAATGGAAGCCGCAGTGAAATTCGCCATTGGGTCGCCCTATCCCAGTGTCGATCAGGTGGAGGAAGACGTTTATGCCTGAGCGAGCGATGCCTGAACGCGAGCTCACATTTGCGCAGGCGGTGCGCGAGGCGCTGGCCGAAGAGATGCGCCGCGACTCGCGGGTATGTATCTTCGGCGAAGACGTGGCTGAAGCCGGAACCCCCTTCAAGGTCCTGTCGGGATTGGTGGAAGAATTTGGCGCCGATCGCGTGCTCGACACTCCCATTTCCGAAGCCGGCTTTACGGGCGTCGGTGTCGGCGCCGCGATGACCGGCCTGCGGCCAGTCGTCGACATCATGTTCGGCGATTTCCTGACCCTGACTATGGATCAAATGGTGAATCAGGCCGCCAAGGCCCACTACATGTCGGGCGGGCACTGGAACGTTCCCATGGTGATGCGCACTACGCTTGGCGCCACTCGCCGCTCTGCGGCGCAGCATTCGCAGTCGCTGCATGCCTGGTTTAGCCACGTGCCCGGATTGAAAGTCGCGCTGCCTTCGACTCCCTACGATGCGAAAGGCTTGCTGAAGACCGCGATTCGCGACGAGAACCCAGTGGTCTTTTTTGAAGACAAAATGATGTACAAATTGAAAGGGCACGTCCCGGCGGACGATTACACGATTCCGCTAGGCGTGGCCGACGTGAAGCGGGTCGGCGAAGACATCACGCTGGTGGCTACGAGCAGCATGGTACAGGTCGCGCTGGGCGCAGCGGATATGCTGGCCAAGGAAGGCATCAGCGCCGAAGTAGTCGATCCGCGCACCACCTGGCCGTTGGATGAAAAGACGATCATCGAGTCGGCCAAGAAAACGTCACGCGTGATTGTGATCGATGAAGGCTACGAACGCTATGGAGTGACGGCCGAACTCGCGGCGGTAATCGCCGAAGGCGCATTCTACGATCTCGATGCTCCGGTGAAGCGCATGGGCGCGATGCACGTCCCCATTCCGTTCTCGCCGCCGCTGGAAGATGTGACGGTGCCCACGGAAGAAACGGTAGCCGAAGTCGCCCGCAAGCTGTGCAACAAGTCGTAGAGACGCCGCCTGCTCGGTCTCTGGCGGCAGCGTGGATAAGACATAGTTTCGAGGCGATACCGGCAAGGCGTTGCCGGCAACGTCTTTACGAAGGAGGCTTTGTGGGACTCAAAACGCACGGAACGATGGCTGTGGACTGGGAGAACCGGATCGATTTCGACCGGCTGCGCCGCCAGCGCCTGCAAAAAGCACGGGACTTGCTTGCGCAGTCGTCCATGGGGTCGTTGCTCTGCTTCGACATGAACAATGTGCGCTACCTGACCTCCACCCACATCGGCACCTGGGCCCAGGATAAGGCCAATCGCTTCACGCTGCTGCCGCAAAATGACGAGCCCATCTTGTGGGACTTCGGATCCGCCGCCAAACATCATCAACTCAATTGCCCATGGCTCGGTGATCGCTCGCGGCCGGGGATTTCCATGCTGCGGGGCGCGATGACGCCCGAGATGGGCCGGGCGGAAGATGTCGCCAAAAAAATTCGTGTTGAACTCGAAATGCGCGGCCTGCACAAAGAGCCGGTCGGCATCGACATCGTCGAGCTGCCGGTCTTGTTTGCCTTGCAGCGCGAAGGCATCGAGGTGGTCGACGGCCAGCAGCTCATGTCCGAGGCCCGCGTCATCAAAACCCAGGACGAAATCTCCCTGCTCAATACTTCCGCCATGATGGTCGATGCCGCCTACGACGAACTCTACCGCGCCATGAAGCCCGGTCTGCGCGAAAACGAAGCGGTCGGACTCGTCAGCAAAGTTCTCTACGATCTCGGCTCGGAATACGTCGAGGCGGTGAATGCAATTTCCGGCGAACGCTGCAATCCGCATCCCCACGTGTTCTCCGATCGCGTGCTGCGCCCCGGCGACCCCGTGTACTACGACATTCTGCATTCCTACATGGGATACCGCACCTGCTATTACCGCTGCTTCACCGTGGGCTTCGCATCGCATGCCATGGTCGACGCCTACAAGCGCTGCCGCGATTATCTCGACGCCGCTATCGAACTGGTGCGACCCGGCCGCACCACGGCCGAGATTGCGGCGGTATGGCCGAAGGCGCAAGATTTCGGTTTTCCCAACGAAGAAGCGGCCTTTGCCCTGCAATACGGCCACGGCATCGGGCTGGCGATCTGGGAGAAGCCCGTCATCAGCCGTCTGGTTTCATTCCAGCATCCCGTCGAAATCAAGTCCGGCATGGTGTTTGCCCTGGAAACCTTCTGGCCTTCGACCGACGGTTGGAGCGCGGCGCGCATCGAAGAAGAAATCGTGGTCACGCCGACTGGACACGAGGTCATCACCCGCTTCCCCGCGGAACAACTTCTGGTGGCGGGGGCGCATTACTACACGGTGAACGGGCCCCTACCGACTACACGGGAATCCGAAGCTTCGCCCAGCCAACGCGTGATCGAGATGATCGAGAGCAGCGCGAAGACGGAGCGGGTAGGAGTTTCGGGCTGAAGGTCATCGTGGGACCTGCCCCCGTCTAAGACAATGGCCTTCAGCGTTGTGATGCCCGCCCTCGAGATGGCGCAGGAAACCGGCAAGCTTCTCGGCTGGCGGAAGCAGGAAGGCGACCGCGTCAGGAAAGGCGAACCGCTCCTTGAAATAGAAACCGATAAAGCGGTCGTCGAAGTCGAATCGCCCGCCGATGGTATTCTGGCGGGCATCAAGGCCACAGCGGGCGCCGAAATTCCTGTCGGGCAAACGATTGCCTGGATCGTGGCGCCCGGCGAAGTACCTCCCCTCGAGAGCGCATCGACTGGCCCGGCAGCGCGGGCGGGATCGCGCGCGAAAACTGAGTCATCCCAGCCTCCGACAGTCTTGACACCGGCAGCCGCAGGCAACGCAAGAATCTCTCCCAAGGCAAGACGCCTGGCGAAAGAAAGGGGCATCGATCTTTCGACCGTTCGCGGCTCAGGTTCGGGTGGCGAAATTCTCGCGTCAGACGTGCCGGCAGCGGCCTCAGCGCCGGCAGCGGAGAAAAAACCTGGAAGCCTGGAAGTGTCCAGCTCGGTGGGCCGCATCATGGCTGAGCGCACCACGCAAAGCTGGACGACGGTCCCTCACTTCTTCCTGAGCCGCGACATCGAAGCCACCGCGCTCAGCCAATATCGCGAGCGCACCGTGGGCGAGATCGAGGGCGCCCACACCGATCCGGCGAAGAGAGTCCGAATCACTCCTACCGACCTGTTGGTGGCGTTAGCAGCCCGAGTGCTGCTGAAGCATCCGCGATTGAATGCGAGTTGGAGCGCCGAAGGGATTCACCTGCATGATCACGTGAACATGGGAATCGCCATTGCGGTGGATGATGGCGTGGTCGCCGCGGTGATTCCCAACGCGCATACGGCGAGCCTGGCGGAAATCTCCATCCAGCGGCGCGATCTTGTGGAACGCGCCCGCGCGGGGAAGTTGCGGCCCGCCGATATGGCCGGCGCCACATTCACCATCAGCAACCTCGGCATGTACAAAGTGGATCAGTTCAGTGCGATCATCTCCCCGCCGCAGGCCGCGATTCTCGCGGTCGGCGCCATCCTTGACCGGGTCGTAGCCATCCAGGGCCAGCCCGCGGTCCGTCCCATGATGACGCTCACTCTCTCCTGCGACCACCGGGTTACCGATGGCGCCCGTGCCGCGCTGTTTCTCGGCGAGCTGGCGGAGGCAACTCGAGAGCCAGCAGGAATCCTGAAATCAGCGACGCAGTGAAATCTTAGAACCGGCGAAGCAGCCCGGGGGAGCGACCCGATCCGCCCTCCGGGCTTGCGTCACATGCAACCGCAGGGTTGCGTATTTCCAGGTTTCCGGATATTATGCAACCTGGAGGTTGCATAAAAATGGAGAGCCGTATTGAGAAACGTATAGAGCTCAAGGCGCCAGTTTCACGAGTCTGGCGCGCCTTGACGGATTACCGTGAGTTTGGCGAGTGGTTTCGCGTGCAACTGGACGGACCCTTTATACCGGGTCAAGTCTCGCGCGGCCAGATTACTCATCCCGGCTATGAGCACGTCAAATGGGAAGCGTTCGTCGAGAAAATGGAGCCCGAGCGGCTCTTTTCCTTCACCTGGCCCCACCCCAAGTCCCTGGGCAAAGACGATTGTCCGCAGGACTACTCACAGGAACCGACCACGCTCGTCGAATTCAGGCTGGAGAAGACGGCCAACGGCACGTTGCTGGTGCTCACCGAGTCCGGCTTCGATCACCTTCCCGCTGACCGCCGTCTCGAAGCGTTCCGAAGAAACGACGGTGGTTGGACCGAACAAATGAAGAACATCGAGACCTATGTCGAGCAAACCCCGTAGTCGGATTGCCGCCAGACGCCAGCCTCGTTCGCCGGTCTTCGCCGCTCTGGGGGACGAGACTCGATTAGCCCTGGTGGCGAAGCTGTGCGCGGGGCAGCGTCGTTCCATCTCGCAGCTGACGAAAGGTTCGAACCTGACCAGGCAGGCGATCACCAAACATCTCCGGATTCTGCAGAGCGTCGGAATCGTGCGCTGCGTGCGTACGGGTCGCGAGAGTCGTTTCGAATTCAATCCGCAGCCGATGGAAGGAATTCGGGAATATCTCGACTTGGTCTCTCAGCAGTGGGATGTCGCTCTCTCCCGCCTAAGGTCGTTCGTCGAAGATTGAGTGTCTGAAGCCCGGAGACGGTTGCTGCTACGCTACCAGCGTACGCCCACGGTGATTGGGCGCAGGTCGGTGGTGATGCCGCTGTGCGTGCCGTGCAGATAGCGGAATTCACCGTAGATCTCGATATTCGAGCTCACCTTGCGGGCGATGCCACCCCCGAAGTTTGCCCCCCACTGGTTCTGACTGGTGGAGATAAAATTGTCGTTCAGAGGAAGGCTGGCGTTGAAGCAGTTGCCCCACCAGGTGAAGAAGGGATTGCAGGCCGATCCCGGAATGGCGGTCGAAGAGTCCAGCTTTCCCGATCGATGAAAGAACCCGCCGCCGGCCACGATGTATCCGCTCCACACTTTCGTGACGGGAATGTTAACGATGGGATCCAGCAGAAAAGAGTATACGTGGCTGGTGGCGCCCAGCGACTGCGCCTGTTCCAGGGCCGACGTGCGCAGGGGCAAGTTGTCCCACTGGAAATCGAAGCGAAAACCAAAATACTTGCTGAAATTGCGGGCGACCCCCGCCCCGGCGATTCCGCCTCCGCCCCGCACGAACTTGGTGGTCTCGCCGTTGGTCAGGCTGCCACCGCCACCGACGTTGAATGTCCAGTTCTTATAGTCTTTTACTTTTGGCCTTCGCAAGGGACCTATCTCTTCGGGCGTAGCTTCCTGACTGCTGGTTGGTTGGCTGCTGGGTTGCTGGCTAGCGGGCGGCTGGGGTGGCGGCTGCTGCGCAGGAGTTTCCTGGGCATGGACAGTTGTGGTTCCCGCCAGAATCGTAACCGCGATCAACATCAGAACGATTCTGAATCCGGAAACCCTCGCGAACTTTCGACTCATTCATTCTCCTCCCGCTGCCGGGCGTACTGGCGGACCGTCGCGCTCGGCCCATACCTCGTCTCCATACTTCGACAACGAGAGGCGCTTCCGAAAAGAACGTGTCCGCGATGCTCCCGCCGGGAATGCACTCGCAGCAGGCAAGCACCATATTACCAACTTTGATGCTGATTCCGCCTGCGATGCCGTCCGTCGCGGCCAGCACATTTCTGTTCGGCGGTTAAGAAAATCCCAACTGCCCGAAGTTTTGCCGGGGCGCGGCTTCGAGCGGCGCCGTAAGAGCTGAGTTTTGAAAAGGGCGTGGCTTCCAGCTGCGCCGTAATCGGTACGAAGTCAATGGCGGCTTTAGCCGCCAATCGACCACGGCGTCGACAAAAGTTTTCCGCGGCCCCTTACCAGCGTCAAGCCTGCGGCGGCATCTGTTCGCCCAGACTTTGAAACACCTGGGGAAGCCACGCATTCCATTGGTTCCAGTCGTGACCTCCACGAACCGTGTGAAACTCGAAGCGAAAGCGAAGTTGGGCGAGGAGCGCGGCAAATTCGCGGTTTGCAGGCAGTAGACCTTCCTGTTCCCCACAGGTCAGAAAAAAGTACGGCGCGGCTTCTACGTTGGCTGTGCGAGCTAACACAAAAGGATCGTTGTTGCGACGCGTTGGGCTTCCGGACGGCCCAAAAATCGCGCTGTAGTGGCGCGACTGCTGCAGGCGCTTGAGGGAAAATGTGCGCCGGGGAACGTCGATCGCGGAACTGATTCCACCCGCAAAAATGAACAGCTCAGGATGTCGCAGCGCTAGTTTTACCGCACCGAAGCCTCCCATCGAGACGCCCACGATCGCCCGGTTCCGACGGCCGGGAGCTACCGGAAACTTGTTCTCTACCTCCGAGATTAGATCCTGCACGATATAGTCTTCGTAGCGATCCTCGGTCGGATCGACGGCATTCGTGTAATACGATGCGCCCCCCTCGGGCATCACGAGAACGTAGCCGGACTCAGCAAAACCGGCAACATCAGAATAGTTCGTCCAGTCCCGAAATCCTCCTCCGCTGCCATGCAACAGGTAGACCACCTGCAACTTCCGGCCTGGTGCAACTTTCAGCGGCCAGACAACGCGACATTGCATGTCACGATGGAGAGCGGAGCTCCGGAATGTGACGTCTTGCAGAGTCAGGTTCGGAGTAAGTCGGGGATGGTCAGGCGGCTCCCCCACCTCATGATTCCGGCAGCCCGCCGACAAAACGAGGATCACCGTGAACAGCATACGGCTGGGGTGGCGGCGAGTGATGGCAGGCATTTGAGCCAGTGATCATAACGGAAGTCGCGTCCATCTCAATAACCACCCCTTGCGTCTTTTGCGGTTTGCAGTACCCGAGAATCGAGGTCGCACGTATGATAAGGAATTCCTTTTTGAAGCGAGACGAATTTCTTGCCCAGGCAAACCTCAAAACCCCCGGGGAACGCGCCGACACACAACCGCAAGGAGCAAACCTCCGTCTGCCGCGTCGCTCTGATTGGCTTTGGAACGGTGGGCCGCGCGGTGGCAAAAATTCTATGCGAAAACGGCAATCGTTCTCTACGCCTTACCCACATTTGCAACCGCAATGTGGAACGAAAAAAGCAGTCCTGGGTTCCGAACGAGGTCATATGGACTGACGACGTAGAGTCAGTTCTGAAATCGGATGTCGACATCGTGATCGAGCTGATCGGCGGCCTGAATCCCGCCGAGCAGATTGTGCGCAGCGCGCTGGAGTCAGGGAAATCGGTGGTGACGGCGAACAAGCAACTGATTGCGCGGCACGGCTCCGATCTTCTACAACTGGCGAGCCGCAAGGGGTGCCGGATCGAGTTCGGCGCCTCAGTCGCGGGCGGAGTTCCGGTTCTTCCCGCGCTGCGCACAGGGCTATGCGGGGACCGGCTGCACGGCATTGCGGGAATTCTGAACGGAACCTGCAACTACATTCTGAGCCGGATCGAAAGCGCGAGAATTCCCTTCGGCGAAGCGCTGGAAGAAGCGCAGGCCCGGGGATACGCGGAGGCCGATGCGTCCGAAGATCTGGATGGTGGCGATGCTCGCGCCAAGCTGGCCATTCTCGCGCTCGCCGGATTGCAGACGCGGGTGGTGCCCGAATCTGTGCGCGCCCGCACCATTCGTGCCGTCGACGCAGTCGACTTCGACTACGCCGCGGAACTGGAATGCACCATCCGCCAGATTTCGCGAGCTGTCCTCAAGGAGAATACTCTGTTCGCGGAGGTCGGCCCGTGTCTGGTTCCGATGGATTCGCCCTTCGGACGGGTGCAGAGAAATCTTAACCTTGTCCTTACTTCCGGCCAGTACGGCGGAGACATGGCATTTCTCGGCGCCGGCGCCGGCGGCGATCCTACTGCGGTCGCCGTGGTGTCAGATTTGATTTCGGTCGCGGAGGGCCTGTCCGCGGGCCCGGGCAAAAAAAACGCCGCCACATCCGTCGCGACACCGGCGATCAGCAGCGATTTTGAGACTCCGTGGTATTTGCGGTTTTTCGTGCGCGATCAGCCCGGAATCGTGGCGCGGCTGGCCCAGATCATGGCCGCCCATCATCTGAACATCGACTCTTTGCTGCAGAAGCCGGGCTTTGATAAAGCTTCGTTGCCGTTTGTGATTACGCTGGAGCCTTGCCGCGATTCTGTGCTGCATCCGGCGCTGGAAGAAATGTCCGGGCTGGAGTTTGCCATCAGGCCGTGCCTTTGCCTGCCGATACTGCGGTAGGGCGGGGAGAAAAATCACCGAAAAACAGCGCCAGCCGTCGCGTCATTCTGCGCGGCGACGAGCTGGCGCTGGCCGAGCTTAGTTCCAGAAGGGATTGTTGAGACCCGCCGGCGCGAGCGCGCTGTCGGATTTGGTTTCCGCGCCCGACTCGTCGGAGATTTTCTCATCGATAAAACGGGACGGGGCCGGCGCCTTCAAATCGTCATTTCTTCCGGAATTTGGACGATCAGGATTTGGACGATAAGGATAGTCAGATTTCATTGGGAGACCTCCACGTTTATGAACTAGGTTCATTAAACACCTCGTAGCGTTGACCCAGGGCGGCAAAATTCTGATGGTTCCTATCGAAAAATCCGCAAGCGAGCGTTCGGACCGGAAAGGGAATAGCCGATCTCCGATCGACCGCGCCGAGGGCGAGTCGCTCTCCCGACAACCGGGCGCTACGAAGCGAAAATCCGCACTTCGATATATGCTGATCAGTCCGCTTTCGGAGACTCTAGCGGGAAGGGAAATCCATTCGTAAAGGAAGCCCATTATGAAATACCGCATGCTCGGCCGTACCGGTTTTGAGGTCAGTGACATTGCCCATGGACTGTGGGGGATGAGCGGATGGAGCGGCTCGAACGATCAGGAATCTCTGGCCGCGATGCAGCGTGCCGTCGACCTCGGCTGCAACTTTTTCGATACGGCATGGGCCTATGGCGAAGGCAAGAGCGACGGCCTGCTGGGCGAGATCATGACTCGCAACGCTAAGAAGCGGCTTTATGCTGCGTCCAAGATTCCTCCCGCCAATGAACGGTGGCCGGCTCTGCCCGAATACAAATACGGCGACGTTTTTCCTGCGCAGCACGTTTTTCACTATGCCGACCTTATCCGCAAACAGCTGCGCGTGGATACGATTGACCTGCTGCAGCTTCATGTTTGGGACGATACCTGGGCGATTGAACCGGAGTTTCGGTCGACCGTGGAAAAACTCAAAGGGGACAAGACGATTCGCTTCTTCGGTCTGAGCATCAACCGCTGGCAACCGGAGAACGGAATCAAGGCCTTGCGCACCGGGCTGGTGGATAGCGTGCAGGTGATCTACAACATCTTCGACCAGGCACCCGAGGACGAACTTTTTCCCCTTTGCCAGGAATTGAAGGTGGGCGTGATTGCCCGCGTGCCGCTGGATGAAGGTAGTCTTGGCGGCAAGATGACTCCTGAAACCACCTTCCCGAAAGGCGATTGGCGGTCGGGATATTTCGGTCCGGAGAATTTAGCCAAGACCATGAAGCGGGTCGACAAGCTGAAAGAAATTCTTCCCGCCGGGATGACGCTGCCGGAGATGGCGCTGCGCTTCATCCTGTCGCATCCCGCCGTGAGCACGACGATTGCCGGCATGCGCAAACCGGAGCACGTCCAGCAGAACATTGCGGCAAGTGACGCGGGGCCTCTCGACAAGAACCTGCTCGCGGAATTGAAGAAGCATCGCTGGGACCGGACACCGCAGCGCTGGTCGGACTAGAAGCTGTCTCACGAGTTGGGCTTCCGCCGTGTCAGTCATGCGGGGGGAACGATTGATCGCCTGAAAGACACGGTCATGAGCAGTCCAAGGTTCGCTATTGCTGGACTCCCTGTTTCCCCCTGCTGGTAGTAGATCGTTGCCAACCTACTCACCCTTTCTAGCCTGGCGCTGGTTATGGGCCGCGAGGATCTTCCGGGTGATTCCTCGCCGTGCTGATGGGCTCCGTTTGGAGAGAGGGGAAACTTGTTCCACGCCGGGCGGCTCCGTCGAGCACGACAAGCCCTGGTTCTTCCCCTTATGAATATGCCGGACGCGTATGCTGGCGAGCAGGCCGCTGTCAGATCCCGCCGACTCCGCACGCCCGCACGCTGCGGTGATTGACTTGCCGGTTGCACCGCCGTAAGATTCGCGCTGGTGATCGGCCAAACCATCGTGCCCCTACGGCTTGCATTCTTAGTCACGATTGTCGCGCTTTGTAATGTTTGCGTCGCGCAGTCCTCGGCCACGGCCCAGTCCGCTGTATCATCTCCGAAGCAACTCCTGGTCATTGGCGAAGAAAAAGGATACCGGCACGAGGCGGTGTCCCACGCCATGGCGACGATTGAGCGGCTGGGCAGAGAGACCGGTTTGTGGAGTACCACGCTTCGCACCGACACCGAAGCGCTAACCAAGAAGAAGTTGGAATACAACGCCAAGAACCTGAACGATTTCGATGCCGTGCTTTTCTTTACCGGCGGCGACCTGGAAATGGATGCCCAACAAAAAGCTGACTTCATTTCGTCCATCCACGACGATGGCAAGGGTTTCATTGGAGTCCATAGCGCCGCCATTACGTTTGTGGACTGGCCGGAGTATGGAGACATGATTGGCGGCTACTACGACGAGCACCCGTGGTTAACGTTCGATGCGCCCATCATTGTGGAAGACCCAAGTTTTCCGGGCATGCAGCAATTTCCGCACTCCTTTGTGCTCCGCGACGAGATTTACCAGATGAGAAATTATTCGCGGGACAAGGTGCGCGTGCTGATGCGCCTCAACGTGAGCAAGCTCGACATGAAGAACAAGAATGTCCACCGCACCGATGGCGACTTCGCGGTAACCTGGGCGAAGATGTATGGCAAGGGCCGGGTTTACTACACGTCGCTTGGCCACGTTGACGCGAACTGGGACAAGCCGGAATTTCAGCAGATGATTACCGAAGCGATCAAATGGACCATGCGGTTGTCGAATGCCGATGTGACCTCCCGTCCACTGCCGCGAAATGAGCCCTTCTACCCAGGCTCCCCCGCCGCGAGATAGGTCAATGACCCTGGCAATTTCAATCACGAGAAGAAGTTTTGTAAAGACGCTTGCAGCCGGTCTGGCGGCGACAGCCATCCCTGCGCACGCCGCAACGAGACTTAACGTTGGCATTGGCACCTACAGCTACCACAATCTGTCTCTGGACCAGATGATCGTCCAGTTGAACGCGCTCGGAGTGCGGGAAATCGAAATGTCCCGCGGCGAGTTCATGCTGATGAACCATCCCACCGACGATCTGTGCCATACGGCTCGGGTAAAATTCGATCAAGCCGGAATCCGTTGCGTGTCCTACTACTCGGCGACCATCAAAGAAGATGCCGACCTCGAAACCGCGATCCGATTCGCCACGATACTGGGGGCGCGCAATGTAACGGGCGATGCCACTGGCGGCATTCTTAATCGAATTGATCGGCGCTTTACGCAGGAAAATTTGACCTTTGGAATCCACAACCATTACTTCAAAGGCGAGAGGTTCGCTTATGAGAGTCCGGATGACGTTCTGAAAGCGCTCGCCGGCCTTTCCCACACGGTGGGCGCTACCGCCGATGTAGGACACTTCGCATCCTGCGGTCATGACCCCGTTGACGGGTTACGCCAATTGGGACCACGGCTGAAGCTGGTGCATCTCAAAGACATTCAAGCCGTGGACGGTGAAGTGAATGTGCTGCTCGGAACAGGGATCTCGAAGATTCCTGAAGTGATGCATGAACTGCGCAGACAGAAGTTTGCCGGGCTCGTGGCGGTGGAATACGAAAAAGAGGGCGACGTGAACCAAGATATGTCCCAGGATATGAAATTCGCCCGCAAACTGGCCTAGGCGAAAAGCGCGAGGGTTTTGTTGATCCAGCCTGCTGGGTCGTTTCCGGATCGGAAAGCAAAGAGGAGGCAGTGAACTACCGCACCAGCCACTCGGTGGCAGTGTGCACGCTCGCGAGCAACTGGCTGTACGTCGTCGCGAATACCGCGACTGTGGCGAGAGCTGCGCCCAGTCCATACCGCGGAGAGAATCTTGGTAACGGGACGAGACGCTCGTCGCTCCAGGCGATCAGACGCTCAATACGCGCGTTCATGACAGAAGTGGGGCTGTGGATCAAGGCGGCGGTCAAAACGGCGGAGGGTTCTGGTGGCGTCAGCCGCGAAAGTTTGATCAGCGCTTCGGCCAGATCAAGGGCCTCGCAGGCGTTTGAAACGGCAGCGTCATCGGCCGCCATCTCGGTGGCTTCCAGCCATGTGCCTTCCAAATTCCTCATGCCTGGAAATGCCACCAATCTCAGCAGAAGTTTTTTCAAATTGTCGCGTCGGCGCACGTGCGCGACCTCGTGATTCAATGCCGCCTGCAATTCGCTGGCAGTCAGCAGGGATTCTGCCGCGCCTGACAGCAACACTCTGGGACGGAGGATGCCTGCGGTCGTCATTGCGGGAATGGTGATTGCCGAGACCGGAGAAATTCGAATCACAGGAACCGCACCCCAGGACCCGACTGGCTGCGCCGCGCTCGTCCATCGCGAGATGCGGTGAGCAGCGCTGCGGAGCGCGATACCGGCGTTCGCGATTCCAAGAATTCCCAGCAACGCGCCGCCGATGCCTAGGACTAGCGGAGTGTATCCCAGGGGCTCATCGATCGCTCGCGGCTCCAGCAGAAGAAAAGAAGGCACGGTGAAGGCAGCCGTGATCACCGCCGCTGTGACCAGCGGAAACATTCGCATGGCAAACAGGAGATCCGCGATGCGGCGAACTGGGTAGCGGCGGCTATGGAGTTGACCGGCGCGCCAGCAGAGGCACACGGCGAGCGACACGACACCGTACACGATGAGGAATACGGAGAGTGTGACGGCGATGCCGCGGGCGGCAAACATCAGGCTGTGTCCTTGTCTTGATCTTGATCTTTATCTTTATCTTAAATCTTTAGCTTTGTAGGTGTCTCTGACTTGGTTTTACTCGGAGCTTCGCCCCGGCGCGATTCGCCACCGCGCAACTCGCGGCGCTTGGCTTCGACGACCTGGTGAAGGTGATTGAGTAATTGCTCGTCGCGCTCGGTCAGGACATCCACCAGATACGAGAGCGGCAACGACGAGGCCGAACTCGCGTCCATTAATTGCCGGAACGCTTCGCCCGCGACTTGACGGTGCAGTTCTTCCCGGGTGAATCGGGGCGCGTAACGAAAGGCCCGACCGTCGGTTTCGCGCGACAACAATTTCTTTTTGAAGAGACGGTCGAGCGTCGTCATCACCGTCGTGTAGGCCAAGCCCTGGCAAGCGCCGTTCACCAAATCGCGAACGGTCGCATTTCCCCGCTCCCACAGGGCTTCGAGCAAGCGTTCCTCAAGCGGACCCAGTTGGGGCGAAGATGCGCCGAAATGGAAGACCTGTTTCATGTGCCAGAAAAGTCAGGCTGAATTCTATCCCAGCCCGAACGCCTGCGCCAGAAGGCACTTCGTCCGGTTGGTATGTCCACGTCGATATGTGGATCTTGCTATGGGAGCGAACCAGACAACTTACTACCATCCATGAAGAATGGCGACAGGAAATCGCCGACCGTCAGCGAGTCGAGGAGGCAACCCATGAGTCGCAGGCGGGGCTGGCTCACTCGACCCGCGTGCTATGGTTGGACGAACTGGTTACGTCAATGGCCACGGAGTCAACCACCGCGGACAGCCGTGGTGACAACCGGCAATTTTGCAGGTCGCCAACTCGATACTCAACCCTGCTAAGTGCTGATGCGGGTCCTGTATGACCGAAGCTGACTCCATGGTTTTCGTTGTCGATGACGATCCCCCGGTGCGGCGCGCGATCAAGCGCCTTATCGGATCGGTGGGTCTGCAAATCGAACTTTTTGCTGGCGCGCAAGAGTTCCTGGCAAGCAAGCCTGCGGATGGCGGCCCTAGTTGCCTCGTCCTCGACAACCGGTTGCCAGGAATCAGCGGGCTCGACTTCCAGCGTCAATTGGCTGAAGCCGAGGTTCAGACTCCGATCGTGTTCGTCAGCGCACACGGGGACATCCCGATGACCGTGCGAGCCATGAAGGCGGGTGCGGTAGAGTTTCTCACCAAGCCATTTCGCGACCAGGACCTTTTGGAAGCGATCCAGGTGGCGCTGGAAAGGGATCGGAGCAAACGCCAACAAGAATCGGATCTTGCGGTGCTGCGGGAGCGGTTCGAATTGTTGAGTCCGCGAGAGCGTGAGGTCGTCACCATGGTGGTCTCAGGCATGCTCAACAAACAGATCGCGGCTCAAATTGGAGCCGCAGAAAATACAGTGAAGGCTCACCGCAGTCGCGCCATGGAAAAAGATGCAGGCGAACTTCCTCGCCGAGCTGGTCAGAATGATTGCCAGGCTTCAGTTACCATCGGCGCGAGGGTCCTAAACTAAAGCATTACAAGCATCCACCTTTGTGTTAACAACTGAATGCCAATGCCTACTAGATTATTCCTCTTGCTGAAGGTATCTCTATAACTAAGCCTATAACTACGGAGTTGCTGTTGTTGAGAAGGATGGCAGCGGGCTCAGAATCCGACTGTCGGAGGCTCGCTGCCGTCCCTTCTGCAAGCTATTCCATACGGTGAGTGGCTTGACAGAGTGAGGGTTTCCCGTGCATGAAGGGAACCTGTATCACTCGTTCGCACGTATTGAGGTGTCGGCACCTGCCTGTCCACTTACCAGTCAACCTTGGCGCGGCAGACCTTCGAATGAAGGATGTGATTAGAGCCAGGGCTGGCCACTTATTTGTTTCTTAATGAAAGTAATTAACCTGCTGGTTATCAGCGACGAACCAATCTCTCGCCTGGCCTTAAAACACCTGCTGGCCTCAGAAACGGGATTCGAGGTGAAGGGGGATGGCGGCAGCAAAGACGCGGTGCAGCTAGCGAGTAAGCTGAAGCCCGACGTCATCATCGTGCTGGCCGAAGGGGCGCGGCCAGGTTGTGTCCAGCTGATCAGCTTTATTCGCAAAGAGGCTCCGCGTTCTGGAATCACGATTCTCGGCCGTGAGACCCATCATGCCTACCTGGGATTGCTGTTATCCGCCGGGGTGCTCGGCTACGTACTGCCAACAGCCTCCCCTGGAGAGCTTTTCAGTGCAATCCGCGCCGCTTCCCGCGGCCACAGATTTATTGATCGCACGTTAAGCAACGAACTATTCGAGCTACTCGCTCGGCAAGCAGAGCCCGGAACAAAAGTACTAAGCCAGCGCGAGCAGCAAGTTCTGAAACTGCTTGCCTACGGCCACACTCTGGTGGAAATCGCCTCCCGTCTGAAAATAAGTCGAAAATCGATCGAGACTTACAAAGCGCGCATTCGAGAGAAGCTTGGTTTACATACCCGGGCCGAAATTGTCCGCTACGCTCTCGAAACGGGTATTTTGAACGGCCAAACCCGGCAAGCATCGTAGATCGTGGTTCGAGGTGGTCTTCGCTTCGTCAGCGATCTCCCGACGCTTGTAAGCTTATGTTCCGATAGACAGATTTGCGCTTGCTCATTAGCTTGCTGTAGCTGGGCTGGGCAGTCTTGCGCAGAGCCTTTAACCCAGCCGCCCCCAAACGTGGCTCTGCGCCAATCTCTTCCGAACCCGCACCGATTAGGACCTAAACAGGATGAACCTTGAAGCCGGCAGGTTATCTTGTTGTTGGGACCGGGCCATTTCGGGAGACGGGGGTCTTTGCAGTGGCTGCTAGCAGGAAGGCTCGGCTGCTCAGTCCGGTTTTCACCATCATCATGCCGACGCTAAGTGAGTACGTGCGGATACTGCGGTGTGTCAAGCAGGGAATAGGCCTATGCAGATCGATGTCGAAAGCAGGTAAAACCATACTTTGCATCGGCACAAGGCCAAATCTGGAGTGGTCATGGATGGTTCACGAACCTACTATTTGGCTGCTGGGTTCTTAGGCGCGTCTCCTCCTCATCGAAGGTCTACACCTTGTAAGGAAACGAACGACAGGCACCAGCCATGTCCCTACATACAACAATCATGAGTAACCGTATTGTACGGTACAGTACAGCGGTTTCTGAATTCTTCCGCATGGAGAGACCCTCGCAACGCTGGTGCACGAATCACGAATACTTCAGGGGACCCTGTTCGGGATGTTGCAGCGCCATCTGGGCCACCTGAGTTCAGCTTGCTGCTACCCGACGTCATGACCATCGCTGACGAAGTGGACGCGCAGTGAAAGCAATCGATGCAGAGTTACACCAACGAAATGCATAAGTCAGCGTAGCTATGGGCATCGAAAGGAGCGCCATGGTATGGGACTGCGAGACCAAGAAAAAAAGGCCGTATTCTCCTCCCAGCTTGACGACACTGACCCTAGAGCAAGCTAAGGAACTCGTGGCCGACCGCAGAAAATGCGGCGAAGAAGAAGCCCATGATTTCTTGAAGTCGGTCCGACAACAGCAACAGGACAGGTATCGAGAAGGGAAACGCTCCACTTAGATGTCGAGTTCAGCCGCAGAACAGTCGCGCGATTCGCTCTCTGCCACCCTGTTCATTTTCCGGCGGTCAGGGTCGGCGCAATGATGCCAATATTTCGCCAGCGTGCCGGATTGTCGGCGGCTTTGACGTCGCCAAGTGCTTTCCAGTGTGTTGGCTTGCTTGGGAGAACCCACAATTGCTAAGAGGAAATGCGACGCGTCCTGAGCGAAGCAAAGAAGGGGGGCTGGATGACTTGCAACGGAACCGCGTTCGTCTCTCGGACTGCGTTCGTGGCAGCATTAAGGAGCGCCGAAACTTCGATCCTCAGACCTTCCTTTCGACCGTTGACATTGGCAGGACACTCGCAGTATTTCCCGAGAATCAGACGATCTTTTCTCAGGGGGAAGTCGCCGATGCTGTTTTCTACATACAAAAAGGAAGAATAAAACTCACCGTCCTGTCGCATAGCGGCAAAGAAGCGACGGTAGCGGTTCTAAGTCAGGGTGACTTCTTCGGAGAGGGCTGCCTTACGGGACAGCCTCTCCGGATGTGCTCCGCGACCGCAATGACTGATTGCACGACATTGCGAATCCACAAGAAATCCATGCTCGAAGTGCTCCACCGGGAACCTACATTTTCCGACATATTCGTGGCATATTTGCTGACCCGGAACATTCGCTACGAAGAGGATTTGGTGGACCAACTGTTCAATTCCAGTGAGAAACGGCTGGCTCGCGTTCTTCTGCTGCTAGCTCGTTTCGGCAAGGATGGAATCTCCGAAGTTGCGATTCCGAAGATCAGTCAGGAGACTCTGGCAGAGATGGTGGGTACAACTCGCGGACGAGTCAATTTCTTCATGAATAAGTTCAGGAAATTAGGGCTCATTGATTATCGGGCTGGCGACGCATTGCAGATTCATAGTTCCCTTCTCAACATCGTTCTCCACGACTAGTCTTCCAACGGCGCGATCCCGACGATCGAACTAACATCGAATCGCGTCACTAGGCAAGGTTTTACGCACGCTTCGGCCTTCGATTTGGATCATAGTCATGTCGGATTTTTGCAGATCAGTTCCGACGGTAAGGCCACGGCTGGCGACCACGTAAGCCGCATCCGCGCAACTGCAGAGCGGAACCAGTCAAGCAAGAGTTAGCAGTTTCACAGCGTAGCGACATGGCATTTTATGCCGCTATGCAGCTCAACTCTAAAGAGGAAATCGCAACTTCTGCCTTTTCCGTAAGGGCAGACGTTTGCTTCCCGATGGCCGCTCGCAATGCCCTCGAATCCGTCTAAATTTAGACTGATCGGGGGTAGCTCAGACTTACCAGTCTTCAGAATGACCAGCCTCATTTTAAGGACAGTCCCACCGGCAGGGTCCAGCCCGATTTTCGGTATCGGTCGGACATCAATTAGCACATCAAAAAGAGCCAAAATGGGAAATGCAGTTTCAGCCAGTGTTTATGCTGGTTTTAGTGGCGACCCCGGAGGGAGTCGAACCCCCAACCCTCAGATCCGAAGTCTGATGCTCTATCCAGTTGAGCTACGGGGCCGTGATTTGAGTACCGCGGAACGGCGTCGCCATGCTAGGAGGAATCATGGCGCCATCGACGTCAGCCAGAAAAAATCTCTTGAAAATCTGGGGTGGGAAACGGGAATCGAACCCGCAACCGTCGGAGCCACAGTCCGGTGCTCTGCCAGTTGAGCTATTCCCACCACCCTGTTGATTATAGCAATTGGTGTTGGTGCTGTCAGAGGACTTGGCCTGAAGGGGTGGCCGCCGCTATTTGACGATTTCCGAAAGGCAACCAGCGGGAATGATTTCAGCGGTCAGGAACAATGACGCGCCGGGTTTCGCCCTGGCTTAGACAGCCGAGGCGGCCGGCGCTCCGTAAGTTTAGCCGCGGCCCACGCCGACGTACTCGAATCCCAGGGCGCGTAGGCGGCTCGAATCCAGCAGGTTCTTGGTGTCGACGATGACCGGCTTCTTCAGCAAATGCTTGATGCGGTCGAAATCGAGCGCCCGGAACTCCGGCCAACCGGTGCCGACAACCAGCGCGTCGGAACCTTCTGCGGCGGCGTAAGCCGAATCGCAATATCGAACTGACTCGTTGAGCCGCGCCTTGGCTTCCGGAATTGCCACGGGATCGTAGGCGCGGACGCGCGCGCCCTTCGAAACCAGCGTTTCGGCCAACCGAACCGACGACGATCCTGCGATTGAATTTGTATTCGGCTTAAAGGCCAGGCCCAGAATACCGACTTCCTTGTTCTCGACGGAATTCAATACCAGAGAAATTTTGTCGACCAGATGATCGGCCAGATAATGATTTACATCGCGCGCGGCGCTCAGCACTTTCAGCGGCACGCCATGCAACTGCGCCAACTCCACGAGAGAATCCATGTCCGATTCGGCGAACACGCCGCCCATGCCCGCTCCCGGCTGCAGGCAACGCGGGGCAATTTTTTTGTCCAGGCCGAGGGCTAGGGCCAGGTTTACTGCGTCCGCGTCCACGCGTTCGCAAAGCGCGGCGACTTCGTTGATGAAGGAGATTTTTGTAGCCACGAACGCTGTCGCAGCCTCGCGCACCAGTTCCGCCGTCGCCTGGTTGGTAACAATGACCGGGACACCGCGCATCACCAGAGGATGAAAAATCTGCTTCAGCGCGTGCACGGCTTCGAGCGATGTCGATCCCAGAATGATCCGATCGGGCCAGTTGAAATCCTCGACGGCGCAGCCATCGGTGAAGAACATTGGTTGTGAGACGATCGTGGCCTGCAATCCCGCCTCTTTAATGCTTTTTTCCAGCTTGTTCGCCGTGCCCACCGGAACCGGGGTCACAATCGTCAGGATCGGAGGCTTGGACGCCAGCCGCGTAATGCGCATGGCTACGTCCGCCAGATTCTCCGCTTTGTCTTCGGCCAGGAAAATGACTTGCGTTCTGTGGGCGAAAGTTTCAAGGTCGGTAGAGTAAGCCAGTCGGCCCGCGCGTACGTTGCGGCGGATAATTTCTTTTAGATTTTTCTCGAAGAAGGGAATGTTGCCTTGAGCCATGTCGACCATGCGCGACCGATCGGGATGACAGCAGGAAACAGGAGTGCCGAAATCTGCCAGGCATGCCGAAATCACCGTCCCCAAGTACCCCGCACCGTACACTCCGATCTGCATCTATTTTCCCCGCTTCCTGACCTGAAACCCCGTCGTAGGTGGTGTTTGACGGAATCGGCGAATACCTGCCTTACCCTTTATTTACAGCCGCGCCCCAGCCTTTTCAACACACGGGAGGGAGATGTACTTACGCCAGGCGGGCCCGTCCGGAGTAACTGCGTGAAGTAACCAGGAAGCAGATTACGCGAAGATCGCGAGGAGTTATCGAGAAACCAGGCGCCGACCGAGCGGGACAGGAGCCAGATCGACCCAGTGGTTTTCCAGGTCTTCGCGCACAAAGGTCAGTCTTTCTAACACGATGCGCCGGCTATCGGAATAGTGAGCCCAGCGCTCGCGCGCGATTTGAAAGGCCTTGCGGGCGGCCTGTTCCCCGCTCATTTTTACGATCGTCAGATGCGGAATGTAGGGCCACTCTTCCTCGAACGCCAGCGCTTCGGTATTCAGCTTGCTATGAAGTTCGCTCATGTGCCCGGCCCCGCCCTGCACGCGGATGTACACCGTAGGGGTTACCGGTACGAACGTCTCCACATCGCCCAAGACTACTTCGAACGGCTCTTCATCGCCGCAGATGCGCTCCAGAACCTGCAACGCCGAATTCTCGGAGCCTTGGAGTGGACGCGGTGGCAGAATGCTCAAATGGGCCGGCAGGTGCGGAAGGTCGGGATGCAACTCGCGGCGAAGATTCTCCACGAACCCACCTGCGGGATTCTTGAGATACGCCACCAGCGCGTAACGGGGCCTGAGCATCCTGGAAGAAAATTATACCCCGGCGGCTTGGGCGGAGTATCGGTTAATGACCAAGATTGTGCAACTCGGAACGCGCGAAGTCGGAACGCGCAAAGAGGGTGGTGGCGAGGACCCAGATAGTAATGAAGGGGTTATTTTCGTGCACCAGGATTCCGACCATTGAATTTCAAGCTGCGGACCGGGAACCGGGTCAGCCAATTACGGAATGGGAGACGACTGGTCTTCGCTTAGAGGGCAAGCTCAGATATCGGTTCACTCCTCATCAAAAAACGCTGCGATGCCGGTTGCTCGCAGGCCGACCGCAATCGCCAGCAAAACTTCCGACAAACCGACTTGCACGAAGAATTATCGTTACTCATTCAAAATCTCGAGAGAGGGTTCGAGCCATCCGAAACAGGATCAGGCACCGTCCAGCGCCGCTAATCCTTCAGTTGGGTAGCCGAAGTCGCGCGCGCAGGCCGCCCATCGGGGAGTCTTCCAACGAGAAAGTCCCTTCGTAGAGTTCCGCGAGATCACGGACGATGGCGAGTCCAAGCCCCGAGCCGGGCGCCGCTTCGTCGGCGCGCACTCCGCGCTGGAGCACTACGTCGCGCATGGAGGCCGCCAGACCGGACCCATCGTCGTCCACGGTCATCACAACCGCGCCATCTTCCTGAATGGACTGTATTTTGACCGTGGACTTTGCCCACTTACATGCATTGTCAAGAAGATTGCCCAACATTTCTTCTAAATCCTCCTGCTGACCACGAATGACATGCCCGGGCGGAACATCCACCAGAATTGCAAGCCCGCGAGCAGCGTAGATTCGAAGCAAGGTACGCGCGAGCCCTTGCACCGAGGGCAGGACAGGACAGCGAGCGCCCGGCATGTTGCCGGAACCAGCGGCACGGGCATGCGCCAGATGGAACTCAATCTGCCGGCGCATTTTTTCCACCTGCAGGCTGATCGTGCCCGCCAAATCGTGCTGCCCGGCAGCTTCCGCCCGGTCGGCTTCTTGGGCCAGTACAGCCAGCGGGGTTTTCAATCCATGCGCGAGGTCACCCGCTTTTGCCAGCGCCCGCCGGACCGTCCGCTCACGGTGTTCCAATAAGGAATTGAGATCGTTCACCAACGGTTGCACTTCGATCGGATAAGTTCCTTCAACCCTGCGGCCGGTGCCGCCGCGCACGTCCGACAATTGTCTGCGCAGCCGACCAAAAGGCGAGAGTCCGGCGCGTACCTGCCAAATCCCCCCCAACATGCAGAAAAATGCGAAAACAAGAGTGGTCGCCGGATCGACGCGAAGGATCACAACTCGGCCAGCTGCTTGGGTTTGGTGGTGTACCGTATTAAATATCAAATGCACCAGTGGGACCAGCCCAAAGGTCCAGAGAAAAGCGCCCAAGAGAATGCGCCAGCGGAAAGAATGCAACCAGTTCATGAATCAACCTTCATGCGATAACCAAGCCCTCGCACGGTCTCAATGAATGAAGCTCCCAGCTTGCGCCGCAGACGGGCGATAAACACCTCAACGGTATTCGAATCGCGATCAAAGCTCTGCGAATAGATGTGCTCGGTGAGCTCGCCTTGGGAGATTATGCGATCCCGATGGTGCATAAGGTAGGAAAGCACGCGAAATTCATGACTGGTCAGTTTTACTTCCGCGCCTTCGAGGGTCACTTTGCCAGAGCGCGGATCGAGCACAAGTGGGCCGCAGCGAAGTTCAGGATTGGCCTGTCCGCTCGACCGCCGGATGAGGGCACGCACCCGCGCCAACAGTTCTTCCATGCGGAACGGTTTGGCCATGTAATCATCAGCGCCGCTGTCAATCCCCAATACCTTTTCATGCCAGCTTCCTCGTGCCGTCAACACCAGCACCGGCATAGCCTCGCCTGCTTCGCGCCAGCGGCGCAACAAGGTCAACCCGTCAACTTGGGGAAGCCCTAAGTCTAAAACCACGGCATCGTAGCGTTCATCCTGTCCCAGCAGGTCGGCACGCTCGCCGTCGCCCGCGTGGTCTACTGCATAACCTGCCTGGTGAAGCGCAGCAATGAGCCGCTTTGCCAGGGATGCCTCGTCCTCCACCACAAGCACTCTCACGTTTCCTCCCGCTCTAAGGAGACGAAAGCGAACCTTAACGGCGCCTGAACAACGCGTTCAGGGGCCATTCAGGCATGACGCCATACTCTGGCCACATGATCAAACTACAACATGTGACCAAAAGTTACTGTACGCCGGCCGGAGATTACACCGCATTGCGCAATGTTGACTTGGAAATCGGAGCCGGCGAGTTTGTGGCGATTGCCGGAAAATCAGGAAGCGGCAAATCAACTCTGTTGAACATGATGGGAGGCATAGACCGCCCCTCCTCGGGCTCGGTTGAAGTGAATGGCACGGCTATCCACGAGTTTGGCGAGAACAAACTGGCGGGGTGGCGCGGTCGTAACGTCGGATTCGTTTTCCAGTTTTTTCAATTGCTGCCCACTTTGACCATCGCCGAAAACGTGATCCTGCCCATGGATTTTTGCCACACCTTTCCGGTAAAAGAGCGAAGAAAACGCGCGTTTGATCTCTTAGATCGTGTTGGCGTTGTCCTGCACGCAGACAAGCTGCCGTCTGCGCTTTCGGGAGGCGAGCAGCAGCGCGCCGCGATTGCGCGAGCGCTGGCCAACGGTCCGACCGTCGTTCTTGCCGACGAGCCCACCGGGAACCTGGATTCCTCAACGTCGGCTGAGGTCCTCGCCTTATTTCGGGAAATGGCAAGTTCGGGCACAACCGTCGTGATCGCCACCCACGAGCGGGACATTGCTTGTGTCGTCGACCGAAGGATCGAAGTGGCGGACGGCGTCCTGATGACCTCTCGAACAGCAATGTCGGCGCGGGAAGTGCGTCTATGACAACGCCGTGGCGAAAAACCATCCGTGATTTTCAGCAGGAGAGTACGCGCACCATCCTGGTGATTGCGGCCATCGCCATTGGGATGGTCGGATTTAGCGCGGTTCTTTCCACTTATGCGGTGCTTACGCGCGAGATTAACAAAGGATATCTTGCCAGCAACCCGGCCTCTGCCACTTTGGAAACGGATGCCATTGACGACGCTCTGGTAAGCGCAGTCCTCTCCGATCACGATGTCAGCGACGCCGAGCCACGCCGGGCAGTGTACGGCTCAATCAAGACCGGACCGGTGCAATGGTGCGACCTCACTCTGTTTGTAATCAAAGACTACGGGAACATACGCATTAGCAAGCTTACGCCTGACCATGGCGCCTGGCCTCCGAAGGCGGGCGAGATGCTGATCGAAAGAGATGCGTTTCACGTCGCAGGATTGCAAATCGGCGACACCGCGACCATCAGGATAGGGGAGGGCAAAGAACAGAGTCTGCGGGTAAGTGGCCGCGCGCACGATGTCGGCCCGGCGCAGGCGCGCATGGAGAACACCGTCTATGGCTATATCACGCTCGATACCCTTCCCCAATTGGGAGAACAACCCTACCTGGATGAGTTAAAGATTCTGGTTGCCGAGAATCGCTTTGACGAAAAACATGTTCGCGACGTTAGCGCCCAGGTCAAGAAACTGGTAGAAGGACGCGGTCATCCCGTACGTGGAGTCGACGTACCCCGGCCCGGGAAACACCCCCATGCCGATCTAATGGATGGGTTTCTCCTAGCCATGGCGAGCTTCGGTCTGTTCGTACTGGCGATGAGTGGAGTTCTCGTGGTCAATCTGCTCATGGCGATCATGGCCGCGCAAGTTCGCCAGATTGGCGTCATGAAAGCCATTGGCGGCACTCGTGGACAGGTCGCGCGCATCTACTTTGCGCAAGCGCTGCTGCTGGGAGTTGCCGCAACGGTTTTAGCGCTGCCCCTCGGAATGCTGGCAAGCCGCGCGCTATGCCGGCCCTTCGCCGCCATCCTCAATTTCGATATCACCAGCTTTGCCGTTCCCGTTTGGGTTTATGCGCTTGCGTTCGCGGTTGGCATCGTGATGCCGCTGTTGGCTGCGGCCTGGCCCATCTGGAAAGGAAGCGCAATTTCTGTGCGCGAAGGCCTGGCTGCCTGGGGAGTCTCCCCCAGCGTATTCGGAATCGGTATTTTTGATCGTGCCATAGCGAGGATCGGCGGAAATCTCCGCCCGCTTCTGCTGTCCATTCGCAACAGCTTTCGCCGGCGCACGCGGCTGGTGCTGACGATGCTGACCCTGGCGATGAGCGGCCTGTTTTTTATGTCTGCCCTCAACATACGCAGTTCGATGAGCCACACTCTCGACCGCAGCTTTGCTCTACGCAAATACGATCTGCAGATCTTTTTGGGAGATATGGATCCCTCGGAGCAGATCGAGCGCGCCATACGAAAAACCCCGGGCGTTGTCAGGGCGGAAAGCTGGTTTACGTCAGGAGCTTCGATTCCGGGCAAAGACGCACGTGAAGGCGGCGATTCGCTCGACATCCTGAGTTTCCCGATCATTGCTTTACCTGAGAATTCAAAAGCGATTGACCTCGAAATTGTGGACGGCAGAAACCTGCTGCCCGGAGACCGAGACGCGCTCGTGATTAACACTACCCTGGCCGAAGAATCACAAATCAGAGCGGGCAACACGATCACCCTACGTTTCCACGGAGGGCTGACCTCATGGCATGTGGTGGGCATTGCCCGAGAACCGTTTTTCCCTCCGACGGCTTATATAACTCAGGCTTCTATAGGCCAGCGCTATCCGGCAATGAGAACCACTCTATGTCTCACGCTGGAAAAGACGGATGCTGCTTCGATGCACGCGGTCAAGTCTGCTTTGGATAACAACTTGGAGCAAGAAGGAATACGCGCGGCAGGCAGCCGCAGTAAAGCTGATTTCAGATATGGTCGGGATCAGCACCTGATGATGATTTACGTTTTTCTCATTGTGATATCAGGCATCATCGCGGCGGTTGGTGGTCTGGGCTTGGCCACCACGATGAGTCTCAATGTGATGGAGCGCCGGCGTGAAATGGGAGTACTTCGGGCGATCGGAGCTTCGCCTTCCGTTGTGATGGGCATCATTGTGGCCGAGGGCGTGGTAATCGGCGTGATGAGTTGGATTCTGGCGGCCCTGGCTGCCTGGCCTCTGAGCCGGGTTGCCGGGAATTTCCTGACCTTCCTCATCTTCAAAAGCAGACTGGACTCTGTTTTCGAGCTTCAGGGCTTATGGATCTGGCTTGCTTTTTCAGCCCTGTCTGCCGGCGCCGCCAGTCTCCTGCCCGCACGATTCGCAGCAAAACTAACGGTGCGGGAGGCACTTGCTTATGAGTAAGAAATCTTCGTGGGCTGCGTGGGGTTGTTGTTCTTTGGGCTCTGGCTGTGGTGCTCGTGCTAGGGCGAGGCCGATGGCTTTGGCACTCTATTTTGACAATGCACGGTCTGCATTAAAATTGGGTTTGTCAATCCTGATGGCTGGCGCGGCTTCTAGCCGTGCTGTTTAACCGTCCGATGTTTGCAGCCCAGGAAATGGTTCTTCGAACAAGAAGAATTGCAGAACGCAAGAATCCACTTGAGGCAGTATCGCTAATCGCAAAAGGATAGCTAGAATCACTGCCCTCAGTCCGCGGGTTCTGCAGTGCCGTCCGTGCGGCAAGAACTAAGGGGCCGGTTTCCCGGCCCCTTGAAATGATTCTGCTATGAGTTGAACTTGGCCCGAGCATTCTGAGCCTGGACCCTGGTTGAAATACTCGACCTTAGAACGTCACTTTCATACCGAATCGGATAACCCGGTTGCCGCCATTCTGCACGGTCGGATTGTCAAAACCGGTGCCTTCTTGAACCAAGCCGGCGTCCTCCAAAAACGGGTCGGTGGTAGTGTAGTTGGGGTGATTAAGGGCGTTGACCATGCTCATGTGCCAGATGATGCGAGCCCGCTCGCCCCAATCTACGGTTTTGGCGACTTCAAAGTTCGCGACGTTCGTCTTGGCGTCGCGCAGGATGTTGCGAGCCGCGTTCCCGTAGGGCGTGCCGTTGAGGATTTGCGCCTCGTTCGTGTTGGCGATAAAGCGCACCTGACTCGCCTGGACGGCCGTTGTCGTTGCCCCGTTGCTTGCATTCAACTGAGTGAAGTCGACCAAAGAATTTGGCGCGGCCGCACAACTCAAGGGGTTCCCGTACGTGTTGCACGCATCCACCGCATAGATTCCAATCGCGGTGCCGGGAGCTGAGGGATTACCCACGAAGGGTCGGGCTGTCTCGAAGCCGCTGTTGAAGGCAGCGTTGAAGCTGTTATCGAGCGTGTTGTAAGGGCTGGTACTCGAACTCAGGAAAATCTGCTCCGGTGTAACTGTCTGTCCCGACTGCAGAATGTAGGTAGCGGCCACAGACCATCCCCCAAACATGTGCCCGAGGATACCATGCTGCCGAGTGAATACCGGGATCGCTTCGTTGAACGACACGGTCCAAGTTTGTGGGAAATCCAGAGCTGAGAGCCCGTGTTCTGCGCCCTTAAAGTTCAGCGGATCCTGCGCGAAAGCATACGTGCCTCCCCCTTCGAAGGTACCAAAAATCTCACTGGCGTTGTCGGTTGTCTTACTCCACGTGTAGTTCGTCTTCATCGTTAACTGGTTGAAGAGGTTGGTAGTCCGAAACTCCGCCTGCAATCCGTTGTAGTCGGAATAGGCCGTGTTGGTGCGGTTGCGAAGAACGCCTTCGTTGCAGTTCTCGCGGCCTACCGCGGACGGCACAACCGCGCTGGCCGCCGGGCAAGGCGTCAGCCCCGCGGGCAAAAGGCCTGAGGAGAAAACACCGGCGGCAACTCCATCCACCAGCCCGGGCGCCTCTGCGCCGCCCGTGATTGGGTTTGTGCAACCTGCGTCGCCGCACCCCAAGTACGGATTGCCATTAATCGACTGGAATAGGTTTTGCCCATGATTTCCCACATACCGAACCTCCGTCGCCGCGTGCCCTCCCAGTTCACGCTGAATGCCGAAGCTCCAGGAATGAACCCGGTCCGGTCCAAAGTTCGGGGTCACAGCAGTCTCGCTGAAAGAACGCGGATCGGAAACGCCAAGGGTCAAAAAGGAAGCCAATTCGCTGCGCACCGCCGGCCCGAACGGATTGGCCGTAAGCGGCTGGCCGGGAACAATCGTCTGGGCCAGAACTTGAGGGGCTGAACTCGCAATGTTGAGGTAGATATTGTAGAAAGGCGGATCGTAGCTCAACCGGTATCCGCCACGGATGACAGTTTTTTCCCTGCCAAACAGCCACCCGCCCCAATCCGGCGTGTACGCAAATCCGACGCTCGGCCCCCAACTGTTCTTGGGAGCAGGAATGCTAGGAAAAGTAGTCACCGAAGCGGGCAAATTGGGACTCCAGAACGGCGAACCGCCGGTCTGCTGCTTGGTGTCATTGTTATGGAACAGGTTAGCCGGTTGACCATAATACGAATACGTCAGGCCTAGATTCAGGGTGAGATGATTCGTGGCTTTCCAGTCGTCGCCCAGGTAATAGAAGCTGTCGTACTCGCGAAAGTCCAAATCTGGGTTTCCCAGTGTTACTGAAGTGAGGGCGGGGTCGTCAGCCGCGAATGTCCCCCAATCCGCAAAACTGAAGGCACCGTTCGCATTCGGCAGGAACTTGTTGGGCGAGCGCTGATAGGTGAAGTTCGCGCCCGCTTTCCACTGGTGCTTGCCATGCACGTAACTCCAATTATCCTGGATCTGGTATGTGTTGACGATGCGCCCCTGGGGAAAGTTCGTGGCGGGTCCGAAACCTAAGAGACTGCCACTTTGAAACGCCACGTTCGCCAAACCGCTTTCCAGAGCGCCCTGTAGCGGGACTGTCCCCAGCGTGTTCCCCCCAAATTGCACGTTCTGGCGGCCAACGTTCAAGCGCAATTCGTTCAACATCTGGTTTGTGATCTTGTGGGTCCAGCTGAGTCCCAGCGACTGCGCCAACGAAGGAACGTTTACTGGATATCCCTGCGCCGCTTGTCCTTCGTCAACATTAAAGAACACCTGCTTTTGGAAGATGTAGCGCGCGCTTACTGTCTCCCGCGAAGTTTGAATGTCGTTCCTAAAAACCCAGCTGTACTCGTGCGAACCGTTCCCCAGAGTGCGCTGAACTCCGTTCAGTTCCACGTTGCAACCCGTCCCGCCGTCATTCGGAACGAAACCTGCGTATCCGTTACTGGGATAGTTTTTCACCTGCGGAGTTCCGAGAGGCGTCGGGTTGCCCCCAATCGAGTAAGGACCATAGGCCTGCAGCGCGGCCACGCTCGCGCTTCCTGGATAGCAGGCGGCCAGTTGTCCCAGCCCAGTCGCGTCCGGCGTCAGAGCCCCATTTCCGTCGACTGCCTTTGAGGAAATGATTTCGTCGTCGAAGCCGCCGAAGAAGAAAACCTTGTCTTTGACCCATGGACCGCCGATGGTCGCTCCGGTGAACTCATCGTTAAATCGCGGAGGCTTAGTGAGTCCTTCGCCCCAAACCGTATTGGCCTGCTGATTGGTCAGAGTGGTCAACACGGAATTGCTTTCGGTGCCGTAAACCGAGCCATGAAATTTGTTCCCGCCGGACTTTGTGATGATGTTCACCACCGACCCAGCATTTCGTCCGTACTCAGCCCCAAAGTTATTGGTCGTCACTTGGTACTGGTTCACAAATTCGGCATCACCGATAAATATCCCTGGGCCGGCCACCGAATTGTCATTGTTGTTTTGTCCGTCGATCTGTTGATCGTTGCTGCGCCCTCGCAACCCATCCACGCTGAAGCCCATTCCGTTGGTGTTCGAAAAGCCCACGTCGCGCGTGGAACTCACGCCCGGAAGCAGCACCGCAAGGACGTCCAACCCCTGGTTCTCCTGGATCCCCGGAATGTTATCGAGGTAGGCGGATTCGAAGGTATTCGTGATCTGCGCTTGCGTGGTTTCTACCAGCGGCGTAGAAGCGGAAACCTCAACTGTCTCAGAGGTGGAGCCGATCTCGAGCTTGATTCCGCCCAAACCGGTGTCTACTCCAGGCGTCACCGAGACACTCGACATCGAAGCCTTGTGGAAGCCCGATTTCGAAACTTCCATCGTGTAAGTGCCGACCGGTAGCAACGACACTTTAAACGCGCCGGTGCTGCCACTGGTGGTGGTGACAGACTGGTTTGTGTCTAAGGCCGTAGCCTTTATTTCGGCACCAGGGAGTGCCGCACCTGAAGGATCAATGACGGTGCCAGAGATGGAGCCTTTGGAAACCTGTGCGGAAACGATGACGCCGCTCAGCGCTAACAGGATTGCCGCAATTCGGATGGTAAGACGCATTTCCTGATCTCCTCAAACTATATCGATTTACTAGAGGGCTTTCCCGTCAGGGAGCGGGACACTACTAGAACAACGTCTTAGAGCAAACAACGGCCCAAAACACAGAATTGACAAAACGCTTTGTTTTTAGACAGTTTGTATGGGCCGCAAGCGCAGAAATACCGAAATGCGGAACAATCATCGAATAATCTATGAAACGTAGAAGTTGTTGCAAAGCGTGGTGAAGACCAACGAGTGCTCAAAGTATTGGACAGTTTGTTTTCTTGCACACGCAAATCTCAAGACAATCCCCCCGCGCCATAGTTTCGGCAGGCTCCGTCGCGCAGCCCCCGCATGAGCACTCGATGACTCGATGTAGTATTCCCGCCGAACCATGACGTGCATCATCTCCAGGTCCACATCGCAGCTTCACTTCTTAGCCGATTCACTTTGTGACGCCTCGCCGGTCCCGAGAAATATGCGCGGAAGAAAAGGAAACACTGAAAACGCTCAACACTTGTTTTTGTTTTGCCTCGGCAACCGCATAGGCGCGGGCTTGCAGGCCTTAGGGCCGGTTGCAGCGACGCTCGTTGGCGTTCTAGCGGGTGAACGACCCATCCAACCACGACCTACCAGTCGCCGGCTCGCATTCCGGGCTTTAATCGCTTGCCCAGCGCGTTCTCATTTGGCCAATACAGTTTGGCCAGACTCTCACTCACAACCGCAACCCGCGGGGACGCTCCAGCATCGTGCTCGGTGAACTCTCGTCCACCTAATAAGGATGTCTGAAGACCGCTGAAGTAGTTAGGGCCGATGGCGCAGCAAGAAGACTCGGGAAAGAAGTAATGGCGGAAGCAAGCCGGGATGATTTCTGCGCATCAATTTAGACTCCTTCAAGCGGCGAATCAGGGGTTCTGCGACCGAAGCTCTCCTAGCTTCGTCACGCTTCCGACGCTACTCAACCTTTAAATTCGAAAAGTACGCCTCAGTATCGGAGCCAGCCCAAAGCGCGACCTGGCCGTGAGTCTCGCCTAGTTTCAGGTCGTTCACAATCAGGCAGGGCTGGTCAGAGTTATTCACATAGAGTTGGGCCTTGGTACCGGACACTACGATCTTAATCCGGGTCCATGCCCCGTCTACCAGATCGACGTAGGATTCGTACACCCCAGGCTTTTCGTCGCGCAACCGATGCCACGGAAAGTCCGGGTGGGACACATACTGTGTCGCGTGATTGCGCCGCACTTGATCGTCCGCCCGGCCGTTGGTCATTCGCAGGTAGAACGCTTCAAACCGCGAGCCGTGATCCTGAACACGGAATGCAATGCCGATAAACCCACGCGTGTCTGGCTTAGCTCTCTGGCGCGGAAAGCCAGCCACTTCGGCTTCAATGGTGCCATTTCCGAAATCGGAGTTCTTCACGATTGCGAGAACCTGGCCCCCAGTTGCGGTCGCGGTGGTGCCGTCGTCATCGACAATCCCAACTGCGCGGCGACCGCGATAGCTCTCGACTTTCGTCTGAATTCTTACCGGGTGTGCTCCGTCCTCATTTATGCCCTGAACTTCCAACCCATCCAGCGAGTCCAACAGGAGCGTCAAGACCGGCATCTTGGTTCTGTGATCATCCCCCATGTTCTTGGCACCGGACGCTCGTATGCTCTTTCCGCTAGCAACCAATAAGCATGCCAGCGCCGGAACAGCAACCACAGCCCGCTTCAAATTATTCATGTCCTTTGGGCTCCGCCACCGCGTTCTTCATGGAATCAACTCCCAATTTCGTTCTTTCCTTCACGCTCGCATGCCCACTCATCTTCACCCATCGACATGCTTGCCACGGCGTTGAGAAAAAACCCACTTCACCAGCGCCGGTTCGGTAAAGGCCAATCTTGGCGTACTATCGTGATCGGCGCCGGGGTACTCGGTGTATAGCGGACGACCGCCAGCTTTCCGCCTGGCCGCTATCCGATCGCGGGCGGAGGACACGGGAACGACTTCGTCAGCGTCTCCGTGGAAGTTCCACAATGGCGTTTCAACCGACCCGGTGCCATCATCGGGAGAGACGCCTCCACAAGTGATCACCGCGGCGGCGAAAAAGTGCGGACGATTCGCAAGCATGTTCCACACGCCCGCGCCTCCCATAGAGTTGCCCGCTATGTAGATGCGATGCTCATCGATAGCGAACTCGCGGCACAGAGCGTCGACGATCTCCAGCGCTAATCGATCCGCGTCTCCGAATCCGGGGAGCTCCAGCGCCGGCTGCTGGGAAAAATCGTATCGGATCCATCCCCGATCGGTCTGCGGTGCGACGACGTAACAGGGGAAACGCCTCTGGTTTTCCGGAAGCAACCAGACGCGCGTACCGAACCGGTTGCCGAGAGTCAGCTGCTTCAGGTTGTCGTCGCCTAACCCTCCGCTGCCATGCAGATAAATGACCAAGGGCACTCTTCGGGTCGTGGCTGGCCGAAACAAGCGATAGGGCATCACCCAGTCACCCTTGTGAGTGCGCGCCTCGAACTTGTCTTGCAGCCCTTCGGATCGCGTCTTGAACGCCTCAATCAATGCGACCCTCTCTGGCGACTTAGGGTCACCAGGCGCGAAAGGAGGAGTGGAATCGTGCTTCGACGCGGAGGCATGTGGTGCGACGGAGAAGTTGAAGCCGATCTGGGTCGCCGCGAACCACGTTCCGGCTGAGGCCGCGCTCAACATGCGAACAGCATCTCGTCGAGTAATCATTTGCGTTGTAACCTCCCGTCTTGCTTGTAATCCGTCTTTAAGACTCGGACATTTCAACGGTTTTGCCCAAGAACCGACAGCCCGCCGGCAAGTTCCCATATTGCATGCAGGCAAACTGTCCGATGTAGATAGCGGGAGTGTACAACCGCCCAATGGAGCGCCGACCACATTGCGTCCCTAAGGACAATGTATTCGACCCTCCGCTTCGTTTGGCTGGAAGGCAGTCCTCGCGTCGACTACTGCCATTTCTATGAGGTACCCATGGTCAAGAACAGGCGCCCAACGGAAGGCCCACGAATCGTTTCCATAGTCTGCGAATGCTGAATCCCCAAATCCTTCCGGCGCCTACCTCGGAGCAGCGCAGACCGCACAAATGTGGCACGGAACGTTGGCATGGATGGCGCGTGGCGTGGCTCATACCAGCCATCCAATCGAGCGATCCGCGCAAAAATCCTGGTGGAGCGCATCGAGGTGCTGAACGCGGCGTCAGAGTGGACGGAGTGCCGAGGAGAGCTGCAACCGCCGCTTGGAGGTGCGAAAAGTTGGATGGCGGTGTGGGACGATGTGATCGATTTCGACAACGTTGGCAACTGGCCGATGGAACTGACTGGCTGGCTGAGGCTGCTTGACCGATCCGCCGATCATGGCCAACACGCACTCGTCGCTGAACGTCTGCGAGAGAATTTGCAGATGCGGCATAACTTCGCGTGAGTCGTCAGCGGTTTTGTAGGGCTGCAGAGAATTCGCAGCGACACTGACATGAATCCGGACCCATAGGAGTATCCTGCTGGACGGGTTCCCCAATGTCAGTACAACATATCTTCGTGCTCATGCTTGAGAACCGGGCCTTCGACCACATGCTTGGCTTCTCGATGATTAACGGTCGTGACGCCCAAACCGGCCTGCCGACTCAAGTGAGTGGCCTGACGGGAAGCGAATCGAATGTCTTTCACGGTTTGACTCACTCGGTTTCAAAGGGTGCCGACATGGTGATGCCGACCGACCCCGGCCACGAGTTCGCAAACGTCCTCGAACAACTCTGCGGGTCGGCTGCGAGTTATCCGCCGGGCGGTGCCTACCCGGCTATCGACAAAAGCGGATTCGTGGCCTCGTATGCAGCCAGTGGAGGAAGCGCCGCTCCGGGAGACATCTTGAAGTGTTTCGCGCCCGAGCAACTTCCGGTCCTTACGGCTTTGGCGCAGGAGTTCGCGATCTGCGACAACTGGCATGCGTCAATGCCGGGCCCCACCTGGCCGAATCGCATGTTTGTCCACGCAGGCTCGTCCGGCGGCCTCGATCATAGTCCGACCAACCAAGAAATCGTAGGATGGGAGACCGTTGGAGGGTTTCAGTTCAAGGCGGGTAGTATTTTCGACGCCTTAAAGAACAAAGGAGTAGCTCACCGGCTCTATGCGGGGGATGACTTTCCGATGGTGGCCGCAATCAAGGGAATCAGCCTGTTCGACATTCACCACTATAGCGAACTTGGTGCCGATCTCAGTCAGGGCGCATTTCCGTACGGCTATATTTTCATTGAGCCCAGCTACGATGTGTTGAACGAGTATCGGAACAGCACGTCCCAGCATCCTCTCACCGACATAACTCTGGGAGAGGCATTGATCAAAGAAACCTATGAAGCCATCCGAAATTCCGCTCTCTGGGAAACGAGTGTTTTGATTATCACCTGGGATGAACACGGCGGATTTTACGACCACGTGAGTCCACCTGCCGCAGTGGCGCCCGGGGACTCACAACCAAAATATAACCAATACGGCTTCACGTTCGAGCAATATGGTCCCCGCGTGCCCGCGATCGTAATCTCGCCATTCATCCCGAAGAATACGATCGATCATCGGTTGTACGATCATGCTTCCATCCCGGCCATGATCAAAGCAGTATTCGGGGCCGGCCCCCTCACCGCCCGCGACTCTCATGCCAACAGTCCGGACGAGTTGCTTTCCTTACAGACCGCCGGGCAGGATGCGCCGGCGACCTTGCCGTCTCCTGCGGCGACTGCTGCAACCCCGGTGATGAGCATGGCGGTCAGAGACCTGAACACGGCTGTGGCCAGCCGGCCGGATGAAACCGTCAATCAGGGAACGCTGCCGGTGATCGTCAATTCCGCGCTTCGTCAAGACCTCGAAATGTCACCAGGGCAACGAACTCAGATTTTGAAGCGGGTAGAATCTATCAAGACGCGCGAGCAGGCCAGGAAATACCTGGCAGACGTTCAGACAGAGCTCCGCACTCATCGACGCGCTCGGGATTAGCCGTTCATCGCTTCGGAGTATCAGTTATCTCTCGCAGTCCATTTTCACGGTAATTCTCGCCGCATTTTGGCGCCATTTCAAATTCGACGTTGTTACATTTCACCGAAGAACGAGAGCAGTCGCCATCCCCTTCCCTCGCAACAACAAGGTTCTTGATCCGATCGAATACCTTTTCCGCGATGGTCCACGATCTTCTCTGCCTCTTCATCCGTCAATCTGAGTTCGTGGCATCCGGGCGAAAACTCTTTGGCCTCGTGGCTTACTCCATCTCAGTCACCAATGGCAAAGTGCCGCATCCGCGATCGGAATGTATCGGAGAGTCGACACGCGCGGACCAATGGACGACCGTTACATCAACTGGCACATCGGAGACAACTTCAAAGTCTCAGGGCCGGTGCGATGGAATACAGAAAAACAGGTCGGGATCTCTCGAACTGCATCCGGCCGAAAGTACAGAGGTCGTTTCGAAATGAAAAACCCACTCTCAGATGCTGGTTGAATACCGAATATTCATTCTGCGCTTCCATTTGGCTGGCATGAGAGTTCACCGTGCAGTGAGCGGATCTGGCACGGTTTTGGCACGGCCGGAAATCATCAATTGGAGTGGTCGTAAAGTTGGAAAGTGCTTTAGAATCAATTCTGCTAGTTATGTCGGGGCGTAGCGCAGCCTGGTAGCGCACCTGCCTTGGGCGCAGGGGGTCGTAGGTTCAAATCCTATCGCCCCGACCATTAAACTTCTGAGCATAAAAGAGTTACCCCGCCTTCGATGTCCCGAAATGTCCAGTTGTCTTGCTTTCGCTTCCGGTCTTCAGAGGAAGCACGATCCGGACAACACTAGAGTGTGCACTCCGCTTTTGCTCGCTGACGGCCTGAGTGTACACGTTCATGGTGGTTCGAAATATCGGCGTGGCGCAAAAGTTCCTGCTGAACTTTCACGTCAACCCCGAGTTGACGCAGCATGCAAGAGTAGGTGTGGCGAAACGTGTGCCAGCCGATGCCTTCTCCCAGTTCTGCGGCCTTCACTGCTGGCTTGATCTGGTCTTCTAGCATCTTGCTCGACCGGAAGGGAAGCTCGCCAGCCTTCTGGAAACTAGCGAAGACCCAATCCGCTTCATGACCAAACATCGACGCGCGCTTCCAGGTGAACAGCACCTCGGCGAGTGCGGGATCGAGAGGCAGCCCGGATTCTGAATACTTCGTTTTCACGTCCCCGACTACGCCGTCCACGATCGCTCGTCGCACCAACACCGTCATTTGTTCCCAGTTGAAATCGAGCCACTTGAGTGCGAACAACTCACTGCATCTCAAGCCAGTGCTGAGGGCGACAATCACCGCGGTCCGACAGGGTTCTGCCAAACCGGAGATTAGCGTCTGAATCTCATCGCTGTTCAAGATGCGCGGCTCTGTCTGCCTTCGGCTAATGCCCTTCACCCGAACCAAGGCGACAGGGTTTACTCCCAGATCGAGCAGACCCCAGCGCATTGCGCAGTTGAAGATCACCGCCATGACATTGCGAATGTTGCCTTTGGTTTTCGGCGCAAGCGCGAGCGTTTTTAACCACTGCTCGATCGTGAACGGGGTGCCCTTGCTCGTTAGCTTGCGCAAGGTCCAGTCCTCCCACTTCGGCCGGATGTGCGTTTCGATGTAGGACCGGTACGCCAACTTCGTGGAGTGACGCTCTGGCATTTCCTCCGCAATGTAGCGATCCAAGAGAGCCCCGAACCCAATGGCCCGGGACGTAGGGTTTTCAGAATTGGCCGTCAACTGCAGATGCTCGCATGCTCTGAGAGCCTCCGCTTTCGTGGGGTA
>Ga0209624_10000119_pt1 | contig 72154 bp, 61 predicted proteins | sample JacPinW_OM2H0_O1_FD_188565 | JGI IMG/M metagenome (GOLD analysis project Ga0209624, IMG submission 188565) | Forest soil microbial communities from Algoma, Ontario, Canada - Jack Pine, Ontario site 1_JW_OM2H0_O1 (SPAdes) (version 2) | ecosystem: Environmental > Terrestrial > Soil > Boreal... | reverse complement strand
GACGATCACAGTCAGCGGCGAAAGATACGTCTGCGCCTCGCGGAAGCTTTTCGCGAAAAGCGCGATGGCCAGCAGCGTCGCCGCGAATAGCACCGAGAGCGGCAGCACCATGAGCAGCACCGCAAGGATCCCTCGCGGATCAATCGCGTAGTGAACCGTCGGATTGTCCTCTGACACGAGTTTATCAATCATGTTCCTCGCCAAGAAAAATGAGACGGCCATCGACGTCAGCGAAAGCAGCGCCGTCGCCAGCGACGCCGTCAGCACCATGAAAAACTTCCCGAGCACCAAGTCGGTGCGCGACACCGGGCTCGTCAGAATCGTCTCCATCGTGCCGCGCTCTTTTTCACCCGCGGTCAAATCCATCGCTGGATACATCGCACCCGTCAGTGAAAGAATGATGACGAAGTAGGGAATCAGCCCGCCGAGCGTGCTTCCCGCCACTTTTTCAGGCGGCGCAACGTTCGTTTTCTCCACTTTGAACGGCTCCACGAGATTTCCCGGCACGCCGCGCTCAGACACCAATTGCTTCGCCAGTGCCACGCGATAATCCTTCAAAGATGTTTCCGCCGTATCCATCGCCAATTCCGACTTGATGTCTCCTTCGTAGTAATCCACGCTGACGGTCTGTGCGTCGCCGTGCTCGGCCGCCGCGTCGAATCCCAGCGGAAGAATAATTGCCGCGCGCACGAGTTTATTCGACACTTGATCTTCGAAGTCCGTCGAGCCAGGAACGACCTGGATCTTTTTGTTCTGCTTCAGCGCCTCCACAACACGCGGCGAATCCTCGCCGCCGACCACCATCACCAGTGGCACCTCGCCCTTGGCCCTGCTCATCAATGTGGCGCCCAGCAAGCCCATGCCGAGCGTCAGCGCCGGAAACAGAAGCAGCGGCACCACCGTCATTGAAATCACTGTGCGGCGATCGCGCAACGAATCAATCATCTCCTTGTGGTAGACGACGCCGATATTTCGGAGGCTCATGGCTGATCTCCCAAAACGTCTACGAAAATATCTTCGAGGTCCTGCTTGCCGAAGCTCTCGCGCAATTGTGCAAGCGATCCTTCCGCCAGCAACCGGCCGCGGTGGATGATGCCGATGCGGTCGCACAGTTTTTCCACTTCGGTCATCACGTGCGTCGAGAAAATCACGGTCTTGCCTCGATCACGGCACTGGCGGATGAATCCTACAATCGTACGCGAGGCGATCACATCCAACCCTATCGTTGGCTCGTCGAAAATCATCACCGCGGGGTCGTGCACCAGCGTCCTCGCGATGGATACTTTCTGCTTCTGTCCCGTCGAAAGCTTCTCGCAGCGCTGGTTCCGAAAATCATTCATGCCCAGCATCGCGAAAAGCGCGTCAATCGCCGTGCGCAGAGGCTCGCCATCCATGCCATGCAGTCTCGCGAAGTACTCGACCATTTCTTTTGCCGTCAGGCGCCCATAAAGCGCCGTTGCCGTCGAAAGAAATCCGACGTTCGCCCGAACTTTTTCGGGCTCTTCAATGATGTCGTAGCCGGCGACATTCGCGGTTCCGCCGGTTGGTTCGAGGATCGTTGCGAGCATCCGCAGCGTAGTCGTCTTGCCTGCGCCGTTGGTTCCGAGCAGGCCGTAAATCTCGCGTGGCTTGCACTCGAAGCTCACGCCATCCACAGCGCGAACGTCCTTGGCTTTCTTCGTCGCCGGGAAAACCTTGCTGAGATTTTTTGCCTGAATCAACGGTGCCGTTTCCATCTTTTTCTTCAGTTTCTCGCCACAGGCGACGCGACAGTCCCGTCCATCGCTTTCTACGAAAGCAAACACAGAAATATTACGGCTCTGCGCTTATTTTATAAGGGATTTTATTGGCGATTCTTCGCTACTCGCCCATAGCCTTGATTACAACACGTTTAGGCCGCTGCCCGTCGAGCTCTGCGAACAATACAAATTGCCACGGCCCCAAATCGAGGCGCCCCTCCGTGAATGGCACCATCACCTGGTGATGCAGCAGCAAACTTTGCAAGTGAATGCCGGTATTGCTCTCAAATCGACCGCGATGCTTGTAATCCTCTCGCTCCGGCGCTAGCTGCTCGATCCATGCTTGCAAATCATCGAGCAAACCAGGCTCATCATCGCTCACGATAATCGCCGCGTTGGAATGCGTCACGGAAACAAGAATAATTCCGTCGCGAAATCCGCTCTTTTCCAGCGCAAGTTTCACCTGCGGCGTGATATTCATGAATTCGCGTTTTTTCGCGGATTGGAACGTCAAAACGTCCGTGTAAATTTTCATTGGTGTTCCTCAGAATGACGGCAGCATTCTAACGGAACTATCCGAGGAGTAGAAATCTCTCGATGCGCCAAAGTTAGCTATACGGCGCGCGGGAAAAGCGAAGAAGCCGCGGCAAAGCAGCCCATCAGCCCTTATGACAGACCGGGCAATGCTTTGCTTCGTAGTTGTCGAGCGTCACTTCAAACATATTGTTGCAGCCGATGCAGACGCGGTGAATCTTCGGCTTCGCCTTGCCGTCGCTCGTCGTTTCCGAGTGCTCGTTGGTAGCGTGCGTCTCGCTCATGGCGCGATTTTATCATGGCTCGCGCAACCAGAGCGCATCGCATTCGGCTCTCGTCAGCACTGGCATCCGCGAAGCGGCGACAATGCATCCGTCTTAAACAGTGCATCGAAATTGCCGCGAGGGCTTCATAGGCAACCGGTAAAGCCCTCTGTTACAATCCAGTGTTTTTGGAGGAGATGCCGGCGCACCGCCCAACCGGCGCTACATGGCGGGTTTGACTAAACGCTCCTGGACGCTGCTCAGCGCGCTGCTCATTCTGATCGTTCTCGTCGTCGTCATCATCGCCACACGCGATCGGCCGCCGGACGTTCAAGTTGTTCGCGTCACTCGCGATAATCTCGAGGCTTCGATCACCAGCAATGGCAAAATCGAGCCGATCAACGCGTTCGTCTTCCGCGCGGAGTTTCCGACGTACGTCACCGAGGTAAGCGCGAAAGAGGGCCAACCCGTTCATCGCGGAGAAGGAATTTTGCGCCTCGACGATGCCGACATCCAATCGCAATTAGCCGCCGCGCGCCAGGATTTGCTCGCCACGCAATCGCTTTTGAAGAACGCCCATGGCGGCGGCTCGCCCGATCAAGTGGCGGATTTGCAAGGCCAAGTCCGCACCGCCGAGGCCCGCGTCCAGAGCCTCGAAAAGGTGCAAAAATCTCTCCATGAACTCTTCGCCAAACAGGCCGCTACACAGTCCGAGCTCGATCAAAACGCGCTCGATCTCGAAAACGCTCGCACCAATCTCCGAACGCTTCAGCAAAAGAAAACGCAGTTCGATACGCAAGCCGGCCTCGACGTCGAGCGTCTAAACCTCCATGTTCAACAGGATTCCCAAACCATTCGCTCGCTCGAACACAAAGTCGCTTCCGCCACCGTCGTTTCACCCGTGGATGGCACGCTTTATTCGCTTCCCGTGCGCGCGGGCGATTACGTCAGCGTCGGTCAGGAACTCGCCCAGATCGCCGATTTGCACCGCTTGCAAGTTCGCGTATTCGTAGACGAGCCGGATTTGAGCGGCCTCGAACCCGGCCAGGCAATCCGCATCACCTGGGATGCCATGCCCAGCCGCGAGTGGACCGGTCACACCGAGCAACTCCCCAAGCAAGTCGTGGCGCGCGGGACGCGAAACGTCGGCGAAGTTCTCTGCTCCGTTGACAACGACAAACTCGAACTCATTCCCAACACCAACGTCGGCGTCACGATTCTTTTGCACCACCGCGACAATGTGCTCGCCGTGTCTCGCGCCGCCGTAGTCGCTGACGGCGCTCGCCGCGTGGTCTATTTGGTGGACGGCGACCACCTCCATCAGAGACAAATTGCAGTCGGAATTGCCAGCGCCTCAAAATACGAAATTGCCTCCGGACTCTCCGATGGCGATCGAGTGGCACTGTCCGGCGATTTCACGCTGCAGGACGGAATGAAAGTGCATCCTATTGATGCCAAATAAAAATTTCACCCAAATAACAAAACCACAATGACCCTATACAAAAAAACCATCGCCACACTGCTGCTTTCGTGCTCGCTCTATCTCTACGCGCAGCCAATCTGTGCGGCGACGCGCGCCGTCGCCCTCCAGACTCCGCAATCGAATCCGTCGGTTGACTCCGCCCGGCGTCTCTTCGACGCGGGAAATTACACCGCCGCGATCACGGCGCTGAAGTCCGCGATCGCGCAAAACGCTAACAACGCCGACGCACACTATTGGCTCGGCCGCAGCTACTACGAAGCGAAGGATCTCGATAATGCCGTCGCCGAAGGTGAGCGCTCAATCGCGCTCGACGCGAAAAATTCGGATTACCATCGCTGGCTCGGCGAGTATTACGGCGAGCAGGCCGATCGTCAGCACAGTTTTTTCCTCGCCCGAAAGGTGAAGAGGGAATTTGAAGAAGCGGTGAAGCTCAATCCATCAAACATCAAAGCACGCCGCGATCTGGAGGAATTCGAGATTCAAGCGCCGGGAATCGTTGGCGGAAACAAGGACGACGCGAAAGCGCAAGTGGATGCCATCGCTGCCATCGATCCCGTCGAAGGCCATCTCGCCCGCGCCGTCTACGATCAGGACGTCCTGAAGAAGGCCGACCTCGTAGAGAAGGAGTACCAACTCACTCTCGACGCTCATCCCGCGAAGATTGATCCCTATCTCGAAATCGCCGATGTCTACCGCCAGCTCAGTCGCCCCGCGGACATGGGGCTCGCGCTGGCAGCCGCGGAAAAAGTGAAGCCCGGCGATCCGCGAATCGGTTTCTACCGCGCCGTCCAACGCATTCTTGCGAACAATCAGCCCTCGAGCGCAGAGCCGCTGCTGAAATCGTATCTCGCCACCACGCCCGACCGCAGCGACTGGCCAACGCACGCCGCTGCGCGCTACTGGCTTGGCCGCGTCTACGAGCAGCAAGGGAAGCGCCAGGAAGCCAGCGAACAATATCGCGCCGCCCTTCAGCTCGATAGCACATACAAAGACGCTCGCACGCGCCTCCAAGCACTAGAAAAAAATTCAAAATGAATTTTGGTCTTTGGATGCGACTCTAGTTCGAAAAAAGCTTGAAGACTTTAATCTGAAGCGCTATTCGCATCAGGCGCGCTAGGCGCGCGCGGCTGAACCGTAATCGTCACCGGCTGCTCGAGCTGAAAATCCAGCCTCGTCTCCGACGGCACCTTCACCTGCTGCCCCTTCGTCGCGCTCTGGTAGACGCCGCCGCCCGCCGCCCCTACCGCCGCGCCGATTGCCGCACCCTTGCCGCCTCCGGCGATCGCTCCGATGATCGTGCCGATCACCGCGCCGCCTCCAACTTTTTTCGCGGTGTCCTGGCCGCGCGATTTCCCGGCGAGCGAATACGTGCCGCTCACAAGCGAATACGACCGCCCCTGAAAATCCATCTTCACCAGTTCGAGATGCAACTCGCTTCTGCCCTTCATCGTCCCCGCCGTGCTCGCTGCCGTCAGCCGAATGTACACATCAGCGCCGCGCGGCACGATTACGTTGTTGTCCACGATGAGCGGTGTATCGAGCGACGCATGAAAAATTTCTCCCGTGTGATTCACCGACGAATCCACGCCGTCAATCATCCGTACCGTCAACTTCGCTCCCGACGGAATTTGCACTTCCGTGGGTTCGGGCCCGGGCGGCGGCGCAACTTGCGACGCGATTGCCGCGGGTTCCGGCGCGGGCGCAGGAGCCGTCACCGCAGGCGGATTTTGTGGGGCTGCAGGCGCCTGAACTGGCTCCGAGGTCGGCGGCGCGATTGGCCGTGCTTCCGACGCCGCTTGAATCTCGCGCGCTTCTCTCTCTTTCTCTCTACGCGCACGTTTCTCAGACTTCGAGGGCGCAGCGGAAACAGGAGCCGACGCAGGAGCTGCCACAGAAGTTGGGGCCGGAACAGCAGTCGGCATAGCCTCGGCCACTTGAACAGTGATGTGATCGTCCACCATCTTCGCGCCGGCCTGCGAAGTCACCTTCTCAGCCTCGTCGCGTCCCGCGCTGTTCGCCACGCTGCCCTTCAGCGTCGCCACGCCATTGCTCACGGACACATCAATATTCGCGCCCTTCAACTGCGCATCCGAAAACATTGCCGCTTTAATATTAGTCGCCAGCGCGGCATCACTCGGCACTTTCGAGCAGCCCGCAACAAAAATCATCGCGGCCGCCTGGATCGCGAGCGCTAGCAAAGTCCGACGCATCTGAGTGCCCCCCAAGGATCAATTACTATGATGCACTCAGTCGCAGAAACGCCGCCAGCGCTCGTCACCAACCAACAATCACATGCCGCCTTCGTCCGCCGATGGCCCGTAAATCGCCGGCACCGGCAAATTGTTTAATCGCAAATACACACCGAGCTGCGCGCGATGATGAATCATGTGATTCATCACCCAACTTCGGAGGCAGGCAATCTTCGGCATAGCCATAACTTTCGTCCCATTGTTCAGCAGCGTCCACGTTTTGAAGAGTTCGGCATCGCTCGCCCCGGCAATCGCCGCCCGCGCCGCAGCCACATTCTTGTCGAATATCCCGAGCAGTTCCTTCGACGTTTTTGGAATCGGCGGCGGAACGAACGGTGCGCCTCCCGGCGAAAAATCGAATTCGTCCTGCTTGATCGTAACCACCGCCCAGTCGGGAAGGTTTGCAATATGGCCCGCAAGCCACCCCATCGTTCCTGATTTCTCGTGCGGCTTAAACGAAAATTTATCTTCCGGAACACGCTCCAGCGTCTTTCGCGTGCCCGCCATTTCATTGTCAAACTCAGGCAGTAATGCTTCATTCAGTGCCATGGATGCCTCCTAGGATGTAGTCACTCAGGTCGAGTGCGGTCAGAAAGTGTAGGCGAACAAAAAGCGAAAGTCAATACGCATTCACAGACTAGCGACCGCCACGCTATTCGTATCGCAGTGCCTGTGTAGGCGCAATCTTCGACGCTCGCCGCGCGGGAACGTAAGCCGCCAGCATCGTCACCAGGAACATCGAGGGCACCACGATGACGTAAGCCACAATGTCTACGCCGCCCGCATTGAACAGCATGGAATTCATGAGTTGCTCGAGGGCAAAACCCATCACCAGCCCGATCGCCGTTCCAATCCCAACCAGCACGATGCCTTTGCCCATTACCAGACGGAGCACGTCCGAGGTTGCCGCGCCTAACGCCATTCGTATTCCAATCTCCCGCGTCCTGCGGCTCACGTTGTATGCCACCAATCCATATAAACCAGCGATGGCCAGCAGCAGCCCCACCACTCCCATGGCTCCGACCAATTGAATCGCAATTCCCGGTCCTCTCACCGCTTGATTCAGGTAGAGATCCTCGTAAGCTCTTGTCTGCAGCAGCGGCAGGTTCGGGTCAAGAGCACGCACGACGTCTTTCACCGGCTGCACCAGTTGCAGCGGATCGCCGCTCGACCGCAACATCAACACCATTCGCGCGACGGGATGTTGCGCCAGCGACATATACACGAAATCCATCGGCTTTTCGGAAAACGATTGATACTTGATCGTCTGCGCCACGCCCACAATCTCCACCGGCGTGCCAACGCTGCTATCAAGCCGGATGCGTTTACCCACCGCATCCGCTCCCGGCCAAAAGTGTTTCGCGAATTGCTCGTTCACCACGGCCACACGCGGCGCATCCGCCGTATCGGTGGCCAGGAAACTGCGGCCGCGCAAAATCGGAATCGCCATCGTCTCGAAATATCCTTCGTCAACGGTATCCATCGTCGAAGTGAAATTTTCGCGATCCCGCGGCATCTGGAATCCGTCGGGCACGAACGCCACGCCGTCAAAGTCGCCGGTACCGAGCGGAATGTTCTGCATCAAAGCCTCGCTCTTCACTCCGGGCGTCTCTCGTATGCGTTCGGCCAGCAGCTTGTAGAACTGCTGCGTCTGGGCGGTGTTGTACTGAACGAGACGCGGATCGAAGCCGGTCATCAGCAAATGATCTTTCGCGAAACCCGTTCCATCCAGCAGGCTATGCTGGAAACTCCGAGCCATCAAAAAACACGCCGTCAGCAGCATCAGAGACATCGCCACCTGCGCCACCACCAGAACATTGCGGCCCCACAGGCGTTTGCGGCCGGGCGCATCCCCTTCGGCCGATTTGAGTCCGTTTACCAGATCCACGCGCGTGCTTTGCAGCGCCGGCGCCAGCCCGCAAAGGATCGCGCTCAGTGCTGCCAACGCGACACTTGCGAGCAGGACGCGCCGATCCATATGGAACGGGAGTGCCAACGGCAACTCGGTCATGAAAACGATGCTTTCCTTGGTGTGGAACCACACGACAATGCCGTAACCGATAGCGATCCCAGACAGCCCGCCGAGAACCGCCAGAATCAGGCTCTCCGTCAATAGCAGCCGGATCAGCCGCAATCGCCCGGCGCCAAGCGCCAACCGCACCGCGATTTCACGCGTTCGCGCGCGCGCACGGCTTAGCAGAAGTCCCGCGACGTTGGTGCAAGCCACCAGCAGAACAGCCAGCGCCAGCATCACGAAAATCACGCTGAATTTCCAATTGTCGTCTTCGATAGTTCGCGTTTGGAAATGAGTGTAAACGGCCGCCCCCCGGCCGCGATTCAGCTTCGGATACTCGCTCTCGAAGTTTTTCGCGAGCACAGCGAGTTCATTCCGCGCCTGCTCGAGCGACGTCCCCGGTTTCAAGCGCGCCTTCACGTTCAGCTCGCGATCGTCGCGGTCCTCGAAAAAGTTCTTTTGGAGATTGGTCGTAAACACACGCGCCATCCCCAGCGGCACGTAGAAGTCGGGACGCGCGAACGTCAGCATCCCTGGAAATGTATCCGGAGCCACGCCAATCACGGTGAACTGCGTGCCGTTCAAGCGGACAGTCCTGCCCAAGACTGACGGGTCGCTCGCAAATTCGCGCTTCCAGAAGTCCGGCCCGAGCACCACCACCGCATCGCGGCCCGGAACCTGATCTTCTTCCTCGCGAAATCCGCGTCCCAGCCGCGGCTCCACGCCGAGCACGCGGAAGTAGTTACCCGAAACCATCATTCCGCCCTTGATTCGCGGCGTCTCTCCAAGTTCGGCGCTAAAACCTACAGCCTCCATATCTGCGTTTGCAATCACGCCGTCGTAGCTGTTCGTCTTGTCGCGGATGTCCAGGTATTCGCGATAGGAAAAATCGTCGAAGCTACTATCGTGTGTCGTGCTTACCAAAGTGACCACGCTATTCGGATGCGGCACGGGGTAAGGCCTGAAAATCAGCCCATCAAGCATGCTGAAAGTCCCCGAGGTCATTCCGATTCCCAGCGCCAGCGTGATCACCACAAATGCGGTAAGTCCGGCCGTGCGCCGCAGGCTTCGGATCGCGAGGCGCACATCCTGCGCCAAATTTTCGATGAATAGCAGCCCTCGCGTGGCGCGATAATTCTCTTTCATCGCTTCAACCCCGCCAAACTTCACCAGGGCTTGGCGTCGCGCCTCAACCGGAGACAAACCGGCGCGAATATTTTCTTCAGTTTGTAAAGAGATGTGCCCTTCAATCTCTTCCCTCAATCGCTCGTCCTGTGATCGACTCGTCGCCAAGTTCGCCAGCCGCGCGAAAAACCGCCTCAGGGATTTCATGACAAATCCTCCGCCTTGGCTTCGAAGAACCGCCCGATGATCGCCGCCGTTTGTTCCCAATCCTGCGTCTCGGCACGCAATTGCTTCCGTCCTTCGCGTGTCAGCCGGTAGAAGCGAGCCCTGCGATTATTTTCGGAAGCGCCCCACTCGGATTCGATCGCGCCTTCCTGCTCCAGCTTCAACAGCACGGGGTACAGAGTCCCTTGATTCACGGCCAGTAAATTTCCGCTGATCTGCTCGATGCGCCGCGCGATTCCATACCCGTGCAGCGACCCCAGCACATCAAGGGTCTTGAGCACCATCAAAGCCAACGTCCCCTGCAGCACATCCGTTTTCTGTTTCATATCGCCGCCATTTTGGTTTCCCACAGGAAGAATGGCACGGTTCCTTTGGGAAAGCAACAGGAAAATCGATAAGCGATCGACCTGCCCATCCTGACGAGTTTGACGCTCCCGAACTCGCGCCGTAGAATGTGCCGCGTCGCACTCGCAATTTTAATTCTCGCTGCTCCGCGCGAATCACGCCATTCGGAGGTCCGCCATGTGCAATCGTTCTACGATGCTGGCCGCAGCGCTGTTTTTCTTCTTCGCAGTTTGTTCAATTTTCATCCCTGCGCGCACCACCGCCCGCGCCGCCGATAGTCCCGTCCCGCGTTTGCCCTGGCTCCACGAAGGACTCGTCCTCACTTACACCTGGTACGCCGCCGTCGCTCCCGGCAACGGCTCGTACTACGAAGAAGACGATCACGGCGACATGATCCTGCACAGCACCGGCCAGCGCTATTTGCGCACGACGCAAACCGGCACTTCGGGCTCCGGCTGGACTCAAATCACGGTCGCAAGTATAGACGGCGATAAAGTCGTTCTCGAGTCGAGCAGCTACGGAAATGCCGGATCGCTCGGCAGAAATGCGCCTGTGCCGCAGGGCACTTCAAGTTCCGTCGCCGCGCTGATGGATCCCGGCGATTACTGGATGGATCCCGCCAAACTCGCAAGCCTGCAGAGCGCGCCCGCCGAGCACATTCTCGTATCGCGCGTCGCGTGGAAGGCCGGCGACAACAACATTGACGGAATTCGCGTTCAGGTCATCAACGGTACGAGCTATTCCGATCACATCTACGACGCCAAGACCGGCCTCTGCGTTCACGTCGCCAGCTCGTCGCGGGGCGCGCCGCCAAAGCTCGTCGGCCCGGGCGATTTTGGCCGCGGCGACACCACAATCACGCGAAATGATTTCGTCAATTCTCGCGATATCACAATTCCGTGGGCCAGCGAACCGACGCCCGATTGGGTGGCGAGCATTCGCGCGCTCCACTATCGCGGCTCAATAACGTCTCACGGTCCACTGCCCACGGTCCCGAACGTGCTCACGCTTGACATGGAAGCCACCGCGCGCGGCCACAACTGGGTGCAATTCACTGCGACTTCAACTCAGCGCACTCAAGGCGCTCCCGAAATTCCGCCCTCGAAATCCGAGCTGGCATCCGGCCGCAGCGAACTAGACGGATTGTGGGCCGGCCCCGCAGCTCTCGCGCAACTCCGCCAGGGCCAGATCCTCGATGAAGATCCCGTGACCAAAATGCGCACAGTCGTTTCGCGCGTCGACGATTCCTCCGTCATAATCACTGCGTCCAACGCAGCGGGCGAAATCGACAATCAATACGACAAGCATACCGGCATGCTGATCGCCTCGAGCTTCTACAATGTCCTCTCGATGCAGCAGCGCACCTTAAAATTGCAAGGCCACGAATAAAATAGTTTTGGATTTGTAGCTGCGGTGCGGATTATTGCTTTAGCGCCACAGGATAATCGGAAATCATGTCCGGTTTTTTCGTAGTCGGCGTCTGCTGGCCTCGCGTCAATTCCTTCACACGCTCCGAAATGTAAAGTTCGAGCATATTCACCGTGATGCGGCCCGACGCTCCGACAACAGCTTGACCGCCGATTCCTTCCACGAGCGCTTTCGTAAATGCGCCATTGGACCACGCCGGATCTTCGATTGAGTATTGCGTCCCGGTTGACGCGGCGAACACAATCGCCCCGTTCTCGGCGCTCGCAAGCTCATTCACCAGACCATTGATGTCTGCCTGATCGCCCTTTCGCCCGCCGAGGACATTGCCCGAGTGGCAAGTGTCAACGAAGAATAGAGTCTTTCCCGCAAGCGAATCGATCGTCGTCTTGATGTCTTCCATCGAGATGCCTGTGCGAAGCAGTTTCTCCACGTTGGCATCATGTGGGAGAAAGTAATACGTTCCGCTTCGATCGTTTACGCCATGGCCCGAGAGCAGCACCATCGCGACGTCGAGGCTGGTCGTCTCCGTACGAATCCATTCGAGCCCGTCGAGCACGTCGTCGCGATTTGCCTTGTCGTCGGTCAGTACCTTCACTTGTACATCACGGTACAACCCACCCTTTTGCTTCTGCAGAGCCGCCGCGAAATCTTGCGCGTCCTTCGCCGCGTAGCGAAGCTGCAGCGCCGGATCGGCATATTGGCTCACCCCAATCGCCAGCACGTACAATTTGGGTTTGATTTCGAAAGCGTCCGTGGCCGCGCCGCGCCAGTGCAGATGAACCGTCGCGGGCGTGCTCGATGCGAAGCGATTGATCGCAATCACCGAGACGTCAGTGTCGTGCGGCGGAACATTCACCTTGCTTTCGAGCACATCACCACTTGGCGACGTCGCGGCCGGCGCAACTCCGCGCGCAGCGCTCGCAGGCCTGCCATCAACCAGCACTTTCACTTCCGTCAGCGGTTCTCCCGAATTCGAGCGCACCGTATAACGCACCGAAATATTCGATGTCTTCACGTCCGCGCCTTCCTGCGGCGAAACGATCGCAACGACCGGCGGCAGCATCTGCGCCAGGTCTCCGCCCCGCGTTTTGCGCCCAGAAACTTCGTTCGCCGCAAGAATGGCCTTCGCCTCGTCTCCCGTCGCCAGGATTTTCGCTACAACGTCCGGGCGATAGTACGTTGACCGGAATTGCCCGACCGGGAAGAAATCGCCGGCCTTGTCGCGGCCGTTGTTGACGTGCCAGCCGATCAAATCCTCTCCGCCCGCCGACGCGTCGTAATATCCGGACGGCGTCCAGATCACCCACCGCTTCCGATCGCTCGCCGGAAAAAATGCCAGCAACTCTTGGCCGTCGGCGATACGGTACCAGCGAATCGATCCGTCGCCGAATCCAGCGGCGGCCAATTTTCCGTTGCCGGAGATATTCACGCACCACGCTGTGGCAGGCGCCACCGCCTTCCATCGCTGTGAGCCATCGGCGCCAAAAAAATAAAGATTCCATTCCGATCCCAACAGAAATCCGCTTCCGTCCGGCAAAATCGCTAGGCTGCGCGAGGTGTCGCCCCTGTCCATTGCGAGCGGCTTGCCGCTCAGCTTCGGCGAGTCACTGTTCACCCAGTCGGTGATGGGCAATCCTTCCGCAATGGGGCGGTTGAGGCTGCTCCCTCCCGTCGGCGCTGTATCCAATCGTCGCTCGGCGAGTGAAAACCGCGCAGGCGCCTTACCGCCAAACTCGTAGCCGAATTGCACGGTAGCGCCATCCTCCGAGAGTAGGAATCCATCTCGGTTGCGGCGATAGTCGGCCGTCACGCGCCCGACGTACACCGTTCGATGGCCCTTGCCATCAATGATTCCGAATGACGGCGTGTAGCTGGAAAACACAATTCCGCCGCTCCCCAACGCCAAGACATCCGTGATCGTGTTGTCGCTTGCGGCTGTCTCCTGGGCCGCGCCTCGCCCGCCATTGGTCCACGCGAAAACGGGCACCTCGCCCGGGTTGATTCTCTCGCCGCCGGCGTAGAGCGTATTGCCGTCGACCGACCACGTCACGCCTGTCGTAGCGACTCCATCGCTTTCCGGCATCGTAGGAGAAAATAGAAATGAGAGATCTTTGGACGAAAGAACATCAATCCGCCCCGCGTCTTCGAATCCAACCGCAATTTCCGATCCGTCGGGCGAAACCGCCACCGGATGTGGATGTTTGCCGCCCGGCGCCCTCGCCCTCACAACGTGGCGTAAAGACGCGTTCGGCGTCACTCCATACTCGCGAATGAACCCGTCCGCGCACGTCGTTATCACCCTGTTCTGCGCGTCAAACGCCACTCCATTACTTTCATCCGCGCAGTCAGTGTCATCTCCGATGAGCGTGTAACTGCTGGTGTCGTAGAGCAGTAGGGCGCCACTAAAGAGCGTCGCCGCCAGATAACGGCCGTCGCGCGAGTACGCGAGGTGAAATACTGTAGAGTCGACTCCATCCAGGTACTTATCGAGTCTGCCGGTTTGCAAATCGAATAACGCAACAGCATTGTGCGGGCCGCGCACCCCTCCGGCAATCGTTCGCCCGTCCGGCGAGACAGCGACAGCCGTAACCTCGCCCGTATCGCCTTCGGCAATCAGCGGGCGGATCACTCGCACCAGCCCTCCGGACGGCAGTTTCCAGACTCTTATTGTTTTGTCGAAGGACCCCGTCACCAAATAATTATTTTCTGCATCCGTGGCGATGGCGATGATGCCGGCGATATGCATCCCGGTTTCAATCCGCAGGATTGGTTCGCGCGACGAGTCGTTCGTGTCAGCCGCAGCGGCGCGCCGTTCGGCAGCGCAGCACAAGATCGCGCACATCAGCGCGGCAATTCCGAGCGCGAAGTACCATCCGCGTGCGTTACGCCTTCGCTTCATTGCCCGGCTTTATACCACATTGCGGATTGCCTGGCGCCAGCCAGCAGTTTTCCGGTGACTCTTACGCCCTGATTCGGCCCGCCGCGATTGCCTTCCCTTGACACTCGTACATAATCGTCTTGCTTAAGGGTCATCTCGTTAATGGCGCATCCGCCGATGCCTATTGCAGTCGCTGGATGGTCGGCAAGTTCCCGCAGTCTTTACTTCTCGTGCACGCGCTTTGATATCGGCGCGACGAGTGACCCACAACTGAGCAGATAGCGCCAGAAATCGTCGCAAAGTTGCGGGAACATGACCGGCCAAAAAATACCGAACGGCCAAGCGCCACCAAACGGCCAAACACCAACGCCCGATTTTCGTGCCCTCTTCGAGTCCGCGCCGGGGTGCTATCTGGTCCTAAATCCCAGCCTCCAAATCGTCGGAGTCAGCGACGCGTATCTCCGCGCGACATTGACCGAGCGCGAAGCGATCGTCGGCCGCGGACTCTTCGACGTATTTCCCGACAATCCCGACGATCCTGACGCCGACGGAGTCAGCAATCTTCGCTCGTCGCTCGCTCGCGTGCTGCAGCGTAAGGTTCCGGACACGATGGCGGTGCAGAAGTACGACATTCGCAAGCCCGAGAGTGAAGGCGGCGCATTTGAGGAGCGGCACTGGAAGCCGGTTAATTCGCCGGTGCTCGGGCGCAACAACGAAGTCATCTATATCATCCACAGCGTCGAAGATGTGACCGAGGTGGTTCGCCTCAAGCGCCTGGGAATCGAGCACGAAAAACTTTCCGAAGCGCTTCGCGGCGACGAAAGATTTCGCAAAGCGTTCAACGCCAATCCTGAGCCGATCACCATCGCCACGATTTCCGAAGGCCGCTACGTTGATGTCAACGAAAGCTACCTTCGCGTCACCGGATACCGGCGCGAAGAAGTGATTGGCTGCACATCACTCGAATTGGGCTTCTGGAAGCGGCCGGAAGATCGCTTTGAATTGATCGCCGAACTTCGCGCGCACGGCGCGGTTCGCGATCGTGAAATTAATTTCCGGACAAAGTCGGGCGAAGAACGCACGTGTCTCGATTCAGCGGAAATTATTGAGACTGCCGGCCAGGAATGCGTGATCACCATTTTCAAAGACATCACCGAAAAAAAGATTATGGAGAAACAGCTTCGCCAGGCGCAAAAGATGGAAGCCATCGGCCAACTTTCCGGCGGCATCGCCCACGATTTTAATAATTTGCTTGGCGTGATCATCGGGTACGGCGAAGCGCTCGAAGAAGAATTGCCTCGCGAAAGCCCGGGGCACAGAAAGTGCGAGCAAATCGTGAAGGCCGGCCAGCGCGCTGCGTCTCTGACGCGGCAACTCTTGGCTTTCAGCCGCCAGCAAGTGCTCGAGCCCAAGGTGCTCGATCTGAATGCTGTTGTGCTCGATCTTGAAAAAATGTTGCGCCGCTTGATCGGCGAAGACATCGATTTCAAGACCGAACTTGCTTCGCCGCTCGGCCGCATCAAGGCCGATCAATCTCAAATCGAGCAGGTGATTATGAATTTGGTGGTGAACGCGCGCGATGCCATGCCGCGCGGCGGCCGCCTTACCATCGAGACTTCCGATACCGATCTTGATGAAGATTATTGCCGCTTGCATCCGCAGCAGAAGCCGGGCCCGCAGGTTTTGCTTGCCGTCTCCGATACGGGAGTTGGCATGGACGCCGAAACGCAGGCGCGCATCTTCGATCCGTTCTTCACCACGAAAGAACTTGGCAAAGGGACGGGGCTCGGGCTTTCGACTGTCTACGGCGTGGTGAGCCAGAGCGGCGGAAGCATTTGGGTTTATAGCGAGCCGGGGCACGGCACAACTTTCAAAATTTATCTGCCGCGCGTCGCGGGCTCGCTCGAGAAAGAATCGCACGGCCCGGATTTCGCGCAATCTTTGCGCGGCACGGAAACGATTCTGCTGGTCGAGGACGAAGACGCGCTCCGCGAACTGACGCGCAGCGTGCTGGCCGAGCACGGCTACACGGTTCTCGATGCCGACGGGCCAGTCGCGGCGCTCGAGCTGGCGCGGCTGCATCTCCATTCCATTCAACTGATATTGACCGACGTGGTGATGCCGGGAATGGACGGCCGCGAGCTGGTCGCAAAACTGATGCCGATGCGCCCCGGCCTGCGCGTCGTCTACATGTCGGGCTACACCGGCTCGACGCATCGCGAGCTACTCGATCCCGGGGCCGTCCTGCTCCCCAAGCCGCTCAGCCGAATGGTGCTGCTGCGCAAAGTCCGCGAAGCCCTCGCCACCCCGCCGAAGTCAGCGTGAAGTAACCTCATCTAGCGCCGCGATTGAGCCTGGCAGGCCTTTTTAAAAAAAATCAAAACGACGATATCGTGGAATGCTGATATCGTGATCGCTGGGCTCGAGCACTTAGACCACACCTAGCATCAGTAATCGAAGCGTGTTCTCAGTTCCGGGTATCGCAAGCAGCTGAAAGCCCAAGTCGGCTACGTGATAAAGTTTTGACTCGCCGGGCAAATTGAGTACCGCTTTAGATTCATTGAAAACGTCAGCCCCATCCCGTATCATTGCAACGATGCAGTCTGCAGCCGTCCGTGCTAAGAAATCCGCCCAATCAAAAGCGACTCTGACCTTGCGATGCGGGGATGCCCGCGAACTAGATTGGATTGCCGACGAATCCGTGCATCTAGTCCTCACTTCGCCGCCGTATTGGACCCTAAAAGAATATCCCGCCCATGACAGCCAGCTGGGGTTGGTCGCTGACTATGAAGGTTTCCACGACGAACTAGACAAGGTCTGGCGACATTGTTACCGGGTGCTCGTACCTGGCGGACGACTCGTCTGTGTCGTCGGCGATGTTTGTCTATCGCGACGCAGGTATGGCCGGCACATGGTAATGCCCCTCCATGCGGACATTGTCGTTCGCTGCAGGCAAATTGGATTCGACAACCTCAGCCCAATCTTCTGGTACAAAATTTCGAACGCTGCCTACGAAGTGCAAAACGGTTCGGCCGGCTTCTTGGGCAAGCCGTACGAGCCGAACGCGATCATCAAGAATGATATGGAGTTCATCTTGATGCTGCGAAAGTCTGGAGGTTACCGGCAGCCGACTGAGCCGCAGCGGGACGCCTCCAGGCTCACAAAGGAAGAGCATCACGATTGGTTCCAGCAGGTCTGGACCATCCCAGGCGAGTCAACGCGCGCGCATCCAGCTCCCTATCCGGAAGAACTCGCGTATCGGCTGGTGCGGATGTTCTCTTTTGTTGGGGACACCGTGCTCGACCCCTTCATGGGGCTAGGCACGACTCTATTAGCGGCAGCGAAATGTGAGAGAAACGCAATCGGCATTGAGATTGACGCATCCTACTTCGCCAAAGCTAAAGCTCGGCTCGAATCGCAGCCCGGGAATCTCTTCCCGCTTCCGCGCGCAGTGTCGGCGCATCGCTGATTATACGAACCTTGAACCATATTCCCTGCTAATTCGCGCCAGCACCGCTCCCTAATCGAGCCTTGATCCCTCGTAATCGACCCATTCGAACGGAAAAGGCACCTCGTTCGTAGCTCGGTATCGTAGAACGAGGAATTCATCAAAATCGGGCGCGGCTAGCGCACGTAGCCGACGCTCTGCCTCTGCTGTTTCTTGCACCGGATGCGGAGCGCCGCCCTTGCCAGTCGTAGGATAACGGCGGTCTCCTTCGAAGCTCACGTATCGTTGTGCATGGTTTATGCCGACGATTCCGACGCAGATTGGATTCCCGCTCCCTACCTGAAATTGTGCGACTTGGTTGCGAAGATCATTAATCACGCGGTCGATTTGTTTGATCATCGCCTTAGCGAGTATCTTCACTTCCGTGCCAATCTCAACCGTCGCGATTTGGCCGCGCCCCACTAAGAAACCTTCGTCGAAAAGTGCCTTCTCTCCAGGAATAATCTCACCAAAGGTGCCGTCGCCACGCCGCGCGTCAATGCCTCGACGACGATTCGCGACGTTCACCACTCGTTCTCCGCTTTTTACACCCGCGATTAGCTTTGGCGCCCGGCCTATCTGGACCAGATCTTCATACAAATGCACCGCTATGAAATCTCCTTGATTTGACTTTCGGTGTAGATAGGCCTGCCCCTCGAAAAGCCGCCGAAATGCAGCCATCAAGCGATATTCCGTGGATCGAGAGGGATCGACCAAGGCGCCGAAATTCTACACCCAGATGCATTCCAACAGCGGGCAATGTGTTCGTGGCAGCGAGTCACGCGTTCCATCTGCTGCCTGCCACGCCATACGAAAAGCTCTGACTCCAAATCCACAACTTTCTCATTTGACGAGCCACCAACAATTTGGTAAAATGATGTGATATGATAACGAACGAATCTATATATGGAACAGTAACTAAAGCCGCCGCCACTGTGTTCCCTGGCACATCGCGTCCAAAACGGGAACTCTCTCAAACGCGATCACCTTTGCCTTACGCAGCGCCGGACCCGGTTTCGCCCTGCACTCCACCGCTTACACCGCCGGTTCTAATCGAGACTGGAAATTATTAGAAACGCTCGCAACTCAAACAAAACAAAAAAAGGAGGGTAGTTCTAATCGAGACAAAATTGAAGGGTCTTTCACACACTATAACACGCGAAATCCTGGGACTCACCAGGGTCAGGGCGGGCGACTCCGAGACACTGGAACTCATTTTTCTACTCGATACACAAATTTATTCGGAAGTATGTACTTTACGCAACCGCTCCCGTCGGCCCGATCTGAATTTCTCAATTTGATACAATCTATCCTAGACTAATCGGAAATCTAAAATGCCCAAATTGGTGACGATCGCTTGGCCATGCAAAACCGAAAACTGCGCTGGCGCATTTACATTCGGCACCAGAATGATTGGCGATGAACAAACAAAAGATTTAGCTACATGGGCCGAAGATGTAGAACCCGTAACACTAGCTTGTCCTATATGTGGGTTAAAGGCGGTATATTCGCGTGGTGACCTTCGAGAGTTTCCAACAAAGCGTTCTCCCGACCCGGAACAACAAAAACGCGACGATTCTCAAGACCCTCCGGGGTTTTGAAAAATCTAAACTCTCTCGGCAGACCGTCTGTACGCGGCGGTTCTAGCCACTCTCCTAAATTTTCCCACCGTAAATTTTCCATTGACCTATTCCTTCCGTTAGCGGAGCACAGTCCCTAAATTGAAACACCTGTACCTTTGTCCAACTTCCCGCCGCTCATAAACTCAGTAAAAATAGAGTGTATAGAGGTAGAAATAATGAAACGAACACTCATATTTACAACTGCCATCCTATCGCTTGTAACCATCACAAACGCACAGCAAGCAACCGAGCAACAGAAAAAAGATTTCATCGCCGCGTGTCTTGCTGGGGCAATCAAAACAGGCTGTCCGACGCAAAACGCTCAGACATCAGATATAACCGAACCCGCTGTTTCTCTGCAAGAAATACAAGCGAGAAACGCGGAAGCACGAGCGCAAGCAGACAGAGATGCGGCTAAAGCGCGTGCCGCTCTGCAATCTCCGCCACCGCTAATACCCGCTGTCCATAACAACTTGTCTACACCTTCACAACCCGCACCTGAGATCGCGGTTACTCCCGTACAACCCATTACAAATACAAATTACGCCGAACAGCAAAAACAAGCATTCCAATCAGGTCAACAAATGGGTGTCGGGGTTGGAGCCGCAATAGCTAACGTTATATCGGCATCGCGTACTCGCAAACAAAACCGCGAGAAGTTAAAAGCAGAACGCGATGAAACAAAAGCAGCAAATCGTCTTGAGGCTCGCCTCAAACAGATGGACATTGAGCGCGAAGAAGCAGCACGAGATAAGGATTACTGCACAAAACACCCAGATAGTTACATCTGCAAGAGATAGTTACTTCGGCCAACCGTTCGCTGGCCTCTTCACTTCGAGAGACTTCTTAACCGCGTCCTGCCAGTTATCGTTGATTTTCAAAACTTCTGGCTTTGGGCCGGGAGTCTTTTTCTGATTCTTTTTTATTCGGCGCATTTAATTCCTAATCGAACTTTCAAATTGCGATTCTCCATCACTCCTGCAATCTGCTTTATTGAGCCGATAAACCCCAAGAAAATATTGGTCTCTTGAGTGCCTTTCTGAAATCCTGACGGGGTATTGCAAAACGTGCAGCCCGTATTAGCAAAAGACGCCGCCTGATTAGGGTCGAGTTTTTCTATTGGTACCACAATCGCAGCATGGCAGTTCCCGCACTCGTATTCTACCGAAATAAAATCACTCGGCTCTATCAAACATTTCTTCTCAAAAGTCATGACGCCTTTTCCTTCGGCCCTTTGTACATCAGCCGCTTTCCCTCAGTTACGCGAATCAATGCCGCCGTGCGCTCGCCATCATTCAACTTGCGGTTGTTCCAGATGAAATCGAATTGCCAGATGTAGCGATGGAGATATTTCTTGCTGACGTTGTGATAGACGCCCATAATTCCGCGCTTCATCAAAGCGAAAGAACTCTCGGCGGTATTGGTGTGAACGTCGCCACGAGCGTATTCCTTCGTGCTATGGCAGACGTGATCGTGACCGCCTTCGAAGGTGCAACCGATACCTCTATAAACGGGAAGTTCATCCGTCATGATGCGAGACTTTTTATCTACGTCTTGACGGAGGGCTTCCATCAACGTATCTCCGGTTACATCGGCAATTACTCGCCGTCGAATTCTTCCCCCACGTTCAACTGCCGCGAATACAGGCGTCTTTTTTGAACCACGTCCGCGTAGGTTGTTTCCTTTGTTGCGCGGCTTGCCGCCGATATACACTTCGTCAAGTTCGACAATTCCCTTTAGCTTAGGAGCATTCGGAACGGGAGCCATCGCAAAACGAATTCGAGACATTAGGAACAAAGCTGATTTGTAACTAATCTGACAGTGCCGCATGATCTCCAATGCCGCGACACCCTTCTTAGAAGTAGACGCACGCCAGAACGCATAGCACCAATGCCGAAGTTCAATCCGGGACTCTTCGTAAACCGTACCGATGCGAACGGTGTATTGCTTCTTACAATCCTTACAACGCCACAGGAAGCGTTGATTCCGCTGGCCCGTCTTGGAATCGACCATCTTGTAAACGGCAACAGAGCCGCAATGGATGCAAGCGGGAGTCTTACCCCACCGCTGACTCTCTATGAATTCGACGGCGGCCAATTCGTTCGAGCAAGCCAGTGGGATTTTCTCGATAACATCTGATTTGCTGAGGTGGTTGTGTTTTCGTTTCTTATTCATGAACTAATTTTATACCTAACGCAAGATTGCGTCAAGTACAAAATTAGGTACTAGTCTAAATTGAATCGGAAGTACTAATCAAAGAGAGAAATCACGATTTCACCTTACTCGTTAGAAATTTTATGTAAACTCCGCCGACTTGCGACAAAGTGATGATAGTGATCAAAAATTGGCACAGACAATAGGCTAATAATCCGGCGGCGAGTGAAACCAACCAAACTCGGGTAATTGAACTATCGGGCGGCAACAGGGGAGAAGCGCCATCCGAAAAAAGGGCGATAGCAAACATAGTTACCACAGCGCACCAATGGGCTATCGCGGTCCAAGAAAAAACGAATAACAACGCTGAATATGCGTTTCCGCCCCCTACAGTGGTTTCGGATAGTTTCGCGGCGAATGTCTCATTTGGCAGGGTTAGAGAAATCGTCAGGCCCGCAATGCAAAAACCGAGAGCAATAGCCGCATAGGCGGCCACTCCCGTGACGATATCGCTTACTCTAGGAGATGCCGAAAAAAGGTGTGTCCCGTATTTCGCAAAAAGATAGACTACCAGTGCAGAAATTGCAGATTCCCACGTTACGAGAACCTTTTTCCACCGGGGGACAACCTCTTGTTTCAGATATTGTGCTAAAGGCTTAAACATATCTATTCACGTTCTACTTCATTTGCGTCATTCAAAATCTTGGACAGTTTTGTACGAACTTGGCCGTCGTTTGGCGATCCGGTGTTTTCGTCTACAGGTAACGGAACATCTGAATGTTGAATATGCCGATTTAAATCTAACGTAATAAATCCCGAAGTCTCATCTAAGGAACCAATTATTCTGATTTTTTGAAATAAGCCTCTTGCCTCCGACTTGATAAATCCAACAATCCCGTCGTTCTTAGACAAGCTCTTAGACCGTTTAGAACGGGCGGTAACATCTAAAGTCCTAGCATTAGATTCGGCTGCAACCTCAGACAATTTATTGGCTTCATCTGTCCAGTCGACGTTAGGTCTGACAAGCGTTATGGTCGCGGATTTAATGCGTTCGAATTCGCTTAACCTTTCTAAAAACTCCTCGTCTCTTACAGGAACAAAACTCAGTTCCAATTCTTTAAATCGCGAATTCGGTTGAGTACGTAAATACCGTTCAATTAAACCCGACAATGAGTTAGGCCCTAGATTACCTTTCTTGATCTGTATCGCGAGCAGTCTTTTGCTTGCGTCGATCATTGCGTAAGTTTTCCGGGCGGCAAATCTACCTGGTTCGGTTCGTGCCCTCAACTCCTTCGTGGATTTCAAATCGAAGAAGAGCGTGCTTTGCTCTGAAAACCCGGTATAAATCGTCAAAAATAATTGCGTATTATTTCGAACCAACCTTGCTGTGCCTACAGCCGTATGATGATCGCCAACCTTGTAATCATATCCTCGAATATTTTGTAGATCATTTATGAGATCGATGTAATTGACGGGAACATCCTTCACGTGTCCATGAACGATATATAATTCAAATCGAAATGATTTCGTCGGCATGGGCAGAATATAGCACTATGAGTGAGCACCCGCCAAATCATCGCGAATCTACTGTGCTGACAATAACCTACTTGTAGCTACGCGGGCTGTCGAAGCCCGCTCAACACCATCGTTCCGCATTTAAGCGCGTGTTAAATGTAAAAAAGGAGAAACATCAAATGACAGATCAAAACGCCGCAGAAATTCTCAGAATAATGGTCGGAATGCGAAAAGATATCGGCGAACTATTAATCGAGAACGTATCTCTCCACTCGGCCCTTACCGGGGCGTTTCCTCAATCTTCGTTTGCGTATCTTTATTCTGAATGTTTGGCCTCAGAAAAAGTTCTGCAACTAAAGCGCGAAATCGAGCGGCAGATTGGTGTACTTCTTGAAAAAGCGGATCGGTTGAGCAAAGCCTAGATTCTAAGTCGTCCATCGTGTACCCTTCTTTTGGTTCTTCTATATTATTGATTCTACAGGGGAAGCGAATGAGTTGCGTTAAGTACATACTTCCGAATTTATTAGAAACGCCCGCAACTGAAACAAAACAAACAATGGAGGTCATTTCTACTGGCTTTGCACACTAAACCCCGTCTGCACAATAATTCTCTAACCTGCACAAATACCATACTTTCGCTCGATCTTCGCTCGGCCAAGCTCTAATTTCGAGACAATATGGGGTTCGGATTCATTTCTTTTACCATAGTTTACCATTGACCCTTCAACTGCGGATATGGTAGCGTGCTGAAATAGGGAGTCCCATATGAGCCTACGAAACGAGATATTAAAACGAATTGAGAGAAAAGAAGCTGAAGTCCGCGAGCACGAATACGCTATTCGAGAAGGAAAGGCGTATCTGCAAGGTCTCCAAGAGACCCTGAAACTTATCCCGAAAGACGATACTTTTGGAACCCAAGAAGTCACTCTGCGGCACGGAAGCAATATCGCAAAAGCCCATGAAGCACTGAAGGCCGCTGGGAAACCGCTGCATATCACCGAAATTTTGAAAGCTATTGGACAACCGATAGATAAAAAACATCGCCTCGCACTAGGCGGCAGCATTGCGGCATACGCACGTAAAGACGCGATCTTTACGAAGACTGCGCCGAACACTTTCGGATTGATCGAGTTCGCATGGAAAGTCGATTTGTCGATACTAGACCTGCCGATTGCGACGGAGGAGCAAACGAAATAGAGGTTAAAAAGCATTGAGGGGAAGCTGGACGCGAATCCGAGGCTTCCCCTCAACGATGGTGATGGTCGTTTATGACTCCTAAGACCCCCGACCTGTACTCGGGAGAATCCGGAGAGAACCGGACCATCACCCCTTAGCGGAGGGTTACCCCTAATAGGTAAGGGCGTGGACTTAAAATCCACCGTGTCGGGTAGGCACTTGCGGGTTCGAGTCCCGCGCCCTCCGCCAAATTCTTTGAAGCCGAACTTATAACGCCTTTTGCTTATATTTTCTAGGTTTATTCCAATACGGCGATTTACATTTAGGGCAAACCCTCGGCTCGCCCACAGTGGTATGTCGAGGTACCCATTCATGAGTACAGCGAGTACATTTATACCCTTTTTGTTTGATCGTAACCAATGCCATAATGTTGGTAATATACCACGAAAGGAGATACTGTCAAGGAAACACCTAAAATAATGCTTGACCAATATACACCTCGCTAGTAATATATTTAGTAGGGAAGCGAGGATATCATGGACCTGAGAGAACAGCGCGGAATGGAATTGGCAGCAACCAGAATCATTCGCAAAAAGAAGGGCGTTTGGTTCGTGCCATCGCAATCCGGCGGCGACAAATACCAAGTCAATATCGGGCGAGAGATATCCACGTGCACCTGCCTTGATCATGAAACTCGAAAGGTCAAGTGCAAGCATATTTATGCCGCGACATTCGTCATGCTGCGCGAACAAAATTCCGATGGGAGTGTCACGGTCACTAAAACTCTGACTGTCACGGAAGAAAAGCACACTTACCCACAAAACTGGTCTGCCTATAACGAAGCTCAAACCCATGAACAAGACAAATTCCAAGTCTTGCTCGCCGATCTGTGCGCTGGCCTTACGACTACTCAACCTAAGACTGGACGCCCGCGACTGCCCCTTTCCGATGCCGTTTTCAATATCGTGTTCAAAGTCTATTCCACCGTTTCGCAGCGTCGTTTCATGAGCGACTTGAGAGAAGCACATGAGCGTGGATACATTTCCAAAGTTCCGCATTTCAACAGCATCTCCAATTACCTTGAGAATCCCGAACTGACCGCCATTCTCCGAACTTTGATTACGCAAAGCAGTCTGCCCCTGAAATCGGTTGAGACAGACTTCGCCGCTGATTCTTCCGGATTCACGACTAGCCGTTTTACGCGCTGGTTTGATGTCAAGTACGGCGTCGTTAAACAAAAGCAAGATTGGGTTAAGTGCCATCTCATGTGCGGAGTCAAAACTAATATCGTGACCGCTGTTGAAATTCACGGACAGTGGGCGAGCGATATCAAGTTGTTGCCGGATTTGGTCAACGCTACCGCTGAAAATTTTCAAATCTCCGAAGTCTCGGCTGATAAGGGATATGCTTCGCGGAAAAATGTTAACGCGATTGTTGAGAAGGGCGCTACACCGTTTATTTCGTTTCCGTCCCATCATCAAGGATACGGCGGCGGCGCTTGGACAAAAATGTTCCATTACTTTCAGTTCCGCCGTGACGAATTCTTGCAGCACTACCACAAACGATCTAATGTCGAATCCACCTTTAGCATGATGAAGCGCAAGTTCGGCGACAATCTGCGGAGTAAGACAGACGTTGCGATGGTCAACGAAACGCTTTGCAAAATCCTCGCTCATAATCTTGTCGTACTCATTCACGAAACCCACGAACTGGGAATTGACCCCGTGTTCTGGACTGCCGCGTGAAATACCCTCCGAATGACCTATTACGATTTCTCATCTCCCAGATGTTTCGTCAGAAGATTCCAACACCCAAACTGTGTTTTTTGACCTTCGGGTACAGCGACGCCCGACATCACTTGTATATTGTGGTTAGAATCGATAATTGCTACAGGCACAGAAAATTTATGACTCGGTTTCCATCCCGGATGGACTAGTGGCGGCCCTTGTGACGGAAGTTTTGTAGCAAGAGTCGTGCCGATGAATTCTGGGTCTGTGCACGTAAATATGATTGGACTTGAATTCGGATGTTTCTTTACCCAATCAGGGCCGTGTTCAACCGTGATCTTAGTACGCAATACTCCATCAACACGCGTAACTTCCCAATTTTCGGCGAATACACCATCCCGACATACAATTGAAACACTGTAATGCTGACGATTCGGGTCTATCGGGGACCATTGAAAGCTTTCAACTGGACTTGCTGGTCCGGCTTCTGCAAAATGGAAACTCTTTTGCGATTCTCCGCCTGCAATGCCGACCGGGGGAAAGGGCCACTTAGGATTAGCTACCAGCCATTCGTGCTCGATATTCTTACGATCTTTATCATAAAAATGAACATCGCAGTTATATGCAGGATTCGGGCCATAGTGTCGGAGCATCATTATCCATATCGGCGAATTGTTATCTCCGAGCGGCGCGCCAAAAACAAATAGGAAGCTAGGGGTTGACGAGACGCTCTCAATAGATTTCTCTTCAATACGCTGACTCGTGGATTTCTCCCGTTTAGCAGTTAATCGAAAAGCCCCGATCAAACCGACGCTGGCAAGATCGCACACTAAAAAAGCGATAATGAGGCGTGTGTAGAGTGGCTGCGTCGAAAATACTGACCATGCAATTACTTTCCCGCAAATCCACGCTGCGGATGCTACGAAACACCAACGTGCTGCCGTATACTCCTTAAACTCATCGGCTAACAAAGTGAGCCCCACGCCAATGAGAATCGGCACACCAAAACCCACCAACCACTCATTAAAAAGGAAATCCAGCATAGTGAAGATATTATGAAGTTTACTTTATCGCAGCAAGACGATTTAAAATTGCCGCTTTTCCTGCACAAAAACCCCTCAACCTGCCCAAAAACTCGGCTCGTGGGCACGGTTCCTGTGCAAAGCCATTTCTACTCGATACAAAATTGCAAGGTCCTTCACAACCCAATTACGCCTGGTTTCGTAAGGCTCGGTGGACGAAGAAAGGCGCGGGCAGGATGCCCACGCCTCGAATTACAGGCAGAGAATCCGCGCGTAAAACCTTTAGTACCTGTCACTTTTTGAGACAAAACTTTGCGCGCACGGTCCTGGAACCTCGCAACTTTTGGGGTGGATTCGTGTTCGAATTGTAGAGGGGAACGGCCACCTAGAAGGCCGCCCTTGTTCTTCGAATACGAAATCATAGGAGCGGACCATGCGTATTGATCGGTGTGTTCGGGCTTTCTTCGCAATATTACCTTTGGTGTTGTTGGCTAGTTGCGGCGGCGGAGCGGGATCTTCGTCGTCAACTGGCAGCGGGAGCGGGGCGCAGACTGCGTCGGTTTATACCGTGGCTACCGATGCGCCGTTGCCCAGCGTGATTTCCTGCCAGATTACGGTGACGGGCGTGACTGTGCACAACAGCGTCACGAACACTGACGTGAGCGTTTTTTCTGGCTCGCAGGTGATTGATTTTGCGCAGTTGAGCGGCTTGCATCAATTGATGGATCTCAACGCGGTGCCGACGGGAACTTATACTTCGGCGACGGTGACGATTTCGAATCCGGTGATTGGATATATCAATGTTCCGGGGGGCGGCGGGGAACCGACGATTCAGACTGTGAACGGGACGCTGGGCATGGGCTCGGTGATGGTTACGTTCGCCAATCCGTTCGTGCTGAACGCAGCGGACTTGGTCGGACTACGAATGGAATTTGATTTGCGGCAATCGCTGGCGACAGATAGCAACGGCAATATCACCGGCGCGGTAAATCCTGTATTCGAGATGGCGCTGCGCGATGCAACCGACTCGGCAGTGACGATTGACGATTTCCTTACGGGATATATTGGCGCATCCGGCAACGGCAATTTTGTCGTGCAGGGGCCGCACGGGCGGCAGTGGACGGTTGAGACGAACGACAACACGATGTTCGACGATTCGGATGTTTCGATGAGTTCGTACACGACGAACACGATTCTGGGGATTACGGGCACGCTTGATCCAGTGTCGAAGGATATCGTGGCGAGCGAGATTCAGGTGGTGTCGAACAGCGGCTTCTACTTCGGCGGGCTGCTTACGTTCGTCAATCCCGCGACGGGGCCGGCGACATCGGCTGACGTGTATGTGCGCGACGAGCTGCCTTCGGTGAATGGCATTTCGCCGGGCGACATCACGACGCTGGGGTTGAACGGTAGCGAAGTTTACAGAATCGGGCATATCAATCTGCCGTTGACGACGCTGCTCTTCAATAATTCGGCGCTGGCGGCGGGGCAGCGAGTGGGAGTTGGCGGCACGCTCGATACTTCGAGTGGGACGCCGCAACTGACGGTGAAGCGCGTGGTGCTGCGGCGTCAGGGACAGGCGGGCACGTTGGCCGGGAACGTCGTGGTGAATAACGGGAACAACGGCAGCTTCCAATTGACTGACAATTGGACGGCTGGCGTGCTGTTGCCGGCGCCGTTGACGGTGCTGACGACGAATGAAACGAACTTCATTAATCTGAGCGGGCTCTCGGCACTGCAGGGAGCAGCGACGACTACGCGACTGCGCGTGGTTGGATTCGTCATCGTTGATCCGGCGATGAGTCCAGCGGCGCCGGTGCTGGTGGCGCGGTCGGTGGAGCAATTGCCGGCGGATTAGTGGAGCGGAGTTAATAACTCGCGGCAAGTGGATGCCGCTGTCCCGCGAAGAGTGATTCGCGGGGCAGCGGCTTTTTCAGGTTAAAACCAATAACAAAAATCATGAGTGATTACGTTTATTTGCTCTATCACATTCGGAACGAAGGCGAACTTCTTCTCGTGGGAGCCTATCGATCAGAGAAAGACGCAAAAGCTGCCATCGAGCGGCTGAAGGATAAGCCTGGCTTCGCACAGCATCCAAGTGGTTTCGAATATCATGCGTACGAATTAGGCGTGGATATTTGGAGCGAGGGATTCACGGATGATGAGTCAGACACGCCAACCGAATCTCAGAAGAAGCCAAACTGACCTTCAGCCTGCGATTTGAGGATTCAGGCCACTGCAGGCGCAGCCCTTCGAAGGCTCAGGGTAAACAAGCGGCGCCCCTACTAACGACAAATTATTCGCGGCGGGTCGCGATGATTTTGTGGCCGTCAACTTTGATTTCGATGGCGATGGGAGGGCGCAGCGCTGTGCCGTGGACGACGGCGCCGCGAACGACTGTGTTGTCGCTGGTAGGCCCGTACTTCAGGAGATCGAAGACGCTGTAATCGCAGGGATCGCCGATGACCGGATGGTCGCTCTTAAAATTGTAGGTGCTTTCGAGGCGCTCGAGATCGGTGACGTACTCGAGGTGGCATCCGCCGAAGGGCTCGCGCAGGGAGAAGCCCCAGTAGCCGCCGCGCGGGAGATGAACGACGAGCGCGGGGACGGTGAGAGTGGTGTCAGGGTCAACGAAATCGAAGCGCTTCGAGGACCAGGGCTTGGCGAGTTCGTCGGTGGTGGCGATTTCGCCGGGCGCAACGGGGATGGCTGCGGCGACTGGCGGCGCGGCGGAATTGGTGGCGTCGGATGGGGCAGACGCGGCCATTGGGGGCTTGCCGGGATGGCGCGAATATATCCAAACGGTAATGCCGATTAGGAAAGCTAATGTTCCGACGAAGCCGAGAATGGCGTGCGGCTGAAGCAGGGTGGCTAGCACTCCGCTTGGGCGCCCGGACGATTGGGACGCGCGATTTGGTACGCCGGGAATATGCGGCTGCGCCGGCTTAAACGGGTCGAGCTTTGGGCTCTGCTCTGTCATGGATGCTCCGGATGCAGAACTCAAGCTTGGGGAAGGAAAACGAAAAATTCAAGATGACGAGTCGGGTGGGGGGTTACGCTTTCGCATGCGAATTTCGGTGCCGCCGCGATCGAAGGAAACTTCGTCCATTAGCTGATTGATGAGGTAGATTCCGCGGCCGTGGTCGGCGAAGATGTTCTGGCCCATGAGGGGATCTTTCACTTCGGTGGGCTTGAAGCCGGGGCCTTCGTCGCGGACGATGATTAGCAGGCCGTGATCTTTGTCGCAGCCCATGCAGACTTGGACGACTTTGGAGGGATCGCCCTTGCAGCCGTGAATCATGGCATTCGAAATGGCTTCGCGCAGGGCGACTTCGACTTCCCACTCTTTACCGACGGCGCAACCCATGTTTTTCACGGCGTCCATCGCCCAGGCGACCACGGGATTGATGGTGGCGACGTCGGCGGGGCCTGAGAAGCTCAGGCTCATGAGCATGTCCTCGTCAAATTCGCAAGACGGATTGGGATCGGATTCGGAAGTCATCTCAAAATCCATTCTAGGCTGAGTGAATCACGGAGGCAAGAAGGGGCGACCGTGGGTTGTGTGCGTGGTTCGGCGGAGCGGGCCGAAGATTCCGGTCCGGTGATCATGGATGGGTCAAGCGGGCGTTGAGAGCTGGACTGAATGATGGGAGATGTATTCATTCAGATTTGCGATGCAGAGGAGCAGTTCGAGGATGCGGCTTTTCTGCGCGAGGTCGTGCTTGGCAGCGACTTCAGAGAGCGCGTTGAGGGTGATGTGGGCATCGGCGAGCAGCCAGTCCAGGGTGGCGCGGTCAATCGTTTCGCCGCTGTGGCAGCGGTCGAGAGCGAAGTCGGCGCGCGTGAACGATTGATCGAGAAAGTGATCGAGGCAGAGCGCTTCGGCAACGAGTGCCGGCGGCACCTGCTCTTCACATTTTTCAATGCGGCAGCTTCTGGGGGCAGCCGTCGCCATGAGACATCCTTCAGCTGGGCGCTAGGATCTCGCCAAGCCGAGGCAAACTTATCATATTTTCGGGTGCGCGGGGACGTTGTGCCGCGCTAAAGCTATTTTTTCAGTTACGTGCTAGTTATGTTTCGTTCGTCGTTGATTTTTGGCGCGCCATTGAAAAGCCTCACGTCTCGTCCCGACTGAGTCGGGGCGCCCTTAGATGCTCAGGGCAAAGGGACGTGAACTCCATTTAATCGATGCGGATCGAGCCGGAGCTGGTGTGCAATTCGATCAGCGGGCCGCCGCCGTTTACTTTGCCGCGCAGCTCGTGCGGATTGATGGTGCCAGACATCACGATTTCGCGGTCGCTGTGAATCGAGCCGGAACTTGTTGCGGCCTCGAGTTCGAATGCCGCGGCGCTTGGAAGCTTGATGGCAACGTCGCCGGAGCCTGTATGCAACTTCCACGGGCCGGTTGGCTCGCCTTCGGCGTGAATATTGCCGCTGCCGGTTCTGACGCGCGCGCCACTCTTGATGTGATCGAGAGTGACTTCGCCGGAACCGGTCGAGACGTCGACGTCGCCCGCGGCTGCCTGTTCGAGCTTCACATCGCCGCTGCCCGTTGACGCGACGAGAGAGCCTGCGATGCCGGTCGCCTGGAGGCCGCCGCTGCCGGTGGAAATTCGCGCGCTGCCGCGAACGTTCTGCACGTCTACGTCGCCCGAGCCAGTGTTGGCGCGAATGTCGCTGCCGATATCGTGAACGTGCAGGCCGCCGGAACCGCTGCTGGTTTCGACGGGGCCGGCGATGCCATCAATTTTTTCGTCGCCAGAGCCGGAGGTGGAGTGCAGCTTGGTTTCTTTCGGGGTGATGATTTCGTAGCTGATGGAAACGTGGCGAAGCAGGTCGTGATCTTCTACGTGGCCGATGCGAATGGTGTTGCCGTCCTGTTGGATCGGCGGATTTTTCTCGATGGCTTCGATTTGCGAGCTGTTGCTGCCGAAGTGCCAGTCATTGGCCTTGATCTTGGCGTGAATCTCGACGCTTCCGGCGTTGCCGGGGCGCACGGTGATGTCGCCTGAGCCCGTTTGCACATCTAGGTCGACTGGGCCCGAAACGGTGAGCGTTCGATCGAAATGTCCTTCGTCCGCGGCGATGGCGGGATGCGCCGCGAATGCAGAGACTGCGGCGATTGCCGAGATGACAAGCGCGGCCCGGGACCAACGCAAGCTAGTTCTCATGTTTCGCTCCTTCGGAATGGGATGTGTCTTGCCCCACGATAGGTACGCAATGCCGGCCCGATATGTTCAGACGCGAGGAGTGAAGGGAGGTGAGCGATAGAACCGTTCAGTCGAGTACAGATTGCGACGTATCTCGAAGTGTTTTTGGCAGAATGTGAATGTCCGCACCCATCAACGCGACGCCGCACCAGCGCGGCCTACGTGGTCTTCATCTTGTTCATGGTCGGGAAGATCATTGTATAGCTTGAGATTGAGCGTACGTTTAATTTGCGTGCGGTATTTAGCCCACGCCAAACCCCCGAGAAATACTACGAGGGTCACCCCAAAATACGCAATCAAAGCTTTATAGTCGCCCATCTTCATTCCCCTTTCATCTTCTCAAATACGATCCCCATGAGTAGACACGTGATACAAGCACTGCCTACAATGAGAATGAATGGAAGGGAGAGATCGCCTTTGGCATTTCGAGACGCCTCCAGCGGGTAAAAAATTAGCAATAGCACCGCTGCCTCGCGGAAAAATTCACCTAACATCTCCAACACGCCCTTCGGACGACGCTTCGACGCCACCGACGTTCCCCTATTTAGGCTTACGTACAGTGGCGTGATTTGTACTCTAACACCCTCAGACTGTAAAGTCTTATCTGAGTGACAGACTCTACTTCCATTTAGACGCGGTCAATGTGACTTTCGGTTCGATTTGCCAGCAAGTACAAGTGTTTCAAAACGAATCACTGGGCTAGATGCGAGAGAACTTCAGCGGAGTTTAGGCGGTGGCGCCGTGGCATTTTTTGTATTTTTTGCCTGAGCCGCAGGGGCAGGGGTCGTTGCGGCCGACTTTGGCGCCGGCGCGGACGGGCTTGGGGGCTTCGGCCTGCGCGGGCCCGGCTTGATATTGGAGATTTTGCTGGGTGCGTTGCTGGCGGCGCTCGATGCGCTGCTGAATTTCGAGTTGTTTCGGGCGCGGGCTGGCATCCGCGGGGCCGGCGGCTGGATTTGCGGGGCGCTCGCCTTCGGCGGGACGAACCAGAAATAGGAAACGCACGGCTTCGGTATCAATTCGCGCCATCATGTCTTCAAACAGTGTGAAGGCTTCCTTCTTGAATTCGACGAGCGGATCTTTTTGGCCGTAGCCGCGCAGGCCGATGCCTTCTTTCAGGTGGTCGAGGGTGAGGAGATGGTCTTTCCACTGGCCATCCACGATATCGAGGAGGATGCGACGTTCGAGCCAGCGCATCACGGGCGCGCCAAAGAGTTTTTCCTTGTCCTCGTAATGCTGGATTACTTTTTCGACCAGCGCATCGCCGATCTGATCGTGATTCAGGGAGCCGAGATCGAGGCCTGCGGTCTTCAGGTCAATTCCGAATTGGTTGAGAACTTCATTTGAGAATTGCGTTGTGTTCCACTGGCCGGGATGCTGCTCGCGCGGGCAGAACGTGTCCACGAGATCGAGCGCGATTTCTTCGGCGCGTTCGATGACGAATGTCTTTTGGTCGGCGCCCTCCAGGACGCCGCGGCGCAGCGAGTAAATTGTTTCGCGCTGCTTGTTCATTACGTCGTCGTATTCGAGAAGGTGCTTGCGGGCTTCGAAATTTTGGGCTTCGACGGCTTTCTGTGCGTTCTCGATGCGCTTGCTGATGAGCTTGGACTCGATGGGAACGCCTTCCGTCATTCCCAGCCAGTGCATCATGGCCTTTACTTTTTCCCCGCCGAAGATGCGCAAGAGATCGTCTTCGAGCGAGAGGAAAAATCGTGAAGAGCCAGGATCGCCCTGGCGGCCGGCGCGGCCGCGAAGTTGATTGTCAATGCGGCGAGCCTCGTGACGCTCGGTGCCGAGGATGTGCAGGCCGCCCATGGCGATTACTTCATCGTGCTCGGCACGGCACTGATCGGCGAATTGATCGTGAACAGGCTTCCACTGATCGAGCGGCACCTGAAAGATTTTGCCTTCCTGCTGGAACAGAACCATCGGCACCGTGTGGCTTGCGGGCGCGGCAACATCGGCAACGGCTATTGCGGTGCCGCCGCCGGATGCGTTCGCGGCCGCGTCAGCTTCGCCGGGCGTTTCCGTGTTCGCGCCGTTCGTCGTCGCGCCGATCACCGATCCGACGGGCGCGTAGGGAATCGCCATTTTGTTCTTGAGGAAATGCTCGCGGGTCATCGCCTCGGGATTGCCGCCGAGGAGAATGTCGGTTCCGCGGCCTGCCATGTTGGTTGAAACCGTGACGGCGCCCTTGCGGCCTGCCTGCGAGATGACTTTCGCTTCGCGCTCGTGCTGCTTGGCGTTCAAAACCTGGTGCGGAATGCCGGATTTTTTCAGAAGCTCGGCGATCTTCTCGGATTTTTCGATGGAGATGCTGCCGACGAGGACGGGCTGGCCTTTTTCGTAGTATTGGCGGATGCCGCCTACTTTTGTGCCGTCTTCCTGAATGATGCCGTCAACGGCGGCTTCGAATTTTTCGCGCTCGGTGCGATAGACGACGTCGGGATTCTCGAGGCGAATCAGGGTCTTGTTCGTGGGAATCGCGACGACTTCGAGCTTGTAAATCTTGTCGAATTCCGGCGCTTCGGTTTCGGCGGTTCCGGTCATGCCAGAGAGCTTTTTGTACATGCGAAAATAATTCTGGAAAGTGATGGTGGCGAGAGTCTGGTTCTCGCGCTCGATCTTGACGTTTTCTTTGGCTTCGACGGCTTGATGCAACCCATCCGACCAGCGTCGGCCGGGCATCTGGCGGCCGGTAAATTCGTCCACGATGACGACTTCGCCGTCTTTCACGACGTAATCAACGTCCTTCTCGTAGAGCGTATGGGCGCGAAGAGCCTGATACACGTGGTGAATTGCCTCGATATTTTCAGGATCGTAGAGATTGCCGAGGCTTAGCAAGCGCTCGCATTTTGAAACGCCCTCTTCGGTGAGCGTTGCTGTGCGCAGCTTTTCGTCGACGGTGTAGTCGATGTCGAGAATCAGCTTGGGGATAATTTTGTCGATGCGATAATACTTGTCGGTGGATTCTTCCGCCGGGCCGGAAATGATGAGCGGCGTGCGCGCTTCGTCAATCAAGATCGAGTCCACTTCGTCAACGATGCAGAATTGATGGCCGCGCTGGACGCAATCCTTGAGATCGTACTTCATGTTGTCGCGCAGATAGTCGAAGCCGAGCTCGTTGTTCGTGCCGAAGGTGATGTCGGCGGCGTAGGCGGCGCGGCGCTGGTTGTCATCGAGATCGTGAACGATCACGCCGACGGTGAGGCCGAGGAGCTTGTAGATGGGGCTCATCCATTCGGCATCGCGGCGGGCGAGATAATCGTTGACGGTGACGATGTGAACGCCGCGGCCGGCCAGCGCATTGAGATAGGCGGGCAGAGTAGCGACGAGCGTCTTGCCTTCACCCGTTTTCATCTCGGCGATTTTTCCCTGATGAAGGACGATGCCGCCGATGAGCTGCACGTCGAAGTGGCGCATATTGAGCGTGCGGCGTCCGGCCTCGCGCACGAGAGCAAATGCGGGAATCATGGCGGGCTCAACGGCCGCTTGGAGCTGATCTTTGTAATCTTTGGCGGTGGGATCGGCGTGTTCGAGGCGTTTGGCGATCTGGGCTTTGAGGGCACCGGTGCGCGCGGGGAATTCCGCGTCGGCAAGAGCCATCATTTCAGGCTCGAGTGCATTGATCGCCGCGATGGTCGGGGCGATGCGCTTGACGTCGCGCTCGTGCTTGGTGCCGATGAAGCGCGCGACTACGCTATTAATTACGCGTTCGATGTCCATACAGAATATTGGATGCCGCGAGCGGGCGGTTGATTCCGCTGCCGCGTGGCGTGACCCCGGATCTCGATTATGAGCGAAAGCGGCGCCGACGAGCGTGAGCGCTCGCCGAATTCCGCAATGCGCAACAATTCATTGTAGCGTGTGAGCGGCATTTGGCGCAAAGCGGAGGTGAGATTCGGTGCGCGCGGCGCTAGCTTGCTGCATCGGTTCGCGCGTTCTATGATGGTTGCGCGAGGACAAAATGGCTGATAAGGCGCCGATACCTGGAGTGAAGAATCTTATTGCTGTTGCTAGCGGCAAGGGCGGCGTGGGGAAGACGACCGTTGCTGTGAATCTGGCGATTGCGCTGCAGCGGACTGGCTCGAAAGTGGGGCTGCTCGATGCCGATGTCTACGGGCCGAATGTGCCGGTGATGCTGGGGACCACGGAGCAGCCGCGCGCGGTGGACGAGCGGACGATCATTCCCGTTGAAGCGTACGGCGTGAAAATGATTTCGATGGGGCTGCTGAATCCGGGCGATAAGCCGCTGATTTGGCGCGGGCCGATGCTACACAGCGTGATTCAGCAATTTTTGCGCAGCGTGCAGTGGGGCGAGCTTGATTATCTTGTGGTGGATTTGCCGCCGGGGACTGGCGATGTGCAATTGACGCTGATTCAATCGGTGGCGGTGACGGGCGCGTTGATTGTGACGACGCCTTCGATTGTGGCGCTGGCCGATGTGCGCAAGGCGATTGAAATGTTCCGGCAGGTGAATGTGGAAATTCTCGGCGTGGTCGAGAATATGAGCTATTTCAATTGCCCGCATTGCAAGGAACGGATTGACGTCTTTGGGCACGGTGAGGGCGCGCATTTGGCGAAGGCGTTTGGCGTGCCGTTGCTCGGCGAAATTGAGATTGAGCCGCAGATACGCATCGGCGGAGATACGGGGAAGCCGGTGGCGTCGCTTGGCGAGGATGCGCCGGGGGCGCCAAGTATTTATGCGATGGCGCGAAATGTGGCGGAGCGGGCTGCGATGGTGAGCAAGACTTCGACTGGGTCAGTTGTGCAGATTCTGTAGTTCGCGTTTCTTCCGAACCTAAGAGAAAAACCTGTCGGCCCTCCCGGCTGGGCCGGGACGCACAAGTCGCGCGGAAGGCCGGCGCTACAAGTGCCGGGCGGCGTGTGGGCCGCACCGATTTTCGTCCGGCTTTGCGGCGCGTGAAATGCGGTACGGCGCTACACGCGATGAGGGCAAGTATGCTAATTTGCGTGTTTAACTTCAGTGCGCTGGAATTTGCAGGTGTGAGCGGCGGCGCGTCAGAGGAGCAGGGAATTGATTCGCGCGTATCTTGGGCGGACGCCCGCCATCGCTCGATCCGCATACATTGATGAAGCCGCCGTGGTAATTGGCGATGTCGCGATTGGCGAAGACGCGAGCGTGTGGCCGGGCGTGGTGATTCGCGGCGATGTGAACTGGATCCGCATCGGCGCGCGGACGAATATTCAGGATGGCTCGGTGCTGCACGTGATGCGCGACGAGTATCCACTGGTGCTTGGCGACAATGTGACTGTGGGGCACGGCGTGATTTTGCACGGATGCACGATTGAATCGCGGTGCTTGATTGGGATGGGCTCGATCATTTTGAATGGCGCGAAAATTGGCACGGGAAGCATTGTTGCCGCGGGGACGCTTGTGCCTGAGCAGACGATTGTGGCGCCGGGGAGTTTGTTTATGGGGCACCCGGGGAAGTTTCGGCGGGCCCTGACTCCGGAAGATCAGTCGTCGATTGATGGGTACGCCGAGCGATATGTAGGATACAAGGAGACGTACAAATCGAGCGGCGGTTGAAGTTGATGTCGTAGGGGCGCTGGTGCGCCCTTTTTGCTCATATGAAATTTCAAGCCATCAAAGGAACGCGGGATATTCTGCCGCCAGATTCGGCGCTGTGGAATCGCGTGGAGCAGACGGCGCGCGAAGTGTTTGGCACGTATGGCTACAACGAGATCCGTACGCCGATTTTCGAGCACACGGAATTATTCGCGCGCTCGATCGGCGTGGACACGGACGTGGTCTCAAAAGAGATGTACACCTTTGAAAGTTACGACAACATCCGTATTGGGCACCCACAGGAAATGCGCGACATTGTCAGGGCCAACGAAGCGATAAAGGAAGCGTGGCAGACGGGTCGTATTCCGCGAGATCCGAGCAACGAGATCGCAGTTGAAGATTTGCACACCACCTTTGGCAGAATCGCCGAGGAGGGTGCTCCAGCCCTGCTCCGTTTCTTGTTCGAACTTCATCAGCTAGATTTTGGACAATCGCTTACGTTAAGGCCCGAGGCGACGGCGAGTGTGTGCCGTGCTTATATCGAGCATGGGATGCATACGCTGCCGGGGAACGTGAAGCTCTACAATATTGGGCCGATGTTCCGGCGCGAAAGGCCGCAGAAGGGGCGTTACCGGCAGTTCTTTCAGATTGACGCGGAAGTGCTTGGGCAGTCGGATGCGCCGGCGATTGATGCTGAAGTGATCGAGATGTTGCTGGTGTTTTTCGAGCGCGTGGGATTGAAGGGCGCGACGCTCTCGATAAATTCGATTGGCGATAAGAATTGCCGGCCGCAATATGTCGAACTGCTGCGCGAAGAATTGCGCAAAGTGAAAGACAAGCTCGGTGCGGACAGCCAGCGACGAATCGAGACGAATCCGCTGCGTGTGCTCGATTCGAAGATGCCGGAAGAGCAGCCAATCATCGAAACGCTCCCGCACATCGGGGACCATCTTTGCGACGATTGCCGCGCGCATTTCGCGAAGCTGCAGGCGGAGTTGAAGCTGCGCGAGATTTCGTACGAAATTAATTGGCGGCTGGTGCGTGGGCTCGACTACTACATGCGGACGACGTTTGAGATTGTTGCGCCGGGACTCGGCTCGCAGAATGCGGTTTGCGGCGGTGGACGGTATGATGGACTCGTTGAATTGCTGGGCGGGCCGCCGACGAAAGGCATCGGATTCGCGATCGGCACGGATCGCTTGATTTTGTCGCTGCAGGAGGCGGCGAAAGAAGCCGCGCCGGGGACTGCTGCAGGCGGGCTCGACGTCTTCATCGCGTGGATGGGAGAAAAATCGTATGCGCCTGCTGTGCAGCTTGCACGGCAATTGCGCGACGCGGGGTACGCTGTGGAATTGCCGCCGGAAGAAATGAAGTTCAAGAAGTCCGTAGGCTTGGCGGACAAGCTCGGCGCGAAATACGCGCTGATCATCGGCGAAGATGAAGTTGCATCGAAGCAATATTCGCTGAAGCGTCTCGCGGACGGGCAGCAAAATAAATATTCGATGGCCGACCTGCTGCAACACTTGCACGCATCGCGAAGGACAACCTGACACGTATATGCTCGATTCACTGGGAAATCTGAAACGAACACTTTACTGCGGGGAATTGCGCGCGAGCGACGCGGATAAAGAAGTTGTGCTGATGGGTTGGGTTCACCGGCGGCGCGATCTTGGACAGCTTATCTTTATCGATTTACGCGACCGGGAGGGCATCGCCCAGATTGTGTTCAACAAGGAGCAGAATCCGGCGGCGCATGCGAAGGCCGAGGAGCTGCGCAGCGAATACGTGGTGGCGGTGAAGGGCCGCGTGCTGAAGCGCGGGAAATCGAATCCGGAAATATCGACCGGAGATGTGGAAGTCGCCGCGAGCGAATTGTTCTTGCTGAACAATGCGAAGACGCCGCCGTTCGTTATCGAAGATGAGGTGACCGCGAGCGAAGAGACGCGGCTGCGTTACCGCTATCTCGATTTACGACGGCCGAAGCCGCACAAGAATCTCGCGCTGCGTCATCGCGTGCTACTGGAGATTCGCAAGGCGCTCGACGCGCTCGGCTTCTACGAAGTGGAAACGCCGATGCTGACGCGCTCGACGCCCGAGGGCGCGCGCGATTATTTGGTTCCGAGCCGCGTTCATCACGGGCAATTCTACGCGCTGCCGCAGTCGCCGCAGATTTTCAAGCAAATCCTGATGATCTCGGCTCTCGACAGGTATTTTCAGATCGTGAAATGTTTCCGCGACGAAGATTTGCGCGCGGACCGGCAGCCGGAATTCACGCAGCTCGATCTGGAAATGTCGTTTCCGCGGCAGCAGGACATTTTCGAGACGATCGAGCATGTGATGACGCGCGCGTGCGCGGTGATCGGCGTGAATGTGAAGGGGCCGTTCCGGCATCTCGATTATCACGAAGCACTGCGGCGTTATGGCTCGGACAAGCCAGATTTGCGATTCGGAATGGAATTGCACAACGTGACGCCGTTTTTTGAATCAGCTCGCGAGACTTTTCACTTTGAAGGGAACGTGCAGGCTATTGTCGCGCCTGGCGCTGCGGCATTCTCGCGCAAGCAGCTTGACGAGCTTTCGGAATATGCGAAATCTGCGGGCGCGAAGGCTGTGTATACGGTGAAAGTCACGGCGGAAGGCGTGTCGTCATCTCTCGAGAAGACACTTAGCGCGGAAAAGTTGAAACAGCTGGCGGCTGCCGTCGGCGCAAAGCCCGGCGATCTGATCGTTGCGGCCACCGCGAAAGAGCAAATTCCGCATAGTGATACTTCGCTCGGCGTCGCCGGGCAATTGCGGCTTCATCTCGGCGACAAACTGAATTTGATCGATCGCACTCGCTGGGAATTTCTGTGGATTACCGGATTCGCACTGTTTGAATGGAGCGAGACGGACAAGCGTTGGGTGAGCGCGCAGCATCCGTTCACGGGAATTGTGGAACAAGATCTCGACAAGCTTGAGACCGCGCCGTGGGAATGCCGGTCGAAGGGCTACGATCTCGTGCTGAATGGCGTCGAGCTTGGGTCGGGTAGCATTCGAATTCACCGGCAGGATATTCAAGAGCGCATGTTCAAGGCGCTGGGGCTGACGCCTGAGCAGCAGCGGCAGCGGTTTGGATTTTTTCTCGATGCGCTGACTTACGGCACGCCGCCGCATGGCGGAATTGCGCTGGGGCTCGACCGGGTGGTGACGCTGCTGGCGGGCGAGAAGTCCATACGCGAAGTTATCGCGTTTCCGAAAACAACAGCGGCGCAGGATTTGATGGCCGATTCGCCGAGCGCAGTGGATACCGCGCAATTGGATGATTTAGGAATTCGCCTCAAATGAAGTTGTGCAAGTAGGCCAAATCTAAATGAGCAGAATCCGCATACTGCCCGAGAACGTCGCGAACAAGATCGCGGCTGGCGAAGTTGTCGAGCGGCCAGCTTCCGTGGTGAAAGAGCTGCTCGAGAATGCGCTGGACGCGGACGCACGCTCGATCAAAATCGAAGTCGAATCTGGCGGCAAGCGGCTGATCCGCGTCACCGACGACGGCTGCGGAATGAATCACGATGATGCGCTGCTGGCGTTCGAGCGGCACGCCACGTCGAAGCTGCGCACGGCCGACGATCTGCTCTCGATTGCCACGCTCGGATTTCGCGGCGAGGCGCTGCCATCGATTGCCGCGGTGTCGCGGCTCCTGCTTGAAACGCGCGCGGCACAAGATGAGCAGGGAACGCGCGTTGAATTTGCCGGCGGCAAATTGATCGGAGTGAAGCCAGCGGGTCTGCCCACGGGAACATCCATCTCCGTCGGCGACGTCTTTTACAGCGTGCCGGCGCGGCGAAAATTCTTGAAATCGGATACGACGGAGCTCGGCCACATCGCATCACTCGTCACGCATTACGCGCTCGCGCATCCCGAAACGCATTTCGTCCTCAAGACGCCGACGCAGGAAATTCTGAACGCCACGCCGGTGGAGAAGCTGGCGGAGCGTGTTTATCAAGTGTTCGGGCGGCAGTCGCTCGGCGAATTAGTGGAGATTCCGGCGGCGGAAGGCCCGATGCGCGCGGCCATCATCGAACAGGAGATGGAACCGGGCGAGGAATCGGCCCGAATTCGCGTTACGGGCTTTGTGTCGCGTCCGGAAGTTCATCGCACGAATCGAAATGGCATCTATGTTTTCGTCAACCGGCGGCTCGTGCGCGACCGGCTGATCCTTCACGCGATCGGCGATGCGTATCGCAATATTATTCCGCCGGGCGTTTTCCCCGTGGTGCTGTTGTTTATCGAGCTGCCGTATCCGGAAGTGGACGTCAACGTTCATCCGTCGAAAATTGAAGTGCGCTTCCGCCACGCGCAATTCGTTCACGATTTCACGCGCGATGCGGTGAAGCATGCGCTTTCGAATGCGCGCTCGATTCCAGCATTCACAGCGGCGCGGGCTGCTGCCGCGGCGGTGGGCGGAAATGGCGCGGAGCAAAATTATTCGGTGACACCGGGCGAAGGCGCGGGAGGCAGCGCAGGATCGGTGCCGATCGGACCGCCGCGCGCGATCATTCCGCCGATGCCAGATCTTGGCGGGCTTGCCGCGACGCCGGGCGCGTATTCGGACGGATTCGAATTGAGCGGCGAGCCGCAACAACCGATTGCCCAGCGGCTGCAATTTGGATCGGAGAACGCAATCGAATTTCCGCTGGCGACGGCCGCAGCCTATGCTGCGTCGAGCGCGGCTGGCGCAGCTGCTGCTGTGGCGCCGGCGATCGAGCACGCGGAATCGCCGGGCGCGCTTCCGCGGCCTGAAGATATCGCGGATTTGAAGCCGCTTGGCCAGGTGAACAATAGTTTCATCGTCGCGGTCAATTCCGAAGGGCTTTGGATCATCGACCAGCACGTCGCGCACGAGCGAATTCTTTTCGAGCAGCATCTCCTGGCGCGGCGCGAAGGAGAACTTGGCGGGCAGCGGATGCTGGTGCCGATGATGGTCGAGCTGACGCCGCGGCAACTCGTGATTTTCGAACAGATCGGCGAAGAACTTCGCGCGAATGGATTCGAAGCCGAGCTGATGGGCCCGCGGACGGTAGCGATTCACGCGGCGCCCGCGGGAATTGCGGCCTCCGACGCGGAAAAGCTGCTCGCGGAAATTCTGGATGGCATCGCGCACGAGAACCAGGCGATTTCGATTGATTCGCTGCAATCGAAAATCGCGGCCTCAACGTCGTGCCACGCCGCGATCAAAGTGAACACGCCGCTCGATCAGGCCAAGATGGAATGGCTGCTCGCGGAACTTTCGCGCACGAATTATCCGATGAGCTGCCCGCACGGGCGGCCCGTGGTGCTGCGCTATTCGATGCGCGAAATCGAGCGCGCTTTCAAGCGTATCTGAGCGATGACTCTGAACCTGGTTATCGAGTACTTCGACGGGGTATTCTTGGTCCTGCTGGTCGTTTTCGTGTTCCTGCAGCAATTCATCATTTCTCGAGTCAACCGCACGCTGTCGCCGGATCAAAGATTTCCTCGATTTCGTAAGGGCATCCTTCCGTTGATTTATGTTCCTAGTGTCGTTCATCCGAGAAGCGCAATCGCGGGTGATTACCACACTTTGTATCCAAGGACGCGTTTTGTTACTTCTGAATCGTGTGCTGGTGTCAGTGATGCTCTGCGGGATGGCCGGCTTTTGGTTCCTAACGGCACTGCAAATCTGGACGCGGCGCTAAGCTGAATTGATGAAAAGACTCATCATCGCCATTGACGGCCCGGTGGGCTCGGGAAAGAGCACGGTCGCGCGGCGCGTGGCGGAAATGCTCGGCTACGTTTACGTGGACACGGGCGCGATGTACCGAGCGTTGGCGTTGAAGGCACGGCCGAAAGGCATGGTGCTCGACGCCGACGACGATCTCGCGCGCATGGCGGCTGATACGCACATCGATCTGCGCAACGAAAACGGCGCGCAGAGGATTTATCTCGACGGCGTGGACGTGACCGCGGCGATTCGCAGCCCGGAAGTTTCGCAGACGGCGTCGAAGATCGCCGTGATTCCCGGTGTGCGGCGCGTGCTGGTGGCGGAGCAGCGGCGCGTGGGGCAGCTCGGCGGAGTCGTTATGGAAGGGCGCGACATCGGTACGATCGTCTTCCCCGACGCGGATTTGAAAATCTACCTCACGGCGTCGGCGGAAGTGCGCGCGGAGCGGCGTTGGCGCGAGCACCAGCAAAAGGGCGATGCGATCGATCTCGCGCGCACGATTGAAGAGGTGCGCGACCGCGACCGGCGCGATGTTGAGCGCGAAAATTCGCCGCTCAGGCGCGCGGATGATGCGGTGCTCGTTGACAGCACCGCGATGGAAGCCGAAGAAGTGGCACGCCTCATTGTTCTTCTCGCGCAGGAAAAACAAGCCAAGAATTAACCGCCAGCTAGGCGAGCCGCGAAAAGCGGCCGGCCTTCCGGCCAGCCCTACAAACACCCTCGCGCCGGCGTTTTTCGTATTTGCGAAGTCCAACCTTAGATTTTTTCGGGAACTGAATTCCGCGAGCGGAGTCTAACGGATTATTGCGCGGCGGTGTGCGCGTGGGCGCGCCGTACAATCACGGTATCAAGGGAGCGGCCATGGCGAATATTCCCTTTTCACGCTGCGTCGAAACGATTCTTGCCGACGCGCGCTACGGCATTCGCGGGCTTTTGCGGCAGCCGGGATTTGCGCTGACGGCCCTGCTCGCGATCGCGCTCGGCGTCGGATCCGCCGTCGCGGTTTTCAGCGTGGTGGATCGAGCGCTTTTTCGCCCGCTGCCGTATCCGGCCGGCGACAGGATGGTCACGGTCGGCTATCTCGCACCGATCGAGCAGCGTGAATTTCTGCTGGGTTCTGATTACGTGATCTGGCGCGACCAGCAGACGCCATTCGCTTCCATGACGTCGTTCGATGCCTCGGGCGTGACGGATTGCGACCTCACCGCTGAAAGGCCCGCGCGCCTTGGATGCACGTATGTCGAGTCGAATTTTCTGCCGACGTTCGGCGTGCAGCCGCTGTTGGGCCGAAATATTTCGCGCGAGGAAGACCAGCCGAATGGCCCGGAAGCGGCGATGATTTCCTACGCGCTGTGGAAGAGCAAATTCGGCAGTGATCCGAACGTCATCGGCCGGACCATCTCGCTTGATAAGCAGCTGACGACAATCGTAGGGGTGCTGCGGCCAGATTTCGAATTGCCGACGCTTGCGCCGGTGGACGTGCTGCTGCCGCAGCAACTCAATCTCGCGGCGCAACGCAGGCCGAACACGGGAGCGGTGCTGCGCGTCTATGCGCGATTGAAGCCGGGAGTGAGCGCGGCGCAAGCGACTGCCGCGCTCGAGCCATTGTTCGAAGATTCGCTGCGATTCGTGCCGCCGCAGTTCCGCAACGACGTAAAGCTGAGCGTGCGTTCGGTGCGCGATTTGCAGACGCATGACGTGCGACTGGCGTTCTGGATTTTGCTGGGCGCTGTCGGAGCGCTCTTGTTGCTCCCATCCGCGAACGTGGCGAACCTGCTCTTGGCGCGCGCGACAGTGCGCCGGCGCGAATTCGCGATTCGCGCGGCGCTCGGAGCGAGCCGCGGCCGGCTCGTGCGGCAAACATTGACGGAAAGCCTGCTATTGGGCGTCGCGGGAGGGACGTTTGGCGTCGCGCTCGCAGCGTGGCTCCTGCGAATCTTCATTGCCATTGCGCCGCAAGGGATTCCGCGGCTTAGCGAGTCGGGTCTGAATCTGCGCGTTCTGATGTTCGCGTTCGCCGCGTCCATGATTTCGGCTTTGTTATTCGGGCTCGCGCCCGCGTTGAGGAGTCCGAGCGGTGAAACGCTAACCGGCGGACATTCCGTGGACGCTCGATCGGGATTGCTTCGCCAGTCGCTCGCGGCGGCGCAAATTGCCGTCTCGCTCGTGCTCCTGACGGCGGCGAGCCTCCTGCTGCAGAGCTTCCGCAACGTGGAGGCCGTGCCGCTCGGGATGCAAAGCGAAAATGTGCTGACGGCGAGCATGAGCCTCGGCGAGGCGAATTACCCGCAGCGCGAGCAGCGACAGGCATTCTTCGAAGAACTCGAGGCGCGGCTCAGCGCGATGCCGGGAGCCGAAGCGTTTGCCATGAGTGACGAGATTCCGCCGAGCGGCAGGATGCACGCGAAACCGTACAACGCGCTTGAAGTTTCCGGCCAGCCGCGCCAAAGCGACGAGGCCGGCGGCATGGTGGGATGGCGAATCGTGACGCCCGGATATTTCAGCGCGCTGCGAATTCCGATTGTTCGCGGGCGTGGATTCAACGAAACGGATCGCTCGCCGAACACGAGCCTCATCGTGCTGAGCCAGACGCTCGCGCAGCGGCTCTTTGACGCGCTTGGCGCGCGAATTCGGCTGGAGCCGAATGGCCCGTGGTACACGGTCATCGGCGTCGCGGGAAACGTGAAGAACGCGGGCGTGCTGGCCCAGGATGATCCTGAATATTACGTGGTGCGGAAACACGACATCGGAGCCGCCGCGAGCGGCAATCAGTCACCCGAATTCGACAGGCGAGCGAGCGTAATTATTCGCAGTAGCCTCGCCACCGCGACGATCGCAGACTGGATTCGCGAGCAAGTTTCCGCGCTCGATCCCACGCTTCCAATCGAAATTGAAACGATGAACGCCAGAGTAGGAAAGCTGGCGGCGCGTCCTCGATTCAACGCCTCGGTGCTGACGATTTTCGCGGTGATCGGCGTGCTTCTTGCCGCGATCGGACTTTACGGCGTCGTATCGTTCCTGGTCGCGCAGCGCACGCAGGAAATCGGAATTCGAATGGCGCTTGGAGCGACGCCGCGAGATATCACGCGGCTCGTGCTTGCGCGCGCGTCGCGTTGGACGGCTGCGGGAATTTTGCTCGGACTGATCGGTTCGCTCGCGGCGGGACGAGTGATGGCGGCCGCGCTCTACCAGGTTTCGGGCGGAGACGCGCGCACGCTCGCGGAATCGATGACGATTCTGGCGGCGATCGCATTGTTTGCGGCTTGGATTCCGTCGCGAAGGGCAGCGCGGATCGATCCCGTGGAAGCGCTGCGCCGGGAATAATCGCCGTGGGCCGAAGGACGAGCTCGGAAGTTTAGGAAGGGCCGCCGGACATCGAGCCCAGGAATTCCGCGTTGCTCTTCGTCTTCACAAGCCGGCCGAGAAGAAGTTCCATTGCTTCGACTGTCGAGAGCGGGCTCAATACTTTTCGCAGCACCCACACACGGTTCAATTCATCGGGCGGCAACAGCAACTCGTCTTTTCGCGTGCCCGAGCGATTGATGTCAATCGTTGGGAAGACGCGCTTATCCACTAGGCGGCGATCGAGATTGATTTCCATGTTGCCGGTGCCCTTGAACTCTTCGAAGATGACGTCGTCCATGCGGCTTCCGGTATCAATCAACGCCGTGGCGATGATGGTGAGCGAGCCGCCGTCTTCGATATTTCGCGCGGCGGCGAAGAAGCGGCGCGGCCGCTGCAAAGCGTTGGCATCGATGCCGCCCGAAAGTACTTTGCCCGAAGGTGGCGTAACGGCGTTATAAGCGCGGCCAAGGCGCGTTAGCGAGTCGAGCAAAATCACGACGTCGCGCTTGTGCTCGACCAGCCGCTTCGCCTTTTCGAGGACCATTTCAGCGACTTGGATGTGGCGTTGGGGCGGTTCATCGAACGTGGAACTGATGACCTCGCCCTTCACCGTGCGCTGCATGTCGGTGACTTCTTCGGGCCGCTCGTCAATCAGCAGGACGATCAGCGCAATTTCAGGATGGTTCGTTGTGATCGAATTCGCGACCGACTGCAGCATCATGGTCTTGCCGGTGCGCGGCGGCGCGACGATTAATCCGCGCTGGCCCTTGCCGATGGGGCAGAGCATGTCGAGAACGCGACCGGTGAGATTTTCCTTCGTCGTTTCGAGCTTGATTCGCTCCTGCGGGTATAGCGGCGTCAGGTTGTCGAAGAAAATCTTGTTACGCGCGACTTCTGGATCCTCGAAATTTACCGCTTCCACTTTAATCAGCGCGAAATAGCGCTCGCCATCCTTCGGAGGGCGAACCTGGCCGGATACCGTGTCGCCGGTGCGCAGATCGAATTTGCGGATTTGCGAGGGCGAGACATAGATATCGTCCGGGCCGGGCAGGTAGTTGTACTCCGGCGCGCGGAGGAAGCCGAAACCGTCGGGGAGGCATTCGAGAACGCCTTCCGAGAATATCAGGCCGTTCATTTCCGTTTGCGCGCGGAGGATTTGGAAGATCAATTCCTGCTTGCGCATGCCACTCGACCCGGGAATATTCAGCTCTTTGGCGATTTTCGCCAGGTCGGTGATGTTCTTATCCTTCAGTTCTGCAAGACTTACACTCATCGAGTTTTTTTCCTTCTTCACGCCTCAACATCCAGGCACAGATTTATTCCGATTGGACTCCGGGCAGGAGAACTTTTCAGCAGCGGCTGCGTCCAGACTCCTAAACGGGTTCCCGTACAGACAGTGCAATTGCCCCGCCGCGACCAGCCAAATTCAGCTGGCGCAAACGAGGAACGCCGAGGAATTTCAATTGGTCAACTTACTGTCCTGCGCCACATCAGCGCCAAATTCAGGCTCAACTTCAGCCACCGGCGTGTGACCTGCGATGGGCAAGGGTTGCTCCAAAGCCAACGCCAGCACTTCATCCATCATTTCAACAAACCGGATGGACATCTCCGATTGAATATCGGCCGGAATTTCTTCGAGATCTTTTTCGTTGTCCTTCGGCAGAATCACGGTGCGCAGGCCGAGGCGATGAGCCGCCAGCAGCTTTTCTTTCACGCCGCCGATGGGCAGCACTTTGCCGCGGAGAGTGATTTCGCCCGTCATGGCCACGTTGCAACGAACGGGAATGTGCGTGAGCGCGCTGACGATAGCGGTGCAAATCGTGATTCCAGCCGATGGGCCATCCTTGGGAATCGCGCCCTCGGGCACGTGCATGTGAATGTCGAGATGGCGGTAGAAATCCTTGGGCAGTCCGAAAAGATGACTGCGAGCGCGAACGTAACTCATGGCTGCCTGCGCCGATTCCTGCATGACGTCGCCGAGTTTTCCGGTGAGCGTCAGCCGGCCCTTGCCCTGCATCAGCGTCGCTTCGGTGGAAAGCACCTGGCCGCCGTATTCCGTCCAGGCGAGGCCAACAGCGAGGCCGATCTCATTCTTTTTCTCGGACCAGAAATCACGGAACTTCATTACACCGAGATAGTCGCTGGCGTTCAAGGGACTCAGCTCAACGTGGGCGTCTTTGCCTTCGGTGACCACTTTGCGCGCCACCTTGCGGCACACGTTTGCAATTTCGCGATCGAGATTGCGGACTCCGGCTTCGTGCGTGTAATGCCGGATGATGTGAGTCACGCCCTCATTCGTAAACTGCACGTTTTTATCGCTGAGTCCGGTAGCTTCGCGCTGCTTGGTGATCAGGAAGCGTTTGGCGATTTCATATTTTTCCTGCTCGGTATAGCCGGGAAGCCGCAGAACTTCCATCCGATCCTGCAGCGGCTGTGGAATGGTGTGCAGCACGTTGGCGGTGCAGATGAACATGACCTTCGAGAGATCGTATTCGACGTCGAGATAATGATCGGTGAAGGCGTGATTCAGTTCCGGATCGAGGACTTCCATCAACGCTGCCGACGGATCACCGCGAAAATCCATGGACATCTTGTCCACTTCATCGAGGACGAACACGGGATTGACCGTGCCGGCCTTGCGCATCATTTGGATAATCTGCCCAGGGAGCGCGCCGATATAAGTGCGGCGATGTCCGCGAATCTCAGCTTCGTCGCGCACGCCGCCTAGCGACACGCGGACAAACTTGCGTCCCGTGGCGCGGCCGATGGACATCGCGAGCGAAGTCTTGCCGACTCCCGGAGGCCCGAGGAAGCAGAGAATCGAGCCCTTGGGATTCTTCACGAGCTGCCGGACAGCCAAAAATTCCAGGATGCGGTCTTTAATTTTCTCGAGCCCGTAATGGTCTTCGGAGAGGATCTTCTCGGCGGCCTTGATGTCGCGCAACTCGCGCGATCTCTTTTTCCACGGCACAGCGAGCATCCAATCGAGGTAATTTCGAGAGACGGTCGATTCCGCGGACATGGGCGGCATCATCTCGAGCCGCTTCAGCTCCTGCAGGGCCTTTTCCTGCACTTCCGCAGGCATGCCGGAAGTCTCGATCTTCTTTTTTAGCTGATCGATCTCGCTGGCTTCGCCGCGGCCAAGCTCTTTCTGAATGGCCTTCAATTTCTCGTTGAGGTAGTACTCTTTTTGCGCGCGTTCCATCTGGCGCTTTACGCGCGTGTTGATGGTGCGATCCACATTCAACTTTTCAATCTCGACTTCGAGAATATCGGCGATGCGGTTCAGGCGCTCTTGCGGGTCGAAGAGCTCGAGCAATTCCTGCTTTTCTTCGACGGGAATCTGCAAATTGGCCGCGATGGCATCGGAAAGCTTGTTCGCGTCTTCCACGCGCACTGCGGCGATCATCGTGTCGTAGTTCAGACTCTGCGATAGCTTGACGTACTGCTCGAAGAGACCGGTCACGCGCGTTGAGACTTCCTGTAGCTGCGGCGACGGCTCGGATTTAACCGGAATAACGCGAATTGAAGCGCGAAAGAAGCCTTCGTCGCTGGTTACCTGAACGATCTTCGCGCGCTCGGCGCCTTCCACCAGAACTTTGATATTGCCATCGGGAAGCTTGACGCTCTGCACGATGTTGGCGAGCGTGCCCACTTGATAGATTTCTTCGGGCTTCGGATCGTCCACCGAGGCGTCATGCTGCGTCGCGAGAAAAATCTTCTTTTCGCCGGCCAGCGCTTCCTCGAGCGCCCGCACAGACGCTTCCCGCCCGACGATGAACGGCGTCATCATCTGCGGAAAGATCACCATGTCGCGCACCGGCATCATGGGCACGCGCTTTACATCGATTTTTTCGCGATTAAACATGAGGTCCCTTGGTCCCAAAAGCTATCCGGCTTTCTCGAGCAGGCTCCAATTGATTTCGCGGCTCTTCACCATTTCGGCCGTAATCACGAAGTCGCGCAGTTTCCGCTGGGCTGGGAGGTGGTACATCATCTCGAGCATCAAATCTTCCAGGATCATGCGCAGGCCGCGCGCGCCTACTTTGCGCTGAAGCGCGAGGTCGGCGACAGTCTCAAGCGCGTCGTCGCTGAAACGCAAGCGGACGTTCTCGAATTCAAACAGCCGTTGGTATTGGCGCACGAGCGCATTCTTCGGCTCGGTGAGGATTCGCATCAGCGCCGACTTGTCGAGATCCGCCAGAACGCCGCAAACGGGCAAGCGGCCGACAAATTCCGGTATGAGCCCGTAACGAATTAAGTCCGTCGGCTGTACCTGTTCAAGCAACTCGATGTTGCGCCGGTTGGGCGTCGAGGGTTGCGCGTCCGCGTTAAACCCGACCGATTTCTGCCCGATTCGCCGCTCGATAATCTTTTCGAGGCCCACGAAAGCGCCGCCGCAAATAAACAGAATGCTCGTGGTATCCACTGGCGTAAATTCCTGGTGCGGGTGCTTCCGGCCGCCTTGCGGCGGAACGTTGGCAATCGTGCCTTCGAGAATCTTCAGCAAAGCCTGCTGAACGCCTTCGCCCGATACATCGCGGGTAATCGAAGGGTTCTCGTCCTTCTTCGAAATTTTGTCGATTTCGTCGATATAGATGATGCCCTGCTGGGCGCGCTGCACGTCGCCATCGGCGGCTTGCAACAGCTTCAAGATGATGTTTTCGACGTCCTCGCCCACATATCCAGCTTCGGTGAGCGTCGTCGCGTCCACAATCGCGAAGGGAACTTCGAGCATCCGCGAAAGCGTCTGCGCCAGGAGCGTCTTGCCCGTGCCAGTCGGGCCGATCAGCAAAATATTCGATTTTGTCAGCTCGACATCACTCGGCTGGCGATTCAGGAAGATCCGCTTGTAGTGGTTGTAAACCGCCACCGCGAGCTTCTTCTTGGTCTTTTCCTGGCCGATCACGTAACCGTCGAGAAAAGTCTTGATCTCGGGTGGGCGCGGCAGCCGGCGATTGGCCGGGCTTGCTTGTTCGCGCTTCTCGTCCTCGAGAATCTGCTGGCAAACCCCTACGCACTCGTTGCAAATGTAGGAGCGAGTGTATTCGGATGGAGAACTGATCAGCTTCTCCACCTGCTCCTGCGATTTATGGCAGAACGAGCAGCGTAACGGTTCATCTGGAGTGAATCGTTTCACTGAGCTTGCCCCCCTAATCCCAACAAGGAAACCACACCCGGTGTGAAACTGGAACCCATTGTACGACTCGGCAGGAAGGAAGGAAGGGTTTTCATCAAACTCTACTTACCTTTTGGAACGGTATCAGCGATGTTTGGCGATAATCTCATCAACGATTCCGTACTCCTTTGCCTGTGCCGCCGTCATAATGAAATCCCGTTCGACGTCCTTCTCGAGCTTCGCAACACTCTGCCCTGTATGATGCGCTAGAAGCTTGTTAAGCGACTCGCGCGTGCGAATAATCTCTTTTGCGTGGATATCAATGTCTGTGGCCTGCCCTGAAAGACCCGACATCCACGGCTGGTGGATGAGAACGCGCGAATTCGGCAGCGCGTAACGCTTCTTCGGAGCACCAGACGCCAGCAGTACGGCCGCGATGGATGCCGCCTGGCCGACGCAATACGTCACCACGTCCGGTTTTACGAATTGCATCGTATCGTAAATCGCCATCCCGGCCGAAATCGAGCCGCCCGGCGAGTTGATGTACACGGAGATATCTTTCTCGGGGTCCTCGGACGCCAGAAAAAGCAGCTGCGCCGTGACCAGGTTCGCCACGTGATCATCAATCGGCGTGCCGATGAAGATGATGTGGTCCTTCAGCAAGCGGGAGTAAATATCGTAGGCCCGCTCGCCGCGGTTCGTCTGCTCGACGACCATGGGAACAAGAGTTGTCGCTCGCGGATTCGCGTCGTCCATATGTCTCATCGGGAAATATGTGCTGCGCTGAGGATCCCGAACCGGAGGCTATTTCTCACGTTTTGCTGTCGTCTGAATTCGGGACTGACGGTAGAGCCACTCGATTGTCTTGTCGCTGCGCAACTTCGATTTAATCCTATCGAGGGCTCCCTGCTTTGTCAAGCGCGCCCGCAAAACTGCGGCAGATTCGCCACTGTGGCTGGCGAGATGTTCGAGCTCTTTTTCGACGTCTTCTTCGGTCGCGTCGATGTTTTCAGCCGTAGCGATGCGGTCAATGATCAGCTCGGCCTTCACGTCGTCCACCGAGCGGTCGCGCTGTCGCCGCCGCAGGCTCACCCAGTCAACGTTTACCGCCCGGGGATCCACACCCTGCTGCGCAAGCGAGCGCACCACGCGTTCGAGCCGCGAATCCATCTGATGCTCGATAAGCGTTTCTGGGACCGGGAAATCGTGCTTCTTGATCAGCGCCTCGATGATTTTCTCATCGGCTTGTTGCTTCTGCTGCTGCTCGCGCGCTGCGTCGAGACGCTCGCGGATTTTCGTGCGTAGCTCGGCGACGGTCGCAATGCCGCCAAATTCGGCCGAAATGTCTTTAGCGAATTCGTCGTTCAGCTCAGGGAGCTTCTTTTCCTTGATGCCCAGGACGTCCACCGTGTAGTTGTACGTCTTGCCCACAAGTTTGGGATCCGGATAGTCATCGGGATATTTCGCTTCGAACGTCTTTGTCTCGCCGGGGCTCGCGCCGCGGAGGTTGGTCGTGAAGCTTTCCAAAGTTTCCTCGGCGCCGATGTGGCAGAGAATGTTGTCAGCCTGGACCGGGTCGCCGCCGCCCGCCGGAGTGCCGATAAGCTTCAGTTGCGCGTAATCACCATCCTGAATCGCGCGGCCTTCGACGGGCGCGTAGGTTGCCGCGCGCTCGCGCAGTTCTTCAATCGCCTTATCCACCTGCGCATCGCCGATTTCGATCTCTTCCACTTCAACTTCGAGTCCCTTGTAATCGCCCAGCTCGAATTCCGGCAGTACTTCAAACGTTGCACGGAACTTCACCAGGCCATCGTCGGCGAAATTCACTTGATCCACTTCCGGCCGGTTGACCGGAATCATTTTCTTTTCCTGCAGCGCTTGCGAGAGGTACTCGGGCACTAGCGATTCGAGGACTTCACCCTTGATATCATCGGCGAAGCGGCGCTGGATGAGCGTTACCGGCGCTTTCCCGGGGCGAAAGCCGGGAATTCGCGCCACTTTGGCGAGGTCGCGCGCGATTTTATCTGTCGCCTTCTTCACATTTTCAGCGGGAATCTCGAGTTCGAGTTCGCGCTTGCAAGTTGCTGCGGTTGCTTCGGTCATGGATTCTTCTACGTGCGAGATTGTATATCAGGTCAAATTCTGCGATTCGCCGATTCACAGTTGCAGTGGTAAAAGGCAGGAAATCGCGGCCGTTCAAATCTCAACGGGAAAACTCAGTATAGCAGAGCGCCGCACGCCGTCAACTCGACGGCGTGTGGACGAAGAACCTCTTGCGCGATGTCGAAGGTTACGCCAACTGGCGTTGGTGCGGGCTGATCTGCAGCCGGGGAGGAACGAACGGGAGACCGAAAAGATCCCCCGTTCCGTTGTCCCGCAATGTTTTAGTAGCAGCTATTCCTGAGGCGCGTTGTCCTTGGCAGCCTTCTTCTTCATGGCTTCCACGGTCCACGGCGGGATGATGCCGTTCACGCGAGCGTACGCGATGGACTGCCCGAGATGTTCGTGAGCGTGATCCGCGAGCAGGTAGATGATGTCGCCCTTATTCGCGTCAGGGCCGAACTGTTTCATGGCCGTTTGAATGTCCGCGTTCGTCATCTTGTCAATGTAGGTCCGCGCGAACTCGAACGATGTGTTCAGCTGCTCGACGATCTTGGCTTTGTCCGTGGTGGATTTCTCGAAATCCTTGGTATTGAAATCAACCGCCGGCGTTCCACCAATGAGCTTGATGAAGCCGTAATTCGCTTGTGTAATGTGGAGGTAGACTTCGCCGATGGATCGCACGCCGTCCGCCGGCCGCCACCCATATTTATCCTGCGGCACCGCTCCCGCTAGCGCCGTAAACTTCTTCTGCAAATCCTGCAAGTCTACGAGCACCTGTCCCTTAATGTCGTAAATTGCCGGCGTTTTGTCGGCGCTCTTCTGATCCTGTCCGTCTTGCGCGGCAAACGCTTTTCCGGCGAATCCCGCCATTAGCCCCACCAACATCACTGCAACCCAAAATTTCTTCATCATTAACGATTCTCCTTTGCGATTGCGCACACTGATCGTTGTCGGCAGACGGCCCCAGTCCGCTTCTGTGGAGTTCAAGACCCACCCGAGCTTACTCCTGTCACACTTAGACGCGGAAGGGAGCAAATCTCTTCGTTCGATGAAAGCGAATTATTGACTGCGGAATGAAATACGTCTAGCCCACGCGGCTAAGGCCACTACTTGTTAGCAGGCAGAACGCCGGTGGCCACAGCGAACACCGGGCTGGCAGTTCGTGAACCGCTGCGTCGGAGCGGCCAGGGCGCTTCCGCGTACCCGATCGAATATTGCGCGGCATGGTTCGTGCCGGCGAACCACATCCGGACATTGCCGTCTTCGAGCAAAACGGTTGGCCCGGTGTCGCCGCCCTCGTCGAAGCCACCCGCGGTTGGTTCAATGATGGATTTGGGATCAATATCCCACGCGCTCGTGAGCGTTGCTGCGCGCGCGACACCAATCACGTGATTTGTCCCGTTCACTCCCGTGAAGAATAAATAGAGGTAGCCATCCGGCCCCAACAGAATCGCCGGCTCCGCAACGCCATCGCGCATCCATTCAGGCGGCGCGGTGGGCGCGAGTAGCGGTTGCGCGGATTTCGTCCAATGAATGCCGTCCGGCGAAGTGGCTGAAAGAATGCGCACGCCCGGCGCGCCGGGGCAATCGTTGTAGCAATGCCCGGCATAAACCATAAGATAGCCGCCCTGATACGGAATGATGTCGGGGCTGTAGATCGCGTCGGCGTCCAAGCTTCCCGGCGTAGGCGTAAGAATCGGGTCAGATTGGACCCGTGTGAACGTGACGGCGTCTTGCGACGTCGCGAGTCCGAGCGATGCAGGCAAGCCCTTGGCGGGCTCGCCGGGAGTCATACCGTCTCGATAACCGGAATAATAAAGATAGTAGCCATTCTGAGTTTTCATCAGAAACGGCGTTTCGAGGTTTTCGTCCCACGTGCCGTCTCGCCCACGAAGGATTTCCCCGTGGATCGCGGTGCCGTCGGCGGCGTTCGCCAGTGCTGTCCACTTCATTGAGTCTGGGGACGTCGCGAGTGAAATATTGGCGTGGGGCCCGGCTGGATTTGCAAAATCCACGCTCGTGTAGGAGAGGCGGAAAACGAATTCATCGGCGATAACGGACGGATCGGAAACGATACGCGATGTGCCGGTATAAACCGCCGAAGAGGTTTTGCTCCACGGCGCCCAGCCGGCCCCGGTATCGAGCGCGCCAGCGATTTTCCGCGCCTCGCCGCAACCAGCGAGTAACACCGACGCAAGAATAACGATATAAAGTCTTTTCATTGAAAGCGTAATTCGATGCTTCTAGGAATCAGCGACGGGGCGCAGGGGCATCGCGGACACATCACCATGGTCAATGAGATGCCGCAATGGAGCAAGCAAAATAAAGTAAAGTTTCTGTAATCGCTGTACCCTAGGCCTTTAGTGGTTTATCCGCTTCTTCTTAGATCTTACCGTTCGCACCGCACACCTACTTAGGGAGACATTCAACGAGTATTACAGCTTTCACGGGATGGCTGGTTTTTGCCCCGAGGTCTAACGTGGTTCCCGCAGTGCACAACCTGCGAACTAGAGGGAGGAAGCACACGATGGAACAAAATTCATTGAAGGAACTTTATATCGACGAATTAAAGGATCTCTACAACGCTGAAAACCAATTGGTTAAGGCGTTGCCGAAGATGGCCAAGGCGGCGGAGTCAGACGAGCTACGCAAAGGCTTCGAAGAACACCTCGAGCAGACGCGCGGACACGTCAGCCGTCTTGAGACGATCTTCAAGGGTCTCGACGAAAGTCCCAAGGGCAAGAAGTGCAAAGGGATGGAGGGGCTCATCGAAGAAGGCAGCGAAATGATCTCGGAGCATGATGAATCGGAAATGCGCGATGCAGGGCTGATTTCAGCGGCCCAGCGAGTCGAACATTACGAGATCGCAGGATACGGTTGCGTCAAAACATATGCTTCGCTACTCGGTTTTGACGATGCCGTTAAGCTTCTCGAGCAAACGCTGGAAGAGGAGAAGGAAACGGATCAAAAACTCACCGAACTTGCCGAGAACATCAATGTTGAGGCGATGAGCGGCGAGGATGATTCAGACGAAGAAATGAAGTCGCGTTTGGGTGGCCGAGGCAAGAGCAAAGCCGCTCGCGCTTAACGTTCCGCGTTCGGTATTAAGTTTATCGGCAGTAAGCAGCAAAATCTAAAGGAGATACAACATGCCTGGAGAAGGAACGAAGCAGGGACGTGAATTTCAGGATCCGGATCAGTCGGGTCGCGAAAACGACCCCAGCAAGAAGCGTAACACGCCCGCTCAATACGACGAGCAGCAGAACAAAGAACAAGGCGCTGGTAAGCACACCGGTCAGACCGGACACGAGAATCCTCGTACCGGTCCCGAGCAGGGCAGTCAGCAGCGTCAGGGCGGCCAGCAGGGCAATCCCGGTTCCCAGCAGGGCGGTCAACAGCAGGGCGGGCGCCAGACTGGACAGCAGGGTAATCCTGGAAGCCAACAGGGGCAGAAGGGCAACAACCCGGAGCACCAAGGTGGTCAACGTCAGGGCCAGCAGGGCGGTTCCGAGCGCGGTGAAGGCAACAAGGGCTCTGGCCCGGATTTCGGCGGCCAAGAGCGTGACCGCAACAAGAGCAACGAGACGGATGAACGCGGTTCGAAGACCGGGCAAGGCCAGAAGCACTAAACCGCGTTCGCTCGAAGTCTTTTTATCCTAATAAAGACTAGGCGCCATGCGACGGTCGTGGGACAAGCACCCAGCCGCCGCATGGCGCTGAAGTCTTTATGCCTTCAAGGCTTCGGCGAGAACGCACGCCATGCAAGTGGTCACCGTTCCCCTCATGCGGCTGTTCGAACTCACGAAAAACTTCAAGCCACCTCATCCGCCCTTGAAAAAGAAGTAAGGAAAATGTGGGAAGTCTTCCGCTGAAACCATTCCAGGACCGACATGACTCACTTCAGAACGGTAATGGCCTTTCTGATTGCGCCGCTGGTAATTCCGGTGGGGCTTTCCGCCGCCGCCGTTGTTTCTCCGGGTGACTCGCCAGTCTCGTTCAGCGATTTCCTAGGCCTCCTTGCGCTTTTTTCAATATACGCTTTACCAACTGCCTATTTTGTTGAGTTACTGCTAGGAGTCCCTGCTTGGCTATTTTTTCGTCGCCACGGAATCCGCTCCTGGTCTGCGTTCGCCCTCGGCGGTGCTACTCTGGGGCTGATTTACTCCGCCACTTATTCCGCGGCCAAATACGTGGCCGCCAACACTATGGGTTACGATTTCGTCAGACATCCTTTGACAAGAGACATCAATCCTTTGTCCCTTTGGATTGCCCTACCGACAGGCTTGGCTTCCGCCATATTGTTCCGGGCTATCGCATTTCCACGACAATTCCAGGATAAGTCCTTAAGTTAGCCGAGTCCTAAGAAGTCGGCTTACCCAAAAATCGGTACTTCTGTACTGTCGCATCGTTCGCCTCAACTTGCTATTTTTATGAGCGAACGTACGAATGTGCCTCTGTTGAGGACAATACCGTGAAAACTCTTGGTCTTATAGTTGTGGTTTTGTTTTTCGCGCTTCCGGCGCACGCGCAGTCGAGCTGCCCGCGTGCTGCGGGTGGCATTGTGTCTTCGCACGGATCGACGAACTATGTGGAGTCAACCTACGTGCCCTACAACTCCGCGCTCGACGCAGGGCAGACCGAATTCGACAACCAGTACAAGAGCCTCGGCGAACTTGCGCGCGAGTTTCGCGCTCAGAAAGCGGCCAAGGCCGACAACATCGTCAACGCCACAGCACTGCCCCCAAAGAGAACTCACCCGCGCCTCTACTCAAATTAGGCATCGCCGAATGATGAGCTCGACAACATACTCAGAATAGTCGCCCGCCGACTACCAGATCTCGATGCGATTCCCTGTGTAGTTCCTTCCAACTGAGATAACCCCTGTTTCTTATTCCTAATTGCTTCCGAACACTCTCATTTGTTACTTGACCTACTTTCACCGTCCTCCCTCATAAGCCTATGAAAACCGTTAAAATAGCCGTATTTATTGGTCTTTCCGAGTAATCCATCAAAATTGATCTGCGGAAGAAGGGACTCGAACCCCTACGGCCTTTCGGCCACCAGCTCCTAAGGCTGGCGCGTCTGCCAATTCCGCCACTTCCGCACGGAACGTGAATAAACCCATTTTATGCCATCGCGCGAATCGTTGGCGGATTTTCTGTCCGCGCTGCGATTCGATCCTAGATGGCGACTCGATCCCAGATATTGTAGGGCTGGTCGGCAGACTGGCCCGGGGTTTCCACCGCGCCGAGTTATTGCCGGTACTTGGCGTAGAAGCCGTTCATGAAAAGCTCACTCGGATCGTACTGCCGCTTCATATCGAAAAATTCGTCAATGTTCGAATAGCCGGCGGTGAGCTCTGACTTGTCGTAATAAAGTACGTAAGGAAGATAAAATGTGCCTCCGTCGTCGACCGCAAGATCGATCAACTCCCGCGTCATCTCGCGCGCCGCAGACTGGCCCCCAAGCGAACTCTTCACATTAATGTAGAGAACCACGGCAAAATAATCGCGCCGGGCGTAATTCAAAAACGAATCGCCGTTCGGCGCGATATATCTCACGGTCGCGTTGAGCAAATTCACGTGGCGCCGCTCGATCACCGCGCGCAGCTCATCAATGAATGGCACGAATTTATCTGGCGGAACAAAATATTCCTGCAAGATGTCCGAATCGCTCGACGAGTAGTACCGAATCCGCTCGACCGGCGTACGGAAAATGTTATTTCGCGTGCGAATGGCGCCGGGCTGCGGATACTCGTGGCGTATTTGCAGCCGCCATCGCAGCGTCTTGCCCCAATCGAATCGCCGCGACAAATCGAAAAAGAACCGGTCGCGGAACACGTTGATTTCATTCTTCAGCGCGTCAGTGCGGCCTGTGTCGTCTGTCCGCGTGTACGCCACGCCCACCACGTCTCGTAGCAAAGATTTCGGGTCGATCGAAAGATCGGCTTCACCGAGATCAACATTCGGATCCGGGAGAATCGTATTCAGAAAATAATCGGGGAATTGGTGGTAATCAATCTGGAAAAGAATTGCTTTGTAGGCGTTATTCGTCGTCACGTGCAGCGTCGCGTCGAGAATCACGCCGAATAGTCCGTAGCCTCCGAGAACCACTCGAAACAACTCAGGATTCTCCGTCCGGCTGCAATTGCGCACCGTGCCGTCAGCCGTCAATATCCGAAACGATTCCACCGTGCTGGCCAGCGGGCCGTTTCGCAAATCCCAACCGTGCGCATTCACGCTCATCGAGCCGCCCACACTGAAAAGGTTCGGCCCTTGCATCACCATGACGGCCAGGCCCGCTGGATTCAAATATTCTTGCAGGTCGCGCCACGTAACTCCGCTCTGCACCGTGACTAGCTTTTTCTCCACGTCGAGCGACAGCACGCGATTGTAATGAAGCATATCCAGCACAACAGCGTCAGGATGCATCGCTTGCCCGCCCATGCTGTGCCGCGCGCCCGCGATTGCGACCTTGAGTCCCGCCTCCTTCGCCGATTTCACGGCTGCGCGAATTTCTTCTTCGGTCATCGGGCTAACGACTTCGCCGATCACCGTGCGATTCAATCCGCTGGCATCGTTGACTTCGTTGGTCGGCAGAGCAGGAGCCTGCGGGTGATACAAAAGAAATGCAGCAGCGCCGCCAAACAACAGCAAAACGGCGACGGACACCAGCGCGAAAATTTTAGATTTGCTCATGCAATTAGAGCGATGAGGTTTTTTACAGCTTGGCGTGCGGCTCCATGAAATGTTTGGTCATCACAATCGTGCCGAAGACCTGCGTCCATTCGGAAACGATATTGCCCACAACCTGTCCCCATTTCGCGTTGGGGTCAACTCGAAGGTACAGTGCAACCCAGCCCACGCCGGTGATCAGCAGGAAAATCGTGAGTCCGTGATTACGAAGAAACGCGAGTACCGGCGGCAGATCTTCCTTCGATGGCGTCCGGCTCTCCTTGGAATGCACCTCGTACAGATATTTCGTCGCGAACACGGTGACCACCACACCTGACCAATCCGCAATCGCATTTCCGAAGAATGAACCAAGGTGCGTGCTTGGGTCCGATTTTATATAGAGACAAAACCACAGCGTCAGAATTGCGATCGCAGCAATGCTGAGTGAATGGTGATGCAGAAAGCTGCGTTCTTTTGTTACGCTGGTCATCCGCTATCCTCCGGCTGTCAGCCCCCGCACATTATCAAATCGGCGAACGCTCAAGCGAACTAATGAAAATACATTGTAGAGATGTAATGTCAAACACTACAAAGTACGTTTCAAATCGAACTGAAGCTAACCCCTTTCGTTGCGCTAAGGACGAAAGGCCGGAACCAGCCGTCGAACGAGCGCCTGGCTCGAAGAAGCACTACCATGGACCGTACCCTGAGAATTTCGCGGCATTCCAGCGGATCGCCGTCCGCGTACCAATTCGGCTTGCCGCGCCACCTTGCTTCTGATAGATTACGCGCCCAATCGAGCAATTCGTGTCCGGAGGTGAGTCCATGGCATTCTGTGCGAAGTGTGGCACGGACGTAGGTTCAGGCGCGGCGTTCTGCCCCAAGTGCGGAGCGCCCCAGGCGGTGGCAGCAGGTCCTGCGCCCTCTCCCGCTCCCACACCTGTAGTAACATCCGAACCTTTGGTTGGCGGAGGTACAGGATTGGCTGAGAATATCGCCGGACTGCTTTGCTACGTGCTTGGATGGGTCACTGGCATAATCTTCTTCTTGATCGACAAGCGGCCTTTCGTGCGGTTCCACGCGGCGCAATCCATCGTCGTGTTCGGCGGCTTGCACGTCATCCTCATCCTTCTAGGCCACTTCGTCGGATTCGGATTCTTCGGCGGCTGGGGATGGAACGGCTCATGGGGCTTGATCGTTCTGCTTTACGAACTGATCAATCTTATTTCGTTCATCCTCTGGATTTTGCTGATGATCAAAGCGGCGCAGCACGAAAAGTTCCGCGTTCCAATCGCAGCCGAATTTGCCGATCAACTCGCCGGCAAATAGTCTTTCCGTATTCACAAATTACCACGCCAGATATTGGTGCGTGGGTGGCCCATCCTTGCGTAGCAAGGGTGGGTCTTTTTCCTTTAACGCCGCAAGCATTTCACCCTCCCCACTCCGGATTCTCGAGCTTCCCAGCTTGTGAGGAATTACACGGGCGCGATACAATTAACTTTCGACATCGAGCCAGGCCATCCGAGGAGGCATTCCGCCCATGACCGCATCCGCAACGACGGCAGTTCCGCGCGGTGAATTCATCAACGAGCCATTCGTTGATTTCAAAAACGCCGCGAACCGCAAAAAGATGGAAGACGCGCTCGCGTCCGTGAAAAGCCAATTCGGCAAGGAATATCCCCTCGTAATCGGCGGAGAAAGAATCACCACAAAAGAAAAAATCCAATCCACGAATCCATCGCGCCCCGGCGAAGTCATCGGGATTTTTCAGAAAGCCACCGTCGAAATGGCCAATCAGGCTGTCGAGGCAGCTGCGAGCGCATTCGAGCGCTGGAAGCGAGTGCCAGCTCAAGAACGTGTGGCTTGCGTCTATCGAACCGCCGAAATTCTGCGCAAGCGCCGTTATGAGCTGGATGCCTGGCTCGTCTACGAAATCGGCAAGACGTGGCCCGAGGCCGACGCGGACATCGCCGAGCTGATTGATTTTTGCGAATACTATGGCCGCGAAGCGGAAAGGCTCGCAGCGCCCCAACCCCTCACGCCCATGCGCGGCGAGAAAAATTATCTGCGCTACATTCCGCTCGGCGTCGGCGTCGTGATTCCGCCCTGGAATTTCGCCGCGGCCATCATGGGCGGCATGACGCTCGCCGCCATCGTCACCGGTAACACAGTCGTCGTGAAACCATCGAGCGATTCGCCCACTATCGCCGCGATTTTCGTCGATATTCTCTACGAAGCTGGCGTTCCGCGCGATGTCGTCAGCTTCTTCACCGGCCCCGGCGGCACCGCGGGCGAAGCGCTCGTCACCAATCCAAAGACGCGCTTCATCGCTTTCACCGGCTCGAAAGAAGCGGGCCTCCGAATCAGCGAACACGCCGCCAAAGCGCAGCCGGGACAAATTTGGATCAAGCGCACCATTCTCGAAATGGGCGGCAAGGACGCGATCATCGTTGACGAAGAAGCCGATCTCGATGCTGCCGTCGAAGGCGTCGCGCTCTCGGCATTCGGATATCAGGGACAAAAATGTTCAGCGTGCTCGCGTGCAATCGTGGCCGAAAAAGTCTACGACAAATTCCTCGAGAAGCTCATTCCGCGCGTCAAGCAAATGAAAGTCGGCACGCCGGAGAATCCCGAGAACTACATGGGTCCCGTCATCAATAAAGCGTCCATGAAATCAATTCTCGACTACATCGAAACCGGCAAAAAAGAAGGCCGCCTCGTCACCGGCGGAAAACAAGTCGGCACCGAAGGTTATTTCATCGAGCCGACCGTGATCGCGGACGTTCCTCCAAAAGCACGAATTTTCCAGGAAGAAATTTTCGGCCCGGTCCTCGCTGTCACCAAGGCGAAGGATTTCGATGACGCGCTAGCAATGGCAAACGACACCGAATTCGGCCTCACCGGCGCCATTTATTCGAAAAATCCAAAGAAAATCGAGCGCGCCGCGGAAGATTTCCACGTCGGCAATCTATATTTCAATCGCAAGTGCACCGGCGCAATGGTAGGCGCGCACCCCTTCGGCGGATTTAATATGTCGGGCACAGATTCAAAATCCGGCGGCCAGGATTACTTGCTGCTCTTCGTTCAGGCGAAAACAATCTCCGAAAAAGTGTCGTAGCGCCGCCGCATTTGTAAGCGACCGCCGTCATTCGCAACGTTCGTAACGCCGGTCATTCCGAGCACAGCGAGGAATCCCTCCTGCTTTCGCCTCACGCCAATAAGCGCGATTCTGCGCGTCTCTGTGCTCTCACCGCGCAGGCGTCACCGGCGCCGTCGGCCTCAACCCAAATCCCCAACGCAGTACCACGTACGCCACCGGCGCGCCCACCAATAGCCACGGCGCCCATCGCAAGACAATCGGATCGCTGTAAAAGAATTGTGTCGCGCAAAGAATCACAGGAAAAATCAAAATGTAAGCCATGCCCGCGCGCCCGCCGGGAATCCGAAACTGCCGCGGCGCATCCGGCATCTTCCGCCGGATCTGCCATGCGGCAAAAAGCGTAAAAAGCGTCGTCGCGATGCGCGTCCATATATAAACCGCGATCAAAATCTCTACGCTAAATCTCGCCAGCAAACAATAAATCACCGTCGAAACGGCAATCGCCCGCGCCGGCGTCCGAAATCGTGGATGAATTCCGCCAAGCCACTTCGGCAGATAACCATCTTCCGCCATCGTCGCCGGAATGCGCGTGGTGTAAAGAATCGTGCTGTTCGAAAGCGAAAGCGTGCCGATAATTGAAGCCACCAGCATCGCCACTCCAAGCGTCTCGCCGCCGATCAGCCGCGACGCCGTCACGATGTAGCCCGTCTCCCACTGCTGCCAATTTCCAAGCACCGCGAGCGCCAGCGCCGTCGGCACGATGTAAGTGAGGATATTCATCGGCGTATTCCACGCAAGAATACGCACAAACGTTCTCTGCGGGTCCTTCATCTCGCCGGTAACGCTCGAAAGCTGCTCGTAGCCCGCATAATTCCACATCGCCAGCGCGAGTCCATTGCCGAAAACGCTGCCGAACGGTTTCCCCGGCGGCACAAACGGCATGAGCGGATTGAAATGCCAGTGAAAAAGTGAAACCGCGCACAGCCACGCGACTGGAATAAACACTGCGACCAGCAGCACAATCGAAATCGCGCCGGCCACCTGAATTCCCCGCGCATTCAAATAAGAGAGCAAGCAAAGCACGAGACACGCGCCCGCCCACTTCGTATTTCCCGTGAGCCACGGTATGTAATCGCCCAGGTAATCCATCGCCAGCACGCCGTACGACGCGTTCAGCAAAAATGTGCCCGTCCAATTCAGCCAGCCACACTGGAATCCCCAGAAGTCGCCGAACGCGGCGCGCGTCCAGCGATAAAATCCGCCCTGCACCGGAAGTACGCTATTCAGTTCGGCCGCCGCAAACGAAATCGGAATGCTCCAAAACAGCGGCACGAACGTCAGAAAAACAATCGCCATCCCCGGCCCGGAGCGCTGAAAAATAACTTCGTAGCCGAACGGTCCCCCAGCCGTATAGCCATAAAAAAGCGCCAGCAGTGGAAGAAATCCAATTTGACGAACAGCGCCCGAAGCAGCCAGCGCAGCCGTGCCAGTTGAGGCTGACGAGCCAGCCGCAGCCGAAGCAGCCAAGGCCTGCCGCTCGCCAGTCCGTTGAGGTATGGTCATCGCAAGTGCCGCAGACCGCGGCAAGATGAGTGCCGCATAATATTGAACCGCAACAGGGAATTCAACGAGAAACAGAAGAAACGCAAACGCAGAAGCTCGCAGATGTGGCACTTGTAGCGCCCGACTTCAGCCGGGCATCTTGGCTTTTTCGGGTATCCCATCCTTGCGCAGCAAGGGTGGGTCTTACCTTATTCTCCGCTAATTTCCGTCATGACCTCGAACCGATGCGAGTAAAGAATTCCAATTCAGCAAAACTCAAACAAGAAAGCTCACGACCGCAAGAACCTCTGCAACTCGATCTCTAAGCAGCAAAGTAAAAACGATCATCGTTACAAAAAGCCCCAACTTCGCCGATTCCTCCCGGAACGCCTTCCTTCCCCCACGATGAAGTTGAATTCGGTCCGAATCTCTGCGAGCTTTCCGCATGTCTCAGTTCCCGCTCGCGCCGAATCAATCTAAAACAAACAACCGACTCGGCCATCACCAGCAAAACAAATCCCAGTGCCGGCGCAAGAAATCCTAACCCGATCGAATAGATAAGATTCCCTATCTCCATCGGATAACTGAGATAACGATAAGGCCCATCACGCCGCTCCTCACGAAACTCCGCTGATTCGCGCCCGACGCTAGCGGGCTCAGGACACGCTCGAGCCCAGGTGCGAATTGCACTGGAAACTCCAATCAGCAGCGTGGCCACGCCAAAAAACAATCGTTCCAGCAGTCTCGGGTGCGGCGAGTCCCGCACCGACGTAGTCCTCCTGCGCGACACCCACACCGCATCTCAATAATTCCTCTGCCTGTAGCTCACGCCTGCCCTGAGCCTCGAAGAGAGTTTCGAAGGGCCACCGGCGCGACACAGCGCGACGAGACATGAGGCGCCGCACGCCGGACTTCGCATTTCAAGCAAGCGTGATATCGAAAATATCCGCTTCAAAGGGCTCGAGCCGCACATAAAGGCCGAGATTGCGAATCTCGTCGGCGTCGCGCACGTACCGATTGCTGTTCAGCACGTCGGCGAAAACATATTGGCGGCCGGCCGCAATGCGATCCTCAAGCCGAATTCGTGCCTGAGCTTCGCCGCCGGAATAATTCACCACAACGAGCTTCCAAGTCTTTTCATCCTGCCAGTCGTAAGCAATCAGCCCGTCGGCCGACGCATCGCCCACCGCCTCAGGATTGAGCAACCGCCACGCGCCCGAATGAAAAGCATCGCCGCGCGTCAGCTGCAATAAATTCCGGTAAAACGCCTGAATCGCACTATCCACGGGCTCATCCGCAATGTGCGAAAGCTGAATCGGAAAATGAATCTTGCGCCCTTCGAGTTGCCCCTGATGGTAAAAGCGCATTCCCGGCGCGGTTCCGACGATCGCAGCCGCCGCGCGCAATCGCTCCGGACCAAAAGCTTGCGCGGCGCGATCTTCATCATGATTCTCGAGGAATCGCGTGAGATGCCGCTGAAATTCAAAATCGCCGGAAAGCTGCGCGCGCAATTCGTCCACGCGATTGCCGCGCAGCGCGTCGTAGAAATTCTTGTCGTAAGCGAAATCGAAGCCGAGCTCGATCAACCGTTGCTCCGTGCCCCAATACGATTCCGCCAGCAGCGTGAAACCGGGCAGCGCCGCGCGAACGTCCTGCCAAAATTCTTGCGGCGGCACGCTCGCGTTGCCCAGGCGCGAACCCCAGATCCTCGCGAAGTTTTCGTTCAGCACCAGCATCGCCATATCGCAGCGCACGCCATCGCAATGCTTCGAAATCTTCTCGAGTTCGCCAAGCAGCCCCGCGCGCAATCCAGCATTAAAAATATTGAGCTGCGCCACGTCGCGCCACGGCGGGAAATATGGATCGCGCGCCCGCGCCAGCACATATGCGCCGGATGGCGCTTCCACGTGATAGAACGCGACCGGATCGTCGTGCAAATCTTCCACGCTGCCGTGAATGAAATATTCCGGATGTTCGCGCGTCCACGGATGATCGAGCGCGACGTGATTGGGCACAAAATCGAGCATCAGCCGCATGCCGCGCGCGTGCAATTTGTCTCGCGCGGCGTCGAGCGCGCTCCAATCGGCGAGGCGTGCGTCAGGATCGTAGCGATGGATCGCGTAGGGCGAACCAACTACGTCATCCATCGTGGCGCCGGGAAGGGCGCGGCGAAAATCCACGAACGATCCGCTGTCGCCGCGGAATTCACGGCGCGATTCCGGACTGCGCTCCCAAATTCCCATCAGCCAGATAAAGTCGAAGCCGAGATCGGCGAGCGCGTCCCATTCGGAATCAGGGACGTCGCGCAGCGTAATACTTTTGCCAAGGCGGCGCGATAAATCGTAGAGCCAGGCCCAGGTGTTGATTTCGTAGAGGTGGGGATGATTGCGAATCGGGTTCATCGGTCTCGCGCAATTTTTCTGCGGGAGCCAGTGTACCGAATTAATTTCGGCGAGCCAATTTTACGGGATCAATTTTCACCGAATCGTTTCCGCCAATTTTCTTAGCGGACTTCGGTGGTGGGGATGGCGACGCAGTTGCGGCCGCGCCGTTTTGCGGAATAGAGCGCGACGTCGGCTTGTACGATCAGGCGCTCGAGATCGGGGACTTGGCCGCGGCGGAAACTTGCCACGCCAAAACTTGCGGTCAGCGTGACTTCCTGGCCGTTGAACTCGAATCGTTGCGCTTCCACTTGCGCGCGCATGCGTTCTATGGCCAGTTGAATTCCTTCGGGCTGCGAGTGCGTGATGATCATCAGAAATTCGTCGCCGCCGATGCGTCCGCAAATATCCGACGAGCGCGTATTCGATTTCAGAATTTCGGCAAATTTTCTCAGCACGGTGTCGCCGGCGTCGTGGCCCCAGGTGTCGTTGATGGTTTTGAATTTGTCGAGGTCGGTCATGATTACCCAGAACGGAAATTCGTGGCGCGCTGCAGCGCTGATCTGGCGCTTGGCCCATTCTTCCACGGCGCGGCGATTGGGTAGATCGGTGAGCTGATCGGTGAGCGCGAGCTGTTCGAGGAGCCGATTCTTCTCCTCGATTTCGCGGTGCATTTGAATGATTCTGCGGCCGACGCCCGCGCGCGCGAGCAACTCGTCGGGATCGAAAGGCTTGGTGAGATATTCGTCGGCGCCGGCTTTCAGCCCGCGGACAACCGCTGTCTTTTCCTGCACGCCTGTCAGAACAATGATGTAGGTGAAATGGTTGCGAAATTCGCGGCGGATGCGCTCGCAGAGTTCGATGCCGCTGAAATCGGGCATCAGCCAGTCGGTGATGATCAGGCCGGGACGATGCTCGGCAAATTTTTCGATGGCTTCCTGGCCCGTCTTCGCGAGGATGATGGCGTACTCGCTTTTCGGCAGCGAGCATTCCACGAGTTTGCGCGCCACAGGCGAATCGTCCACGACGAGAACAGGGAACGGCGCCCGCGAAGTTTCCGCAGCGCGCGCTTGCGCGTGCGCATGATCGGCAGCAAGGCTCGATGCGCCAGTGGAACTCAGTACGCCAGTTGGACTTGGAGCGCCGGCATGACCTGATACGCCAGCGGCCCCTGAGCCGCCCGAAGAAACCGAGCTGCCGGACGAGCCCGAGTCGCTGGACGAATTTGATGCGTCCGAATGATTCTGAGCGGTCGCGTTAGGCGAAGTGGTGGTTTCGTTTTCGGATGACATACCTGGATAGCTTATCCGCACTGCGGCAGAAAGGGCGGCGGGGGCGGGGCGGTTGTGCCCAAATGAACATGCTGGACGAACAGACAGGTAGTCGAGGGGGTACGTTGAGAAGTTGTCGCCTCCTTCGTGGCGCTGGCGTCCTGCGGATTGACGCCGGCCGCGACGGTCTGGGCTTGTGTCGCCGGGTTCTTTGGTAGCAATTGGCTTGCCACCGACTTTCTTGACGTTCGGAGGGGGTGCAATTTTGTCTCGATTAGAACTGACCTCCCTGTTTTGTTTTGTGTGAGTTGCGGCGATTTCTAATAATTTCCAGTCTCGATTAGAAATTGCTCCTTCCTTGAGTACTGGACTCCGCAGATTTGCGTAGGCCTTCGTGGCCCGGGCGTCAACCGGCGCCCATTTAGGGTAGGCGTTCGGTGTCTCGCATGTTAACTCCAGTAGTATCATACTTTTCGGCCAATTATACCACGTTACACGAGGCGCGAGCAAATCCACAGAGTGTAAGGGTTGGTGGAAGTGTCGGGGAATCAGCGGGATTCAGGCGCGGAAAAATTACGAAATTGTGCTTTTGATTTCGGCAAAAGACGCGCCGGTAGCCCTGCGATCATCCGAATTGTTCAGCCCAGCTCTCCCGCTTTTCGACGATTGGTGTAGCGGCTTATTCGGCCGGTGCTTGCAGCAGACAGAAACAGATTGACAATGATCCATATTTCTGCAACTATCGAAATATGAGCCAAGCTTTATCGAAGAGGTCCGCCGAACAGGTCGTCCGATACGCGGATATGTTCTCGGCGATGGGAACCGAGGCCCGACTGCGTATCATGCAGCTGCTTCTGACCGCGCATCCAGATGGCCTGGTCGCCGGTGAAATCCAGCAGGAACTTGACATCCCCAATTCCACACTCTCGCACCATCTCGACAAGTTGAAAGCCGAGGACCTGGTACGGGTGCGGCGTGAAAGCACGTTCCTGCACTATACGGCCAACGCCGAGACGCTGCAGGAGCTTTTACAATTTCTCTATGCCGAATGCTGCACGCGGAACAAGGCGCTCAAGCCCGAAGCGATCGTGCAGATATGCAAATAGGAGGAACCATGAGCACGGAAAACATCAAGGAAGTTGTGAGGGAAAAATACGCCGAGGCGGCATTGCGTGCCGGCAAGGGCGGCAGTGCCTGTTGTGGCAGCGCTCCTTCCACCGCCAGCGGTTGCTGTGATCCCATCACGTCCAATCTTTACGACGCCTCGCAGGCGGGACAGATTCCCGAGGAAGCCATGCTCGCTTCTTTGGGATGCGGTAATCCCACGGCCTTGGCGAACCTCAATCCGGGGGAGATCGTTTTGGACTTGGGCTCCGGCGGCGGGATCGACGTGTTGCTCTCGGCCCGGCGCGTCGGTCCGAACGGAAAGGCGTACGGCCTCGACATGACGGATGAAATGTTGGCGCTGGCCAATGAAAACAAGCGGAAGTCAGGCCTGAGCAACGTGGAATTCCTCAAGGGAGAAATCGAGCATATCCCCCTGCCCGACAATTCGGTCGATGTGATCATCTCCAACTGCGTCGTAAATCTCTCCGCCGACAAGGACCGTGTGTTTGCCGAAGCGTTCCGCGTACTCAAGCCCGGTGGACGCTTCGCAGTATCCGATGTCATAACCAAAGGAGAAGTACCTCCGGAGGTTCGCAAGAGCGTGCTCGCATGGGTGGGATGCGTCGCCGGCGCGCTGGAGCAGGACGATTATCGCGGCAAGCTTGCAGCAGCAGGATTCGACCAGGTGGATCTGGAGCCGACGCGCATCTATCGCGTTGAAGACGCACGCGAATTTCTATCCGGCCAGGGCATCGACGTCGAGGCGATCGCCCCGCAAGTGGACGGAAAGCTCATGAGCGCCTTTGTGCGCGCGACCAAGCCCGCGTAAGACTAATTTCCGTTACCTGGGGTGGGAGCAAATTCACAGAGTGTGAGGGTTGGCGGAAGTGTCGGGGAATCAGCGGGACTCGGGCGGAAAAACTTACGAAATTGTCGTTTTGATTTTGGATAGATATGCATTCATGGCTCGATTAGGAGAATCGTGCACCGGAGCTTCACCCTAGGCACCAGGGCGAACTAGTGACCAAATTCGGCCCCTTCCGGATCTTCATGCCGGGCTGGTGGCGAGTGTTACATGGTCCCCGTGGGGGTCTTCCTTCGTGCGGTCAAGTGTCGCAAGAATTTGTATCGAATGCGGTAAGCCGATGTCCCTGGCTGTCACGGACCAGCACAACCGCTTATTTCTTCGTTGTCGGAGTTGCAACAGGCTTAGGAAATGCGACTTCGCCGTCGACCAGCGTCATAAGTAGTACTGCGTTCTTCTTGACCCAATAAAACGGAATATTCTTGCGGTAGCGCTGGGGATACGGGTCGGGGTATTCCGAAAGCCACTTCCGAAAAAATATTTCCATCGCACTTCCATGAGCGTAGCGCAGGTCAACGTGGCGAAGGTTGTCTCGGTGGTCGAAAAACAAGTGACCGACCTGTGCGTCACTCTTCAGTTTTTCCTTGCCAGTGTTCTTGTGGTATTGATACTCGTAGCTTCCTCCTGCTACCGCAGACTTTACCTCATGTTTTGACAGGTCAACTCCGGCCGCGAGCTTTTTCCCCACGTCTCTCACGAGAATAGAAGCGAAAACTTCCCAGTCGGAGGACATCGCGGCACCGGGCGGCCGTACAGATCGGGCACTGTACAGGCGCAACTTACCTTGCAAGGGACCATACATGTATGCGTGGAAAAACATCAGCGCTTTCTCGAAATCCAGATCGGTGGGAGGGTCCCCGATCTTGTTTGGTCGATTTCTAGGCAAGGTAGTAAGAAAAGATCAAGCGACCTGCTCGAATCTGCAATCGGCCAGCGGCCATAATAAATGGTTCTCTAGCCAACTGACAACGGGCACGGCGACTCCATCTCCGAATAGATGATAGCCGTCATTGTATCCCGATGGCAGCGGATAGCTATCCGGCACACCCATTAATCTTGCGGCCTCGCGTGGCGAAAGCAGCCGCGTTCGTACGTGACCCTTTTCTACGATGATGACGGTCTGACGGCTTGAACCTCCTACGGGAGTTCTCAAGCATCCTGATACTCCGTCGAACCGAACCTCGGCGCGAGAGCCATAA
>Ga0209624_10000118_pt1 | contig 72475 bp, 55 predicted proteins | sample JacPinW_OM2H0_O1_FD_188565 | JGI IMG/M metagenome (GOLD analysis project Ga0209624, IMG submission 188565) | Forest soil microbial communities from Algoma, Ontario, Canada - Jack Pine, Ontario site 1_JW_OM2H0_O1 (SPAdes) (version 2) | ecosystem: Environmental > Terrestrial > Soil > Boreal... | reverse complement strand
AAGGGAGGTCGATCAGCTCGGACCAGCGTCCGTATTTATGCAGGAAGGCCTGGAAAACGAGAGCGAGCAAGCAGGTACCGATAATAGTGCCGCTGTAAAATTTATGGACCTCGACATTTGCTTCCGAGTGGTGGGCTCCGACATTGAGCATGTAGGCCATTTTATCAGCGCGGGGCGCGCGATTTCGCCGCCGGAGGATTGTTTGCCGCAGGGGCAGGCTGCGTTGGAGCAGCGGCCGGTTTGAATTTGCTTGGGTCGGTCACAACCCCGGAGGACTTCGGCGCCGGAGGAGCAGATGATTGTTCGCCGGATTGCGCGGATGCTGCGTCGCTGGATTCGACTGACTCTGTCTTCTTGGGTATGAGTTCCTGTTGCGAGAGCAGGACGATGACCTCTTCGAGGCGGTCGAGACGCGCGGCAGGGCGAACGGAGATAGCTTGGAACGGATTTCCGGGCTTTGCCGCGTCCACAGTACCGATCAGCAAGTCCTTGGGAAAAATACGGTCTTCGCCGGAGGTGACGATGGCGTCTCCGGGCTGGAGTTTCTCCTCGTTGATCACATATTCCATGTGCGGCTCGGGATCTCCACTGCCCTTCACCACACCGTGAGTGCGCGAAGAAGCAAAAAGCGCTCCCACGCCGCTGTCCTTGTCGTTGATGAGCAGGACCTGCGCGGTGGAGGGAAAGACTTCCACGATTTTTCCCACGACTCCATCAGGCGTGATAACGCCCATGTTTCGCCGCAGGTGGTCGCGTTCGCCGCGATTTATGAAGAGAGTATGCGAGGTGGGGTCGGCGCTCGCGCCAATCACCTCTGCTGCAAGCATGGAGGCTTCGGTATGCGCCTCGTGAAAATTCAGCAGCGTTGAGAGGCGCTGAGCTTCGGCTGCGTGGCTTTCGAGTTCGCGGTTGCGGAGGCGCAGAGTGTCCACTTCGCCGCGCAAGCGTTCGTTTTCAGCGCGGGTGTTGCGCAGGCCAACGTAGCCGCTCCAAACTCCTCCAACGTGAGAGAAGGTCCAGGTGCCGGCGCGTTCCAAAGGCGTCATCAATTCCACGGCCCAATAGCGGACTAGGCGGACGTTGTTTACGCGCTTGATTTGAAAAGCGAGGAGGAGCACTTGCGCAAGGACGACTGTTGCAAGCAGGGCCAACGGGCGATGGCGAGAGATTGTGTCGATCATGGCTTTATGCCCTGTTAAAGGCTTTACAAGAGGGATTGATCTTAAACCGCGCTGGTCTGATTCTATGGCGCGGATGCAAAGAGCAGATCCCTCGCTACGCTCGGGATGACAACGTCAAACAAAAAAACGAATACAACAGCGTCAGCAACAAAAGCAAATCAGTCGATCGACACTAGGCGCAACAGACGGAAATCGCTAAGCATCTTTCCGGTTCCTAGCACGACGGAAGCAAGGGGATCGTCGGCGATGGAAACCGGAAGGCCGGTTTCTTCGCGGATGCGCTTGTCCAGATTTTTGATCAGCGCGCCGCCGCCGGTGAGGACGATGCCGCGGTCACTGATGTCGGCTGAAAGTTCGGGGGGCGTGCGCTCGAGGGCGACGCGAATCGCGTTCAAGATCGTGGAGATGCATTCAGAAAGCGCTTCGCGAATTTCGCTGTCGTCGATGGTGACGGTGCGCGGCACGCCTTCGATCAAGTTGCGGCCCTTTACTTCCAGAGTGAGCGGCTTTTCCAGGGGATAGGCTGAGCCAATTTCAATTTTGATTTGTTCCGCAGTGCGTTCGCCGACAAGCAGGTTGTATTTGCGCTTCAGGTAATGCATCACGGCTTCGTCCATTTCGTTTCCAGCGACACGAACGGAGCGCGAGTAAACAATGCCGCTCATGGAGATGACGGCGATGTCGGTAGTGCCGCCACCGATATCAACGACCATGTTTCCGGACGGCTCTTCGATGGGCAAGCCCGCGCCGATAGCGGCGGCCATGGCTTGTTCAACGAGATAGACTTCACTGGCGCGCGCGCGATAGGCGGAGTCTTGCACAGCGCGTTTTTCCACCGGCGTGATTTCGCTGGGGACTCCGATCACGATTCTGGGATGGACCAGGACGCGCCGGTTGTGCGCTTTCTGGATGAAATACGTGAGCATCTTTTCGGTGACTTTGAAGTCGGCGATCACGCCGTCTTTCATAGGCTTGATGGCGACCACGTTGCCAGGAGTGCGACCGAGCATTTCCTTCGCTTCGCGGCCGACGGCAACGACTTCGCCGCTGTTTTTGTTGATGGCAACGATGGAAGGCTCGTTTACGACGATTCCTTTTCCGCGCGCGAAGACGAGCGTGTTAGCGGTGCCAAGATCGATGGCCAGGTCGGATGAAAAAAGACTGAATACCGACCGCATGTTGTAGCCGTTTTTCGTCACGTCTTGCGTTCCCCCTCAGATCTTTTTGCGCGCCGCGGCGGCGAATGCTTGGCGGACTTCGAAACTTGCTGGCGCATAGTTAGTTTACGGGATTACGACCTGCACGCGCTTGGTTGCTGTTCCACCCCGGCGATTTTGGCCGGTGATGATTACCTCGTAAGAGCCTTTGGGCATGGGCGGCAGAAAATGGCGGAACTGGCCGTCCGACTGGATGCTAGCAACGGGTTCACCGTTGATAATCAAAGCCGCTCCGGGCTCGGTGCGTCCAATGATCTCGACGACATTGCCCTGCAAAACAGTATTATCCACTTCGAGCAGCATTTCCTGCTCTTTACCTTGTATCACCAGTGTGAACTTAGAAGGCTCGCTTTGATCGCTGGTGGCGTTCTTCGCGTCGATGGCGCGAACCCGCCAGTAGTAATCGCCGGGGTCGAGCCCGACGACGTCCAGACTTTCTGACGAGGTTTTCTTGTCCATGATGATCTTGCTGAACATGGCGGTGGTGCTGGCCTGAAATTCGTAGGACTTCGCGGTGGCTACGGGCTTCCAGGAAAAGTGGACAGGGTCGTGTTTTGGATTCGATACAGTGATGGCCTGCAGGTTGAGCGGCCCGTTTAGTTGTGGAGGCGCCAGGACGTCGGTCCTAGTGATTTGTCCGCCCGCCGGGAAGGTGACGCGTTGCCACTGGCCGATATCGAGGTGTTCACCGCCGCGACTTAGTTCCGCGCTACCAGAAGCGATAGTGATTTGCTGCTGCTTTGTTGTGGGGTCGCTGCTGACAGCCGCGCGGCTATTCGCGCGCAAGGAAGCGACTGCGTTCTCGAAAGAAACTTCCGCCTTGGAACCTGGAACTTCCCAGGCGCCGGTAGCGAGGTCAACTTGTCCTGAACTGATGTGCACGCCAACTTGCGAGGCGTGATCCTGTTCCACGATATTTTCTTCCACGGTAACTAGAGTATCGCCCTTCACGGTGTAGGTGGTGCCGTCGGCAAAGGCCATGCGAGCGACGCCTTCGGGACCGGTCTGAATCAAGTCACCTTTGTCGAGAGTGAGCTGGTAGTCGGCGTTCTGCCACTCAACGGAGTTCACTTTCTTCACTTGCACTTTGCCATCGAGGTTCACGAATCGGGCTTGTCGCGCAGTGATGGTGGCTACGCCTGCGTCGTGTGACGACACAGCCGCATCAAGGCGCTTTACGAGTTTGCCGGAAAGATCAGGGAAGGCGAAATAGACCACGCCGAGAATTACGCCGATAATCAACAGTGCGTAAATCGCCATGGTTTTGTAGGTGACGGTGTGCCAATAAACTTCGACGCGCGAAATCTTAGGCTTGTCCGACACGGTTGTTTTTTGGTCTATCATGATTCTTAGGGCTAATTTGGAAATTTAGCACACGGGTATAGGCCATACAACTCGACGCGCGGAGAGTTGCGAAACTGCTAACCCCTCCTTGTTCCAATCAGTTAACTGGCCTTTAGACCCAACGAGATACCGGCTACGGATTCCGACGAGCCGGGGGCGAAAAGTGGTTCCAAATTGGCGCCATATTGGCGGTTGACCAAAGGCGGGCATATTAGGGAGACTATCTGCTCCGAAAGGGTGTCTAGGCCGCTTGTTATGGCGCCGCGAACTCAGGGCAATTGAGGCGCAGGCGAGCGCTTTCGCAATTGCGAGGAACAAAATATGAAAGAAATAATTGGCGAACTCCTTCCACCGACACGCTTGATGATGACTCCGGGGCCGTCTTGCATGGACCCGCGAGTTTATCGCGCCATGTCCACGCCGCTAGTGGGTCACCTGGACCCGTGGTTCCTGGAAATGATGAATGACGTTCAGGTCCTGTTGCGGCGCGTTTTCCAAACCGAGAATCGCATCACCTATCCCATCTCCGCGTCGGGGTCCGGCGGAATCGAAGCGGCCGTGCTGAATCCCCTGGAAGAAGGCGACGAGTGCATCGTTTGCTCGAACGGAATGTTTTCCGAGCGCATGGCGGTGATTGCAGAACGCAGTCCGGCGAAAGTGATTCGCGTGGAGGCTCCGCTGGGACGCACGGTTGATCCTGAGGATGTGCGGCGCGCAGGCAAAGGAAAGAAAATTAAATTTGTTGGATTGGCGCACGGTGAAACCTCGACTGGAGTGGTTCAACGGCTCGAAAATTACCGCAAAGTCGCGGATGAAATGGGCGCGCTGCTGATCGTGGATACGGTTGCATCGCTTGCAGGCATTCCGCTCGGAGTGGATCGCGACCGAATTGACATTTGCTTTAGCGGAACACAGAAAGCGATTAGCGCGCCGCCGGGAATGTCACCGATTACGATTAACACCCGAGTGGAAGATTTAATACGCGCGCGCAAGACACCTGTGGAGAGCTGGTATTTCGATTTCACGCCGATTATGACGATGTGGGGCTCGGAGCGGACCTATCATCACACGCCACCGGTGTCGTTGATCTATGGGCTGCGGGAAGCGCTGCGAATTGTGTTGGAAGAAGGATTGGAGAACCGGTGGGAGCGGCATCTGCGCAATCAGCAGGCGCTGGTAGCGGGGATCGAAGCGATGGGACTTGAGATGTTTGTGACGGATCCCGCGGACCGGCTGGTTACTGTGACCGCGGTGAAAATTCCCGCCGAGCTTGACGATCGAAAAGTGCGGCAGCAGCTGCTGGATGAATTCAACATTGAGATTGCGGGCGGCATCGGAAAAACCAAAGGGCACATCTGGAGAGTGGGATTGATGGGCTATTCTTCGCAAAACACGAATGTGCTGCTGTTCCTTGCGGCGCTGGAGAAAGTGTTGCTCGATCAGGGGCGGCGCGTGCCGGCAGGGGCGGGTGTGGCGGCAGCGATCCGCAATTATCAAGGTGCGGCACAACCGGCGGTGGTTGGCGCACGAAAGTAAGAGTAGTGAATTTTACATGGCGAAAACTCTTTATCCCTCGATACCAAACGCCGGCGCGATGAGAGATTTCATCGGCGCGTTCGACGTGCCTTCGAAAGTGACGGACTACGCATATAAGTGCAGGTTTTCTCATTGCTGGAACGGAATTGCGACGCGCCACGCGGATACGATGGATTGCAAATTTCTCGTGGATGGCCGAGGCGTGGTGTTGGGTTTGGCGCACCCGGGATTCGTGGAATTTCGCGTGCGCGCCGGCAGAAATCTTTCCGACAGAGAAGCGAGTTATATTGCCGCTGAATATCTGCGAGGAAGGTTGGAGCAAGAAGACGAGCACGCGCTTTACGATGTTCCCGCCGCCGAAGTGACCCGCATAATTGAGAAGCTGGGGATTCTCTGACCGCGAAAACGTTTTTATTTGGCGGAGGACTCTTTCTTGGCAAGTGAACGAATATAGTTCACAAGGTTCCACATAGCTTCGGGTTTGCCGCGGTCGCCTTCGGAAGGCATTTCGCCTTTGCCGTTCTTTATAATGTAAAAGAGTTCGCCATCGGTGCGGTCTTTCAGGGCCGCGGGATCGCGGTAATCGGCAAGCTTAACTTTCATATCAGCCGCCAGGTCGCCTTTGCCATCGCCGTCTTTCCCATGACAAACCTCGCAGTCGATGTCGTACAATTTTTTCCCCTGCGCGATCGATGCGGGGGTGGGTTTTACAGGATTGGCGAGCTTCGCGGCTTCCGGCGGGATTTTATATTCTGCGGCGGGGGCGCCCGCGGCAGGAGCGCCCGCAGCAGGTTTCGACTCTTGCGCGGAGACCGACATGGTGGCCGCGAGCAGCATTGATAAAACGCAAAAAGCTCTTACCATGGGAACCTCCCGCGACACATGCTAGTGAAACCGTTGCGCGCATTCTACTCCCGGGGACTGCAGGCGGAAAGGCGTGTTTTTACGATGTGCAGGAAAGATGACGCCGCCATTCAGGCGTCGGAGAGGGAGCCGGTGGAGCTTGAGCCGTCATTCAATTCGCCAACTTCAAAGATTTCGCCGCAATCGAGGCATTCGACGTACTGGGAGTCGTCATCTTTGGCGATCAGCTGGGTGCGTTTGTGCTGGCAAGCCGGATCGGACATTAAAAGGGCCACCAAAAAACTGGATGGATTATACATCTTGGCCGATTTGAATTGGAGAGCGCGGCCGCGTGCTAGTGACTTTTGGCGGGTGCGCGTGGGGAAAGTATTCTTCCAAGAAGGACTGCGGGCAGACTACGTGATGCTAGGGTTGACAAACGTGAGGAATGACACTATCAGTCTGGTTACAAACTGTGGAGAAATGTAAGTGACAGTCGAACTGAGCACTTCGCAGAAGCGCCTGGGGACGGCGTTGTTCTACGGAATTCTGATTGTGCTGGCCTATCTTGTTTTTCTTGTGTTCCAGCCGTTTCTGGCTGCTCTTGCATGGGCGATTGTTCTGGTAGTAGTGGCGTATCCAGTCTATGCGCGGCTGGCGAAGAGATGGGGGCGCACGCTGGCTGCGACGACGAGCACGTTGGGTGTGACGTTGATCATAATCGTGCCCACGCTGCTTGTGACGGGCGCTTTTGTACGGCAAGGCGTGGAAGCCGTGCAACTAGTGCAACAGCAAATACAAAGCGGACACTTTTCCTGGGTGAACGATTTGTGGCTTCGGATTCAAGAGCGGTTTCCTGACGCGAATCCGGGTGATCTGACGACGGTGGTGCACCGATATGCGGACGCCGCCGCAGGCTATCTAGCTGCACGAGTGGGCACGGTGCTGCGCAACACGGCGATATTCTTATTCCATCTTACCGTCGTGATTCTGGCTATGTTCTATCTTTTTCGGGATGGCGACGCCATTGTGGCGCGGTTGCGTGAAGTTTTGCCGTTTGAGAAAACACATCGCGATCGGATGATCGATGAGACGCGAGAATTGATTTTTGCCAGCGTAACGTCAAGTTTGGTGGCGGCGGTGGCGCACGGGGTGTTGGGCGGGCTGGCGTTTGGATTGACGGGAATTCACGCGCCGATATTCTGGGGCGTGATGATGGGATTCTTCTCGCTGGTACCACTGGTGGGTTCGGCGCTGATATGGGTGCCGGCGGCGATCAGTTTGATGGTGAATGGACACATTGGCTTGGGAATCGTTTTGATGATTTTTTGCAGCGTGATTGTGGGGCTGGTGGACAACATTATTCGTCCGTGGATGATTAGCGGCCGCGCACAGATGGGCGGCTTGGTGGTGTTTATCAGCGTTTTAGGGGGAATTAGCGTGTTCGGCATGCTGGGCGTGGTGCTCGGACCGATCGTTGTTGCCGCCGGAGCGAGCATGCTGGACCTTTACGCGCCGGGCGCTGTTGTTAGAAACTCAAAATCCAAAGCGGGTGGGAACAAATTGGGCGGCGTGTTAGAGTAGCGGCCTTCGGAAGCAGGATGAAGAAAAATTCCAATTCAAAACACGCGAGCTTGCCGCCGGAAAAACTGAGGTGGCATTGCGATCCGGCACGAATACCGTTTGAGACGACGGCGGAAGTGGAACCGTCCACCGGAGACACGGGGCAGGACCGGGCGTTGCGCGCGTTGCGCATGGGCGTGGAGCTTACGGCGCCGGGATACAATCTTTTTGTCTGCGGGCTTTCCGGGACGAGCCGCGGCGGGATGATCGTACGGCTTATCGAAGATATGCACCCGAAGAGCGAGGTCGCTCCGGACCGCTGCTACGTGAACAATTTCAAGAACAACGACCGGCCGCGCCTGCTGACCCTAACGCGCGGGCAAGCCAACGCGTTTAAGAAGGAAGTGGAAACCGGAATTGACTTTTTGCGGCGGCGCATTCCGCAAGTATTCGAGGGGGAGCCCTTCCAGCGGCAGAAAACGCGCATCGTGGAGCGTTTCACGTTGCGGGAAAAAGAATTGATGGACGATTTCACACGGCGGATCGCGCGCGAGCAGTTTGCGCTGGGACGCATGCAGGTGGGCGCTGTGGCGCTGCCGGAAATTTTTCCTGTGATTGAAGGCGCAATGGTGCCTATCGAGGAAATCCCCAAGCTGGTGCAGGACGGCAAGCTGGAAAGTCCGGCGGCGGAAGAGCTGGAGCGCAAGTACGATCAGTTCCGTCAAGAGTTCACAGTGGTCTATCGGAAGACGCTTTCGCTTTCGCGCGAGCTTGCCAGTGAAATGAGTTACCTGGAGCAAGAGGCGGCGTCTGTGCTGGTGGATGGCGTGATTGAGGAGCTTAAGGAAAAATATCCGAGCACGCAGATTTCGGAATACCTGGAGGAAGTGCGACACCACATTCTGGATAATCTGGAGCCATTCAAAGAACGAGAAGGCGAAGAGGAGCAGCCTCCATCGGAGGGCGGCGGAGGTCCTCGCCCGGAGCGCACGGATCGCGATCCATTTCGCGTGTATGGCGTGAATGTGATTCTGGCTCACGGCGAGGGCGAGAAATGTCCAGTGGTCTTTGAGACTATTCCTACCTACGCAAATCTTTTCGGGACCATTCATCGCAGCTATGACACGCGCGGCGGATGGAGTTCGGATTTTATGGATCTGCGCGGCGGTTCGTTGCTGCGCGCTGACGGCGGCTACCTGGTGATGTACGCGCTGGATGCGCTGACCGAAACGGGAGTTTGGCGAACGTTGAAACGAACTCTCAACCACGGAAAACTGGAAATTCAACCGGTGGACGTATTTTTTCCGTTCAGCACCGCGGCACTCAAGCCGGAACCGATCGATACACACGTGAAGATTATTTTGATCGGCGACCGCGATATGTACGAGCTGCTTTACGATTTCGAAGAGGATTTCCGCAAGATCTTCAAAGTGCGGGTGGAATTCGACGAAGAAATGAATTGGAGTGATGAAATTATCCGCGAGTACGCGGGGCGGCTGCGCACGATTTGCAACGAAGAAGGACTTTGCCCGTTCGACCGGACGGCATTCGCGTCCCTTTTGGAGCACGGAGTGAGGCTGGCGGGTCGCAGAGGAAAAATTACCGCGCGATTTTTCGATATTGCGGACCTGGCGCGCGAAGCCTGCTATGTGACGCGGAACGAAAAACAGACGGTGGTGACCGCCGAGCACGTTCGCAAAGCGCTGGACGCAAAAGTGGAGCGGCACAATCTGACGGAAACGAAAATTCGCGAAATGATCGATCAGAATTTACTGTTCATCGACACGACCGGAACGCGTGTGGGCCAGGTGAATGGATTGAGCGTGATCGAAATCGGCGGCTATCCGTTCGGCAAGCCTGTGCGCATCACGGCGACGGCGTCACTTGGCAAAGCGGGGATCGTCAATATCGAGCGCGAGTCGAATTTGAGCGGACGTTTTCATGACAAGGGCGTGCAAATCATTTCCGGATATTTGCGGCGCACGTTCGCCCAGGATAAACCGCTGTCGCTATCGGCGAGCCTGTGCTTCGAACAATCCTATTCGGGAGTTGACGGGGACAGCGCGAGTTCGGCGGAAGTGTATGCTTTGCTTTCCGCGCTTTCCGGGCTTCCGATCAGGCAGGAACTAGCGGTGACCGGCTCGGTGAATCAGCACGGCGACATTCAACCGATTGGCGGCGTGAATCAGAAAATCGAAGGATTTTACGACGTGTGCAAATTGAAAGGACTGACCGGAAGACAGGGCGCGCTGATTCCGGCGGAGAATGTGGACGATCTAATGTTGCGCGATGAAGTAATCGAGGCGGTAAGAAAAGGGCAATTTCATATTTATCCGGTGGGAACAGTGGAGCAGGGGATCGAAATCCTTACGGGTGTGGATGCCGGCAAAAGAAATTCGAGCGGAAAGTATGGAGTCGGGAGCGTTTTTGCGAAAGTGAATTCGCGACTGCACGAGATGGCCCAGGCCATGCGGAAATTCCACTAACGATACATCTCTCGGGCTAATAGACGATTGGGAATCAGATTTCGGAATTCTCTGCGGTTAAATCAAGCGCTTCATTTCAAGCACAACTTCCTGAGTTTTTCCGTTTCGTTCGATCAAGAGTTTGTATTTGTGGCCAACTTGGCGAAAAAGATTGCGTAAAGCAGGGAGCGTCAAATCGGCGGCGGGCTCGGTATCGACTCCAGCAATGATGTCACCCTCGTGAATGCCGTTCGAAGCAGCGGTCGTTCCCGGCTGTACCCGCACGATTTCGAAGGTCTTGAGGTTGGAACCCTTGGCTACGATGGAGAGGCCGCTCATGTCTTCTTCGGCGAACTTGTTGAATTCCAAGTTTGGTTCGATGATTACGCGTTGATGGGGAAGATCAAAAATCACGTTGAAGCGGCGAAGAAAATCGGCGCCGATTGCACCTACCACGGTTGCGTCACCGCCCTTAACGGGGTTCGACTGAGAAAAAGCGGCCACGGGATCTTGCACTGTGTAGGGCCCAAGCTGAAAGGTTTTCAAGCGGCCGAGGAAAATCTTGGCGCCTGCATCAAGTTGTGGGTAGGACACGGCGATAGTTTTGAAATGCCAAGAGGAGAATCGGTGAGCTTCGGTGTAAGCCCTCGAAAATACGATGGCGGCATCGAGCGCGGTATTTACTTCAAAACTTGCTTCTTGCGCTCTATGGCCGGGAACTTCGAACTTCGCGCGAATCAGGGGAGCGGTACCAACAAAAGTTGCGGGAAAACTTTTCCCGGTACCGGAATAGGTGAAGGTGGCGGGGTCGTAAAGCTGCACGGTTTGCCTAAGATAATTGACCACTATTACCAAACGATTGAAAAAGTCCGCTCCGAGAGTTCCCTGGTAAAGCAGGCCTGTCTGCAAGCCGAAGTCATCTTTCCCAGTAATGGCGAGTGCGGTCATGGGCAGCTGCACACCTGGGAGAGTGAGGACACAATTTCGTATGGCTGAATCTGCGGCGCCAGCGGAATTTGGACCTGTCGGCGCGTAACCCGGATCCACTGATGTTGCGGCGGCGCTGGAATCCAACTCGAACAGCAGGGGCTTGCCCTGGTTGATTCTCACGGGGATAAAAATAAGGTTGCCAATGAAAGCGGCGGGATTTTGTGCGGCGTTTCCGCCGTAAGCGAACTGCGCGGGTGCTGAATTTTCTTGAACTGTTGGCGCAGGCGATTGCCCGGGAAGCGAGGATTCAAATACGAAGCCGAGAGTCGCGATGAAGATCAGAAGAACAAAAGGGACAGTTCGCCGGCGCATTCACTCTCCTCTTCGTGGATAAAGAATCTGCGGCCGGAAATAACGGCTACTGGATGTAGTAATCAAAGTAGATTCCGCCGGAATCTTTCCACCATCCGTTGGCGCTTGCTTTTAGATGGCGATTGATCAATCCGGGTTTTATGAGGCGCAACATTTCCGCGGTCGGAGGATTGCTCTGGTTGGATTGTTTCGCCGATTCCATTTGCTCGACGAAGCGCGCAATTATTTTATCCCACGGAATCTTTCCCATATCCGCACCACCAAGTCCGGAAAGCTTCTCGGGTAAGAGTTGGCGCAAGTGCACGAATTCGGGATTGGAAAGAACTGAATCCTGAGAAGCCACCGAAGGGGATTTACCGTTAATCCGTGCGACGGCATCGCGAACCATTGCTTTCCGCGGACCGGTGATGATGAATTGCGGAGTCACGGCGAGATAATAGGAGCTGCGGCGTTGTTGGCCGCTTTCCGGATCGCGATAGGGAAACGCCAAGTCCAGGTAAGTGGTGTCTCCCGAAGTGTTTTCCGCGGCAATGTATTTTGCGAGAGCTGCGCGCAGAAGCCTTAGCACATCCGGCTGCTTTTGAATGGCGACGGCATACATTTGTTGCGATTCCCCGTCTTCGGCGAATGAGATGCGATTCCCAAATTCTCCAGTGAAAAGCTGCAGGGCGTCAGATACAGACATTCCCAGGAAACCTTGGGCCATGGCCTCCGCGCCGAGCAATCCCGCGGACTGCTGCGGAGTCATCGCTCCCACCGCGGCTTCGCGGACAATCTGATACAGCGCCGAAAAATTAAACTTAGAAATGCTGAAATACGGGCCGGCGTCGACTATCGCCTGGGTCTGGAATGCAGCAGCGCTGGAGCCGGCAACGTCGAAGAGGCTTCCCGCGGAAGTATCGCCGAGTATCGCGCCATGAGCGCGAGTTGCTTCACCGGAAAAGCTTATGGCTCCGCCGGCCGCGTGGATTTTCTCCCAATGCACGCTACGGATAAAGCGCGCGACGGGCTGATCTTTCTGATCGGAGGGTATCCATTTATCCGGATCGGGGAAATGGATGAAATATTCCAAGGCGGCATCCTGTCCGATGTATGGACGAACGGCCAAGTATTCCGGACTGTCGATGACGGATGATGCGGGTTTTGTGGACGAGCTAAAGCGCGTCACCAGATCCTGTATGCAATCTTTCTGGGTAGCAACCAGAAAGAAGTTTCCCGCAAGCGTGCTGTAGGTGGTGCTGGTGGTCGCGGCGGCATCGTTCGCCGTTTCGGTCCTGACTTCGATGGTGCTACCGCCAAAAGTATAAGTGGAAACTTGCGGCTTCGTTTTGCTGCCAGCTTGCGCAAGGGCTTTCAATTTTTGAACTAGAGCGGTTTTGCCGGTGATGTTGTACACGAAGAACGCACTGGCCAGATGCGACGCATCCGGCGTCTTAGCGGAAGATTGTGGATTTGCGATAAAGCCAAATGCGGCGGGATTGTCGAGCAACGAGATCAGATCGGAGAACGGCAAGGCTGGGACGCCGGGACTAGTTTTTTGCTGCCATTCCAGGAAACGCTTCGCAAGAGTTTGGCGAACAGGATCGAAATCAGGATCTTCGAGGAGCTGCAACATATGGTTTTTCTTGTCGGCGTTGCCCAGAAATGATCTGCCGCGCCATTGCATGTAAAAGAGTGTGTTTTGCGGTAATCGCTCGGAAATGGAAGGGGTTTGCGCAAACAAGGGACCCGCGGCAAAAAGGGAAAGTAGAATCGTGATCGCGGCTAGGCGGCAAATCGTGCGAGGGCCAAGTGTTGAATTGCTGCGCCGGTCAGTACGCGACGGTCTTTTCGTATTCACGCGCTTGTCCCCCATTTTTTTCGATTGTACAAACATAGCCCGGAAGTTCGAGCTGGGAATCTCTCGAACTTATTTTCCCGGCGGCGCGCTTGATGACGAACCCGCCGGCGTGGCTGGCGGAGCAGAACGCGCTGACTTTGGAGTGCTCAAGTAGCCCTTGGCTTGATCCTTGGTGAGATCGAACACAACAATTTCGTAAGGCGCGCGAGCTCCGCGGACATAAAACTGTATGGGTTCGCCGACAGTCTTGTCTTTCTTCTCGATGCTCTTGTCATCGGCAACGACGTTGAGCGTGTACTTGAAATGTTTGGTGTCAATCTTCCGGAGGGCAACCTGAATCGGACCCACGTGCTCGGGCCCCTTGGAATTTTTATTGAGATTGAATTCGAAGATGTCGCGCTCGCCGAGGCGTTTGAGCTCTTCTACTTCATCATGATTACGCGCGATCAGGCCGCTCTGGACGCCCAGGTCGCCGATGGTGCTTTGCAGCTTGCCCTTGGTGCTTTCCAGGTCTGCTTTGGTGGCATCGGCTTCGGATTTGGTTCCGCTGAGTTCGGTGGCCACTTGGCCAAATTTCGTGGAGGTGTCGGCTTGTACCGCGCCGATTTGCTGATGAAGCTCCGCGTCGCTCTTCTGCTGGTCCTTCTTGATGGATTGAGCGAGGCTGCGGGCGCGCGCGAGCTCATCCTGAGTCAACCCGAGTTTTTGCGAAGTGACATCGAGCTGGCCTTTCAAGTCGGCAACGCGTGAATTCGTCTTGTCGATCTGCGCAGCCAGCGCTTGCGTTTTGCGATCCGCATCGTCCAGACCCTTATGAAAATTCTGGCGCGCGGCGTAACCGGCGTAAAGCAAGTAGCCAACCAGCGCAAAAGCAACGACGAAAAGCAGCGTTACCCAGCGCGGCAGACCTGCTTCGGTCACGTGGGTCACTTCAACAGGCGTGTTCGGATTCGAACTCATCGAGCCTCCTTGGATCAGAGCGGTCCCCGCCGCTCCCTATATAAGACGGAATTATGGCTGACGCTCAAGCGGAAGTCTATGCCCGGCGCGAGACTTTGTTTCTTTCTCGCGAAGGCCAATCAGCCTGCACAGTGGTAGTTAAACCGCCTCGAGGGGTGAATTCTCCAGTGACGCGGAACCATGCGGGGCGCACTGCCGCCACAAAGTCGCGCAACATGCGGTTCACCGCATTCTCGTAGAAAATTCCGAGATCGCGGTAAGCGAGCAGGTACATCTTGAGGGACTTCAGCTCGAGGCAAAGCTTTTTCGGCTCATATTGAATGGTAATCGTGCCGTAGTCAGGCAAGCCGGTCTTGGGGCAGACGGAGGTGTACTCCGGAAAACGAATGGTGATTTCGTAGCCGGGGAAATGATTGGGCCAGGTTTCTAATTCCGGAAGCTTGGCATCAATCCCGGCACGCGCGTGGGCGGCTGTGTAGTCGGGCATCGTCTGTTCCTTTCGAGAAACATTCTACACGCCCGGATGCGAGGAGCCGAATTTCTGCAACTTGCTCCAGGAGGCAGTTTTATGTATTCTGCGGACGAAAACAGGAGAGATTTCGCACGATGATCTGTCCGCAGTGCCGCAGTGCCAACGTTTTTCGATCTCACCGCGACGGCTTTATTGATTACCTCCTTACAGCATCCAGCTTGCGGCCATGGCGCTGCCACACGTGCGATAACCGCTTTTATGCCTGGCGCGTGGCGGTGGCTTTCGAGCGATTTGCCCATTGCCCAAAGTGCGGGAACTTCGACTTGCAACACATCTCCGGCGAGCGCGTGGATGGGGGAACTTTGTTCAACCTGAAGCGGAGACTGCGATTTCCCGCTTACCGTTGCGACCCTTGCCGTGAGAGATTTTTCAGCGTACGCCTCTTCAGGCGTATACGTCCTTCGATGATCACGGATGGAGTTGAACGGCCCGTCGCGGGATAGGCGCTTATCGTGTTGCGGCAGCGTACGAACTCCAGAACCTCAACTTCGAAAAACTAACTACGGAGTGGTTCGTCAGCGTATGTCTCCGGTTTGGAACCTGAGGACCGACATCGCGGCAGCGTAGTCGTACTTCGCGCTGGTTTGTGTAATTTCGGCCTGAGTCATATTTAATTGTGCCTGACTGAGCTCGATGATGGAGCTGAGACCCAGCTTGTAGCGCTGCTGGGCGAGGTCGAGCGCTTGTGTGGCTTGATTCAAAAGTTGCTGCGTTACGTCCAAACGTTGGAATGCGGAATTGGCATCGAGCCACGCCTTGCGAACATCGCGGGTAACGCGATTTTGCAAGTCGCGAAGATATTGCTCTTGCGCGTGGGCCTGTGCGGTAGCTTCGGCATGCAAAGCATTAAATTGGCGCCCGTTAAAGATGGGAATGTTGACGTTAAATCCTGCCGCAGCGTAACGGTCTCCGCCGAGAGCAGTTTCGTGCACGGGAGTTAGCCCTGCCACCGCAATCGTCGAAATGGTGGGAAACCAAAGGTCGCGCTCGGCGGTTGCGTAACTTTGCGCTGAGCTAACGTTCAGGCGTCCGCCGACTAGTTCCGGGCGATTTTGCAAAGCTTGCGAAATTAGCTGGGTAATGTCGGCAGGGGGAGTAGTAGGCGCAGATTCGTCCGAGAGGGTGAACGATTTTTGATCAGAATATCCGAGGGCGGTGGATAAATCCGCATAAGAAGCTTGCAGATTATTTTGGGCCTGAATGAGAAGTAACTGCGCTTGAGATAGATTCACATTTGCGAAACTTACATCGAGTCCCGATTTCAGTTTATTTTTTTCCAACTCGGTAATTTGATCGGAAACGAGCTGGCGATCTTTAACTGTTTCCTCCGCCACTTTCAAAACAGCCTGGGATTTCAGAACGGCGTAATAAGCTTGATCGACGGCTACCAACACGTCGGCGCGAGAGGTAATGACATTTTCTTGCTGCGCTTGCGCGTGCTGGCTAGCGCTCTTCACAAACTCGTGGGTACGCCCGAAGTCGGTGACAAGCTGGCTTACGGTGAGGCCATTCGCGTAGCGGTCGAAAATAATCGAGTTGCTCAAGGAACCGGCGGCTACGCGGCTGTTGGTTTCGGATTCGACTCCAGTGAGGCTTCCAAAAACCTGCGGGTAATATGCCGAGCGAGCTTGCGTGACCTGGGCCTTGGCAGCATTCGCCTGATATTGAGCGCCCTGGATTTGTGGGTGATTTTCAATCGCAATTTTCTCCGCGTCTGCGAGCGTGAGACTAGTAGGGATTTGCGCGCGGCAAGGAACGGCGCAGAGCACGAAGAATAAAAAAAAAGGAAACCGCGAACGCGAGGGCATCAGTGAGCCTCCTCCGGCATAGCGGCGATGCTTGGGGCAGTGCGCCGCTGGTAAATCAGCAGGTAAGCCGCTGGAACTACGAAGATGGTGAGAATAATGGACGAAATCAATCCGCCGATAATCACTCGCGCGAGAGGAGCATAAGCTTCACTGCCCGTCTCGAGTTTGAAAGCCATGGGGAGCAGGCCAACGACGGTGGCTAGCGAAGTCATCAGAATCGGGCGAAGGCGAATGCGGCAGGAATGCGCCACAGCTTCCACCAGTGTGTGCCCCTGCGAGCGCAGAACATTCGCAAAATCCACGATCAGGATGCTATTTGACACGACCATACCTTGCAGCATCACGATTCCCATGAGCGATTGAATGTTGAGGGTAGTGCCGGTGAAGGCGAGAGTGAAAATCACGCCGACGAGCCCGGTGGGGACAGCTAAAACGATGAGAAATGGGTCAATAAAGGAAGCAAACTGGGCGACGAGGATCAGGTACACAAGAAGGACGGCCAGCAGAAGCCCTATGCCAAAGCTTTTGAAGGAAGACTCCATGGTGACCACGAGGCCTCGAACGTTAACGCGTATGTTCGCGGGCAATTTCGTGTTGGCGATGATCTTCGAAATTGCTTTCGCCGGAGCGCCAATGTCCTCGCCGGTCGGCGCGACGTAAACATCGAAAGTTCTCTGCAATTGGTAGTGGTCCACTTCAGTTGGCGTTTGGATCTGTGTGACGTCGGCAACCTGATTTAGATAGGTCGGCATTTTCAGCTTGGGAGAGCGCAGCGGCATGGCCTTGAGGTCTTCAATCGATTTCACCTGATTCTCGGGGTACTGAACGCTGACGAAATAATTGTTGCCGGTGTTCGGATCGACCCAATAGCTGGGCGCAATCATCACGTCAGAGGTAAGAGCGGTGATGACGTTATCCACTACTTCTTTGGGACTGAGGCCGAGTTGACTAGCGCGTTCGCGGTTTACGTTCAACTGAAGAGCGGGATAATCCATGTCCTGCGGGATGTAAACATCTGAAACGCTGGGGATGGCTTTAATTTCACGGGCCAAGTTCTGAGCGATATTGTTGGCGGCTGCCAAATCCATTCCGCTTACCTGCACGTCAATGGGCGCGGGCATTCCTTGATTAAGGACCGCGTCAACCAAGCCGCCGGATTGGAAGTACGTGCGTAATTGTGGAAGCTGTTTCGCGATGCGCGCGCGCACGTCGTTCATATATATGAGGCTGCTTACGGAATGGTCTTCCTTCAGGCCAACCTGCACGGTGGCGGTGTGCATGCCGGAATTGGGCGTAAATAGAGCCGAGAGGTCGGGAAAGACGCCGATGTTCGAAACGATCGTGCTCAAGTCTTCTGGTTTTACGGCTTGGCGAACAATCTCTTCAACCTGTTTGATATAGCCTTCGGTGACCTCGATGCGCGTGCCAGTGGGGGCCTTCACGTTGATGACGAACTGCCCGGCGTCCGAGCGCGGGAAAAATGCGACTCCGATTAGAGGAGTCAGGAGAAAGCACAACAGGAAAAATGCAACGAAGCCCCAGACTACCAGTAACGGACGATCCAGAGCGCGGCGGACCCATCGCTCGTAGAAGTTGAGCATCTGCTCGAACCTGGCATTGAATCTGTGATGAAAGCGATCGCCCCAGGATTTCTTCGAGGGTTCGGCTCCTTCAGCGTGCCCGTGAACAGCTTTGAGAAAATAGGCACAGAAAAGAGGCACCACGGTTACGGCGTCGAAGTACGACGCGAATAGGGCCAAGACGACGGCAAGAGCCAACGCGGAGAACAGGTACTTACCGACGCCGAACAGCAGTGTGACGGGAAAAAAAACAACGACAGCTACGAGCATGATTGCAAGAACGGGGAGCGCCACTTCGTTTGCGCCTTTCACGGCGGCGATCTTTGGGTCTTCGCCGAATTCAATGTGGCGATAAATATTTTCGAGAACAACCACGGAGTCGTCAATCAAGCGCGAGAAAGCCAGGGCCAGGCCGCTCAGGACCATGCTGTTAACGGTCATGCCGGCCGAATGGAGAACGAAAAAGGTGATCATCACGGAGAGCGGAATAGAGAGGAAGACGGCTGCTGTAGCGCGAAAACTGCCTAGAAACATCCAAATCATAATGGCGGTTAGAAAAATACCGATACCGCCTTCCCGCAGCACCGTGGAGATCGCGCCCTTGACGAAAAGAGATTGATCGAAGACAACGTGACTTTTAAGTTGGGCAGGAATATCGCGAAGAGTTTTAATGGCTTTTTTGATTCCCTCGACCACGGCGATTGTGTTGGTGTCACCGCCTTGCTTCAGAATGGGGACGTAGACGGATTTCTGGCCGTCGACGCGGACGATGTTGTATTGCAGGAACGAGCTGTCGACGGCTTTCCCAATATCTGAAACAAAAACGGAATTCTCCCCTTCGGTTTTCAATGGAATGTCGTTGATGGCGGCTGCGTTGGGAACTTGCGCGTTGGTATAGATGTTGTAATCCAAGGGGCCGATGCGCACGTCGCCTGCGGGCAGAATCAGATTCGATTCATCAATGGCGCGAACGACGTCCATGGGGCTGAGTTCGTGGGCCTGCAGTTTGAGCGGGTCTACGTTGACCATAATCTGCCGGTAGCGGCCGCCGTAAGGAGGGGGAACGGTGGCGCCCGGAACGTTTGCGATCTGATTGCGTATGGTGAACTGCAAATAATCGTGAAGCTGTGTTTCGCTCAGGCCCTGGCCTTCTACCGTCAACAAGCAGACTGGAAGGCTCGACGCATCGACTTTCATCACCACCGGTGGGAGAGTGCCTTGGGGTAGGCGGCGCAGATCGGCCATCGCGAGATTTGAAATCTGTGTTACGTCGGCGTTGGCATCCGTTCCGGGTTGGAAATAAATCTTGATCAGGCTCACTCCCGCCATCGAGCGCGATTCCATGTGGTCGATGCCGCTGCCGAGAGTGAAAAAACGCTCGAACGTGTCGGTAATATCGGCTTCGATTTGTTCGGGAGGCATGCCGTTATAAAACGTGGCTACCAGCACCACCGGAATGTTGATGGGTGGGAACATGTCCACGGGCATTTGCACCAACGCGGTGAGGCCTAGCACGCAAACAAAGAGGCAAAGAACAATAATGAAATATGGGTGGCGCAGAGAAAATGTTGGCATGGATGTCTCTTAGTCCGTCCCTGCGGGGGCGGTGACGACTTGAGGTGACACGAGTTCGCCCACCTTGAATTGGTTTTGTTCGCCAAAAATCACCATCTCGTTTTCGTTGAGACCGGACAACACCTCCGCTTGGCTGGCGGTTTCGATGCCGAGCTTAATCTCGCGTTTTTCAACGCGGTTTGAAGAATTCACCAGCAGCACGGTGCCTAGGCCGTTTCCTGCCGATTGCACGGCCTGAACCGGGATGCTTAGAGCTTGTGAAGCAGAACGAAGAGGAATTTTTACGGATGCATACATTCCGGGAACGAGAAGGTAGTTTGGATTGGGGACTTGAACTTCAGTGTGCATCGTGCGGGTTTGAGTTTCTATTTGGCCGGACAACCGCACGATCTTCCCGGTGAATGCGTCTTTCGCGCCGGAAACCTTGATGTCCACCGTGTCGCCGACATGCACATCCGTGACGGCTCGTTCCGGCAGCGGGATTACCAAACGCAAAACGTTGTTTTGCGAAAGCTGGCACAGCGCAAGATCGCCCTTATTCGACGAGGTGCCTGCGGGAAGCAACGAACCGGTATAAGCGTAAATCTGAGTGACCACACCGTCGAAGGGCGCGGTGATGCGTGCGTACGCAAACATGGCCTGGTCTTTTCCGAGAGCGGCTTTGGCTGCGAGCAATCCCTGCTCGGCGGCGGACACGGCGTCTTTGGCGGAAGAGACCCCCGCATTGGCCTCCAAGTCTTTGCCCTGCGCCGCGTCAATTTCTTCCTGGGCGACCAGTTCAGGCCGGGACTTTTGCACATCGGCGAGCCGGTTGTAGGTTAGGTGTGCAACGTTATAAGCAGACTGCGCCCGATTGAGCTCCTCGCGAGCACGCCCAAGATCCTGCTCGCTTCGGCGAGCGCTCGCTTCATCCTGCTGCAATTGTTGCTGCAATTCCGGGATTTCCAACTCCGCAAGGATTTGGCCTTGCTTGACGTGCGTGCCCCAGTCCACATATAGCTTTTTGATATAGCCGGAGACTTTTGCGTACACTTCAATTTCCTGGAGGGGCTGAAATTCCGAGGCGATTTCGAGCTCATTATTCAGATCGCGACGGACAACTTTTACAACGGGCGCAGAAGGAGCATGCGCGGCATCCTCGGCTTCCGCTTTACGGTCGCCGCCGCAGCCGGATAACAGAACGCCGAACACTCCTGCGGCAACCAGCAGCGCCGCGCGAAAACGTCTTGCGTTTTTTGTTACTTCTTCGCTCTTAGATATTTGAAATTTCATTTGTTTGGGAACTTCGTTGAATTGGATTCCATGCTCCGGATCGTTTCGTTCAGTTTTGCGACCGTGAAATCCTTGGAGTAGCATCGTTCGATAAGGGCCTTCCTCTTCAGTAAGATGTCGTGCGCGATTGAAGCGACGCGTGCGGCGATCTCGCGTGGAATGGTTTGAACCCCATGCACGTCCCCTTGAATCAAGTCGCCCGGGTTGATTCTTAGTCTCCCCACCTCGACACTACCTCCGAAATCAAAAACGTGGGCGTAACCATGTGACACTGAAACGTTCCCTGCAAACATTTGAAATCCAGTGGCATGCACGGCCGGAAGATCGCGTACGGCGCCGTTCGTGACGAGACCAACGCATCCCAGAGCAAGCAGAATGTTCGCGTGAACCTCACCCACAAAGGCTCCCAAGCCCGGTTCGGAGTCCGTATCCTGGATGACGACGACCCGAGGTTCAGGAATCGTGCGGATGTACTCCCACCAATCAGGCCGGGCGTAATAACTGTGTCCTTCCATCGGGGGGTCAGCCGTAAGGATTCTAGCCGTTGCCGCGTAGCCAACTAATGGCGGAAACTCTGGAAAAATAGAACGGACGCTAGAATTCGCAAACCCCGTGTTTCGTAAACGGACGTCGAATGTTTCAATCGCGCTTGCGACCACACACGTGCTCAGGTTGCGGAACTCGCCCAGCTGTTCGGGAGAAAGAGTATCCGGATTCATGGCAACTCCTCTCGCAGAAATAGCCCGCGATGAACTTGGCCTAAAGGCACCCGACATAACCTAACAATTTAGTTTGGTTTAGAAGCGAACGTACTTCTTCTAACAGAGTGGGGACGGAGGGGAGCGATGCTGGACAGAAACCGTGACCCCCACCGAGGGGAGGGGCAGGTTCGCTTCTTCTCTTGCGGCGTATCTGTTGAGAACCTCAGATTTTGGCGGCAGCACTTTTGCGACCGGAGATAGGCGTTCGCGCTGAACGACAACACGAGACGGCGCCGGTTTCATCTTAGCGGCGATATTCACATAGTGTGTAGGATTTGATTTCGGAAAATACTGGCTATTTTTGGCCAGGGTCGATAGTCCTGCTACCGCAAACAACATAAGAACGATCGAAATGTTTAAGAGGCTGAGTTTGACTAACTTGCTTCTCATCGGTTGAGCATCCCTGCCTGCCAAGACATACTGCTTAAGGCTGCTTAAGGCGCTTACACGTCAATTATGTCCGGGCGTGGAATTGAAAGCAACAGCCACAAAAAAATACGGGACGCCCGATGCAACGGGCGTCCCGCGTCTTCGATTCGCGTTTCCCGTGTGCTCCTAGGGAAGGACGTAGCGAAGATCTATGTATTGAAGAAATGCGTGTGCGTTCCTGGGAGCTGAACCGGACACGGACCAGGGCGTCCGCTCCACCCAGGAAGACTGCGTGATGAATTGCAGCTTCCCGTGGTTCGGACTTCCCCAGATCGTCTTGGTAATACCAAAGGTCGCTTCCTGGAACGATTTGTTATTGGTGTTAGCCGATCCCGGGAATCCAAAACCGGTACAGAAGAAACCAGACACGCCAAGGCAAGAAGGAGCCGGTGTAGCCGTGCTGGCGACAGCGCCGCCGAAGTTACGCTGGAAGTAGGCGCCGCTGTAGTACGCGTCAAACTCAAAGCGAGGCGTGACCTGATATTCGAATCCGGCGACTCCCGACCCGGAATGAATTGGTGAAAGTTCGCCGTCGGACCTGACGATGGCATCAGGGCCTAAACCTCCGATATAGCGGCCGTTGCCGGCACCGTAGAGGGTATTGGCGATCAACCGAAAGTTGTGGAACACCTCAAAATTCGCATTGACTGAACCGGAGCCTTCCGTTATCGAATTCGTATCCGACGGTGATTCAATATTGTTGAACACCTTAAAGCTACGAATCAGTCCGGCGGCTTCCAGATGCAGCGCGTGATCGCCGAGCTTCCAGTCGAAAGCGCTCTTCACGATCACGTCGGGGTGCAGGTTGGGTATTGCGGGGTTGGAAGCAGCGCCTGTGCCATTACTGGCGCCGCTGCCGTTGTCGAATTGTCCTGTAAAAAATGCGCTGGGAAAAACCACGGAGCTGGGCGCGTACTGTTGAGGATTCTCAAGAGCAACACCGATGGACCACCAATCGGTCGGATGATAGACCAAGCGGAAAGCGGCCTGGCGTGCGTATGCGAGGCCGGCGACATAATTCGTGTCCAAGCGGTACCCGGTGAAAACATCCGATGGCATGGCCGAGAGTCCTACGCGGTTTGGCGTCAACAGCGACCAAGTCTGCCCACCAATGACTTCCCACTTGCCATGCTTAATATCGGCAAAGGCCAAGCGAAGACGGAAGGTGCCGCTGTTCGTGCTGGTATAGGCGTTGGGCGGTTGGAAGCCGTTGAAATCGGATTCTACGTAGCCCAGGACGCTTGTGGAATCGTTCACATTCGTCTCAACTTTTAGGTTTAGCCGAGATGTTTGGGCGGTGGCGCGGAATTCAGTCAATGCCGCTTGCGGAGTCTGGTTGTTAAATGGAATGGATCCGAAGGTGGTTCCGGTTCCGCTGCCGATATCGCTGCTGCGGAAAACCCCCATTATGTCGGCCCACCCTCCGGGGGTGAACTCTGCGGCGCCTATTCTCCAGGACAAGGGAGAAGGTTGCTGCTCGCCAGGTTTCTGGGTACCGCCGGATTGGGGCGGAGCCGGAGCCGGCTGGACCATTCCCGCTGAAAGCGGTTGCGCCGAACTTGAATATGACGAAGGAGCCGAGCCCGCTGAAATGGCTTCCGATGCGGGAGCGGTTGCAAGAACCACGGGCTGCGCCGATCCGACGTGCAATTGCGCTTCCAGCTGCGCGATCCGAGCTTGTTGAGATTGAAGAAGCGCTTGCTGTGTATAGAGCTCATCCCTGAGTTGTTGAATCTCGCCCTCGACCGCCGAACCGGGTGTTGTAGTTGTGGCCGGTTTCGTTGAGGCAGCCGTTTTTCCGGTATCATCCCCGGCTATTGCGGCGGGGGCATTTTTTGTTGTATCCGCGGACTTATCGGCCGGCGACTTATCGTCGCCAAACGATGCACACCGCGCGTTCGGCGAGGTGAGGAACATCAACAGCATTATGGCGGCCGTGACCGCCGTTTTTATCGTTGCCATAAACTCTCCCTGTGATTTATTGGCTGCAAGTTGCAGAGGACTGGATCACCCAGCCGTCAAGGCTAGTAAGTCCATTACGCCCATCATGTCTATCGGTTTACTAGACATTGGGCGTTACTTTGCACGCGAGGTGCCAGCGACGCGAGTTTCTTAAGACTTGTCTATCGGCTACCGGAATTCTAACTAGCTGAATAAAATAGACTTAAATGGGAGGCAGAGTTTGGAGTGTGCGGCGGGAGCGGTAAGACTCATCGCTAAAACAAGCAGGGAGAAAGATTTTGCATACTTGCACAAATTTGTTTCTAGGGCCGACGAGAGAAGAGACACTGGGCAGCGAGGGGCTTCGAAAAAGTCCGCCGGAAAAGCAAGAAGCGCGGGGAAGGCGATCCCTCCCCGCGCTTCTTTTTTGTTCTAAGGCAAGTAATAACGGAACGACGTGAAGAGCATATTGTCGATGCCGTGTGGAGTTGAGGAGACACCCGCGGTAGCGGAGGAGCCTGACCAAGCGTTGCGGGTAATATAGGAATACTGCGCTCCCCACTGAATACGGCCCTTTTCTCCGTTGTAGAAGCGATACCAGAATCCCATCGTGCCTTCGATGATGATCCGGGGATCGCCAGCGCAGTTAGCCAGTGAACCAGGAATAAACCCGGTGGACCCGAGGACCGCGGTCGTATTGGGAGGGTTGCCTGGGGTGGCTACGGGCAGCGGTTCAACGGAACACCCATCATTTCTAAATGCGGGCGATCCGTATCCGGCTGTGCCAGCTTTCCCGGTAACCAAGTTGGTAAAGCTGTAAGAAGCGCGGCTGGCGTATTCCCCGCCAGCGTTGAGGTAAATATCCAACTTTGGCGTGGGGTGCAATTCCAGCGTGCCGAGGGCCTGATAGTTTCTCAGCAATGCGAGAGTGCCGTCAGGACGAACGGTTGAATCCACCAATTGTGCAGTGCCGTAGCGGCCGATACCGCTTCCACCGAGGAAATGAACGCCGGCTTCCACCTTCTTGTGAAAGAACGGCGCGCGAGCATTCGCACCAATACCACCACCGGTTCTTCCATTATTGAAGGCACCGGATGCGGGGTTAGTGGAGCCAGTGAGGGGGCAAGTTGTTGGCGGAATTGGAGCGGGAACGTTTGTGGGATCCTCCCCTGGAAGAGTGGGGAAGGTAAAGCCGTTGTTCGCGAAGTAACAAGGGAAGACACGATCCCGGAACGTGGAAACCACTCCGAATAGTTCGTAGTGTCCCCAGCCTGGATCAAGAGCTGCCTTAAAAATAAAGTCTGGAGTCTTCTCGTATGAGTAGGTCCCCGTTGGATTGTAAAGGCCCTGAGTTAGACCCGGCGCGCCAAGCAGGAAATTGTTAAAAACTGTGGTCGTGATGGTCGACGTGGTCACCGGAGGAGTAGGTACACCGCCGACCGAGCCACCACCTAAGACCGAGTTGACCGTGCTGAGAGTAGTTACGGTGGGATTTCCGTGAACCTGCGTGGTGGTCGCGGATCCTTCTACTGAAGCGGCCAGAGTGAATTTATCCCCGAAGCTCTTTACTACACGGAACCCCTCTTGCCGCGCCCAACTGAAGCCTACCGTATATTGCGGGTCGATTGTCATGGGCAGGGCTTCCGCACGGTTATCTATGGATTTCCTCGTTTCAGTAATCAAACTCCACATTTGACCGCCGGTGACGCTCCAGCCGTTGTCGAACTTGGCTTGGCCCCAACCTTGACGCATACGCAGGACGTAGCTGTTGCTCTCATTGTTGTTTGAAGTGATGCCGGCACCGAGGAAGTCAGTCTCGACGTAGCCGGTGAGCTTCACTGTCGCAAGCCGTCCTTCCGCTAGCAGGCTGAGACGCGATTGGCGTGCACTGGAGTTCCATTCCGTTGTCTGCCCGCCCGAATTGCCTGAGAAGGGGATTTGGTTAAACCCAGTGTTAATGTCTGCTCCCTCTGCCTTATTGCGGAAAACTGTTTCAGCCGCCAGGAATCCACCGGGGGAAATCGTGATGCCTTTGAAATGAATGGCTAGCGGCGACTCGCCTGCGGCTTGCCCCGAGCGTTCTGGCCTGCCGCTGGAATTTGGCACGCCATCTACAGGGACTGAGGCGACGCCCGCAGTGTGGCTGTCCGGCGCTGAACCGTTCACTGAAGCGGCGAATGCATCCGGATTGCTGCTGCTGGAAGTGACTTCGCTTTCCAGCAACTGCATCCGGTGCTGCTGTTCTTTCAGTTGTTCGCTTTGCGCTTGGAGCAACTTGGATTGAGTCTCGATGAGATCGCGAAGTTGTTGAATTTCGGTCTCCAAGCTGGAAGGAGTTGCCGCCGCCGCGCTTGGCTTTGCGGTGGTCGCAGTCGCGTCCGCGGTCTTGTCTTTGTCAGCGGTCGCGGAAGCGGCGCCGTTTTTCGGAGTGGTGTCTTTGTCATCCCCCGGTCTATCAGTCCCTGCCATCGCTGGGCTAACGATCATGCCGAGCGCTACAAGCCACGTTACAAATACTCGCATCCCTTCCTCCTTGAATTTGAACTGCTAGTGCGTTAATCGATCGCCTAAGGCAGCCCGGTTACCGAATGAGAGCTTAGATTTTGACCTCGACCGAGTGCAACAGTTCCCTTGTAAAATCGGGCTTCCATTTACAGCGAACAGAAAACCGACAGGCGAATTGTTTCACCAAAATGTCCGGCTGAAGAACCAGCTCGAGGGGCAATGCCGTATTCCGGAAGGCTGCTCAGCCATACCGGTACCCGCTGGCCGCATGAACCTTAAGCATCCTGTGTGAATGGTCTGTGACAATGATGTTAATTGTGCGTTACATACTCCTTTTGGATTTTTTACGAAGCCAAAACACTGTTGGAGATGGATGGAAAGCTGGCGTCAAGAGAACAACTATGACGACGGTAGTAATGCGGGTAAAGCGGGGGTGTACTTGCACCCGCTAATCACTCGTGCGAAAATTGCGGGCAATTCGATCTGTGGCGATATCGTCTAAAGGTTAGGACGGAGCCCTCTCAAGGCTCAAATCCGGGTTCGAGTCCCGGTATCGCTACCACGAAGTGTCGGTGGGCACTAATCGGGCTATTGTATGTGGCAAGACTTAATTCCCTGCTTTTCGAAATATTGCTGGTGATATTCCTCGGCACGGTGAAATTCCGGAGCTGGAGCGATCTCCGTAACGATCGGCCGTTTGAACACGCCCTCTTTAATCAGGACATCCTTGGAGGCGCGAGCGGCTGCTTCCTGCTGCGGATCGTGAAAAAATATAGCCGAGCGATACTGCGAGCCCACGTCTGGGCCTTGGCGATTGAGTGTCGTGGGGTCGTGGCTTTTCCAGAAGACAGCGAGAAGCTCGAGGTAAGAAACCCTCTGCGGATCGAACTCCACTTGCACGGCTTCGGCATGGCCCGTATGTCCGCCGCAAACATCCTTGTAGGTGGGATTCTTCAAGGTCCCGCCGGTATAACCGACTGTAACCGAAGTAACGCCCGGTACCTGTCGAAACGCGTCTTCCACGCCCCAAAAACATCCTGCTGCGAATGTAGCCCTGGCCATGATTTCAGCTCCTTGAATTAGTCTGCCGAATCCCTATGTTGCCATATTGCACGATTGCGGTCGAGCGGCCACAAATACCGGACCGACTCCCTGTTTGATGCGTTAGAAAGCGGAAAGAACTACTCAGAGACCAGGATAGCCGGGCGGGCCTGCTGCTCGGTTGCCGCGCGTTGTTCCAGAATTTTCTTCAGAAAAACTGGAATCTCGAATACGGCTTGGTTTTTCATCGCTGTTGCGTTGCGGCGATAGCGTGCCAGAGTTTCGGGTTCGATCAAGAGCGCGACAGCTTTGTCGATGTCACGAAAATTCGGAAGCACGAGGCCTACTTCGTTTTCCAGCACCCAATCAGCGTTGTAACGCTCCTGGGGAAGCGTCCACGCATTTCGTTCGACAATTACGGGAAGGTGCATAGCCAGCGCTTCGCTTAAGCTGCCGGGGCCGGGCTTGCCGATGAAAAAATCGGCGAGTTGCATGTAGTAATTCACACGGCTGGTGAAACCTTCAATGAACACAGGAAAACGAAACTTTCTAGCGCGCAGAGCGGCGGCAAGTTTTTCATTTTTTCCGCAAACGATAATCAGTTGAAGCTGCAGCGCGGCTTGATTCAGGCGATCCGCGATTTTCAGGATTTCTTTTGAGCCGTGCCCGCCGAAGAGAATCAAGCTCGTCGGGAGATTCGGGCACAGGCCGAGACGCTCGCGTTCTTCGATGCGATTGTCGACAGGCTTTTCGTAGAAGCGCGGGTGAAGAATCATTCCGCTCGCTCGAAAGATGCGATCGTCGGAATAACCGCGCTCCCGGGCTTGAGCCACGGCGCGTTCAGAGCCACAAACAAAATGCTGCTGTTGATTTCGCTCGATCCAGAAATGCTCCGGGTAGTCGGCTACATCCGTAAGTACAGTGACGAAGGGACGTCCCGGAAATGCGCGATGAAAGCTTTCGTAGAGCGCGCGGTTGAAGTGCGGGACGAAGGACACAACCATGTCGGGATTGGTTTCTTTCCAGTGACGCTCCATTAAACGCAGCGTCGCAGAATGATACGCACGAATGGTGAGTTGAAGGACTCGCATGAGCTGCGTGCTGCCCAGGGTCCATCCCGTTCGCAGCATATTGTTGTAACAATCCTGGATACGTATCCCAGTGAATTTCTTGAGGATATCCAGCTCATCGAGTAGTTCCTGCAGATTGGTCAGGCGAACATCCCACGAAAGACCTTGGGATCGGATGGACATTTCCAGTGCGGTTGCTGCGGCGCGGTGTCCTCCACCGGCGTCGAAAAAGCAAAACTCAATTCGCTCCATCCGCTCAGTGTTGCAGCCGAATTGTAGGAGTTTGCTACGGGAATGTTAAAGTTCTGTGAGGGGTGTCCAAAGAGTTAAACACTTAATTATCATAAGATTAGCATGGGTGTCACACTGCTGTAATGTCCATCTTCTACTCTTGTCGTTGTGAAGTGCGATCTTCACGTCCATTCATACTTTTCCGGAGCCTGCACCACCCCCTTTGTCAAAAATTTCTGCCGAGAGTGTTATAGCGACCCCGCGGAGTTGTACGCACAGCTTCGCCAGCGCGGGATGAATCTGTTCACCTTTACCGACCATGATTCGATAGAAGGTTCGGAAAAATTCCGGCACCTTGCAGACTTTTTTGTGAGCGCGGAACTCACTTGCCGGATGCCCAGCGGGACCGAGGCGCACATCGGCGTGTACGACGTTAGCGAGCGGCAGCACGAGCAACTCCTGCGAAGACGCGGCGATCTGGTTTCCCTGCTGATGTACCTGACCGAGCGGAGAATTTTCTTCAGCATCAATCACGTTTTTTCGAACGTGACAGGAAAACGCGAGGCGGAGGACTTCGAATGGTTCCAGGAATATTTTCCGGCAATAGAAACTCGGAACAGCCTGATGCTGGAGAGCACGAACCGGTTCGCCACGCGGCTAGCCCGGCGCTGGAACAAAATTTCAATTGGCGGGAGCGACGCGCACGCCCTGCCATCTGCTGGAACAGCCTACACGGAAGTTCCTGGCGCACGGGACAAAGAGGAATTCTTCGCTGGGTTGCGCAACGGGATAGGACGCGTGGGCGGAGAATCAGGCGGTTTTCGAAAACTCACCCGAGATGTTTTTATTATCGCCGCGGAAATGATGCGTGAGAAATCGTGGACCGCTCTGCTAGCGCCGCTGGGTGTTCTGATACCCGGGATCACCTACCTAAACTATCGCCGCGAGAATAAATTCGGGCGCTATTGGGCTAGAGAAATTCTTGGCGAATCCGAAAGGCGAAGGAATGTTCGGTGGATGCCGGTGGCGCAACCTGCCACGGAGGAGTTCATATGACCGTAGCCAAGGCTGTGTGGGACCAGATTGAATCGAACGATCATCGCTTAATGCGCCGGGTGCATCGGTGGCGCGCGCCTCGTTGGTTTCGCATATTGATGATCGTAACGACGCGAATGGGAGATGGCTGGCTGTGGTACACGCTGGGCTTGATCCTACTGCTGTACGGCGGCGATCGAAGATTCTTAGCGCTGGGCGCGGGGGCCTCGGCCGCTGCGGTTGGGATTTTCCTCTTCCGCACGATCAAACGAGCCAACCGGCGTCAGCGACCGTGTGAGATTGAGCCGCATTGTTGGGCCTCGATCTTGCCACCGGACAAGTATTCTTTTCCCTCGGGACATTCCATCACCGCATTCGCAGTGGCGCTATCGATCGGTCTTTTTTATCCCGATCTCCAAGCCTCTTTGCTGGCAGTAGCATTTTTGATCGCTTCGTCGCGAATCATCCTGGGAATGCATTTCCTCAGTGATGTGCTGGCAGGCTCTGCTATTGGCGCAGCGCTGGGGTTTGCCAGTTACCACATCTTCCTGGCGCTCTGACCCATACAATACCGAACGCCATTCTTCACTCCTCTTGAAAAACCAGGAAGGCTGCTACTCGCCTTGACGCGCGCTCACGTTCAAGCGGAGAATTGCGCTCACCACGTCCGGATGTCATTTAAGTGCCTGACCAGACTCTGTTCGGATGTGTGTTAACTCGGGTGAACAATCCTCCGTGAAAAACACCGGCACCAGCCGAAAAAAATCCGAAAGAAAGAAGAGTGCAGCCAACACCCGGGCCGAATGGAGCCTATTGGCACCGACTGTAAAGCAGCGTATGGCAGCCGGAAAAGCGTTGCGCGAAAAAGTTCAGCGTACTTTGCACGCGAAATGGATACCTTCGGCGAATCGTCCTGACCCTATCGAGCTTTTGAAAAACTCGGACCGCGGACGACTACCGGAGCTCCTACCAATTAGATATGCACGGATGCGGCGTTCGCCATTCGGATTTTTTCGCGGCGCGGCAGCTCTGATGGCATTCGATTTGTCACGAACGCCCTCGACCCATATTCGCGTGCAGGCTTGTGGCGATTGCCACATCCTGAATTTCGGCGGATTCGGTTCGCCGGAACGCCGGTTGGTTTTCGATATCAATGATTTTGACGAAACTCTCCCGGCTCCGTGGGAATGGGATTTGAAACGGCTGGCAACCAGTATTGTCTTGGCCGGGGGCGACCGGGGCGAGAGCACCCAGCAATGCGGCGAAATTGTGCGCCGGATGGTGGCTTCTTATCGTCAGCATATGCGGGCGTATGCCAGGATGCGCGCGATAGACGCCTGGTATTCGCAGATTGACGCTGAGATTTTTGTGTACGAAGCGAAGACAGCGACCGACAAAAAGCGCTGGGTGCAAATCGAGCGACAGGCACGATCGCAAACGGCTGAGCACATTTTTCCACGGATCACGGATGTGGAGAGAGGGCGTATACGGATTATTGACAAACCTCCCTTGATGTATCATCCGCGCAACTACGGCAAAGCCAGCAACCACATACGCTCGATGTTTCATCGGTACACGCTGACGCTGCCCGAAGAACGGCGGGTGATTCTGGACCGCTACAAAATTGTCGATATCGCGCGGAAAGTGGTGGGAGTGGGAAGCGTGGGCACGCGTTGTGCTGTGATGCTCATGATGGCGGGAAAAAACGATCCCTTATTCCTTCAATTCAAAGAAGCGCATGCTTCCGTGCTGCAGCCCTATTCGGCGAAGAGTAGGTACCGCAATCAGGGCGAGCGAGTGGTGACGGGTCAGCGCATGCTGCAATCCGCGAGCGACGTGTTTCTGGGGTGGACGCGCGACGACGAAGGTCACGACTATTATTTTCGACAGCTTCGCGACATGAAGATGTCCGTTTCGCTGGAGCAAATGACGAAGACGAACTGGATGGAATACGTGGAAGTTTGCGGATGGGTGCTGGCACGGGCGCACGCACGCACCGGTGATGCAGCCCAAATTGGCGGATATGCGGGGAAGAAAGATACCCTGGACCGAGCCATCGCGAAATTTGCGATCGCGTATGCGGAGCAGACCGAGCGCGATCATGCGGCCTTAGTGAAAGCAATCAAATCGGGACGATTACGCGCAAGCAACGAAGGTGACTTATAAAAAGTCTGTCCAAATCGAATCAATTCATAGATCGAAAGGAAGCGGATTTTTACCGGTAATTAATCGCGCGGAGCGATCGAAGGTGAGATAGAGCCAAGCCCACTGTAGGAAGATTAGCAGACGATTTTGAAATTGAACGATGTAGAGCAGATGGATGAAGATCCAGATCAGCCACGCAGGTAGCCCCGAAATTTGCAGCCAGTTTAGATCTGCTACCGCAGCGCCACGACCGATAGTCGCCAAATTCCCTTTATCGAAATAGTGGAATGCCGGCATTTGTCTGTTCTGCAGGCGTGCCTGAATCAGCTTTCCGACGTAGCTGCCCTGTTGAATGGCGGGTTGCGCAACGCCTGGAAGTGGTTTGCCGGTTTGATGGCCGAAATTCGCGAGATCGCCGATGACGAAAATCTCCGGATGTCCGGGCACGGTCAAATCCGGATTCACCAGCACGCGTCCTGCTTTATCGACAGGCGCGCCAGCTTCTTTGGAAAGAATACGGCCAAGGGGAGAAGCGAGAACGCCGGCAGCCCATAGCACAGTGCGAGTGGGAATTGACTCGGTACGATCGCCTTCGCGAATCGTTACGGAATCGGCTTTCACGTCGGTGACCATTGCGCTGGTGCGAACGGTGACCCCCAAACGGACCAGCATTTTGCGCGCATCTTCCGAGAGCTTAGGCGGATAAGTGGGAAGCGCGCGATCCGTTCCCTCCACCAAAATGATTTGCGTTTGCGCTGGATCGATGTCGCGAAAATCGTGCGTGAGCGTATCGTGGGCGATTTCACCCAGTGCGCCGGCAAGCTCTGCGCCAGTGGGCCCTCCCCCGACAATAACGAAGGTCATCCAGGCTCTGAGTTTCGCGGGGTCGGGCTCGCGTTCAGCGGCCTCGAAGGCGAGAAGAATACGGCGGCGCATGGCCGTGGCGTCTTCCACTGTTTTCAGACCCGGAGCAAATTGTTCCCATTCGTCATGTCCGAAATATTGATGAGTGGATCCGGTCGCTACCACGAGCGTGTCGTAAGACTCAGCACCGTCGCTTAGAATCACACGACGATTTGCGACATCTATATTCACCGCTTCAGCTAGCAAAACCTTCGTGTTCTTCTGCCGGCGAAGAATTTGGCGCAGAGGAGCAGCTATGTTGGCGGGCGACAGAGAGCCAGTGGCCACTTGGTAGAGCAGCGGCTGAAAAAGGTGGTAATTGCAGCGATCGAGTAAAATTACTTCTACCGGAGCGCGCTTCAACTTGTGCGCGGCGCTAAGACCCCCGAAACCACCGCCGAGGATTAAAACTCGATGCCGGTCTTCCATACTCTTGAAATCTCTCTATTATCGGATGCGCTGATGGTAAAACAGACTCCAGAATGGCACATCTAGTGAGTTCGTGTAAGGGAGGCGTGAAACGAGGAAAGATTTGAAGGCGGGAAGTTTCGCACGATGGTGCGTTTGCGAATGCTTCCCGCCTCGAGTAAACGAACTAAGCGCGCGCAGCTTTGGACTTCTGTTTGCGAGCATTGACATCGTTTTCTTCTTCATCTTCCGAACCTTCGGCGTCTATGGCTTCTACGTTGATGGCGCCGGCAAGCTCGGTCAGCTTTTGGTCCGTTTCCTTCTCTTCTTCCAGAGTCTGCTCGAGAAGTTCAACGGCCCGATCGTGGCCTAGAAGCTCAGCATACGTGCGAACTGTGCCGTAGGCTGCGATTTCATAGTGCTCGACGCGCTGGGCTGCAGAAATCAAAGCTGCGTCCAGTACATCGTCTTCGAATTCGTCCATCATTTCCTTCCCTTCGCCAATAAGTCCTTCCATACCGCCGCATTTCTTGCCGGTCGGTTTCTCGCCCAGCTCTGTGCAGATTTCCTCGATACGGCGAGCATGCTCTTTGGTTTGCTCCAAGTGCTCTTCGAATCCGGCGCGAAGATCGTCGGAAGAGGCAGCCTTCGCCATTTTCGGCAATGCCTTGATGAGCTGGTTTTCGGCGCTGTAGATATCTTTCAATTCGTCGATGAAAAGTTCTTTTAAGGCTTTGTGTTCCATTTGAATCTCCTTGTGAAAGTGGATTAAGTCTCGAAGTTTTTCGTGCCCCAAGTTGCGCCGCCGCTTCTCGTAGACGCGGACGTAACATCCTAAGCGGAGCTGATTCGCAGGACTAAGGATACGTAGCGCTCTAGAGGCAGGATATCGGGTGAAGTCATTAGAAGGAAAAACAGATTGCCGTAGTACCGATCTAAGGGACTACTGCTCAGGAAGCTTATCTTCTAATTCGCTGGCTAGCTTGTGCACGTCGGTAGCGTTCGAAAAACCTTGCAGTTCCTGCTTGGAAGAAGCCACATCTACACCCATGTGTTGGCAGATCTTCTGTTGCATCTCGAGCATAGTCGTAAGTTCTTGTTCGGCGAGCATGCTGACCTGGAGATCGAGGTGGGAACGCCGTTCGGCTTGACGCGTCATACGGTTTTGACTAATCAACACAAAAATTGTAAGTACCACGCTTTCGGAGGAAATGACGAGAGCCAAGATGCCGAACGGAAAAGGATCGAAGGGCTTTAGGCCCGGGATCAGGTTAAGGTTAATTGCGCTCCAAGCCAGGACCAGCAGGATTTGCAATAAAAGGAAAGCTACGCTTCCTATGAACCTGGCGATGGCCTCGCTTATTCGTTCGGCTGCTGTTCGCCGCTCAAGCGCGTCTTGCTCAAGCTTTGCGATAGCTTCGATGTTGTATTGGGTCGGATTACTCTTCGCTTTATCAGGTAAGGGATTTGGCATATGGAATCCAATTTACAGGCTGGAAGGGATTGCAGGGACATTCTACGCTACCGCGGCGCCCGGAAGGCGCGGGCGGCTGGAACCGCAGCCGAACGAGCAACTGTGCCACTTGAAATAAAGAGATTAGCCGACCTTTCTTCCCTGTTTTCTTTCTGTTTTCGCGGTCCGAACAACCGACGGCTGCTTTTCCGGTGACGAAGCTGCTTTCTTGGCGAGACTCTTCTTTAGAGCCTCCATTAAATCAATGACTGGAGTTTTGGCGGGGGCGTGCGGAACGACCGCGATTTTGCGGCCGCTAGCCTTGGCGTCAATCATCTCCTGCAGACTATTTTGATAAGTATCCTGATATTTACCGGGCTCAAAAGGGGCGGCTAAGCTTTCGATCAATTGCTCGGCGAGCGTTCGCTCCTGCTCTTTGATCAGAGACTTGTCGGTATGGCCGTATTCCGCAGCCGGACGAATCTCGTTGTTATAAAACATGGTGTGCAGGGTAAGGCCATGCTCGCGCGGCCGGATGATGACGATGTATTCGCGATTGTGCATGGCAATTTTCGCGATTCCAGCGTAACCGGATTTTTCCATCGCTTCCATTAGAAGCTGATAAGCCCGCTGGCCTGGCTCCTCCGGAATCACGTAATACGATGCGTCGAAATAGACCGGATCGATTTCGTCGAGCTTGACGAACTCCAGGATATCCATGGTTCGCGCCGTTTCCGGCTCCACTTCGTCCAGCTCCTCCTGGCTAAAAAGCAGATACTGACCCTTTTCGTACTCGTATCCCTTTTCGACTTCTGCGCGCTCCACCATACGGTCGCAGGTCGGGCAGAATAGGGGCTGCTTCAGGCGCGTATGGCAAACTTTATGTAATTGATTAAAGCTAATGCGTTCCGTGCGCGCAGCAGGTGAGAGGCGGATAGGTATCGATATCAGCCCGAACGTCAGATAACCCTTCCAGGTTGAACTGGGCATACATACTCCCAAAATGGGATGGAGCACCGTGCTCGAACTGCAAGCGAGACTAACGCCGGAGGCCCGGCGCGTCAATACTCCCGTGCGCAATCCGACCTTAAAGGGTTATAAGCGGTCTGCCAATATAAGTATTACCAAAATGATTAGGATAAGTCCGAGGCCGCCGCTGGGATAATAGCCCCAGCCGGCGCTATAGGGCCAGGTTGGCAGCGATCCGAGCAACAGCAAAACGATGATGACAATTAGAATGGTCCTGAGCATGGGGCTTTTCTCCTTCGTGCGATTCCATCTGGTTTCGATGCTAATCGGCGCAAACGGCAAAAAAGCAGGCGCCATTCTGACGGCGGCGTACTATACGGTTTTTTGGGACAATTCGCTATGCCAGAAAGCCTGTAGAAGCAAAGTTATGTTGCTGTAGCCCGACGTCCCCCAAGTGATCTTCGCTTAGTGGATGCGAAGTTTTTCTTTTGGAAATAGACTATAGAATGTCCCACTGGACTTGAAAAACTATGAATGTTAATCGAATAATTTCGGCAATCGTTGGGATACTGGTGTTGGTCTATGTGGCTGATTGGGTGGTGTTCGCGAGGCGGTCGAGCGGAGCGAACGGAAACGCTCTAGGGTCAGTAACTTTTTACTATGCGAGCCCAACAAAGAGCGGGAGAGCGGACGTTTATTTCGATCAGCCGCAGACAGAAGTGTGTGCTCGGTCACTTTTTCCTCATTCCGGTTACAGTCCTTGCTGGTATTCAAGACAAAAAAGCAACATAAGAACGATCAACTAAGAAGGTCCGAAGATACAATCCGCAGTTCGTCCGAGAAATTCGTAGTAGGCTGTCCGGTGCGAATATGACTCCGCCACTAGCTGGAAAACTCCATGAGTTTGTCACCCAACAAAAATGGGAATCCGCAACTGCCCTCCTTCAGGGCCTAAGCGCGAGCGATGCCTCTGATTTGATCATGGCGGTAAGGTTTGAAGAGCAGCAAGAGTTGTTTCGCCGGCTGCCGATTCCGCTGGTCGCTTCGATCGTAAATCATCTGCCGTATTTCCATGCCTACGTCCTGCTGCACGCGCGTTCGCTTCACGAGATGGCCGCGATTGTGGAGGCGATGAGCCAAGCGGAACGAGATCATTTCCTGGATGCGCTGCCTGAAGAAGCTTGGAATTCGCTGATGGATGAACTTGCGGAGGCCGGTTCCACAACTCCGCCGCATGCCGCTGAAATTTCCGAAGCGCAACATGAGCAGAGTTTCGCCGCGCGAACTCCTGTTGACGAGAAACCGATTATTGAGGCTCGCGGAATCTCAAAAAGTTTTCCGCAGAAAGACGGAAGCGAAATTCTAGTGATCGCGCCCGTGGATTTATCGGTTGAGCCGAACACGATTATTGCCCTGCTGGGCCCGTCGGGAAGCGGGAAGTCCACGCTATTGCGTATGCTCACGGGACTGGCGGCTCCCACGGCCGGGGAGGTGCGCTGGCATGGAGAAGCCGTCAGAGAATGCATTCCGAACGTTGCGATTGTATTTCAGAGTTTTGCGCTCTTTCCGTGGCTCACCGTGTTGGAAAACGTGGAGTCGCCGTTGCTCGCACGAGGGATGGAACACGAGGAGCGCCATCGCCGGGCGCTTAAGGCCATCGATGCGGTGGGACTCAAAAATTTTGAAACCGCTTATCCTAAGGAATTATCCGGCGGAATGAAACAACGTGTGGGTTTCGCGCGAGCATTAGCCGTAGAGCCCGAAGTTCTGTTTATGGACGAGCCGTTTTCGGCGTTGGACGTATTGACAGCAGAAAACCTGCGCGGTGACTTAATGGATTTGTGGCTGGCGAAAAAAATTCCTACGCGCAGTATTTTTATCGTGACTCACAACATTGAAGAGGCTGTGCTGCTGGCGGACCGCGTAATCGTCCTGGGACGCAATCCGGCAAGAATCCGGGCCGATTTTCGCATTGCTTTGCCGCAGCCGCGAGACCGAAAGTCCGCCGCGTTCTTTCCGTACGTGGATTACATTTACAAAGTGATGACCAAGCCGGAGCTGACGCTTGCGCCGCCTTCGGCCACAGCCAAACAACCTGCGCCCCTGCTGCCGCACGCACGTCCGGGCGGCGTCGCAGGCTTGCTGGAGCTTCTGATCGACCGGGGGGGAGAAGAGGATCTTTATCACGTGGCCGAAACGCTCTTGCTGGAGGTGGACGATCTGCTCCCGATTTTGGACGCAGCGACCATGCTCGGATTTGCCACCGCGCACGAAGGAGATGTGAAAATCACTCCCGCGGGAAGAACCTTCGCTGAAGCGGATATTTCGACGCGAAAACACTTATTCCGAGAAGCATTGAAACACGTGCCGTTGATGCAGCAGATCGTCACAGCGCTCGAGAGTAAGTCTGACCACACCATGCCGATGGAGTTTTTCCGCGATTTATTGGACGAGCGCTTGCCCGCGCACGACGTGGAGCAGCAGATCGAAACGGCCTTGAACTGGGGCCGCTACGCCGACATCTTTACATATAACTCCGAGACCGACCGTCTGCGATTAATTCTGGCTGGGGAAACTGCGGAATCTCAGGAAGCCACCCGTTTGCACTGATGGCGCACAACAAAACATCGGCGCGTGTCTTAACCTGGGGAACGATTCCCAGAACAGTGCCGTCCATTTTGCAAGACCTACCGGTAATTTGCGCGGGGCTGGCTCTGTTTTACGCACTGCTGTCGATGACTCACTACTGGTTGGCGCCCGCAAACGCGCAAACCGAGATTCAATTGGGAGTGAGCGCGCTGCCGAAATACGCGATGTTTTCGGTGCTGCGCATCGCCATTGCTTACGTTTTCAGCTTTGCGTTTACGTTGGTTTACGGATACATCGCGGCATACAACGCAAGAGCGGAAAGATTCATGATTCCCTTGCTCGATACCTTGCAGTCCATTCCAGTTTTGAGTTTTCTTCCAGGTGTGATGCTGGCAATGGTGGCGCTATTTCCGACCAGACAACTCGGCGTCGAGCTTGGGTCCATTCTTTTAATTTTCACCGGGCAGGTTTGGAATATGACATTCAGCTTTTATTCTTCGCTAAAGAGCATCCCGCGGGAAATGCGGGAGGTGGCGGAGATATATCGTTGGAGCTGGTGGCAAAGATTTACGCAGATGGAGCTGCCGTATTCAGCGATCGGACTGGTGTGGAATTCCATGATGTCGGTGGCGGGTGGCTGGTTTTTCCTGATGGCTTGCGAGATGTTCGTGTTGGGGAATCGGGATCTGCGTCTTCCGGGCCTCGGTTCGTATTTGCAAACGGCCGCCAATGCCGGCGACATGCGAGCCATCATCTGGGGACTTGGGGTGATGATCGGAATTATTGTGCTGATTGATCAGCTGATCTGGCGGCCGGTGATTGCCTGGACAGAAAAATTCAAATTCGAGCAGGTCGAATCGGTGGAGGCACCGCATTCTTTCGTTTTGGATCTGCTGAAGCGCTCCAGAGTTTTGCCGTTCCTGGCGCGAGTATCCGTGATACCGGCGCGCGAGTACTTGAGTTTATATTTCGCCAAAAAGCAGGCGGCATCGGCCTCTAAACAAGGAGCAGGCTTTATAGGCAGGTGGGTGTCACGGTTGATTTTGGGCGCCATGCTGGCTGGAGTGGCCTATGCATTCCTGAAGATGAGCATGCTACTGGCTGGACTTACGAAGGCCGAAGCGCGCGGAATCTTTGTTGGAGCAGGCGCCACCTTCCTGCGAGTTATGTTCACTCTGGCGCTCGCCGGGCTGTGGACCATTCCTGTAGGAGTGATTGTAGGGCTGAAACCAAAACTTTCGGCGATTGTGCAGCCGATCGCGCAGGTTGCTGCATCCGTTCCGGCCACAGCCCTATTCCCCATTATTCTTCTAATGCTAATTAAAGTTGGTGGTGGCCTCGGAATAGGATCGATCGTTCTGCTGCTACTGGGAACGCAGTGGTACATCTTGTTCAACGTGATCGCGGGAGCTATGGCAATACCCACGGATTTGAAAGAAGTATGCAATGTCTTTCGGATCGACAAACTCGAGCGCTGGCGCGAATTGTACTTGCCGGGAATATTTCCTTACTTGATCACCGGATTCGTTACGGCGTCTGGCGGAGCCTGGAATGCGAGCATCATTGCGGAGTACTTCCGTTTTAAGGGCCAGACATATACGGTAACCGGGCTAGGTTCGGTGATCAGCAGTGCAGCCGACTCGGGAAACTCCCGCGTGCTGATTGCGGCGACGATTTTGATGGCGGCAATGGTAGTCACTATCAATCGCCTGCTCTGGCGAAGGCTTTACGCGCTAGCCGCAACGAAATTCAAACTCGAAACCTAACTTCTCTAGATAGAACTCGCCAGATATCTTCCTCGCGAGCGAGCTGGCGGGCCGAGACCCTCAAGCGTGCGGGATATCTCCTTAATAAAAAAACGAAACCAGAGAAAGAATTGATCTGTGGCCGTCTACGTTAAATTGGACCAGGATTTTTCGGTCTTTGCTCTGGGCACTGAAATAGACCTGTTCGCTGTTGGAATATTTGCCGCCCGCGAAATCGAATTGGTCCGCACGCTGAACGACTTCGTCGACATCTAATTCATCCGCGCGGGAGGCAAATACCTTGAAGCCGATGATTCGGCGCTCCGGATTAAGAAGGAACTCAGCGCGTTTACAAAAGGCCGGTGCGTCAGTAGAGCTCAAAATGAGGTCCTCGGCTGTGCCGGAAACTTTTGCGGTTCCAGAATTGGATTTGGCGAGCGCTTCTTCGGGCGTGAGATGCGCAAAACCCGCATATACCGGGGTCACGCCGCACAAAAGAATCTCATTTAGGCTCCACTTCTTCACCTGTCCTTCCATTTGCTGACGAAGCTCTTCGATCAAATCCTTGGTAGCCCCTCGCACGCGCAGGCTGCCCCAGCGCCTTGAATCCGTCCACAGAGTTTGGCCGGTGTTCGGGTCAATTACAGTCATGATCGTGAAGTCGACTTTAACCGGCCGGTCATCGGGGCCATCGCGAGTGACGTAGTCTCCCAGGTACGGGTTGCCGGAAAAGAGAAAGACCAAATCAGTTTGGCGGCGCTGTTGCGAGATATGAAAGCGTCCCCAGCTTTGAAGTTGCTGCAGAGCAGCGTCTCGTGCGGCAGCCAAGCCTCGTGGACAGACGCAGTCCACGTAAACGTAATTTGCTTGCATGATTTTGGCTGGCACAGAAGGGCGCTCAGTTTTCTTGCCAAGCGCAGAAGGAATTAAAACTGCTGCACAAAAAAAGATCCCAAGAAGTCGGATGAACTTTTCCATCAAGGTCGCGTCTAAATTGTGAAGTGTCCTGCCCGAAGGGCGAGACCATTTTAGGCCGAGTCTCCGGTCGACAAAAGTATTTCTTGATCTCCTGCTGCACCTGTTGACCCGCACTGGTCCCTAAAAACTCAAACGGTATCCTCCAACGCCCATAGAATCACAGCGTTATTTCATTATGAAATCCTTATGCCTTACTTATGACTCCCTGATGCCTGCGCGACTAGGCTGCAACTATCGTTCGTCCCTATCTGCGCCTGTTGAGATACCTAGTGCGCAGTTAGAAGGAGGCGATCGATATGACTGGGATCATCTTTTTACTTATATACGGGATTCTGTGCGCATTTTACGTCCACGTGCTTGTCCGCCTTCACCGGGAACACCGACGGCTGAGGCTTCACAAAAATCATACGCAGTGCTATTTCTACCGCGCAGAACTGGATTCGGAGAACGCCTGGATCGAGAAAGTCGCTGGCTACCGCAGCTCGAGAAAACAAGCGTTGATGGATCTGGTCCTTGGAACTGGAGGATTAGTTGCGCTGTTTGGCGGAATTGGGCTTTTCAATTTGCTGTTTACCCGACATTGATAGGGAGCTCTAGAAAAAAGGCTCAGAGCGTAAGCCTGCAGTTCCTGCGACATCAAATTCGAATTCATGAGACATAAACAAATTCTCAAGGCAGAGCCTGGTTTAGACCAGAAAGGTTTGGATACAAAGATGAAACTAAAAATGTTGCGCTCAACAGTTTTGGCAGTTTGCAATGTTGTAGTCGTAGCCGGATTGGTTTTTGCCTCGGCAACACCAGCTTTAGCGCAGAATGTCGCGGGAGGCCAGCAGAGTTCGGGGGGTTCCGGCGGTCAAGCGGCGGTTGCCCAGGCGAGCGATCAGCAAATACCGCCCGCCGTGGCAAAAAAGCTCGAGGACATGGAAGCACGTATCGAGCAGCTCGAAGCGGAACTCAAAGCCCGTCCCACCCAAGCCCCGCTTTCAGCAAAAGCTTCGGCACCGATCCCCTCTGCCACTGTGACAGCACCTGCCCCGCCCGCTAGCGCTCTAACCTCTACATCGGCAACGAGTCAGCCCCAAGGAGAGCTCACCGCTGCGCAAACGACCGCGGCACCGCCAGGAAAGGAAGAGCCGTTCTCAGATGCTGACTGGACCTGGTTGAACGGCAACCCGCGCACGAAGGATATATTTTGGGACACGAAATTCTTCACGCCGGAAATCCGGGTGGACACCAATTATGTCTTTGACTTCAATCATCCGACCGATCACTCGATCGGCGGGTCAAGCGAACTTTTCCGGTCACAAGAAGTTCAATTGGAGCAACTTGGCATCGGCGGCGACTTCCACTGGGACAACGTTCGCGGTAGATTTATGACGCAGTTTGGGATGTATTCCGCCACCACGCCACGGAATGATCCCAGCCCAGGACACGGGCAATGGGATCTCGTCAGTGCCTACCGCTACTTATCAGAAGCCTATGGCGGATACCATTTCAACGTATTGCAAGGAGTCAACGTAGACGCTGGAATCTTTCTCTCCTACATCGGTTTGTTCAGCTACTACAACTTCGATAATTGGGCCTATCAGCCGTCGTACGTTTCCTCGAATACGCCATGGTTTTTCACTGGCGTTCGAGTTCAGGTATTCCTGACAAAACATTTGAAGATCGAGCCGTGGTTTATCAACGGATGGCAATCCTACGCTTCAGCAAATCACACACCGGGACTTGGCGGCCAACTTAAGTGGACTCCTAAACCGTGGATCAACATCATCTCGAACAATTACGGTCTGGGGCAGGACGATCTGTTCGTGCCACGTCGCAATCGCATTCACACTGACAACAGCGTGGAAGTAAAGTATTTCGATCGGCCTGACAAACCGCTCGACAAGATGGCGTTCTCTTTGACCGGCGACCTAGGCTGCGAATACGGCAACGGCGTGAGTTGCTACGGCAACCACAAAGGTGGACCTAAGCAAAGTTTTATAGGCTACATGGCCTACAACCGTTTCTGGTTTCACAAAGATACGTTCGGGCTAACTCTTGGTGGCGGCCAGATTAATAATCCGGGACGGTATTTGGTACTGCTGCCTCCGATCAATGGAGAGACTGCTGTTACCGCTTCGACGAATTCACCGTACTTCACGGAAAATCCCGGCGATCCCTTTAAAGCGTGGGACTCATCGATCACGTTTGATTATATGCCCAAGCAATACATCACGTTCCGCTGGGAGTATGACTATCGCCACGCGAATGTGCCGTACTGGTCGGGACGCGGCGGGATAACGCCTCCAGGTGGGAATAACGGTTTCCCTCAATTCTTTGCCTGCAGCAATGGCAGTTCGTCCGGGCAAACGGCCCTGGGCCCTGCGGAACAGGCCTGTGGCACACCTGGCAGTACTTCTGGGGTCTTTTTCCCGGATCTCCGACGGGATGAGCACTTCATCGACATGTCGATCATGGTGAAATTCTAATGCGGGACTTTGTGTTCGTAATTTGCACGATTGGTTTTTTCGTCGCGGCGATCGTGTACGTGTGGGGTTGTGACCGGCTGAAGTAGGGAGCGATAGCGATGACGGGGAACGTGATTTTGCTGGGAGTTTGCGTGCTGCTGTTGGCGTATCTGGTGGCAGCGCTGCTGTGGCCGGAGAAATTTTAGTTATGAGTGCAAATGGCTGGTTTCAAATCGGGCTGTTCCTGCTGGTTATTTTCGCGCTGACGAAACCGGTAGGCGCGTACATGGCTCGGGTCTTTAATGGCGAGAAAACATTTCTCGACGGTCTTATGCGTCCACTTGAGCGAACACTGTATCGGCTTGTCGGTGTCGACGAGAGACACGAGATGCGCTGGACGGAGTACGCGATCGTTATGCTTCTCTTCAGCGGCGTTTCAATGATCCTGCTGTATTTGATCGAGCGTTTCCAATTTCGGCTGCCCTTAAATCCGCAACAGTGGCCGAATGTGACGCCGGATTTGGCGTTCAACACCGCCGCTTCTTTCACCACCAATACGAACTGGCAAGCGTATTCCGGCGAAACGACGATGAGCTACTTCACGCAGATGGCCGGGCTTGCGTATCACAACTTCATGTCAGCTGCGACGGGCATAGCACTGGCCATCGCTGTGATCCGTGGAATCGCTCGGCGTGAAAAAGAAACCATCGGCAATTTCTGGGTGGATCTGACGCGTGCAAATCTGTGGATTCTGCTTCCCGCTTGTGTGTTGATCGCAGTTTTTTTCGTTTCTCAAGGGATGATTCAGAACCTCAAGCCATACGTCACAACACAACTCTTGGATCCACAGACCGTGCAAGTGACCGGAGCGGACGGGAAAACGACATCACAGACGATAACCACACAATTGATTCCGCAGGGCCCGGTGGCATCGCAGGAAGCCATCAAGATGCTGGGGACTAATGGCGGCGGATTCTTCAACGCCAACAGCGCGCATCCTTATGAGAATCCCAATCCGCTCACGAATTTCATTCAAATCATTTTAATTTTTGCCATCCCCGCGGGGCTGACGTACACGTTAGGCCGCATGACCGGATCGCAAAAACATGGATGGGCGGTATGGAGCGCCATGGCCGTGCTTTTTGTTGCAGGCGTGGTCTGCGTTTACACGGCCGAGTCGCGCGGCAATCCGTTGCTTCACGGCACGGATCAGAAAGTGAGCGCTGCGCAGCCGGGCGGCAACATGGAAGGAAAAGAAGTGCGGTTTGGGATCGCGAATTCCGCGCTCTTTGCCACCGTAACCACCGATGCAAGCTGCGGAGCGATTAACGGACAGCACGATTCGTTCACACCGCTTGGCGGAATGATACCGCTGATCAACATGATGCTCGGTGAAGTGGTTTTCGGCGGAGTGGGTGCCGGACTTTATGGCGTGCTGGTAATGGTCATTCTCGCCGTCTTCATCGCGGGCCTCATGGTTGGACGAACGCCTGAATACCTGGGGAAAAAAATCGAAGCGTACGACGTCAAAATGGCCATGCTTTCGGTGCTCATTTTCTCTCTGATCATACTGGTGTTTACGGCGATTGGAGTCATCACGCCCTACGGCAAGGCGGGCATTTCAAACCCAGGGCCGCACGGATTGTCGCAGATCTTGTACGCCTACACTTCGGGCGCGGCGAATAACGGATCGGCGTTTAACGGAGGCAACTGGAACTCGCCCTGGTACAACGTCAGCATGTCATTCGATATGTTGCTGGGAAGATTTTTTATGGTAATTCCGGTGCTGGCCATCGCAGGAAACCTAGCGCGGAAGAAGATTGTTCCGGAATCCGCGGGGAGTTTTCCGGTGACCACGCCGCTGTTCTCAGCTCTCTTGATTAGCGTGGTGCTGATCGTTAGTGCGCTGACCTTTTTCCCCGCTCTAAGCCTGGGGCCGGTTCTGGAGCACTTGTTGATGAATGCTGGAAAAGTTTTTTAGGACCACCATGACAATTACATCTACTCCCGGGAAAAAATCGCTGTGGACCTCCGGAATTATCGGCGTGGCGGTGAAAGATTCATTCGTCAAACTCAATCCCCGCACGCTGATGAAGAACCCAGTGATGTTCGTGGTGGAGGTGGGTTCTGTCGTCACCAGCGTGGAGCTTGTAAGCGATCTGCTCCGGCATAACGACAATTTCGGATTCGAGCTTCAAATCACGCTGTGGCTCTGGTTCACCGTGCTCTTCGCAAATTTCGCGGAGGCTATGGCCGAGGGACGCGGAAAGGCGCAGGCGGAAACGTTACGCAAGGCTCGCCTGGAAACCATGGCGAAGCGGATGAAGCCGGATGGCCTGCTGGAAGAAGTCCCCGGATCGAAGCTGAGGGTTGGGGACCTGGTAGTAATTTCGGCGGGTGAATTCATACCCGGAGACGGTGAAGTGGTGGTCGGCGTGGCTTCGGTGGATGAGTCAGCGATCACCGGAGAATCCGCGCCGGTGATCCGCGAATCCGGCGGCGACCGTTCGGCAGTCACCGGCGGAACGCGTGTGCTCTCCGATCAAATCACGGTGAAGATCACGGCGAATCCGGGAGAAACGTTCCTGGATCGCATGATCAAACTTGTAGAAGGCGCCGAACGACAGAAAACTCCGAATGAAATCGCGCTGAATATCCTGCTCGCCGGCTTGACTATTATTTTCCTACTCGCGGTTGTAACACTGCAGCCAATGGCAATTTATAGCGGCGCTCCTCAATCGGTATTTGTTTTGATCTCATTGCTTGTGTGTCTGATTCCAACGACCATCGGCGGGCTGCTGTCTGCCATTGGCATCGCGGGAATGGATCGCGTGGTTCAGAGGAACGTACTGGCAATGTCGGGCCGCGCGGTGGAAGCAGCGGGCGACGTGGACACCTTGTTGTTGGACAAGACCGGGACAATCACGCTGGGAAATCGCCGCGCAACTGAATTGGTTCCAGCGCCGGGCGTAAAAGAGCAAGACCTGGCCGATGCGGCGCAACTGGCGTCATTGGCTGACGAGACCCCAGAGGGCCGCTCAATCGTTGTGCTGGCAAAAGAAAAATATGGCCTGCGCGGCCGCGAACTCTCGTCGTACGCCGCAACTTTCATTCCGTTTTCAGCGCAGACCAGAATGTCGGGAGTAGATCTCGATGGGCGCGAGATTCGCAAGGGTGCTCCGGACGCCATTATGCAATTTTGTTCGCAATCGGGCTGCCGCGCGCCGCAAGAAGTGGAAGAAACGGTGAAGGCAATTTCGAATGCGGGAGGCACGCCGCTGCTGGTGGCGGAAGATCGCCGCGTGTTGGGCACGATTTACCTGAAGGACATCGTGAAAGGCGGAATGCGCGAGCGATTCGATCAACTGCGCGCGATGGGAATTCGAACGGTGATGATCACCGGGGATAATCCTTTGACAGCGGCAGCCATCGCGCGAGAAGCGGGCGTGGACGACTTCCTGGCGCAAGCGAAACCCGAGGACAAACTTGCGCTGATTCGCAGCGAACAGGCCAAAGGTAAATTGGTTGCGATGACCGGAGATGGCACGAACGATGCTCCGGCATTGGCGCAAGCGGACGTGGGCGTGGCCATGAATGCGGGGACGCAAGCCGCGAAAGAAGCCGGGAACATGGTCGATCTTGATTCGAATCCCACGAAATTGATCGAGATTGTAGAAATCGGGAAGCAACTGTTGATCACGCGTGGCGCACTAACGACGTTTTCCGTCGCAAACGACGTAGCAAAATATTTCGCCATTATTCCGGCAATGTTCGCGGGCGCATTTCCACAACTCATGTTGCTGAACGTCATGGGACTGAAGACGCCGCAGTCCGCGGTGCTGTCTGCCGTGATTTTTAACGCGCTGATCATTATTGCGCTGGTGCCGCTTGCTCTGCGAGGTGTTAGGTACATTCCCGTAGGTGCCGAGGCGTTACTGCGTCGCAATCTTTTGATCTATGGGTTGGGCGGCGTGATCGCGCCCTTCCTGGGCATCAAGCTGATTGATTTGCTTATTACGCACATTGGTCTGGCATGAGGTTAACGTGAAAAGAAATCTGCTGATTTCGATTTGGATGACGCTCGCTACTACCGTACTGCTGGGGATCATTTACCCGTTGGTGGTTACGGGAATAGCGCAGGTCCTATATCCACACCGCGCTAATGGAGAGATTATCGAATCCCGCGGGAAGCTAGTGGGATCGCGGCTGATCGGGCAGCCGTTCACAGCTGCGGGCTACTTTCATTCGCGGCCTTCCGCCGCTGGGCCGGCAGGTTACGACCCCACTCAATCGCAAGGTTCGAACCTCGCCCCCACGAACAAAGCGTTGCTCGACCGTGTTTCCGCAAGCGTACAAACGCTGCAAGCGGAGAACCCAAACACGCCAATTCCGATCGATCTGGTGACGGCATCGGCTTCAGGTCTGGATCCGGACATTTCACCCGCTTCGGCCGAATTCCAGATTCCGCGAGTGGCCAAAGAACGCAAGATGTCAGAGGCCGACCTGCGATCCGTGGTGCAGCGGCACACTCAGCAACGTCAGTTTGGAATTCTGGGCGAGCCACGCGTAAATGTTCTGGAACTGAATCTCGACTTGGACGAGATCCACGCGTTGCATTAAACGTTATTCCTCGGAGTCGCCAGCGACGGACTTCTCTTGCGGGGGATCGAATCGATAACCTACCCACGGTTCGGTATGGATGTAGCGAGGCTTGTGCGGATCCGGTTCGATTTTTTTTCTCAATTGGTTGATAAACACGCGTAAATACTCCGTTTCTTCTCCGTAATCCGGTCCCCAAACAGCTTGTAGTAGCCGGCGATGCCCGATAGCCTTTCCGCCATTCGTCACTAAATGGCGCAGAAGCTCGAATTCCTTCGGCGTAAGCCGGACCGGATGATTTTTCACTGTCACCGCGCGTTTTTCGAAGTCGATTTTCAGATCTTCAGATGAGAAAGCGGGTGTGGCATCACCGGGGCCGCTTCGCCTGAGCGCGGCGCGGATGCGCGCCATCAACTCCTGAACGCCAAAAGGCTTGACGACATAATCATCAGCGCCCGCGTCGAGCGCCTGAACTTTGTCGCGTTCGCTATTTCGTATGGTGAGCATGATGATGGGCACATCGCTGGAAGTACGGATTTCGGCGCAGGTTTCGAGCCCGGACATTCCCGGCATATTTACATCGAGGATGATCAAGTCCGGCCGCTCGGTGCGAATTTTTTCGAGAGCTTCCTCACCGCTGGCGGCTTCCACCACGGAATAACCGTGTGACGTCAGCGTCGTGAGCATTACTCGTCGGATTTGGGGTTCGTCGTCAACAATCAGGATGGTGGGTGCGTTCATGCGTTCGCCACGCGGCTGTGATCCACCGGCAACGTGAAGGAAAAAACCGAACCCTGGCCTCGTTGGCTGGTCAAACTCATTGAGCCGCCGTGAGCCGCGACGATTGCTTTAGCGATTGGCAGTCCCATACCGGTGCCCTGTACCAGGAACCGCTGATCTTTGCCGCGGTAAAATTTCTCGAAGATAAGGCTTTGCTCCAGGTCGTCAATTCCTGCACCGCGATCGGCCACGCTGGTGACAATGAAATCGCCGCTCAACTCAGCGGTAATCGTAATGGGCTGGTCTGCGGGAGAGTATTGACTCGCGTTTTCGATTAGATGCGAAAGAGCTTCTTTTACCAGGACGAGATCCACTCGCGCGCGCGGAAGATCGGGTGCTACGATGACGCGCACGTCGCGATTGGCGAGAGTGGACTTGGATTGGCTCAGCGCCGCATTAATTACGCCGTCGATGGCGATGGGTTCGAGCTTGAGCTGCACTTCGCCGGCATCCAGGCGTGCCATTTCGCCGGCCTCACCAACCAGTCGATTCAAGCGGTCGCTTTCTTCGTTGATGACAACCAGGAGATCCTGGCGTTGCGCTTCGCTAAGCCCGCCGTTGGTTAGAAGGTTGGTCACGGAAGCTTTGATCGAAGTGAGCGGAGTTCGCAGGTTATGCGTTACGGACTCTGTCAGCGCGGTGCGCAGACGTTCACCTTCGCGCATGGCTTCCGTCTGTCCAAGCTGTTCAATGGCACGGGCGCGCTCCACGGCGACGGCAATCAACGTGCCGATGGCCTCAAGCGTTTGACGCGAAAGAGTCGAACCGGAAATTCCCAAGCTGCCGATCGGCCGCACACCCAGGCGAACCGGAACGAAGCAGAGGCTGTTGGGAATGTCGATGACCGGCTCTTCGCGAGCGACAATTGCTTTAAGACTGTCGATATCGAGACGCGGAATCACCGGCCCCGAGCGATAGACTTTTTGTTTCTCGGAAAGCAACAACGCCGCGGCGCCCACCTCAAATGTGTTTACAATTTGGGCGGGAATTCGGTTGAGCAATTGAATCACGTTGCCGGATTCGAGCAAAACCTGGCTGAAGGCGTATAATTTCTCGATTTCCCGGCGGCGCGCGGAAGCGTCTTCAGCTTTTTGTCGCGCGCGTGTGGAAAGTGAACTAGCCGAAACAGAGACAACCAGAAAAGCAAAGAGCGCCACCCAGTTCTGGGGATCCGCAATGGTGAATTTCCCGACCGGAGGAAGAAAATAATAATTGAATGCAAGCATTGCTGCGACGGACATGAATACCGACACAGCAATGCCCCACACCGCGGAAACCGCTAAAATGGCCAGGAGAAACGACAGCGCCACCGTGGTGGGATTAACGGGGAGCACACGGCGATAGAAAAGAGAAATTCCCAGGACTAAGCCCAAAGCCGCAGCAAATCGCAAGAAACGATAGAGAAAGGGCTCGCGCACGTGTGCCATTCTATCGTAGCTTTACCAGTCGCCCGCAAAAAGAGATTAAGCGAAATGCCGAAAACTCCTGAAGAATGGCTCGCGGTTTCGAAGCCTCCGGAAAAAACCAAGGGAATACTGAAGTTATTCCTTGGCTACGCGCCAGGCGTAGGAAAAACCTACAGCATGCTGAGCGAGGCGATCCGGAGAAAAAGCCGAGGAGAAGACCTTGCGATCGGCGTGGTGGAGACCCACGGAAGAAAAGGTATTGCGGAACTGGTGCCACAGCTCGAAACCATTCCGCGGCGCAAAATGGATTACAAAGGCACACTTTTTGAAGAGATGGATACCGATGCGATCATCGCGCGAAATCCCACGGTAGTTCTGGTGGACGAACTTGCGCACACGAATATTCCCGGGAGCAAGCACCGCAAGCGTTATGAAGACGTGCTGGAAATCATAGAAGCCAAAATCGACGTTCTTTCCACTCTGAATATCCAACATATTGAAAGCATCGCGCCCACAGTGCGTGCAATTACCGGAGTGCAGGTTCGCGAAACGGTGCCGGACTGGGTTCTGCAAATGGCGGACGAAACAGTGATGATCGACTTGACTCCCGAAGCTTTGCAAAACCGTATGAGGCGTGGCGATGTTTACGGCGGTGAGAAAGTAGAGCAAGCGCTGAAGAATTTTTTCCGCCGCGGCAACCTGATCGCATTGCGCGAACTCGCACTGCGGCAAGTAGCGGAGCAGGTCGATCGCAGCTTGGAATCCTACATGGTGGAAAAAGATATTCGCGAAAGCTGGGCTGTACGCGAGCGGATTGCCGTTTGTATCAGCGGCAGCCCCAAGGCCCAGTACCTGGTGGCTAGAGCTGCGCGCATGGCGCGCCGCATGGACGCGGAACTTTACGCCGTGCATGTTGACGATCGTCCGACGGACGAGCAAGAAGAAAAGGCACTCGTTGCAAATTTACAGTTTGCGGAAAGCCTGGGAGCCAAACCCGTTCGTCTGAAAGGCGAGAATATTTCCGACGCGACCGCACAATTTACGCGAGACAAGCACATCACACAGGTTATTTTCGGCAGGTCGGCGGTGGAAGGCTGGCGAAAACTTCTTTACATGAATGCAATTAATCGCTTCCTGCGTGACGCTCCGGCGGTAGACGTCCACATCGTCACACAAGAGCCGGATTAAATCGCGATCACCTATTCGTCCTCGGCGGGGACGTCAAATTTTACCAAGTCTGACTGGAAGCCCTTTGTCTTTACCGCGCCATACGCTATTCCAATTACCATCCAGACGCCGCCCGCTATTTTTGCCGCGGGACTAAGATTGAGCCAGATGAAAAAACAAATTAGAAACCCAAGAAGCGGATAAACAAAGTTAGTCCAGCGCTTTTCTTCCGCTCGCAGGAAATACCGGGCGAACGCCGCACCGTTTACTCCCATAAAGGCTATCAAAGCGCCAAAATTCAGCAATTCCGCGCCCCGTTCATAGCTGATTAGAAAAGCTCCCGTCAGCGCGAGAGCGCCGACGAATAGCACATTATTTCGCGGAATGTGGTTTTTGGGATCAATCGCGCCAAAAAACTTTTTTGGTATGCCATTGCTGCGTCCCATCCCATAAAGCAAACGTGCCGCTCCGAGTTGCGAGCCCATTCCGGAGCCAATATTCGCAATCAAAACCGTGAAATTCAAAAGTTGAAATAAAAAGAACCCTCCAGCCCGTTCCGCCACGAGAGGAAATGCAGACTCCACTTTATCAGGCGGAAATGGAGCTGAGCCCCACACAAGTTGCGCCGCATACACTTCAAGCGATGCCAATATCCCTGTGATCACGCAGACGAGAACCGTTGCCAACATGATATTTCGCCGGGGATTTTCGACTTCTTCCGAAAGCGTGGAGATCGCGTCGAAGCCGATGTATGTGAGAACGGCGATCGATGTGCCCCGAAAGACTCCGCTGAAACTGAACGTCTGCGGATTGTAAAAAGGCTGCCAGAAAAATCCGCTGCCATATACGTGCAGCCCCCAGATAAAGCGGATCACAAATGCAAAAAATATCACCACAACGATCGACATGCCGGCCGCCAGCACGTCGTTAATACGCGCGGAAGTTTTCACCGCACGCAGGTTCAGAAGGGTGAAAGCCAGGGCGTAGCCGATAGCGAACACCCAATAGGGCACGCCCGGCAAAATATTTTGGGTAAGTTTGCTGCAAATTACCGTGCAAATCAGCGGGTTCAGAATGTAGTCCATCAACATCGCCCAGCCGGTTACATAACCAAGAGCGGGATGAATCTCCTGACCAACGTAAGTGTATGCAGAACCCGCGCTCGGGTAGGCGCGCGCCATTTTTCCGTAACTAACAGCGGTGAACAGCATTGCGACCATGGCGATGAGAATAGTGGTGACCACATGTCCGCGAGCAGCATTGCTGATCACGCCGTAGATGCCCATGGGCGCAATCGGTTGGATGATAACGATGCCAATGATAATGAGGTCCCAAAGGAGAAGAGTGCGCTTCAGTTTGGGCGCGGCGGGCGCGGACGAAGTTGGTTCAGCCGTCATTCGGTGGTGACCGATTTTACTAGGTTTCTCGGATGATCCACATCGCACCCGTTCAAGGTGGCGAAGTGGAAAGCAAAAAGCTGCAACGGAACAACTTCAAGGATGGGCAGGAGCAATTCCGGCGCTGCGGGGACGTGGATGACCCGGTCGGCAAGAGTGGCGATGGCGCGGTCTCCTTCTGACGCAATCGCAATTACTTTTCCGCCCCGGCTCTTAATGTATTCCAGTACGGAAAGAGACTTTTCGTAGCGCAGCACGGAATCCGGATCGTTGCGATCCTGCGTCGCTAAAACTATCACCGGAAGTTTTTCATCCACAAGGGCGTTAGGGCCGTGACGCAATTCGCCGGCCGGAAGGCCCTCGGCTTGAACGTATGAAATTTCCTTTAGCTTTAGCGCTCCCTCACGGGCAATCGCATAGTGAACTCCGCGCCCAAGAAACAAAAATGCTTTGGCATGCTGATATTCGCGAGCGCAACCGGCTGCTTGCGCGTCCCAGGAAGGAAGGGCCTTTTCGATTTCCGCGGGAAGCACGCTGAGAGAATCTAGATGAGCGCGCACAACCCCCGAAGTAATCCGGCCGCGCTTGCATGCTAGAAACAACGCAAGGAGATAAAGAACGGTCAACTGCGACGTGAAACTTTTGGTGGCTGGCACCGCTTTCTCCAAACCGGCAAATGTGTGGAGCGTGGCGCTTGCTTCGCGGGCGATTGTGGAATTGGCGACATTCGAAATCGCTACGGTTTTTGCCCCGCGACTGAGGGCTTGGCGTTGCGCCGCGATGGTGTCGGCGGTTTCGCCGGATTGGGTTATGACTACGACGATAGGCTCGGTGTCGGCATGCGTGGAGCGGTAGCAATATTCGCTCGAATATTCCACGTCCACTGCGATCCCCGCGAGGTCTTCCATCATGATCTCGCCTGCCAGGCCGGCATGGCGGCTCGAACCGCTGGCCGCGATAATTATTTTTTTAAAGGCAAAGATTGCGCTTTCGATGGGTTGCAGCGCGTCGGAAAAAATGGAATCTGCTCGGACATTGCCGCGGATGCATTCGCGTATCGCGTGCGGCTGCTCGTAGATTTCTCTGAGCATTGAACTTGAAAGGCCATGCGGAGTTGAAGGAACAGCCTTCGAGTGTTCGATGGGAATCAACGCCCGCCGCCCGAGCCTTGTTTGGAAATCGCAACCTTCTCTTGGAGAGGAATTGTGGCGGACTCAATGTTCCATCCCGCAAGCGTGAGTTCAAGCGAGTCAGACAGGTCCGATGTTGGAGGGTACCTAGCAGAGATTTCGCGCGATTCGCCGGGCATCAACTCAATATAGTTGTCGTCCCAAAAAACCGGGAGAATTTCTGCGTCTTGACCTTTTTTCCGAATGCCAAATCGCACTTGGAACGCCAAATGGTCGCTGGGATTTTTCACCGTTAAGCGAACTACCGGGCCGTCCGCGGTTGAAGAGGCCCTTCCGCTGACTTCAATTTTGGCTTTGGGCAAGTTCTGAAGAGCGGTGAAATCCTCGTAGGATGATACTGGCGTGTATTTGTAATCAGTCTTGCCCCACTCGTAAGTATTTTTTTTTGGAGAAAGCCAATAAAAATTAGTGCTCGCGGTCTTTCCATCATTTGTCTGGAGATCCAGCTTGACGAAATACACGGCAGACGCAGGACTAAAAGCCTCAGTTGGAAGCGTTAGCACTTTCGCGACGCCATCCGCATCCACATCTGTTTGCGCCTGACGGGAAAATCTTTCGTGCAATGAATCGTCGTAGAGACGCGCGGTGACGGTCATGCCCGAGAATTTCTGGTAGAGGCTATTCACCACTACCACGCTGTTGTCGTCATACGAATACAACACATGCAAAGGCTCACAAGCCTTTTTTGTGCCGAAATATCCGCCCGCCGGCTGCAAATAGTAATCGTAAAGATGCCAAATCGTGGAAGGCCATGCGTTGTTCAGCATCCACTGAATGATCCCTGTCGAAGTGTACTTGTTGCGCGAATAAGCCTCGAACATTGCGCGCTCGCCATCGTAGGCCATGGTCTGCGCTTTGGTTTCGTAGTTATCAAGTCCCGAAGGCGCTCCGTAGATCGATTTCATGGCGCCTTCGAAATGGTTTAAATTCTTGAACCCTTCGGAGCCCGCGTGATAATCCCAAAAAGAATCTTGAGGCCACAAATGATCTGAGGGAATAAATTTACGAAGACAACTCACTAGAGGAACCGCGGGACCCGGCCCCGTCTCAGTGTTAAAACCGTACGCGCCGCCATACTTGCTGGTATCAGTGAGCCAATAGTCCGGTGGAACGTAATCATACGGGCCCGTCATTTTCACGCCGGATTTTCCGGTCACCGAGGTGGGCTTCTGTGACGCAGACGAAATATAAGGATTGGGCCAATCCGTTTCCTTCAACACGCTTATATATGCGGTTTCAACGTCTGCCGGCGGCGGACCGTCGCTTCCATTCAGCCAGACGAGCAAGCTGGGATGGCTTCGCATTCGCAAAATTTGCGAGCGCAGGGATGCGGTCGCGATCTCCAGATCACCAGGCTGCCAATGTTTCCACTGTTCCCAATGATCGCAGCAGCACCAGCCCGCCATGATCAGCACGCCTCGCTCATCCGCGAGATCGTAAAAGTCATCCGTCTCCAATTTCCCTTCCAGGCGGATAGTGTTCAGATTCATATCGCGGACGTAGCTAAAATCCGTTTCCAAGCGTCCATGATCCGGCCGCAAAAGCATATCCGGCGACCACCCGCCGCCACGGATCAATATCTTTTTCCCGTTCACATAAAACTGGCGCGCGCCTTGCGAATTCAACTCCGAAGTGATTTCGCGAATCCCAAATCTGACGCTTTGTTTGTCCGATAAATCATCTCCGACCGTGAAACGTAGCCTAAGGTCGTGAAGATCCTGCGCGCCCATTTGGTAGGGCCACCATACTTTTGGGTTCTTAATGCGTAACTGCGAAAATTCATCGGGAGTAAAGCGGACAGTGCGACTTTCCCCCGGCTTCAAAGAAACCGATTGTCGAAATTTGACATCTTCGATTTCGCCGTCGAGAAAACCGGTGATCGACGCATCACTGGCGTTACGCAGACCGGCTTCAACAGTAAGATCGGCTTCGTCGAGCGACGCGTTTGGAAAATGCGTGGCGACCATGGGGTGGCGGATTGCGACCGCGCCGCTGCCCTGCAAATAAACGCCGCGCCATAAGCCCATATCTTTGTCGGGAGGCGCCGGATTCCAGTCCACCCAGTTAATTCCGAGATCTTTCTCGGTCTGCGCAATTGTTTCCACTGCGAGAGCGTTCGGGCCGTCGCTGGACACCAGAGATTTGACGTCGAATTCGTAGGTACGGTAGGCGCCCGCAATGTCTTTGCCGCCCGCCACTAGGTGGCCATTGAGCCAAACGTTTGCATGGTTGTTGATCCCGCCGAAGTACAACCAAACGTGCCGGCCCTTGTAATTCGCAGGGAGCGTGAATTCGGTTCGGTACCACCAAGAGCAACGGAACGGACTGTCCTTGGGCATAGCGAGCAACGAAAAATTCTTCCCGATGGGATAAGTTGTTCCCGGGATATCACGCAGATTCTTGCCGTAATAAGGATCGGGATAAGTCTTATCGGCGACCAGTGCAGCCACAACTGTGGTCGGCACCGCAGCGGAATGCCAGCCGTTAGTCTTGTACCCAGCAGTCGAGATCTGCTCGCCTTTGGCAAGAAATAAACACGAAGACTGCAAAGCCCAGCCGTCATGCAGAAATATTTTATCGGATGATGCGGGACTTTCCGCGTTCGCGTTAGCCGGCGCACCGGCGAGACTCAAGGTGACAAAAACGGCGCAGACCGAGAGAAGGACAAGACGAACACGCAAAAGTTGCTTTAAAAGCATGGCCGCTCTCCAAAAGTTTGTTAAAGACAAATGATTCTGGATGACAGGTAGCCCTGCAGATTCTTTATGATTTATTAAATTTTATTAAACTCAGTATTATTCCCAGGTTTTCCATACTGTCAAGGAAAAATCGGTCGCCCGTGCGCTCAATCCGCTCCAGAACGCGGAACGGATCGTGTAGTTTCGCGCACGACAAGTTCAGGCGGCAGCTTTCGGTGAACCACTTCGAATTCTCTCTCCTCAATGGCGGAATTGATGGCTTCGAGCACAATCCCAACAGCAGCAGAGCCTAGAGCTTCCATCGGCTGCCTCACCGTGGTGAGGGACGGGACCGACAGCCCGGCCAGTATCACGTCGTCAAAACCGATCACTGAGCAATCCTCGGGCACCTTCAAGCCGGCGCGAGCCAATCCACGGATGGCGCCGAAAGCCGTCATATCGTCAAAAGCCATCACCGCAGTGAAACGCTTTTTGTGCTTCAGGAATTCTTCAGTGATTTTGAAGCCACCCTCGAAGCCGGAGTTAGGATCGAGCGAATCCGGCAGCTCCATCACAAGAGCGGGGTCGATTTCGAGACCGACCGAGCGCGCAAAGGAACGCACGGCGCGCCAACGAGGCGCGCTATCCCCCAACATCTTAGGACCTCGAATGAACGCAATTTTTCGGTGACCCAGAGAATAGAGATGTTCTATCGCCATGTGAGCGCCCGCTTCGTTATCAACCATCACCGAACTGATAGAACCGCTGCTAAGTTCGCGGGCGATCATGACGGCGGGAATATTGCGTTTCTCCAGGTCGGCGAGTAGATCGATGTCGACAAAAAGCCAGTTGGCCACGAACACCAACGCTTCCACTTGGCGCGCAAGCAGCACTTCGAGATAGCGCTCAAAACGTCCACGCTGATTATGTACGTCCGTCAAAATCGGAAGGTAAGACGCCTGATATAAAGAGTTCTCAATTCCTCGCAGAATAAGCGTGCAAAAGGGGTCGGTGATGTCGAATACCATTACGCCCACCATGCGATTTCGCTTGGCGTTGAGCAAGCGCGATACGTCCTTCGGACGATAGGCCAGTTTTTTTGCGGCTCGTTCGATGCGCTCTTTCGTGGAGGGCGGTATATACCTGGCAAGCGGAGCATTGTTCAAAACAATCGAAACCGTAGCCGCGGAGACGCCGCTTTCCAGCGCGACGTCGCGCAAAGTTACTCCGGACTTCGCGGCTTTTCGGTGTTTCAAGAACGCCCTCGCATCGCAATAAATATTTCAATTAGTTGCAACTGTTCGAACATCTTTACCATAGGCAGCGCAACGAGGCCAGCAGAACGAAGTGGGATTCGCTAATACGGGCGAGGAACCATTACTGAAGGCTTATCGAACAGCGAAAACGTTGAAGGGTGTTAAACGCGGGGAATCTCTGAAACGTTCCACCCCCCACCTATCGCTTTGATGAGAAGTACGCTGGCCGTCATGCGCCGGGTCAGAATCGTCACAGCCGTAACTTCGTCGGTGAGTGCAGCGCTCTGCGCTGTCGTTACTTCCAGGTAGTTCGTGACCCCGCCCTTGTAACGCGTGATCGACAGCTCCACCGAATGCCTTGCGGCCCCTACTGCAACATCCTCAGTTTGCGCTTCGCTCGCTAAAATGCGCAACGCTGCAAGATTGTCCTCAACTTCCTGGAACGCCGTCAGCACAGACTCGCGGTAATTGTCGATGGATTGCTCGTAGGCGGCTTTCGCTTCCTCCGACATTCCACGCCGCCGGCCGGCATCGAAAAGCGTCTCAAGGGCCGTTCCACCCACGGCCCACAATCCACTAGGTCCCTGAAATAGCGTCCCGGCGGAAATACTTTCGAAGCCGCCTTGTCCGGTTAGGGTAATCGTCGGGTAATACGCGGCTCGCGTGATCCCGATTTGCGCGTTGGCCGCCTGCATTCGTCTTTCCGCAGCGGAAATATCGGGTCTTCTCTCAAGCAAGTCGGACGGCAGTCCCGCGGGAATCGCGGGTGGCGGCGTGTCGAGCGGCAAAGGCGCGATGGAAAATGTTGCGGGAGGCTGGCCCGTAAGTACCGCGATGGCATGTTCGAAGGCGGCGCGTTGAACTTCCACATCGATCGACTGCGCGCGCGCTGTTTCCAGTTGCGTCTGCGCTTGGGCCACGTCCACGGCCGAAGCCAGGCCGCCTTTGAATCGAGTCTCGGTAAGTTCCAGTGCTTTTTGGAAGGCGACCACGGTCGAGTCCAAAAGCTGTTTTTGCGCGTCAAGACCGCGAAGCTGGAAATAATCCATGGCCAGTTCCGCGTGCAAACTCAAACCGACGCTGGCGAGATCGGCGGCACTTGCTTGCGCATTGGAGCGGCTTTGTTCCACCGTTCGACGGACGCGCCCCCACACATCGAGCTCATATGTAGCGTCGAGTCCAGGAACCTGGAAATCGTTAAACGTCTGCGTCGTTCCAGCGATCCCCAAAGGCCGGTTTTGCGAGAAACGCTCGCGCGCGATTGTCGGGTTAGCCGTGACGGTAGGATAAAGATTCGAACGTGAGACGCGAACCGCTGCACGCGCTTGCAAAAATTGCGCCTCGGCTGCTTTTAAGCTTTGGTTTGAGACGTCAACCTTCTCTTCGAGGGTATTAAGCTGCGTATCCTGATAGACCTCCCACCATTTCCCTTTTATCGCTTCGTCGCTAGGCTGCGCGACCTTCCAATCTTTGTTCTCTTTGTAGTCCGTCGGAACTTCGGCCTTGGGTCGAACATAATTCGGCCCCACAGTACATCCACCAAGCAAGAAGGCTACCAACAGGAAAAAAAGGCCGGTGCGCGATGACCCGCCTCTGCCTGGTTCTTCTGGGCGCAGTAAAGTTTTTCTATTTGCTCGCATAGCTGATTCGCCAGATCGAGTTTGAGCCGTCATCCGTGACCATTAATGAGCCATCTTTCGCCACGGCAACTCCCACCGGCCTGCCCCACACTTTCGCGTCGGGCGTGACAAAACCAGTGACGAAATCCTGATACTCGGCGCCGGCCTTTCCGTTCGCCAGTGGGACGAAAACAACTTCGTAGCCCGTGCGCACGGAACGGTTCCAAGAGCCGTGTTCGGCGGCAAAAATACCTCCGCGATATTTCTCCGGAAATTGCTGCGCTTCATAGAAAGTTAATTCGAGTGAAGCATTGTGCGGTTCCAGCAGGACATCGGGAACGATCACTTTATCTTTTAGTTCAGGGTGCTTCCCTTTCAACCGCGGATCTTCGTTGGGTCCGATGTAATACCAAGGCCAACCGTAAAATCCTCCTTCCTGAACGTGCGTAATGTAATCCGGAGGAAGATTGTCACCTATATCGTCTCGCTCATTCACCGATGTCCACAACACACCGGTGGCGGGATCAAACGCTATCCCCACTGGATTGCGAATTCCCGAAGCATACACGCGTAAGTCCGAACCATCGGGATTAGCCTCGAGAATGTTCGCCCGGTGATACTCAGATTTGTCCGAATCGGTATCGGCAATATTGCCGCGCGAACCTACCGCCACGTACATTTTCTTTCCGTCAGTTGAGAACGCCACGTCCCGCGTCCAATGTCCTCCACCACCAGTATGTTCGTTCCCACTGGGTATATCCGCTATGACGGTTTCAGGCCCACCCCGCGCCTTCAAATCCCCATTTTGGTACGGAAAACGTACAACCGAGTTCGTGTTACCGACATAAACATATTTGGGATCCGGGCCGGGAGGATAAAAAGCGATACCAAAAGGTCGCGTGAGCCCGCTCGCAAATGTTTCCGTGGTTTGAGGTTTGCCATCGGAGGTTAGACCTCGGAACACGAGAATGCGGCCGGGCCCGCTTTCTGCCAAGAACATGTCGCCATTCGGCGCTGTGCGAATCAATCTTGGATTCTTCAAACCTTGCGCGTAGAGCTCGACCTTGAATCCATCCGGTGCTTGCGGCCAGGCGTTCGATGGCCGCGAGACCACATGCGCGCTATTGTCGACAGCTTTTGTCGCATAAGGCTTGGGCAAATCAGCAGTGGAAATGCGGTGAACATTTCCTGGTTTTTCCGTGCGGTAGTCCGAGAACGGTCCGCTCTGATCGGAGGTTTGCGTCAAGGCCCGAAGTTCTCTCGCTGCGGAAACTGTTCGATAAGCGAGGGCCGATAATAGCGCTATGAATAGTATGGCGAGGATGCCTAAGAAAGAACGCCGCATTCTATTTCCCCTCAACTTAATTTGGACTGTTTTATGAGGCCGAAAACGAGCTGCCCACTTACTCAATTTTCAAAACCGCTTAATTCCTGGAGCCACCCGATTTTTGACCGCCGTTCGGCGGGGTCGGTTGCGAATTAGCCGGCTGTTGTTGATTCTGCTGAGCAATCTGAACCTTTTCGCCTTCGACCAGCGAATCTGGCGGATTGACCATCACGTTTTCCTGGCCAGTAAGCCCCGACACAACTTCTACTTCGCTGCCAAAATCGCGTCCCATTACAATCTTTACGAGCGACGCTTTGCCGTCCGCCACAGTGGCAATTTGCAAGCCCTGCGAACGGAATATCACCGTGTTCACCGGAAGGATAAACGTCGGAATTCCCTCGGGAAGTTTCAGGTGAACTCCCGTATATGCTCCCGGGAAGAGTTCGCCTGACGTGTTATTTACATCCACTTCCACAAGCAGAGTGCGTGAGGCTGGGTCGATAGCTTTAGCCGTACGCACAAGCTGGCCCTTGAACCGGCGGCCGGGAAATTCCGCTAATGTGAGGTCCGCGGTAAGGCCGGGCTTGGCAGCCTGCGAATATTGTTGCGGAACATTAATGTACACGCGCAGCACGCGCGTCGATTGCATGTGAAACATTTCCTTCGCTGCTCCGCCACTGCCCGCATCAATTAGCTGCCCTATATCCGTGTTACGCGCCGTAAGGATGCCGTCAAACGGTGCATAGATTTTATTGAAGGCCAGCGTTTCCTCGAGCCGCTTCACGTTGTATTCCGAAGACGCCACGATGGCTCTCTTTGCTTCAAAATCACCGTGCGCGTTGTCCACGTCCTGCTTCGAAACCGCATCGGTATTCTTCAGACCCTCAAAGCGATCCTCGGTAATTTTGGAAAGATTCAGGTTCGCTTGCGCCGTTTTCAAATCCGCGCGCGCCGACTGGAGCTGCTGGTCAACTTCCGGAGTATCAATATCCGCGAGCAACTGGCCCGCTTTCACGTGCCCGCCAATATCCACATACCATTTCTTCAAATAACCATTCGTGCGTGCGTATATGGGGGCGTCTTCGAAAGCCTGGATATTGCCCGGAAGAATTATTTCTTGTTCTGGATCACCGCTCTTGGGATGGATCACCACGACCGTCGGCACAGCCAATTCGTTAGTCTCTTTTCCCAGCGCATCTTTAGCCCTTAAGCGCGGGACAACGCCCATCACGACAACGCCGGCCACAATGATGACCACCAGTATGGCTATGATGACACCGTGACCCGAGCGCGGCTTTCCCGCATGACTGTCATTTGCTTCCCTCTGAGGGGGTGGCGATTGAGGGGCCTGTTTCTCGGTCTGGTCAGTCATTAAACTTTATCCTTTGGGGTTTCCCTATTGGACGATTTGCCCGGCACAATGGATTCATCCAGCGAGCCGGCATCGGCGCTATGCATTCCGCTCTCGCCATCCATGCACAATGCTAAAAACGACTGGAACGAAGAAAAGCGTAGCGACGGTCGCAAAGGAAAGTCCGCCGATCACGGCGCGTCCCAACGGTGCATTTTGTTCACCGCCTTCTCCCAAACCCAAAGACATTGGCAGCATGCCGATAATCATGGCCAAGGCCGTCATAATCACGGGCCGAAAGCGCGTGAATCCGGATTCCAGAGCGGCTTCGGCCGCCGTCTTGCCTTCGTCGAGCCTCTCCCGCGAAAAGCTAACCACCAGAATGCTATTCGCAGTAGCCACACCCATACACATGATTGCGCCCGTGAGAGCGGGTACGCTAACGGTTGTGCGCGTAATAAATAGGAACCAGACGATTCCAGCCAACGCTGCCGGAAGCGCCATCAGAATGATAAAAGGATCGAGCCATGACTGAAAATTGACAACGATCAGCAGATACACGAGAAGAATCGAGAACGCCAGTCCCCACAAGAGACCAGAGAACGATGACTGCATCGTAGAAATCTGTCCGCGGACAATAAGCTGTGAACCTCTGGGAAGGTCCTTCCTGCTTCGTTCGATGATGGGAGCGATTTCGCGGGCTACTCCACCGAGATCACGACCCTGTACTGCTCCGTAGATATCGATGACGGGTTGAACGTTGTAATGGGAAACGACGCCCATCTCCGCTCCCCTCGTGACCGAGGCCAAGCTCGCAAAAATTGCCGGCGGTGCATTCGGGTTGGTCCCAGTCACCGGAATATTCTGGAGATCCTGGAGAGTGTCGATGCGATATTGGGGCATCTGGGCAGCAATGTTGTAGGTGACACCCGTTTTCGGATCGAGCCAGAAACTCGGAGTAGTTTGAAAACTTCCGCTAAGCGAAATGAGCAGGTTATTAGCCACGTCCCGCTGCGTATATCCGATCTCCTGCGCTTTGGTGCGGTCCACGTCAAAATGTAACTTAGGCTGGTCAAATGGTTGTTGGATCCGCAGATCGGTCGTTCCCGAAACGAATTTCAGTTCGTTCATCAGTTTGTCGGCAAATTCTCGGTCGCCGGCTAAATTCCTTCCGATGACCTGAACATCGATGGGGGCTGGGAGTCCGAAGTTCAGGATCTGGCTGACAATGTCCGCGGGCAGAAAATAAAATGTGACGCCGGGAAAATCGCGATTGAGCCGCTCGCGCAGAGAGTGAACGTATTCCTCCGTGGGACGATGCTTCTTTGATAGTTCCACCAGGATATCGGCGTCGCCGGGACCGATCGGCGCGGAATTACTGTAGGAAAGGTTGAGACCGCTGTAGGGCACGCCGATGTTGTCGATAATGGTCGTCAGCTCGGACTTTGGAATCAGCCGGCGCATGTCGTCGTCCACGCGTTCGCACAGCGCGGCGGTCTCTTCAATACGTGTGCCGGTCGGCGCGCGCAGGTGCAGCTTGAATTCGCCGCTGTCCACCGCGGGGAAAAAGTCCTGTCCAACCATGGGTAAAAGCCCGAAAGACAGCACGCAAGCAGCGAAGAAACAGATCACAAATAAGCGGCTGTGGTGTATGCATGTCTCGAGCAGACGGTGGTAGCCCGCACGGAGTTTCTCAAACACATGCTCAAACCTTTGCTGAACTAGCACAAAAGGGTTGCGGGATTTCGGCGCCTCACCGTGGGTTTCTTCTATTTGAGCCACGAGCAGATACTTGGCCATTGTCGGCACCAGGGTACGCGATAACAAATAAGAAGCGAGCATGGCGAAGCACACCGCTTCGGCCAGTGGAACGAACAGATAGCGCGCTACTCCGGAAAGGAAGAACATGGGCACGAACACAATGCAGATAGATAGTGTGGAAACGAATGCCGGCACGGCAATCTGCTGTGCTCCATCGAGAATGGCCTGCACGATTTCCTTACCCTGGTCAATATTGCGATTGATGTTCTCGATCTCCACCGTGGCGTCGTCCACCAGGATTCCTACCGCCAGCGCTAGGCCGCCGAGAGTCATAATGTTGATGGTTTCGCCTAGCGCGCTGAGAACGATGATCGAAGTAAGAATCGAAAGCGGAATCGAGACAGCAATAATCAGAGTGCTGCGCCAACTTCCCAGGAATACCAGGATCATGAAGCCGGTCAAACACGCGGCGATGATGGCCTCGCGAACGACTCCCTTGATCGACGCCAGCACAAAGATCGACTGGTCCGAGAGCGGCTTGATTACCAGTTGAGGCGGAAGCCCAGCCGCGATTGACGGGAGCAAAGCCTTAATCCCGGAAATAATGTCGAGAGTGGATGCGTCTCCGTTTTTTTGAATAGACATCAGCGATGCACGCTTTCCATCCACGTTCACGATATTTGTTTGCGGCGGAAAACCGTCGCGCACGTGAGCCACGTCGTGGATGTAAATGGTGCTGCTCCCCACTGTCTTTATCGGCAGATCGTTCAACTCGCTTACCGTAGTAGGGGCGCCATTCATGTCCACTTGGTACTCAAAGGCCCCGATTTTCGTGGTGCCTGCCGGAAGGATCAGGTTCTGCAGAGAAATAGCGTTCACAACGTCGAGCGGCGAAAGCCCTTTTGACTGCAACGCCGCGGTATCCAGGTCGACCTGCACCTGGCGCTGTTTGCCACCGTAGGGGTAAGGAACGGCTACTCCTGGAATGGTTACCAGGCCCGTGCGGAGAAAATTCAACCCGATGTCGCCCAATTGCTGTTCCGATAAACCCGGGCCCGAGAGAGCAAGTTGAAGGATCGGCACGGTGGAGGCGTTATACGTGATGACGAGAGGAGGCGTGCTTCCCGGAGGCAATGATCGAAGGATCGTCTGCGAAACCGCAGTGGTCTGCGCAACCGCGTTAGCCACCTGCACGCCTTGATGGAAAAAAATCTTAACTATTGCTATTCCACTCAGCGATTGCGATTCGATGTGCTCGATATCATTAACGGTGGTGGTAAGAATTCTCTCGTAGTTGAAAATAATCCGGGTAGACATGTCTTCCGGAGATAGCCCGGTGTAGTTCCATATGACGCTGACCACCGGAATATCAATGTTGGGGAAAATGTCGGTAGGAGTGCGCAAGATAGCCACAGGGCCCAATATGAGGAGCAAGATCGACATTACAACGAAGGTATAAGGCCTGCGTAACGCTAATCGAACTATCCACATTCTGGGGACCCTCGAAACGTCCGAAAAGACAAGAAATTCTCACCGAGCGCGCTTAGAACGAAAACGGCCAGGCTATTATCGCACGCGATTTGGGAAATTAAACTACAACCGGATTGGCTGGATCTCTTCTCTCTCTTGATAAGGGCTAAACGGAGATGCGCTAGCCCGCGGTCAAATCTCACAAGTAAGAAAGACCTTTGCAACGCCGATTATCTTCCAGCAAAACTGACCGATCTAAGGCTGCAACTTTTTCGCGGGCCGGGGTTTAACCGGATGAGCCTGAAAAAACTCGGCCCGGCGTCGTAGCAATCGTCTCCAGGAATTAGACGCGGGAAAGGGGTGAAAAGGTCCATGCCAGTAATCGTGATTGTACTGATGTTTTTGGTGGCTTTTTTATTGGCGGTGCTCGCGATGCTTCTGGCGCCGCTGCCGGGTGTGGGCTACGCACTCTGGAATAGAGAGTTGCAAAGCCTCCCGGAAAATCCCGTTTCGGCTTTCAACAATTCCCGCTATCGTTCGAAATAAGTGCGCGACGAGTTCTGCCTCCCTTCTTATCAGCGCCCGGCAAGTTTGGAAAAAAATCGAAACTGAAGTGCCATTTTTGGAAAAGAAATTCCCTAATTCCCGAATAAGATTTCTTCTTAGTCCCCGATGGAACGAATACTCTTCTGGCAACAAGTAGTGTTGTATTGCTGATTTACGGGGCAAATTCGCGACGATCTCCGAATGGAATCAAGCGTAGCGATTATGGTCAAAAAGATGCATAATCTATCGCGACACAGGCACCCAGCAATTCCAATCTGTTGTCAATTCAGGGGAGATGGGGCAGTTTCGGATATTCGGGGATAATTTCGCTCGGAAGATTGACCTTCGCCGCCTGGGAGCCCTGGCAGTCTTAACGTTCGGGAGTTTTTTGGTCTGGGTCGCGCTTTCCACAAGCGGCCAATCCCAGATTGCCGTTTCTTTTACTTCCTCATTTCGATCTTCAAATAGCCTGGACCTCCCGCTAATTTCTGCCGCTGACAACGATGCCCGGCGAAAGGTTTACCCATATTCTGTGATTCCCGGCGGAGTTGAAACTGCTGCAGATTTGAGAAATTCGGTTCTTCACGACCCGGTTGTCGCGAAACATTACGAAGATTTTGACGTGGAAAGAACTCGGGTCGTTCGATTGAACCAAAACCGTTTGCTCTATGTCTCATACCGCCTCGGAAATAGAGTGTTTTGGTCCCGGAAGCCTATGATGCTCTCGAAGGGCGAAGCTGTGATCACCGACGGCGAGCACGTCGCCAGAACCCGTTGCGGAAACCGCTTATCTGAGGTGCCCGCTGGCCCGATTCTGGCGGCGGGGCCCGAGCTTGAATCTGCTCCGGAAGTAGCTGAACTATTTCCCGGCTCACCTGGAGCTTTAAGCCCGCCTGGGTTGCCCGGGATCCCTGTGCCAACAAGCACTCCACCCACAACCTCTGGAACTCCGCCTGGTTCGCCGTTGCCACCCGGAGGCGGCGTCATCGTGCCTCCGATTGTTCCTGTTCCAGGTGCCGGGACAACTCCTCCGGTCCCAACTCCTGAACCCCAGACATTGCTAATGCTTTCCGCCGGCTTAACGGGGCTTTGGCTGGCGCGAAAAAAATACACACGCTAGGTTCTGTCGTTTAAGAGCGTGCCCCACGTTGTCGAAAATTTCGGCCACGCGATCTGAATGACTTTAGTAATTAAGGCCGGGAAACCAAGGTGGTAATCAGCGCGTTGGCGCGTGGCGTTCCAAGCCCGGTCACGAAATCATAGCCGGCTAACGCGTCGCATATCGTCCCGCAAGAACCGTTATTGCCCTGAATGACGCTGTGAAAGTCGCCGTTGAGATTCGTTTTAGCGGAAGAATAGAGCGCGATGTCCGTGCTGCTCAAACTTGCTTTCCGCAATCCCGCTCGCATCGAGTTGGCGATTGCAACGGTTGCGGCCCACTGCGGCGTTGCGGCGCTCGTGCCGCCGATCTGGAACCATCCGCTCGCGCCACCAATCCCCACCGAATCATATACGGCGTATCCAGTGCCGGGGTTCGCGTTGTAAGAAACATCCGGCACGCCTCGTACGCCTCGCGAATCATCCGGTATCCCGAATTGAGCTTGGTAAAGCGGTTGATGTTCGTAAACGCTTAAGCCACCTCCGCTACCACTCCACGCCGTTTCGGTTGAATAGTTTCCATTCGCGTCGAGAGACAGAGACGTTCCGCCCACCCCTATTACATCGGGTGATGCGGCAGGATAGGTAACTCCGGTTCCGGCGTCACCTGAGGCGGCCACGAAGGTCACTCCGCTCGTTACAAAATGATTGTCCAGATTGCGTTCGCCGGAAAATTCGCCCGAGTCCCAGCTCATCGAAACGACTGTCGCTCCGTCGCGGACCGCAACATCAACGCCCTTCAGCAAATCGCTTAAGCTATTTGAGGCAGCTTCCACCAGAATGATCGTCGCTTTCGGAGCGATAGCGTGCGCCCACTGCACGTCCAGCGATATTTCCACGGACCAATTGGCATTCATCGCAGGCTTCTTGCCGCTCGCGTAAACCTTGCGGAAAAACCCGTTGCTCGTGCTCGCAATCGGTAGGTTGAACTGGCGGCTGAAAACGCCGAGGTCGGATTCCGCATTGGGGTCGTCGTAAGCATCCACGATCGCGATGATCTGCCCGGAACCCTGGTTACTTAGCAGATCGAATCCATACGCATGACGGATCTGCGCCGGCTGAAACGCCGAAATCGGAGGAGTTGTGAGGCTTGCCCCGGCGGCTTCGTGAATGAAGTAGTGCGGGCGCATGAAGCTCAGGGGTGGTTGTCCGTCCCCGCTCCCTTGCAAAAGCAAGTAATAAGCCTGTTGCGCGCAAAGCGGCTGACAAGATATTCCAGCTAGCGCAAGAACGATTAGAGTGCGGACTGAATTCTGCAGGCCCTGACTTAGCATTTCGAATCCCCCGTTGACGATCCCCTCAAATCTGAGGATCCTTTGCCCGAAAGCGTAAGAATGATCCCCAACACATCGAGGGTACTGTTCGGGAGGGCTATCGCCTATGGGTCGCCAGCTTCATTCAAGTAGTACGAAAGTTATCCGAGGACGGTGCTCCAAAACGGTGCGGCAGGAGCGAACATCGCTTCAGACAGGCAAGGTGTCACTCCATCGGTAAGCCAACGTAGTTTTCGGCCAGCGTTTGCGAAGCGGCGCGCGAACTAGTGATGTAATCCAGTTCGGCAAGCTGGCGCCGATGGTCAAACGCATTCTCGTCTTCCCACCGATGCAGCATTGAAGTCATCCACCACGAAAACCTCTGCACTTTCCAGACGCGGCGCAAGCAGGTTGTGGAATAGCTCTCCAGAAGATCGCGCCGGCCGGAGGAATAAAATTCAGCGAGCGCGCGGGCCAGAACGCGCACGTCTGCAACAGCGAGGTTGAGCCCTTTCGCGCCCGTCGGCGGCACAATATGGGCTGCATCCCCTGCGATAAACAAGTTGCCGTACTGCATCGGCTCAATCACGGCGCTACGCATTCCGGTCACACCCTTTTGTATGATGCGCCCTTCCGTTAGCGTCCAGCCTTCCGTGGAAGTGAGCCTGGCATGCAGTTCCTGCCAGATTCGCTCGTCCGGCCATTCTTCGAGATCTTCATCCGGCTTGCACTGAAGATAAAGTCGGCTGATTTGCGGCGAACGCATACTCAGCAACGCAAAGCCACGATCGTGGTAGGCGTAGATGAGTTCTTCAGACGAAGGCGGCGCCTCCGCCAAAATTCCAAGCCAGGCGAACGGATAGATGCGCTCAAATAATGTGATCACACCATCCGGAATCGACGGTCTGCAAATGCCGTGTGAGCCGTCGCATCCCGCGATGAAATCGCAAGCGAGTTGCTGCGCTTCGCCGTTCTTGCGAAACAGGATTGTGGGTTTCGTCGAAGATTTCGTGTCGCCGAAATCCCGAATGCTCACATCTTCTACGTCGAAAAAAATCTGGCCGCCGGACGCGAGTCTCGTCTTCACCAAATCCTTAATCACTTCGTGCTGCGCATAAATCATGATGCCGCGGCCGCCGGTGAGCTCTCTGAAATCAATATGGTGCGTGCGGCCGGAAAATCGCAAATTCACTCCGTAATGCACCATTCCTTCCCGCATCATGCGTTCGCCCGCGCCAATTTCATTCAGCAGGTCCACGGTGCCCTGTTCCAGCACGCCTGCACGCACGCGTTCTTCGCAATATTGCCGGCTGCGAGTTTCGAGCACCACGGACTCGATCCCTTGCAGGTGCAATAAATGCGAGAGCACGAGGCCAGCCGGCCCTGCTCCAACAATTCCTACTTGTGTGCGCATCGGTTCACCGAGCGAAGCCGACGAATGCTTGGACGCTCCGAGTTGCGAATGTTACCATGCGGCCTCGTCTCGGTCTTCGCGGAGCTGCGCAATGCTCGTCAGTCACAAGAAACTTCTGGTGGAGTGGGGACATTGCGATCCGGCTGGTATCGTGTTTTTCCCGCAATATCTTGCTTGGTTTGACGATTGCACGACCGCTCTATTTCTCGACGCCGGAATGCCCATACAGTCCTTATTCAAAGAGCATGGCGTAATCGGCATACCGGTGGTGGATGTTCGCGCGCGCTTCATCCTACCGTCAAAATTTGGCGACGAATTAACCATGGAATCAACGGTTACTGAGTTTGGTAAAAGTAGTTTCGTAGTTCGTCACCAGATCAAGAAAGCAGGCGCGCTGGCAGTCGAGGGATTCGCCACGCGGGTGTGGACCGGCCCGGATCCAAGCGATCCATCCAAAATGAAGTCGCGCCCTCTTCCGAAAGAAGTAATCGCCCGCCTTTCCGCAGGGTAATCCCATTACGGATGCAAAATCCGAGAGGTGAAAAAGTCTTTCTACTTCAATTCCATCGGTTTCGGCTTGGCGGGATCGGTGTAATCATAAAATCCGCGCCCTGACTTTCGCCCATTCCATCCGGACAGCACCATGCGCTTTAGTAGCGGAGGCGAAGCGAAGCGTTTTTCCTTGAATTCGTCGAACATGATATTCGCGATGTAATAAGTCGTGTCGTTGCCCACGAAATCGAGCAGAGTCAGCGGCCCCATCGGGTGCCCGCAGCCGAGCTTCATGGAATTGTCAATATCTTCAACCGACCCCACGCCTTCTTCCAGCGCGCGCACAGCATCCAGCAGGTAAGGCACCAGCAGGCGGTTCACGATGAATCCGGTGCGGTCCGTTGTGCGAACTGGCGTTTTGCCCAAGCGCATAGCAAACGCCACCGCTTCTTCATTCACTTTTGGGTCAGTCGCGATTGTGCGAATCACTTCCACCAATTTCATGATCGGCACTGGATTAAAAAAGTGCAGGCCAAGGAAACGGTCCGGGCGCTGTGTGAACGTCGCCATCTCCGTGATCGACAGTGATGATGTATTGCTGGCAAAAATTGTGGGCTTGGGGCAGATTTTATCCAGGGCGGTCCACAACTCGCGTTTTGCCGGAAGTTGCTCGATGATCGCTTCGATTACAATGTCGCAATCTTTCAAGTCTTCCAGATTCGTCGTCCCGCGCAGTCGCCCGCGGACCTGTTCACGTTCGACTTGCGGAAGCGTACCCTTATCCACCAGCCGCTGAAGATTCTTGTCGATGGATTGCAAACCCTTTTCCACAAGTTGTGGTGAAACCTCGCGGACGGTCACCTGGCATCCGGCATTTGCCGCCACCTGCGCGATGCCCGAGCCCATAAGCCCGCATCCAACCACTCCCACTTTCTCGATCGCCATCTATTCCTCCATATGATTTGTTGAATATCGTTCGCGCGCGAATATTTTGATGCAAGCGGCAACGCGAGTCGGAATTTAACCACACGGAAATTCAAATTCTTCGCGATTCGAAATCGCTAAGCCCCGGCGTCCATCTCTGCAAAAACTTCCTGCGCTACATGGAACGCGGTATTTGCCGCCGGCACGCCGCAGTAGATCGCAGTCTGAAGCAAAACCTCCTGGATTTCCTCACGCGTGACATTGTTATTCAACGCCGCGCGGACGTGTATGCGGAATTCATCGCTGCGATTCAGCGCCACCATCATGGCCAACGTCAACAGACTGCGCGTCTGCCGCGGCAAGCCCGGACGCGCCCAAATCTCTCCCCAGGCATAGCGCGTAATCAAATCCTGAAATGGCTCGTTGAATGGAGTCGTCGCCGCCTGCGCCTTTTCGACGTAATCTTCCCCCAGAACGGCTCGGCGCACTCGCATGCCGGAGGAATATCGCTCGCGCTCGTCCATTATTTCACCTCCGGCCCATTCAGAAATTTCAGTAGTGCTGCCGTGAATTGCGGAGCAGCTTCTATGTTCGATAAATGCGCAGCTTGCAATTCAAGATAGCTTGCGCCGGGAATTCCGTCAGCCACAAAATGCGCTTCCGCGGGCGTGATTACCGGATCTTGCGCTCCTGTAATCACGAGCGTTCGCGCGGTCACGCGCGGCAGCTCCTGCCTGAAGTCCGCGTCCCGGACCGCCGCACAACACGCCGCATAGCCTTCGGGTGGCGCTTGCAGCAACATTTGCCGCGTGGCTTCCACCACCTCGGGGGATTTCTTGATGAAATCTTCGCTGAACCAACGCAATACCACGGTAGTAGCGATTGCAGCCATGCCGCGTTCTTTCACGTCCTTGATGCGGGCGTTCCAGCCCTCAGCATTGCCGATCTTGGAAGCGGTGTTGCAGAGCACTAACCCTTTCATGCGATTCGCGGCATTTACGCCCAGCCACATT
>Ga0209624_10000117_pt1 | contig 73444 bp, 52 predicted proteins | sample JacPinW_OM2H0_O1_FD_188565 | JGI IMG/M metagenome (GOLD analysis project Ga0209624, IMG submission 188565) | Forest soil microbial communities from Algoma, Ontario, Canada - Jack Pine, Ontario site 1_JW_OM2H0_O1 (SPAdes) (version 2) | ecosystem: Environmental > Terrestrial > Soil > Boreal... | reverse complement strand
CGACCCGGGCGTCGATGACCTTGCCCAGATGATGCACACGCACGGATTCTCCCAGCCGCTGCGTGCCGCGCGCCAACAGCCCCAACGCGACCGGGCAATTCAGTTCCGGGCTCCAGTAACTCGACGTGACGTGCCCCTCGGTCTGCGTGGGCGGCAGCGCGGCTGCGAGCTGCGCACCCACCGGCAATAGGGTGCGCCCATCGGCGGGCGATAGCGCCACCAACTGCAATCGGTCGGGGTCGCGTGCCGCGGGACGCAACAGCGAGCGCCGGCCCACGAAATTGGCCGCCTTGCGCTCCAAGGCGCGGGCGAACCCGATGTCCTGAGGCAGTGTGGTGCCGTCGGTGTCGGTGCCGATATGGATGAAGCCCTTTTCGGTGCGCATGATTTCGAGCGCCTCGATGCCGTAGGGCACCGCGGAGAACTCATCGGCGCGCGCCCAGAGGCGCTCGAGCAGCGCAGCCGTGTGTTCGGCCGGCAGATTGATCTCATAACCCAGCTCGCCGCTGAAACTTACCCGCAGCACCCGCAATGGCAGCCCATCCAGCCTGCTTTCCTGAATGCTCATATGCCCCATCGAACCGGGCGCGAGCGCCGGATCGAAGCCCGCCGATTCCAACCAGGCCCAACTGCGGGGACCGGCCACCGTCACATTGCCCCAGCGGGAGGTGACGGGGGTCACGAGCACGCGCAAGCTCGTGTACTCGCATTGCAGCCATTCCTCGAAGGCCGCCGCCGTGCGCTCGACCCCCGCGCTGGTGGTGTTCACCCAGTAGTGCTGCGGCCCGAGGCGGGCCACGATGCCGTCGTCCACCACGATGCCGTTTTCATTGAGCAGCAATCCATAGCGAGCCTGGCCGGGTATCAGGTTCGACATCGTTCCCACGTACATGAGATCGAGAAAGTGCGCAGCGTCCGGTCCGAATATTTCCAGCTTGCCGAGCGGCGAACCGTCCAGCACGCCCGCGGTCCGGCGCACCGCACCGGCTTCCCGTTGCGCCGCGGACTCCAGGGTTTCGTTCGCCCGAGGGTATGCAGAGGGCCGCACCCAACTGCCGAACTGTTCGAACAAGGCGCCGCGCGCGCGGTGCCATTCCTGCGCCGGAAGAATCTTCAGCGGCCGATACAGGGCGCCGACGCGCCGGCCCGCGATCAGACCGAGCGTGACCGGTGCAAAAGGCGGCCGGAATTTCGTGGTGCCCACTTCCGCGGGCTCGCGTGCGGTGTATTCGCCCATCAATACCAAGGCGTTGACGTTGCTGGTCTTGCCTTGGTCGGTGCCCATGCCGGTGGTCGTATAACGCTTCAGGTGTTCGACCGAACGGTAGTTCTCCTGCGCGGCGAGACCGATGTCCCCGACGGCCACATCGTTTTGCAGATCGACGAACTGCTTGCCCGCAAGCCCGGGCACATGAGTGGCGGCCAGTGATCTCCCGGCGCCGCCGACGGCGGCGGGCGGAGGCGCGAGGCCGCGCGCCAGCGCCAGGCCCAGTTCCGCGGCGTGACTGGCCACGGCGTCGCGGGAGAAGAGCCCGGCGCAGGCCCCCGCGCTCCAGACTCCCGGTGCGGGGCCGTCGGGTACGAACATGGAGGACTCCTCCAACCACCGCAGCTTTCCGCCCGCTTGGGAGTGCAAGTGCACCGCCGGTGCATGGCCGCCGGCGCTCAGGATCGAGTCGCACTGCAGCCGCTCCGGGCGAACCCCGTCGAGCTCGGTCGAAATCACGGTGCACTCCTCCACCGCCCGCGTGCCGCCGACTTTGGCGATCCCGGCGCTCATCAGCGTGCGCACAGGCACGCCGTCGGCACCGATGTCGGCCTGCGGCCGGCGATCGACCAGCGCGATCACATCGATTCCCGCGGCTAGCATGGAGGCCGCCACCCGATAGGCCGAATCGCTGTTGGCGGCGATGACCACCCGCTGACCGCAGGCAACCCCGAAGGCGTGGGCATACTTCTCCGCGGCGCCGGCCAACATCACGCCCGGACGATCATTGTTCGGGAAGATCATGGGGCGCTCGAACGATCCGGCGGCGACGATGACGGCGCGGGCGCGAATCTTCCACAGCCGTTCCCGCAGCACTCCTCCGGCGGGGGCGTGCGCGGCCGGCGAATGCAAGGTTTCGCGGGCGCACACGAGATTGTGATCGTAAATGCCGAAGGCCAGGGTCCGGGTCATCTGCCGCACGCCGCTGCGCCGGGCGCGCAAGATCAGATCGTCGATTTCCGGATCGGATTGCCAACCGAGCGCGCCGCCCAAAGCCTGCGAGCTCGCGAGCAATACAGTGTCCGCGCCCGCCTCCGCCGCGGCCACGGCGGCGCTCAAGCCCGCCAGGCCGCCGCCGATGATCAATACTTCCGCCTGCGCGGCCGCTTCCTCGTAACGATCGCGATCACACTCGCCCGAGGCGCGCCCGAGGCCTGCCATGCGCCGGACGGCGGGTTCGAACAAATGCCAATTGGGCCATTTGAATGTCTTGTAGTAAAAGCCCGCCGGCAACAGCGCGGAGATGCGGCTGTTGATCGCGCCCAAGTCGAATTCGACGCTGGGCCAGCAGTTCACGCTGGCCGCGGCCAGACCTTCGTACAGCTCCACCTGCGTCGCCCGCATATTGGGCGTGCGCGTCGCGCCGTCGCCCAGGTCCACCAGGGCGTTGGGTTCCTCCACGCCGCAGGAATAAATCCCGCGCGGCCGATGCAGTTTGAAGCTTCTCCCGACGAGCCGCACGCCGTTCGCGAGCAGCGCGGAGGCCAGCGTGTCGCCCGGATGACCGTTCATGGACCGGCCGTTGAATTCGAAGGACAGCTGCCGCGATCGGTCGATCCTTTGTCCGTAGGGTGCCGCGAGACGCGATGAGGTCATGGGGGCGGCAAATCGGCGATGCCGTACACCGAGAGGATTTCGTGGGTCACGGTGCTGCGCGCCAGATTGAACCACTGGCCGCAGCCCTGTGTGTGGCGCCAGCGCTCGAAATGCAGACCCTTGGGATTGTCGCGCAAGAACAAGTACGCGCCCCAGATTTCGTCGCTTTGATCCAAACCGGGGCGTGCGATGTGCGACGTGCCTCCGCAGGTGAACTCGCTTTCATCGCGCAGACCACAGTGAATGCAGGGAATCTGCATCATCAGTGCGCTATCCCTGAAGCCGCCGCTTCGTCGATCAGGCGGCCGGTGACGAACCGCTCGAGCTGGAAGGGCTCGGCCAGCGGGTGATTGGCGCCCGTCGCGAGAACGTGGGCCAGAGTCCATCCGCCCACGGGGATGCCCTTGAAGCCGCCCGTTCCCCACCCGCAATTGATGTATAGATTGGGCAGCGGCGTCGGGCCGATGATGGGACTGGAGTCATGCACCACGTCGACGATGCCGGCCCATTGGCGCATGAGATTCAGACGGCTGAAGGAAGGGAACAGCTCCAGCGTTGCCGCGATGATGGCCTGCTTCACGGCGAAGCTGCCGCGCTGGGCATACGAGGGAAACAGGTCCAGCATGGCGCCCATGACGATCTCGCCCTTGTCCGATTGGCTCACATAGGCGCCGGTGCCCGGCGACAGGATCACCGTGTCCAAGATGGGCTTGATGGGTTCGCTGACCATGGCCTGAAGTGCATAGCTGGTGACGGGCAGGCGGAACCCGGCCAACTTCGCGAGCACCGAACTGTGTCCCGCCGCGGCGATGCCGACGCGCTCGGCGCGGATGCGCCCGCGATTGGTATTCACGCCGACGACCCGGCCGCCGTCCTTGATGAATTCCACGACCTCGCAATTCTGAACGATGTCCACGCCCAAAGCGGACGCGGCCCGGGCATAGCCCCAGGCTACCGCGTCATGCCGCGCGGTGCCTCCGCGCCGCTGTGTGAAACCGCCGAGCACGGGTAGCCGCGCGTGCGGCGAGAGATCGAGAGCCGGCGCAAGCGCACCGACCTCCTCGCGGGTGAGCAGCTCCGCGGCGATGCCGTTCATGCGCATGGCATTGGCCCAGCGGGACATGGCGTCGAGATCATGGCGGCTGTGCGCGAGCAATACCAGCCCGCGCTGGCTCAACATGATGTTGAAATTCAATGCCTGAGAGAGGCCTTCGTACAGCTGCAGCGAGAAATCGTAGAGTCGGGCGCTTTCCGGGTACAGATAGTTGGAGCGTACGATGGTGGTGTTGCGGCCGGTGTTGCCGCCGCCGATCCAGCCGCGCTCGAGCACCGCCACGTTGGTGACGCCGTGATTCTTGGCGAGATAGTACGCGGCCGCGAGCCCATGTCCGCCGCCGCCGACGATGATGACATCATAAGCCGGCTTAGGGAGGGCCTCGCGCCATGCGGCCGGCCAGTGCCTTTGTCCCGACAGTGCGCCTCGCAGCAGCGACCACGCCGAATACTTCACGCGGATGTCAGACTCCCACTCTCGCCCGTCTCTCGAGGAGACTCAACGTGCATCTTCGAGTAGTCTGCCCTCAAGATGCGTGCAATACCAGTGCACGAACTGCGTCACGCCCGCCTCGTGCACGGGAGAGTACGGCGCCGGGTCGTAGGCCGGAGAATTCACGCCGATTTGATTTTCCTGACAGTTGCGGGTGTCGGCCGCATTGGTCGCCAGCCACACCCGGGTCAGCTCCGGCACATCGTAGTCCACGCCCTCGACGGCGTCCTTATGCACCAGCCACTTGGTGGTCAACTGGGTCTGCGTCGGGCTGACGGGCAGCACGCGAAACGAGATGGCGTGGTCGGCGAGCACATGGTTCCAGGTCGTGGGGAAGTGGAACATCAGCAGCGTGCCGATATCCGGTTCGTTGACCGCATCGGACAGAGGCCGGCGCACCGCGGGCTGGCCGCTCATGGTGAAGCTGACCGCTCCTTCGAGCAGCGGCGTTCGCAGGGTGCGGTACTGGCCGTTGGCCGAGAGATGAAACTTGCTCGGCAGTCCGATGGATTCCCAGTGCGCCCACTTGGCGGCGGTTTTCGGATTCGACGCGGCGTCTTCGCCGTCGGTCGCCGTCGGATCCTCCGGGAAGGTGCGGATCAGTTCAGGGTGATTGGCCGCGCAGTGGTAGCACTCGCGATTGTTCTCCCAAACCAGCTTCCAATTGGCCTGCTCGATGATGGTCGATTGAAACGCGATCTTGGTCTGATGCAATTTGTGCGGCAGAAAATACGGCTCGATGTGCTTGCGAATGGGCTCGAAGTCCGGCGCAGCCGCCGCGAGGCTGATCCATATGTAGCCGCCCGCGCTCGCGCAGTGGACGGCCTTCAGGCCGTGCTTCGACTTGTCGAACTCGCTGCCCATGTCCCGTGCCGCAATCAAGCGGCCGTCGAGCGCATAGGTCCACTGGTGATATGGACAGACCAGGCGGGGCGAGGATCCGTGCTCAGCCGAGCAGATCCTCGAGCCGCGATGCCGGCAGGTATTGTGGAAGGCGCGCAGCCCCCCGTCCCGGTCGCGAACCACCACGATCGGAAATTCGCCGATCTGCACCGTCATGTAGTTGCCGGGGTTCGGTACCTCGCAGTCGTGGCCCACGAACAGCCAGTCCCGATACCAAATCATGTCCAGATCGACCTGGTAGTCTTCCGGACTGCAATAGAAGTCTCTTTCGAGGGCGGTTTCCGGATTACGTCCCCGCAGCCGGCGGTACATGTTATCGCGCGCAGTCATGGCGGAATCCTAACAAGATTGCGCCCGGGGCCAATACCCCGAAGCGACGCCTAGGACAAAATATACGACACCGAACGGCGCGGTGCCGGCGATACAGAAAAAATATTCGACGGGCTGCGCTGTTGCGCGCCGGCGAGGATTGCGTAGACTCATTGGGTCATGGCGGGTCAGCAACGTGAAGCACCTCCTCGCTGCCGTACCACGCCGTGGGTGGGCTTAAGCCTGTGCGCGGCACTGGTTCCGCTCGGCATCGCCCGCGGCGATCCGGCGCAGGAAGCCGCCGGTGGAACCGTTCTGGTCGGTTCGATGGAGCTCAGACCCTGCGCCAACGTGCCCGCGTACTGCGGCACGCTCGATCGCCCGTTGGATCCCACCGGCGCCATTCCCGGACGCATTTCGATCCACTTCGAGTTCTATCCCCACACGGCCCGGAGCAAATCCTTGGGCACACTGGTCGCCACCGAAGGCGGACCGGGTTATGCCGCCACCCTGTCGCGCGACGAATATCTCGCGCTGTTCAAGCCGCTGCGGTCGCGGCGCGACTTCTTGTTGATGGACAATCGCGGCACGGGCCAATCGGGCGCCGTCGACTGCCGTGAATTGCAGACCGCCGACAAATGGACCGTGCAGATGAACGGAGCGTGCGGCAGGAGCCTCGGACAGAGTGCGCCGCTGTACAGCACCGCGTACGCGGCGGACGATCTGGCCGCGATTCTCGAGGCGCTTGCGCTCGGCCGCATCGACTTGTACGGCGACTCCTATGGCACCTTTTTCGAGCAGGTCTTTGCGGTGCGGCACCCGAACACGCTGCGCTCCATCGTACTCGACGGGGCGTATCCCTTGAACGGACCCGACTATGCGTGGTATCCGAGCTATGCGCCGGCCATGCGCGACAAGTTCAATATCGCGTGCCGGCTTTTCGATCCCTGCGCGCGGCTGCCCGGAAGCTCCATCGATCACATCCTCCCCCTGCTCGAGGAACTTAGAACGCACCCCTTCCCCGCGCGCGCCGCCGACAGCGACGGCAATGAGCGGGACTTCACGGCCGACCCCTCTCAGCTCGCCATCGTCATGTTCGGCGGCTCGCCGTCTTTCGCCACCGTCCGCGAGCTCGACGCCGCGGCGCGGGCCTTCGCTGACGGCGACAGAGTGCCGATATTGCGGCTGATGGCGGAGACCATCGGCGATGTGGATTCTCGCGACCCGAGCCGGGATCCCGCGATTTTCAGCGCCGGCCTCGCCACGGCCGTGATGTGCCAGGACGCGCCGCAGATTTTCGACATGCGCTTGGCCCCGGCGCTTCGCGCCGCGGACCGCGACCGAGCCGTCGCGCAGCGCGAACTCAAGGCGCCCGACACTTACGCGCCGTTCACCATCCAGGAATACCGCGGCATGCCGCTCGACTACAGCTTCATCGATCAATGCGTCGAATGGCCCGAGCCTCCGTCCAGCCATCCGGCGTCGCACGTCGTTGCCGCGGACTCGCACTATCCTGATGTGCCCGCGCTCGTCATCTCCGGCGATCTCGACGACATCACCACGCCCGCCGACGGCGCCGCGGTCGCCGCGGCGTTCAAGCACGGCACCCAAATCCGCATTGCCAATAGTTTCCATGTCAACGCGCTGCCGCACGCGCGCAGCGGCTGCGCTGCGCAGATCGTGCGGCGATTCATCGACACCTTGAAGGTGGGCGACGCCTCCTGCGCGGCCGAGGTTCCGCCGCTTCGCCTCGTGCCGCGTTTTGCAGTGCACGCAGCGCAGCTCGAGGCCGCCGCTGCCCTGCCCGGCAACCACGCCGATGACGCGCAGCTGCGGCGGGTGAGCGCCGCGGTGATGACCGCCGGCGACGTGCTGGCCCGGCTCGGCGGCAACTCGAGCGGACGGGGGGTGGGTCTGCGTGGAGGCACTTTCCGGGTGGAGAGCGACACGTCGGCCGTTCACATCACCCTGAATCAAGTGCGCTGGACCGAGGACCTGGCGGTGAGCGGAATTATCGACAAGCCCGCGGCCCGGGCCGGCCTGCTGCGCGCCCGGCTGCAAGTGGATCCGGCCGAGACTCGAGGCGGGGAGCTTCGGGTCGAGTGGCGGGAAGGCGTGGCCGGTTCGACCACCGCCATTCGCGGCACTCTGGGCGGCGCCACGGTGCTCGCAACAACCCCCGCGCCCTGAGCCCCGAGCCGGTCCGTGCCTGCAAAGGCGGCTGTGCGCTAGTTCTTTACGGTTATGTAGCGATCCAGCCAATCCGACACTCGGTGGGCAAGATCGACGACGAAGCTCGGCCTCGTAAAGACATGATGCTGCCCCGGATAGACGATGAGCTGTGCCGGCACTCCGAGTGTGCGCAGCGCCTGGTACATCTGTTCACTCCCGTTGATGGGGACGTTGAAGTCCTTCTCACCGCCCAGGAACAGCGTGGGCGTGTGAATTCGGTCCGCGTGAAAGTAGGGATACGACACTTTGAGCCATAGCGCCGTCTTGCCCCAAGGCGGTCCGAGCTCATTATTGTATTGCAGTACATATTCGTCGCTGCCGTATGTTGCCAGCTGATCGGCGCTGCCGGCGCCGCTGATGGCGGCCTTGAATCGTTTATCGCTGGCGATGGTGTAGTCGGTCAGGATGCCGCCATAGCTCCAGCCGCCGACCGCAAGACGGTCGGGGTCCGCGATGCCGCGCGCAACGAGGTAATCGACCCCGGCCAGCAAGTCCTCGACTTCCTTGTGACCCCAGTCGGCGAATATTGCCTTGGCGAAGGCCGAGCCACGGCCGCTGCCGCCGCGATAGTTCACCCGCAGCACGACGAATCCCTTGGCTGCGAACATCTGAGGCTCGAATTGATAGCCATCCAGAACCAGAGAATGCTCGTCCTGCCCGTTGGGTCCGCCGTGGATCCACAACACCGCCGGATATTTGCGCCCGGGTACGAAGTTCGGCGGTTTGACCAGGAGCCCATGGATGTCCGTGCCGTCCCTGCTCTTGAAGCGGAGATCCTCGACTGCGCCGAGCTGCAATTCCCCGAGAAGCGCTGCATTGTGCGCGGTGAGCCTGCGCAGCTTGCCCGACTCCAGCGCAACCACTTCGGCGAGCGCGGCGTCGCTGGACGCGAGCAGCGCCGCGTGACCGCCGCCCGAGGAGATCGCGGAGACCACCGGGGCGCCGGCAGCGGTCTGTCGGATGATGGAACCGCTCGACATATCGATCCGCGCCGGGTAAACGCCGCCGTCGTCTTCCACTGCGATGGTGATGGACGCCGAATCCGCGGCGAAGGCGTATGACATCACGGCGCGATCGAGCCCATCGGTCAGCGGCCGGACCGGCCCTCCCGCCGCCGCAACTACGGCCAAGCGATCTTGCATGTAGGCGTTGAACTTCGGTTCCAATCCCTGCAGGAACGCGATTAGCTTGCCGTCCGGACTCCATTCGAGTCGCTGATTGTTCGGCGCAAAGGGACGCACGATGCTGCGCGGCGCCGAGTCCGCCACGGGCTCGATCACATCGATGTCCTCGCGCCCGTCGGAGTCCGGCCCCCGTTCATGCGTCCGGATGAACGCTATCTGCCGGCCGTCCGGAGACCAGGTCGGCAGATCTTCGTTGAATTGCGGATCGGCGGTCAGGGGATACGCGCACTTTCCGTCGACATCGCACAGATACAAGTGCCGCGCGCTCCCAGCGCGCAAGTACCCGTCCTCATCCTGTTTGAAATGCAGCGCATCGATGACCATGGGCTTGGGCGCCGTGCCTGCGTCGCCCTGCACCATGGCAAACACCAGGCGCCTGCCATCGGGCGCCCACGCATAGTCGCCGATGTCGCCTGCAACCTTCGTGAGCGCACGGGCGTCGCCGCCGCGGCGGTCGAGCAGCATGATCTGCGGCTTGTCGGAGCCTGCGGGAGTGGACAAGAAAGAGAGGTAGCGGCCATCCGGGCTCCAGCGCGGTTTGGCCGTGCCATCGGCGGCCGCCGTCAGCGCCAGCCGCTGCGTGCCGTCCCAACTGACCATCCAAATCGCGCTGCGCGCCTCGTCGGATTCTCGATCGTTCAGGGTGACGACATAGGCCACCCACAGACCATCGGGGGACACCTGAGGATCGCTGACGTCTTCGACGCGATAGAGATCGTCGGGTGTCAGCGTCCTTCGAACGGGCGCATCCGCAAATGCCGAGGAAGCCGCGCCCAAGATCAGGGACAAAACCGCGCAAAGCAGTGTCGCTGCGTTCATTCGCGGCGCACAAAACGTGACGCGGCCGCGATGCCGCATGCTTCGCGCGGAAACATCAATCGGCTCCTGCGCCTCCCTTGCCCCAGCGGTAGCTCAGGCGCAGTCCGTAGACGCGCGGCTCGTTGCGTGTCTGGCGCAGGTCGAAGTTACCTTCGTTGGTGTAGATCACCGCGTTCTTGTTGGTCAGGTTGGTGATGTAGAACTCGGTCAGCCAATGGGAGTCTGCCTGGTTTAAGCCGATACGCACATTGCTGACTGAATAGCCGGGCTGCAGCACGCGCGGCAGGCCATTACTGCCCGAGGTCTGCAAATCGTTCCACATGTCGCCCTTGTGCGCGATGTCGAATTGAGCGTAGCCGCGCAGAGCGTCCTTGATGGGCGCCTCGTAGCGGGCATTGCCGCTCCAGCTGAAGTAGGGATCGTAGGGCAACCGCTCGCCTGGCGCTACGGCGAAGCTCGCATTGTTGAAGTTGTTGGTCAGGACGCGCGCGTCGTTGTAGCTCGCCGAGAACTCCATGCTCAGGCGCGTCGTCGCCTGGTACTTGACGTTGGATTCCGCGCCATAGACCCGGGCGTCGCCCACGTTGGCGTTGAAGCTGCTCGAGGGGCAGATATTGGGATCGAACACCAAGGTCTGCAGATTTTTCCACGGCATGTAGTACACGGCGCCGTTCCACAGCAGGTGCTTGTCGAGCATGGTGGATTTCCATCCCAGCTCGTAGTTGGTCAAGGTGTCCGGAGTGAACGCCGGCGGGACTCCATTCGCAGAGCAGTTGGCGGGCAAGCCTCCATTGACACCGCCGTCCCTGAATCCTTGCGCCGCATCGGCATAGACGAGCAGGCTGTCCAAGACGTTGTAGCTCAATCCCAGCTTGCTGTCCCACTTGTGGGAGCCGCCGATCGTCGTCGACGCCGGCTGCGGGTTGTACCAAAAGCCGCCGTAACTGCTCCAATTGGTAAAGGCGGAGTGGAAGTGCACCGTGCCGGCCTCGAGGTGCAGCCGCTTGGTTATGTCGAAAACGACGTTGGCAAACTCCGTCGTTTGAAGATAGTCGGAGCGAGCCTGATAGCTGTACCAATCGTCGGGCTTCGGCGGCAAAACTCCCGCTTGGCCGTAATAGGTGGTGGTTGCCTGCCATGCCTGACCGGCGGTCTGTAAGCCGGGCATGGAATAGTAGTTGCTGTAAATATCGCGGGTCTTTTCCCAGTAGACGCCGCCCAGCCAGTGGAACCAGCCGCCTTCTTTCGACTGCAGCCGAAGCTCGTTCGACCAGCGGTCGATGTGCTGGTCGTAGTCGTAGTATTGAACCGCCGGTTTGCAGCCGCTGAAGCCGGCGCCGTTGACCGGGTCCGTGAGGCAGGTGTATGCCTGCTGCGTGCTCGAATTGAAATACGTATCCGGAGGGTTCGCGTACTGATTCAGATACTGCATGTACTCCGAATACTCGTTCACCCAGCGATCGTCCTGCGCCCAGTAGGTACTGGCGTAGACCAGATCGCCGATGCCCACATCGCCGTCGAGATGGAAATCCAGCGTCTTGGTGTAGTACTGCTTGAACTCCGGCCCGAATCTCACCACAGTGTTCGGCGGAAGGGGGCGTGCGGGACCATCCACCAAATTCCCCAGATAATTAGTGGCGCCGCCGATGGTCGGGTCCTCGTCCCACGCACCGTGAGTGAGCTGGCGCTGATAGCTGTAGGTGAGCGTGGCCTTCCAGGCGTCGGAGAATTTCTGCGCGACGGCGATGCGGGCGCCCTCGACCTTCTCCACGTTGTAGTCGTTGCCCGCCCATGCGGAATTGTTCGACACCGCCCCGTTGACCCAGGTACGGGTCGTCAGCTGATTGTTGATGAAGCCGCCGTGGTAGTCGTTGAAGGCGGAGACGCGCAGCGCGGTCCAGCCCTCGACGATGGGTATATTGATGAAGCCCTCGACCGTGCCGTTGTGCGTGCCGCCGTCGATCTTCCCGCCGTCGAGGTCGATGCCGGCGCTGAATGCCGTTGGATCCGGCTTGTTCGTGATAAAGCGCAGGGCGCCCGCCATGGCGCTGGCGCCGAACGTGGTTCCCTGAGGCCCGTTCAGCACTTCGATGCGTTCCATATCGTAGAAATGCATGTCGGGCGTCGTGCCGTAGTAATTCATCGACATGTCGTCGACCAGGAAGGCGGTCGTGGCCGTGTTCGCGTAATTCGGGTTGCTGCCGTCCGACACGCCGCGCATGACGAAGGTCTGCGTGCCGGGCCCGGCGCTGACGAAGGAGATGGACGGGGTCTTGGTGGCGTAGTCCTCGAATTGCGAGATTCCGAGATTCTGCAAATCCTTGCTGGTGAAGACATCGATGCTGATCGGCACGTCCTGCAGATTTTCCGTGCGCTTGCGGGCGGTGACGAGGACTTCTTCGAGCGTGGTATCGGAAGAGGCTTCTGCCGCCCGGGCCGGCGCCGCGTGCATCGCCGCACTGCTCGACAAGACCGCCGCAATGGCGAAGCTGAGCTTCGTGCGCGTACCACGCGGTACGGCCGCCGCTACCGACCTTGATTGCTTGGCCGCCGAACGCGCTGCAATTTGGCGCATTACTATCCCCTTTATTGTCGAAATCTCGCGGCACGCGTGCGCATGCCCACCCGGCCGGATCATGTCTTGCGAAGGTGCAGCCTGTCAATGACTAAGCGCCGGAGCTGATCGAGCGTTCAATACGCGGGCGCCCGCCGGCCGGCCTTCAATTCGAGTCCGTGAAGCGCTCCACGCTGTCGCCCAGAGCGCGGCGCAGCGGTTCGAGCTGTGCCGCGAAATTCTTCCAGTAGCCGATTCCCGAGGAGTACAGCGGTTGGCGTACCTGTTCGGAGCTCGCCGTGCGGACCGGCCGCTTGGTTTCATGAAACGCAAGACAGGCAGGCTCGAATTCGAGCCCGCAATGAGCCAGCAGGCGGCGAATGTGTGTCTCCGGATCGCGCACGAGATGCTCGTACTGCAAATGCAGCACCTTGCCCGGAAGTACCTCGTCCCAGTGGTCCATGAGGCTCATGTAGCAGCGAAAGTAGCGCCCCAAATCATCGAGGTCGTAACTGAAGGACTGCCCTTCCGCAAAGTGCTGCTTATAAGTGCTGAAGCAGGAATCCATCGGGTGGCGCCGCACATCGATGACGATTGCGTCCGGCAATATGCCGTGGATGAGCCCCACATGGCTGAAGTTGTTCGGCATCTTGTCGATGAAGTGCTGCCGCCCGCTGCGGATCGGAGCCGTCTCCTCGAGGTAGCGGCGGCCGAGAAGCGCGAATTGATCGAACGGAAGGGCGCGAACACCTTCGGGGTATGCATCATGTTCCGGGTTTGCGTGGTCGATCTCCCGGACCATGGTGAGGATATTCGGCAACTCAAATGTTCCTTCGACGCTCGAATGGCTGGCGAGAATCTGCTCAACCAGCGTCGAACCGGATCGGGGCAACCCCACCACGTAGATGGGCGCGGAGCTGCGGAATCCGGCATTGACGCGCTGCGCGAAGAACTCAGCGTCAAAGCATTCGCGCACGCGCCGCGACTTGGCCTCGAACACCCTTATGTCGAATGCGATGGTTTTGCGGCGCCGTCTATTCGCGGTTGCGTAATACTCAAATGACGTCGCGTAATTCTTGCGGTGCTCGTACGCGCGGCCGAGCGCAAAGTTGAGATGCGCCTGATCCTCTTCGTCGCCTCCCTCGTCCTTCAGCAGGGCCTCCATGGACGCAATCTCGGCATCGCTGAACACGTAGGTTTTGAGATCGGCGAGGCTCCAATACACTTCGCCTGCGGCCGGATCGGCGCTCAGGCACGCCTTGTACGCCTCCTCGCATTCGCGGCGATGCCCCAAAGTCTTGTGCAAATGGCCGATCGACAGACGCAATCGCGGCTCGCTCGGATTGAGGCGTGCCGCCTCCTGGAATGCCGTCAGGGCCTCAGGCTGGCGCATCATTCGGGTGCACACGTTTCCGAGCAGCACCCAATTCTTCGGATTTTCCGGCTCGATTTGCAGCAGCCGCCGCACTGCAATCTCCGCCTCGGGGAGCTGTCCCAGATCGACCATGGCTTGGCACAGGCCTCGCCAGGCCAGGGGCAGGTGGGCCGACTGCTTCAGGACGTGACGCAACAGACGCATTGCGTCGCCGGGATGGCGTGCGCCGAGCGAGACCGCGGCGAGGCCGCACAGCGCCGCCACATGAGCGGCATCGCTCTTGAGAATGTCCCGAAAAATAACTTCGGCCGTCTTGCGGTCCTCGGCGACGAGCGCGGCGGTTGCCTCCTCGATGCGCCGGCAATGAGGATCGGCGAGGCGCGCACGTTCGTACGCGAACTTCGCGTCGGGGAATTTCTCCAGGTCGACCAGCACATCGCCGTAGGCCAGCCAGGCCGCCTCGAGAGCGGGCGCAGCCGCCACCACCCGCCGCAGCTCTTCGCGTGCCTCCTCCAGACGGCCGCCCTTACGGTAGGCGCGCGCCAAATCGGTGCGGGCCGGCCAGAATTGGGGAGCCGCGGCCACGGCGCGCTCGAGGGTCTCGATCGCCGGGGATACCTTGTCCTGGTCGAGCAATGCCACTCCGAGCAGGCGCAAGCTGTTGACCTCGCCGGGGGCCTCGGCCTGAATGGCTCGCAGCTGGCGCTCCGCGGTTTGGGCCCGGCCGGCGCGCAAGTTGGCGAGCGCCTGTGCGTAGGCGGCGCGCCGTTCAGCCTGCGACGCGGTCTGCATGGGCCTATGCGATCCCGCGCTTGCCGACGATCTTGCGTTCGGCGCTCGGCGGATAGCCGAATTGCATGCGGTAGCATTTGGAGAAGTGCGGCGGCGACTGAAATCCGCACGCCGTCGTGATATCCATGATGGGCATGGCGGTTTGCAACAACAGCTCGCGCGCGCGCCGCAGCCGCATTTCGAGGTAGTAGTGTTTCGGCACGCAGTTCAAGTCCCGCTTGAACAGGCGCTCGATCTGCCGGCGCGACAACCCGGTCGATTGGGCGATCTTCTCCAAGGACAGCGGCTTCTCGATGTTCTCCTCCATGAGCTGGGCAACCCGGATCAAGCCGCGGTGCGACACACCCACCTGCGCGCGCAGGGGAATGTACTGGCGGTCGGTGTCCTTGCGGACCCGATCCACGATGAATTGCTCGGAGACCAGCTGCGAGATCTTCGGGCCCAGCTTCACTTGGATGAGGTTCAGCATGAGATCGAGCGGAGCCGTGCCGCCTGAACAGGTGAAGCGGTCGCGGTCGATGGTGAACAATTGATCGCTGATGCGCACCCTGGGGAATTCTTCGCGCAGCGCCGACAGGTTTTCCCAATGAATGGTCGCACTGAAATTATCGAGCAGGCCCGCCTTCGCCAGCGCATAGCCTCCGGTACAAAGGGCCCCCAGAGGTACGCGCCTATCGGCCAGGCGGCGCAACGTGGTCAGTAGCGCGGGCGACACCGCCTCGCGAACATTGATTCCTCCGCAGACGAAAAGGATGTCGACGGGGCCCAATTTATCCAGAGCGCCGGTCGGGGACAGCGAGAGTCCGCTGCTGGCATCGGCCGCGCGCCCGTCCGCGCTGATGACGGACCATTCGTAGACCTCGTTGCCGACCAATCGATTGGCCATGCGCAAAGGCTCGAGCGCGTTGGCCACGGCGATCAACGAATAGTTCGGGAGGGTCAGAAATGCATACTTGCATTTACGCAGTACGGCGGGCGATTCCAAGGTGCCTCCGGCGGGACAGCGAAGATCCGTGCCGCCATATTAATCCATCGGCAGGTGTCTTGCCTATTTCCGACAGACAACTGTCGTTTTCCGGACAGCTCCGCGGCCCCGTCTCGCGCCGTGGATGGGCGATTTCCGACCGACCTGACGCATTTCCATAAGGGATTGTCGCAATTGGCGTCTTGTTTGGCGGCCCGGTGGTTACACTGACACGCAACTAAGGGCAGCCTCGTCGGGGAGATCTCATATGAAAAGTCACGCCCGCGTCGTCGTGATCGGCGGCGGTGTGGTAGGCGTCAGCACGCTTTACCACTTGGGTCTCAAGGGCTGGACCGATGCGGTGTTGTTGGAGCGCGCCGAGCTGACCGCGGGATCGACCTGGCATGCCGCCGGCCTCCTCCCCCTGTTCAATATGAGCTACACGGTCGGCCAGCTTCATAAGTATTCGGTGGATCTGTACAAGCGCCTGCCCGCCGAAACCGGCCAGGATGTGAGCTTTCACGTCACCGGCAATTTGCGCCTCGCGACCTGCCGCGATCGCATGGATGAGTATCAGAAGTACTGCGGCACTGCGAATACCATCGGCGTGCCCTTCCAGGTAATCGGCCCCGCCCAGGTGCGCGAGCTTTGGCCCTTGGTCGAGCTGGGCGACGGCGCCGGCACCCCCAAGATCACGGGCGCGCTCTACCACCCGGATGACGGTCACATCGCGCCGGCCGATCTCACCATGGCGCTGCGCAAAGGAGCTCGCAGCCGAGGGGCTGAGATCCAGGAGCAGTGCGAGGTCACCGCGGTGAAGCGCACGGCGTCGGGAGAATGGCATTTGACCACCAACAAGGGCGACATCGTCGCCGAGCACGTGGTCTGCGCCACCGGCAATTATGCGCGCCAGACGGGACGCATGTTCGGGCTCAACGTGCCCTCCATCCCGGTCGAGCACCAGTACATCGTGTACGACGAATCGCCGGAACTGAAGGCCTACCGACAGGGCGGCGGCCGCGAGCTCGCGGTGCTGCGCGAATCGGACCAGTCCTACTATTTGCGCGAAGAGCGCATGGGCTGGATATTGGGTCCCTACGAAGCCGGTGCCCCCGCCCGATTTGCCGACGGCGTGCCCGACTGGTTCGGCAAGAGCCTCTTCGAGGGCGACCTCGAGCGGCTGCTGCCGCACATCGAGGCCGCGCAGCGCCGCGTGCCGTCGCTCAGCCTGTGCGGCATCAAGGACATCGTCAACGGGCCCATCGCCTACACGCCGGACGGAAGCCCCTTGATCGGCCCCGCCTGGGGCGTGCGCAATCTCTGGCTCAACGAAGGCCACAGCTTCGGCATCACCGCGGCCGGCGGCTCCGGCTGGCAGCTGGCCGAGTGGATCACCGAGGGCGAGCCCGGGATCGACATGATGGCGGTCGACCCGCGCCGCTATGGTCCCTACACCAGCAAGCGGTATGTGGTGCAGAAGAACGAAGAGACCTATCGCAACGTTTTCGTCATTCACTATCCCGACGAGGAGCGAGCCGACGCGCGCCCCGCCAAGACCAGTCCGATCTACGACAAGCTCGCGCGCATGGGCGCGGTGTTCGGGCAGCGTTATGGATGGGAGCGCGCCAATTGGTTCGCGCCGCCGGGAGTTGCGCCCAAAGACCAATGGAGCTTTCGCCGCTCCAATTACTTCGAACATGTGGGCAATGAGGTGCGACGCCTGCGCGAGCACGTGGGGGTCATCGATCTTTCGCCCTTCACCAAGCACGAAGTGACGGGGCCGGGCGCCGAAGCCTGGCTGGACGGCTTGGTGGCCAACAAGGTGCCGGCCAAGATCGGCCGGATGGCGCTCAGCCACGCTCTCACGCACCGCGGCGGCATTCGCTCGGAGTTCACCATCACGAAGATCGCCGAGCAGCACTTCTACGTGGTCAGCGCGGGCGCGGCCGAGCGCTACGACGCCGACTACTTGCAGCAGATGCTGCCGCAGGACGGCAGCGTCGTCTCGAGAAACATCACCACCAGCCGCGGATGCTTCGTCGTCGCCGGACCGCGCTCGCGCGATCTCTTGGCCAAGCTCGTGGATGCGCCCTTGGACAACGCGGCATTTCCCTGGCTGACCGCGCAAGTCTGCGAAGTCGGGCTCGCCACCGACGTGTACCTGTTGCGGGTGAACTTCGTCGGCGCCCTGGGCTGGGAACTGCACTTCCCGATCGAGTATGCGCATCACCTGTTCGACTCGATCTTCGCGGCAGGCGCCGAATTCAATGTCGGCATGGCCGGCATGCGAGCCATGGAATCGTTGCGGCTCGAGAAATCCTATCGCATGTGGGGCAGCGACCTGACCCCCGACTACACGCCTTACGAGGCCGGGCTCGACCGCTTCGTGCGCCTGAGCAAGGGCCCGTTCATCGGCAAGGAGGCTCTGGAGAAGCAGATCAAGGCCGGAGTGCCGCACCGCTTCATCACCTTCGAGGTTCACGGCGTGACGGACGCCGATCCTCTGGGCAATGAGCCGCTGTTCGACGACAAGGGCACGATCATCGGCCGCGCCACCGCCGGCTACTACGGGCACACGCTGCGCAAGAGCCTGGGACTGGGCTACGTCAAGCCGGACTTCGCTGCCGTCGGCTGCGAGATCCAGATCGAGATCCTGGGCGAGCGCAAGCGCGCCACGGTGCTGGTCGATTCGCCTTATGATCCGGAGAATAAGGATTTGAGGTCCTAGGCACGCGATGGGCAAGCAATCATTCTCGGGACTGTCGCTGATCTGGCGCGGCCTCTCGCGGCATCGCCACTGGCAGAATCAATGGCGCAAGCCCCTCCCTAAGGCGCAATACGACGCCATCATCGTCGGCGGCGGCGGCCATGGCCTGGGGTGCGCGTACTATCTCGCCAAGGAACATGGATTGACGAATATCGCGGTGCTGGAGAAGGGTTGGATAGGCGGCGGCAACACCGGGCGCAACACCACCATCATCCGCTCGAACTACTTATTCAATGAAAGCGCGGCGCTCTACGATCACTCGGTGAAGCTGTGGGAGAGCCTTTCGCAGTCGCTCAACTACAACGTCATGTTTTCCCCCCGCGGGGTCATGATGCTCGCGCACACCGTGCACGACATTCAGGTGTTCAAGCGGCATGTGCATGCGAATCGATGCAACGGCGTGGACAATGAATGGCTGGAACCCGCCGAGGCCAAGGAGTTCTGCCCGCCGCTCAACATCGAAGACAACATCCGCTACCCCGTGCTGGGCGCGGCCCTGCAGCGGCGCGGCGGCACCGCGCGGCACGATGCCGTCGCCTGGGGCTATGCGCGCGCGGCCGACGCGCTGGGCGTGGATATCATCGAAAACTGCGAGGTCACCGGCATCCGGCGCGACGCAAACGGCGCGGTCGAAGCCCTGCAAACCTCGCGCGGAATCATCCGGTCGCGCAAGGTGGGCGTATCGGCGGCCGGCCACACCAGCGTGATCCTCGCGATGGCCGGCGTGCACCTGCCCCTGGAGAGCTATCCATTGCAGGCTCTGGTGTCGGAGCCCGTCAAGCCGGTCTTTCCCTGCGTGGTCATGTCCAACACCATTCACGCCTACATCAGCCAGTCGGACAAGGGCGAACTGGTCATCGGCGCCGGCACGGATGCCTACACTTCGTATACCCAGCGCGGCGCACTGCACGTCAATACGCACACGCTGGATGCGGTTTGCGAATTGTTCCCGGCCTTTCGCCGCCTGCGCATGATGCGCAATTGGGGCGGTATCGTCGATGTGACGCCCGACCGCTCGCCCATCATTGCGAAAACCCAGGTTCCGGGCCTGTACGTGAACTGCGGCTGGGGCACGGGCGGCTTCAAGGCCACGCCGGGATCGGCGCATGTTTTCGCCTGGACCATCGCCCGCGACGAACCGCATCCGATCAATGCGCCGTTCACCATCGAGCGCTTTCGGGACGGCTACCTCATCGACGAAGCCGCGGCCGCCGCCGTGGCTCATTGAGGGCGCACGATGCTGCTCATTGTCTGCCCCTACTGCGGTAAGCGCCCCGAAATCGAATTCAGCTACGGCGGTCAGGCGCACATCGCGCGCCCGCTGCAGCCCTCCCAGCTGGACGATGAAGCCTGGGCGGAATTTCTCTACATGCGCGCGAACACCAAGGGCGTGTACGCCGAGCGCTGGCGCCATTCGCGAGGCTGCGGGCGCTTCTTCAATGCGCTGCGCGACACCACCACCGATCATTTCTTGGCCTTCTACGAGAGCGGCGAAGCAAGGCCGGGGCTCCCCGCGACGGCCGCGCCGACGGCTGCGCCCGAGCGCAAGACATGAGCTCCGATTTTCGAACGGCGAGCGGCGGGCGTGTCGACCGTGCGCAACCATTGCGATTCACTTTCGACGGCAAGAGCTACCAAGGCGTTGCCGGCGATACGCTCGCCTCGGCCTTGCTGGCCAACGGCGTGCATTTGACCGCACGGTCGTTCAAGTATCACCGCCCTCGCGGCATCATGGCCGCCGGCTCGGAGGAGCCGAACGCGCTGGTGACCGTGATTCGGGACGCCGGCCGCACCACCCCGAATCTTCGCGCCACCCAGGTCGAGCTGTACGAAGGATTGACCGCCGAGAGCCAGAATCGCTGGCCCAGCTTGAGCTTCGACGTCGGCCGCATCAACGATCGGCTGTCTGCGTTCTTCCCCGCGGGCTTCTACTACAAGACCTTCATGTGGCCGAGAAAAGCCTGGAAGGCGTTTTACGAACCCATGATTCGCCGCGCCGCGGGTTTGGGAAAGGCCCCCGTTCAACCCGATCCCGACCGCTACGCGCAGCGCTACGCGCATTGCGACGTGCTGGTGGTGGGCGCGGGCCCTGCCGGAATTGCCGCGGCCTTGGCCGCCGCCGCGAGCGGCTCCCGCGTGATCCTCTGCGATGAGACGGCGGAGTTCGGCGGCAGCTTGCTGGGGGAGTCGCGCGCAACGATTGACGGGCAGAGCGGCTCCGACTGGGTCGCGAGCAGCGTCGCGACGCTCGCGCAAAACGCTCGCGTGACCCTGCTCGCACGCACCACGGCTTTTGGTTATTTTCCGCACAATTTCGTCGGTCTCATCGAGCGCCTGAGCGATCATCTACCCGCGCCTTACAAGGGACAGCGGCGCGAGCGCCTGTGGCAGGTGCGGGCGCGCGCCGTGGTGCTGGCCGCCGGCGCGATCGAGCGCCCCTTGGTATTTCCAGGCAACGATCGGCCGGGCATCCTGCTCGCGGGCGCGGCGCACACTTATTTGAATCGATATGGCGTTCGCGTCGGTACGCGCGCCGTCATCGTGACCTCCTGCGACGATGCCTATCAGACGGCCCTCGATTTGAAGGCCGCGGGCGTGAGTGTCGCCGCCATCGCGGACCTGCGGGCCGAGGCGACGGGCGCCCTGCCCGACGCCGCGCGGCACCAAGGAATAGAGGTGCTGCCGGGATCGACGGTACTCGGCACCGAGGGGAACCTGCGCGTGCATGCCATTACCTTAGGTCGCGTGCGTGGCGGCCAGGTACAGGGCGGGCAGCGCGTCGACTGCGACACAGTGCTGATGTCCGGCGGATTCACCCCCAGCGTGCACCTATTCTCGCAATCGCGCGGCAAGCTCGAGTGGAACGAAGCGCTCAAGGCCTTCGTGCCGGGCGCATCGGCGGAGTGCGAACGTTCGGCGGGAGCCTGCCGCGGCGTCTATGCCCTCGCCGACGTGCTGGCGGATGGCGCGGCCTGCGGCGCGGCCGCGGCGCCGGAGCCGAATCGCTCTCCTCCGCGCTTCTCCGTACAGGCGATCGAGCGCCGCGGCGATGCCCATCTCGGCGTACTGCCGCAATCGGTTCCACCCAGCGATGAGAAGTCCTTCGTCGATTGGCAGCACGATGTGACCATCCGCGATCTGCAACTCGCCACGCGCGAGGGCTTTCAATCCATCGAGCACGTCAAGCGCTATACCACCACGGGCATGGCCACCGATCAGGGCAAGACATCCAATCTCAACGCCATGGCCATCGTGGCCAAGAGCCTGGACGCGGCTGTTCCACAGGTGGGATTGACCACGTTTCGCATGCCCTATACGCCCGTCACCTTCGGCAGCATGGCCGGCATCTCGCGCGGCGATCTGTTCGATCCGGTGCGCACCACCCCCACCCACGGCTGGGCGCAAGGCCGCGGCGCCGTGTTCGAGAATGTCGGCCTGTGGAAGCGCGCCCGATATTTTCCGCGCGATGGCGAACACATGCATGCCGCTGTGGCGCGGGAATGCCTGGCGGTGCGCAGCGCCTGCGGAATATTCGACGCCTCCACTCTAGGCAAGATCGAAGTCGTGGGTCCCGACGCGGCGGAATTCATGAACCGCCTGTACATCAACAGTTGGACCAGCTTAGGGGTGGGCCGATCGCGCTATGGAATACTGCTCCGCGACGACGGCTTCATCTACGATGACGGCGTGGTGGCGCGCACCGGAACCGACCGCTTTCACGTGACCACCACCACCGGCGGCGCACCGCGGGTCCTCGCCATGATGGAGGACTACCGCCAGACCGAGTGGCCGGACCTCGAGGTGTGGCTGACGTCGACCACCGAGCAATGGGCGGTGATCGCGGTGCAGGGCCCGAAGTCGCGTCTCGTGCTCGAATCCCTGGTCGAGGGCATCGACATCGGTGCGGCCGCATTCCCGCACATGAGCGTCGGACGCGGCCGCATCTGCGGCGCGCCCACGCTGCTGTTTCGCGTGAGCTTCACGGGCGAGTTGGGATTCGAGATCAACGTGCCCGCGGATTTCGGCCTCGCCGTGTGGGAGGCCGTGTACGGCCGCGGCCGCGAGCATGGCATCACCGAGTACGGCACCGAGACCATGCACGTGCTGCGCGCCGAAAAAGGCTACATCATCGTCGGCCAGGACACCGACGGCACGGTGACACCCGACGATGCCGGACTCACCTGGGCCATCGGTAAGAATAAACCCGACTATGTCGGCAAGCGGTCCTTGGATCGAGCCTCGATGAAATCGCCCGATCGCAAACACTTGGTGGGGCTGCGCACGAAAGATCCCCGGTTGGTGCTCGAAGAGGGCGCGCAGGTGGCCGATAAGGCCGGACAGAAGCCGCCGATGGAATTGATCGGGCACGTGACCTCCTCCTATGCCAGCAGCGTGCTCGGGCATTCGATTGCGCTGGGTCTGGTCGCAGGCGGCCGGAACCGGCTCGGGCAGACTCTCTACGTGCCCATGCCCGGCGGCGATCTGGAGGTGGAAGTGACATCGCCCGTGTTCTACGACCCGGCCGGAGCGCGCATCAATGCCTGACGCCATCCGCAACCTGCCGGCCGCGCCGGCAGCACCTTGGATGAGAGCATTGCCGCCGGCCATGCGGTTCATATTGCACGGTGATGCGCAAGTGCGCGCGGCCGCGGCGCCGGTCTGGGGCGTCGATTGCGCCGAAGAAGCCTGCCGCGCCAGGGTACAGGACTCGCGTGCGGCGCTGTGGCTCGGGCCCGATGAATACCTGCTGATCGGCGGCGACGAGGGGGCGCGGGATGGGGTGCTCGCCGCGCTTGAAAATGCGCTGGCGCAAGTGCCCCACGCCCTGGTCGATATCAGTCACCGGCAATTTGCACTCGAAGTGAGCGGCCCTCATGCGACGGTCATTTTGAGCGGCGCCTGCCCGCTGGATTTGGATCTCGGAGAATTCCCCGTAGGGATGTGCACGCGCACCGTGCTCTCGAAGGCCGACATTGTTCTCTGGCGCACCCGCGACGATGTATTTCACATCGAGGTTTGGCGCTCCTTCGCCGGCTATGTCACGGGATTGCTTGGCGAAATCGCCGGGGAGTTCTACGGCGCGTGAGCGCGCGGGCCCGCGCCGTGATGGTGTGCGGCACCACCAGCGGCGCCGGTAAGAGCTTTCTTGCGACCGCACTGGCGCGCTGGTACTCGCGGCAGGGACTGAAGGTTGCGCCGTTCAAGGCTCAGAACATGAGCAACAATGCCCGGGTCGTGGCCGGCGGCGAAATCGGCAGCGCGCAGTACTTCCAGGCGCGGAGCGCTCGGTGCGTGCCCGATGTGCGCATGAACCCGATCCTGCTCAAACCGGAGGCGGACACGAGCAGCCAGGTCATCTTGCTGGGGCAAAGGCGCGACGATTTGTCGCATATGGAGTGGCGCGCGCGCGCCGAGCACCTGTGGCCTACCGTGCTCTCCTGCCTCGACGATCTTCTGTCCGGTCACGATGTCGTCGTGATCGAGGGTGCGGGGTCGCCCGCCGAGATCAATCTCGCGTCCACGGATATCGTCAATATGCGCGTGGCCGAAGCTGCCGCCGCGGCCGTCCTGATCATCTGCGACATCGATCGCGGCGGTGCCTTCGCGCATCTCTTCGGCACGCACCAACTGCTGCCGCCTGAGCATCGCGCGCTGGTCCGGGGTTTCGTGTTGAATAAGTTTCGCGGCGACCCGGCCTTGTTGGCGCCTGGTCCGCAGATGCTCGAATCATTGACCGGGGTTCCCACATTGGCCGTGCTGCCGATGTGGCGGGAGCATGGCCTGCCCGAAGAAGACGGGGTGTTCGACGCGCCCACGTCGGGATCCGGCCTGTCCGTGGCCATCGTCGCGTATCCCTACATCAGCAATCTGGACGAGTTCGCGCCTCTCATGAAGGTTCCCGGTGTGTCGCTGAGCTGGGCCAGGCAGCGCTCATCCATCGCCGCCGCAGACCTCTTGGTACTGCCGGGTTCGAAGCACGTGGCCGCCGATCTGAGCTGGCTGCGGGAACGCGGATTGGACGGCGCCATCGCTGCGCATGTGGCGGCGGGGAAACCTACCTTGGCCATTTGCGGCGGCCTGCAAATGCTCGGCGCCGAGATCCGTGATCCGCATGGAGTGGAAGGTGCGGCCCGGGGACTGGCGCTATTGCCCTACTCCACCGAGTTTCAACAACAGAAGCGATATCGGCACGCATTCCATACCTTTGCGCCTCTGTCCGGTTTTTGGGCTCCCTTGAGCGGCGTGGCCTTCGAGGCCTATGAGATCCGACATGGACACACGGAACCCAGCCTCTCAACCGCCGCTGGGGCACTGCCCCTCGCAGCGGTGCTTCCCGAGCACTGCGGCTGGCAGCACGGCCAAACGCTGGCGGTCTATTTGCACGGCATGTTCGAAAGTCCACTGGTGATGCGCGGCCTATTCGGCGTGAATACGCCCACGCTGGACGATACCTTCAACGGGTTGGCCGATTTCATCGACTCTCGCTTTGCCCCGGGCGTGCTTCGATCGCTGCTGCGCCCTTAGCCTCGGAGGCGCGGCAACCGCCGCGGCCGTCAATGCAATACGTCGCGCACGATGGATATCTTGATCTCCGAGAGCTGCATCACGTCGCTCTGCTCGGTGTGGTACAGCGCCTTCAGAAAGGATTGATCCCAGGGGCTCAATCCAGCGGGCGGCTCCTTACCCGACCCGGAAAAAAGCTGCAGGATGGTGGTCGCATCGCCTACATCCGCGTCCAAGCGCAGTTCCGCCAATCCGATGAGGGCGACGTAGTCGGCCAGTTGGCCGAAACTCACGCCCCGGGCGCGGCGCGAATCGACCACTACGATGGCCGATGAGAGGCCTCGCACCTCATCGTGCTCGAGCCGAAACCCCAAGGCGTGATCATTGGCCGGCACGCCATCCAGGGGCCCCCCTCCCATGGTCGGCCCCATCGCAACCGAGCCAAAGTCCGACCCATCGTGGGCCGTCAGAGGCAACCCATGCGCGGTGTTGAGATCTGCGTTGTACCAGACGCGGATCGGACTGGACGATTTGAGGAAGGCGCGGATCTTCGTCCCTCCGGCATCGCCGAATATGGAAATGTCGCGCTTGATCCAGGCCTTGAGCAGCGCGTCGGGATCCGCCGTCACGATCACATAAAAATTGCCGCGGCAATGCTCCGGCGCCAGCGGTACCCCGGCGTCCGTCGCAATCTGCGACACACGGGTCAGTACGAATTCGCCGTGCTCGCGCGGCAGCCCGGCCACGAGCGGACAGATCGGGGTCGTCCATCGTGCCAGCGATTCATGAAAGGGCGCCGCGGAGATGGCCGAGACGTAGTGGCTGACCTGGTGTTCGACGATCGCCCTTTCTCGCTGGGCCTCCACCGTGATCTGGTCGAGGCCGGGCTTGTCGGCCGCCTCGGCCGTGGACTTGGGCGCCTCCGCTCCGGCCGTCCATGATGACAGCGCGAGTGCCGTCACCCACGAGGCCGCAAGACTCGCGATCCGGAGCCGGCTTCGCCGGGGTTCCCATTCACCGGCGCTATCCTCGAGTCTCGCCAACGGTGCCTCCTGCCCTTCCCGGCGCGACGAACGCGGTCTCTACAGTGGCAACGATCGGCCCAGCGGTCAAGGCGCTCGAGGCCGCCCAGCGGCGGTCCCGCTCGTGGGAAAATGGCGCTTCATGACAAGTCCATGACGCAAACTGATCAGCCGCCCGAAGCATCAGTGACCATACTGAACGATCTGATTCCGGGGAGAGCGCCGATGGACGAAACCAATACGCAAACCGCGCACGCGCGGCGGCCGAGCGGCCGCGACGCGAAACGGGCTGCACGCGCCGCACGCGCCGGGGCGTCGATCCCCTATATCACGCGCAAGATCCCCTACTACGAGGTGCTCGACGAGGAAGGCCTCGCGTTGATGGAGCACAACGCCGATACCATTCTCGAGGAGATCGGCATCGACTTTCGCGACGACGCCGAGGCGCTTCAGATCTGGAAGGACGCCGGCGCCGACGTGAAGGGCGAGCGGGTGCACTTCGCCCGGGGCATGTGCCGTTCGCTGATACAGAAGAGCGCGCCGCGCGAATTCACCCAGCACGCGCGCAATCCGGCGCGCAGCGTGGTCATCGGCGGCAAGAACACCGTGTTCGCTCCGGCCTACGGCTCGCCGTTCGTGCGCAGTCTCGACGAAGGCCGCCGCTACGCGCGAATCGAGGACTTTCGCAATTTCGTCAAGCTCGCGTATATGGCGCATTCGCTGCACCATTCGGGAGGCACCATTTGCGAGCCGGTCGATCTGCCGGTCAACAAGCGCCACTTGGATATGGTGTACAGCCATCTCAAGTACAGCGATAAGGCGTTCATGGGCTCGGTGACGGCACCCGAGCGCGCCGCGGATTCCGTCGCGCTGGCGAACATCGTATTCGCCGACGAACTGAACGATCCGCTCACCGGACGCCCCAAGACCACCATCATCAACCTGATCAACGTCAACTCGCCCATGACCTATGACGCGACCATGCTCGGGGCAGCCAAGGTCTACGCACGCGCCAATCAGGCCTTGATCATCACGCCCTTCATTCTGGCCGGCGCCATGTCGCCGGTCACCGTGGCGGGCACGGTGGCGCAGACTTTCGCCGAGGCCTTGGCGGGGCTCGCGTTCGTGCAATTGGTCAATCCGGGGGCGCCGGTGGTGCTCGGCAGCTTCGCCTCGTCGATCTCGATGCAATCGGGTGCTCCGACTTTCGGCACCCCGGAGCCGGCCTTGGTGCTGTACTCCATGGCCGCGCTGGCGCGCCGCCTCGGAATCCCGTTTCGCTCGGGCGGGAGCCTGTGCGCCTCTAAGATCCCGGATGCGCAGGCGGCGTACGAATCGGCCAATACCTTGGTGCCGACCTGTCTCGCGGGAGTCAACTTCGTGCTGCACACGGCCGGATGGCTGGAGGGCGGCCTCGCCATGGGCTACGAGAAATTCGTCATGGACGCCGATCAGGCCGGCATGATGCATACCTTGCTCGCCGGCGTGGATTTATCGCCGAACGGCCAGGCGCTCGATGCCATGCACGAAGTAGGACCGGGCAAACACTTCCTGGGCTGTGCCCATACCCAGGCCAATTTCGAGAACGCGTTCTATCGATCGCCGCTGGCCGACAACAATAGCTACGAGCAGTGGGAGGCCGAGGGGTCGCCCGACATGACCAAGCGCGCCAACACACTGTGGAAGAAGCAGCTCGCCGAGTATGTTCTCCCGCCGATGGATCCGGCGATCGACGAGGCGCTGCTCGAGTACATCGCCAAGCGCAAGGCGGCCTCTCCCGACTCGAACGTCTGATCCTAAGCGTATCTTTAAACCGGGCTCCCATTCCACAGCGGTCCCGGTCGTTGCGCGATCAAGCCGTACTGCTCCGGCCTTCGGTAAGTCGCGAAGTCGAAATTCACGCGGCGGCATGCGCCGATCAAATCGAGGTCGGCGCGATGCACCACGACCTCATCGTCCACCGACACGGCGAGCGCCGCGATCTCCCCGGTGGGCGCGATGATGCAGGAGCCGCCGATCAGCGCATGGCCGTCCTCCAATCCGGCTTTGGCGGCGGCGGCAACCCAGACCGCATTTTGATAAGCCCCCGCCTGCATCGGCAGATGATTGTGGAACATGCGCAGATGCGCAAGCGCCGGAGCTTCGTCGAGCGACATCGGAGTGTTGTAGCCGATGAGCACCACTTGAGCGCCGTTGAGGCAGAGCATGCGGTAGGTTTCGGGCCAGCGCCGATCGTTGCACAGCGCGAGGCCGATGCGCACGCCGCGATAGAGAAACACAGGAAAGCCCAGATCGCCCGGCTCGAAATAGCGCCGCTCCAAATGGGTGGTGACCCCCGCCTGCGCAGATTCCGTGCCCGGAATGTGCATTTTACGGTAGCGCCCGATCAGGGCGCCGTCCGCACCCACGAGATCCATGCTGTTGAAACGACGCGCGCGGCCTCGGTCTTCGCCCAGTTCCGCGTACCCTACGGCAAACCCGATATGGAGCCGGCGCGCAGCATCGTACAGGGGCTGCGTCAGCGGCCCCGGCATCCGCTCCTCGTAGAATGCATCGATCTCGTGCGCATCATCGAGCGCCCATCGCGGAAAGAACGTGGTCAGGGCCAGTTCCGGAAATACCGCAAGCTCTGCGCCCGCGGCCGCCGCCTTCTCGAGGAGGTGGATCAGCCGGGCGACCGTCTCGCCGCGCGAGGCGCTGCGCTGATTGGGACCGGTCTGGCATACGGCCAAGGTGAGATATCGATTCATAATATGACTTCCTGAAAAACGGGTTGCATCGCCGCCAGCCTCTCGCGCGTCAGGTGGCAGGCAATACGGTGATTCGGCGCGAATTCCTGAACGGGCGGCGGCCGCACATCGCAGGTCCCGGCGATGCGGTACGCGCAGCGCGTCGAGAAGCGGCAGCCCGGGGGCGGGTTGGATGCGGAAGGGATATCGCCCGCCAGCAGTACCGGCCGCTTGGTGTAGCGCCGATCCACGAGCGGAACCGCGGCCAGCAGCGCCTCGGTGTAGGGGTGATACGGCGGCGCAAAGACTTCCTCCATCCGCCCCTGCTCCATGACCGACCCTAAGTACATGACGACGACGCGGTCGGCCAGGTAGCGCACCACCGACAGATCGTGGCTGATGAACAGCAGTGTCGTCCCCTCCCGGCGCTGAATGTCGATCAGAAGTTCGGTCACCGCGGCCTGTACCGACACATCCAGCGCCGATACCGGTTCATCGGCAACGACCAGCGACGGATTGCCCGCGAAGGCGCGCGCGATGCCCACGCGTTGCTTCTGGCCGCCGGACAGCTGCCGCGGGCGGCGCAGGGCGAACTCGCGCGGCAGCTTGACCAGGTCGAGCAGCTCGTACATCCGCTCGCGAATCGCGGACTCATCGCGCTGCGGTCCCAGTTTGCGAAGAACTCTCGCGATCTGAGCGCCCACGGTACGGCTGGGGTTCAAGGTCTCTGAAGGATTTTGAAAAATCATCTGCAGCGACCGCAAAGTATTTCTGTCCCGGCGGGTCACGGCCAAACGGCTGAGTTCCAGGTGCTCGAACTCGATCGATCCCCCGCCGGCGGGGATGAGACCCATCAGAATGCGCGCGAACGTCGATTTGCCGCAGCCGGATTCGCCGACGATGGCCACGGTCTCGCCGCGCCGAGCGTCGAATGTCACGCCATCGTTGGCCGTGACCGGGCCGTAGCGCTTGGAGAGATCGCGCACCTGCAGCACCACCTCGCCGAGGTTCACCGCCGCTCGTTCGATTCCGGCTGCGAGAGGCGCATCCCAGGAGATCTCATCCACTCGAAGGCAGCGCGATGCATGGGTGTTCGTCGCATCGAGGTCCTTCATGGCAACGGATGCGCTGTCGCAGCGGCCGGCGACGAAGTGCACACAGCGTGGTCCGAAGAAGCAGCCCGGCGGACGCTCGCGCGGCGACGGGAGCTGGCCGGGGATCGCCATCAGCGGCCGGCGGTTCTTGTCCGCGCCCGGCACCGGAATGGATGCAAAGAGCCCCTGCGTGTAGGGGTGCCGCGCGCCGGAAAATACGCTCGCCACAGAACCCGTCTCCACCGCCTCTCCGGAATACATGACCGTGATGCGGTCGCAGGTCTCGCGGACCAACCCTAAGTTGTGCGAGATGTACAGCATGGAGGTGCCGAACTCGGCGGAGATGTCGCGGATGAGATCCACGATGCCCGCCTCCACCGTGACATCGAGCGCGGTGGTGGGCTCGTCCAGCAACAGCAGCTGCGGATTCGACAAGAGCGCCATGGCAATGACGATGCGCTGCTGCTGCCCGCCCGAGAGCTGGTGCGGGTAGGAGCGCATGATCCGCCCGGCGTCCGGCATGCGCACGCGCTCCAGCATTGCACTGGACCGAATCAAGGCGTCGCGGCGGCGCGCCCCCTCGTGGCAGGTCAGCACTTCCATCAGCTGATCGCCGACCCTCGTCGAGGGATTCAGCGAGGACATCGGCTCCTGATAGATCATGGCGATCTCGGCGCCGCGAATCCTGCGCAGTTCTTCCTCGCTCGCGGCCAGAAGGTCGCGCCCCTGGTACCAGATCCGGCCTCCCACGATGCGCCCGGCCCGCCCAAGATGGCGCATGACGGCGAGTGCGACGGTCGATTTACCGCAGCCTGATTCCCCGACCAGTCCATGCGCCTCGCCCCTCTCGAGGGTGAGATTGAAGTCGACGACCGCGGGAACCGCGCCTGCCCTCCCGAAGTACGAAATCGACAAATTCCGGCACTCCAGAATCGGCGCGTCTTTCGCCGCGGGGTGGGCGCTCTGGCTCATGCTGCCGTCAATCTCGCAGGCTCATTTCGCGCAATCCATCGGCGATCAGGTTGAACCCGAGAATCAGGCTCGAAACCGACAGCGCAGGCACGATCAACATATAAGAGTACTTCCACAGCATCGCAGCCGTGGCCGCCTCCTTGATCATCAGCCCCCAATCCGGATCCGGCGGCTGCAATCCCAGCCCGAGGAAGGTCAGGGTGGTGATGGCGACGGTGGTATACCCCAGGCGCAGGCAGGCATCGACGATGATGGGCGCGCGCACATTGGGCAGCATCTCCACCAGCATGATCCACAGCGGATGCTCGCCGCGGGTTTGGGCCGCCAGTATGTAGTCTCGCGACTTCGCATCCAAGGCCAAGCCGCGCACGATGCGCATGATCACCGGCGCCGAGGAGCAGGTGACCGCGATGATGATGTTGAAGCCGCTCTGGCCGAACAGGTTCAACACCAGGATGAACAGCACCATCACGGGAAAGGACAGCAGCACATTGCCGGCAAAGGATACGATCTCATCCCACCAGCCGCCGAGATACCCCCCGATGAGCCCGAATCCCCCGCCCACCGCGTAGGCCACGGCCGTGGCCGTGACGCCCCAGACGAGAACTCTCTGGCAGCCCCACAGATCGCGCGACAGCACGTCGCGGCCGCGCATGTCGGATCCCAGCAGAAACTCCACGCCATTCCTGATCCCGCCCGGCGCGAGATAGGGCGCGATGGGCTTGTTGGGATCGGGAAGCGGCAGGAACGGCGCCGACACCGCCATCAGCAGCCAGAAGCACACCAGCGTGACGCCGAGAACGGCCACCCACGACTCGCGCCAGCGGCGCACGGCCGTGACATAGAGCAGGATCACCGCGGGAATGGCGGGCAGGAGCAGATAAGACCCGAGCCCGCCCAGCGAAGGCCGGAACATCACGTAGGCGACCAGCGGCACCCAGATGAGCGCCAGAAGCCCCGCGACGCGCACGTTCATGGAGGCGCTCGAGTGAAACGGACACGTGGATTGAGAGCCGCGTAGGCGGCGTCCGACAGCAACTGCGACAGCACGGCGACGCAAACCGCCACCAGCGTCGCGGCCTGCAGCACTTGGAGGTCGCCGAAATTCGCCGCATCGAACAGCATGCGGCCGAACCCGCCATACTGAAAAAACACCTCGATCACCACCACCTGAGAGAGCAGCCCGTTGAGTTCGAGGAAGATGAGCGTGACGGGAACGATCAGCGCATTGCGCAGTGCGTGGCGCACGATGACGCGCCAATAGGGCAGCCCCTTCAGGAAGGCGGTGCGAATGTAATCCGAGCCCATGACCTCGGACATGGCGGCCCGCGTCATTCTCGTGAGATACCCGACCTCGTACAGGAGCAGTGTCAGAAGCGGCAGCACCAGTTCGCGAAACGACCAGCCGTCCGTCATGGCCGACTTGGTGGGCACCCATCCCAAGCCCAGCGACAGCGTCACGGTGAGCAGGACCGCCGTCGCAATCTGCGGGATCGACGTCGTCATGACGGCGGTGAGCGAAATGACGCGGTCCAGGGTCGAACCTTCGTTCATCCCCGCCAGCACCCCCAGGGTGAGGGCCACCGGAATCATGATCAGGAACACGAAGAACGCCAGGACGGCGGTGTTGGCCAAGCTCTCCTTCAGCAGCGTGGACACGGAAATGTCCTTCTCGAGCGAGCGGCCGAGGTCGCCGTGCGCCACGGCGTCCAGCCACTCCCCGTAGCGCGCGAGGAAAGGCCGGTTCAATCCCTTCTTCTGCAACCAGTCCTGATAGTCGGCGTCGGAGAGGGTCGCTACTCCGAATCCGCCCAATTCGGCGACGGCCACTTTGCGGCGGAATTGACCGCTGTCGAAGATGGCGAACAGCAGCAGCGAGACCGTCAGCATGATCAGCAACATCTGAGCCGCGCGGCGTGCGATGAGATTGCCCATGCGGGGGTCAGCTCATCCAGACCTTGTTCAACTGCATCTGGCGCGCGGGATGCGCCTGATAGCCGTGCACCCTGCTCGACGCCAGGATGAAGACCGGCCGCCAGAACGGCTGAACCACCACGGCAGCATCCTGCAATATCTTTTCAACCTTTTGCATCTTGGCCTTGCGCGCCGGCACATCCACGGTGGCTTCCGCCTCCGACAAGGCCTTGTCGAACTCCGGGTCCGAGTAATGGCTTTCATTCCAGGACGCGCCCGTGCGGTAGGCCTGCGCGAGCGCCATGGTGCCGAGCGGGCGATGCGCCCAGGAGGTGGCGCCGAAGGGCACCTTGGTCCAGATTTCCCAGAACTTCGTCGCAGGCACGACGCTGACCGAGAGATTGATACCGGCCTCCTTGATTTGATCGCGCAGCGCTTCACAGGCGGCCTGCTGCCAAGGGCCATCGTTGTTGCCGACGACGATGGTCAGATCGAGGCCTTTTTCGTAGCCCGCCTCTTTGAGGAGCTGTCTGGCGCCGGCGACATCGCGTACCACCGGCGGAAGCGGAAAAAATTCCGGGTGGACGGGAGCCACGTGAAAATTGTTGGCGACCAGGCCATGCTGGCCGAACACCAATCGCTTGATGGCCGCATTGTCGGCGGCCTTGACGACCGCCCGCCGCACGCGAATGTCGTTGAAGGGCTTGACGTCAACCTGCATGCGGCAGCAAAGCGTCTGCGCCGTTTCCACGGAGAGGAGTTGCGCGCCCGGAATCGATTGCGCCAGTTCGATTTGTTCGACGGACACCTCGTAGATGGCATCGACGCTGCCCGACGCCAGCGCCGCGGTCTGGTTCTCCTGCTCGTAGTGGTAGAAGTGGATCTCGTCCAAATACACCTCGCCGCCCCAATAATGAAAATCGCGGCCGTCGGTGGTCTTGGCGATGCGCTTCAAGATGCAGCGATCGCCGACCCGAAGTTCCGCCAATGTATACGGCCCGGTTCCGATCGGGTTGTGCGACAAGGGCGCCTTGAACGAGGGATGCACCACCAAGGTACAAAATTCGCCGCAGTCCTCCGGAACCGAGAGCACCGGCTGCGCGAGATTCAGGCGCAGGGTTTTGGAATCGAGCACTTCGACACCGTTCTTCAGCGGCCTGCGCATCGCCCGGCCTTTTGCATCTTTCTCGCCGGTAGGTTCGGTGAGGGCCGCGAAAGTGGAAAGCCCGAAGTTGGATGAGCCCAGGGCGGGATCGGACCAGCGCCGAATGTTCCAGGCCACGTGCTCGGCATTCAGTTCCTCGCCGTTGTGCCACATGACGCCGTTGCGCACGTGCAGGGTCCAGGTTTTCAGATCCGCGGAAGGCTGCCAAGACTCGAGCAGCATGGGCCGCACTACATTGTCGGGGCCGACCATGGTGAGGTATTCCAGAATCGGCCGTGTCTGGTTCGCCATTTCGTTCCAGTTATAGGTCGCCGGGTCCTCCATCCTGGCAACCATTTCACCGATCCGGAGGCGCCCGCCGTGCTTTGCGCGCGGATCGGCGGCGGGGAACGGCAGAGTGTTGCCGGCCATGACCGGCGCCGCCACGCCTGCCAGGGCGTAGGCAGTGCCGGCCGCGACGCCGAGCAGAGCGGCGCAGCGGATGAATTCCCGACGGCTCATCTCTCCCCGGTTCAACTGATCCTCGAGCCGCGGCAGTAGAGCGTGTTCGCGAAGGCTCACAGCGCCGCCGTCACCATGATCTCGACCCGATACTCATCACCCGCCAACCGCGCTTCGACGGTGGCGCGCACCGGCATGGCCGATCGATCGATCCAGCCGTCCCACACCGAGTTCATCCGGTCGAAATCGGCGATGTCGCGCAACCAGATCACCGCCGTCAGCAGGTTGCTCTTCGCGGATCCGGCCATGGAAAGATAGTGATCGATCTTGGCCAGGGTGTCGCGCGTTTGCGCGACGACGTCGCCCGACGTGTCGTCGGCGGTCATGCCCGCGAGATACACCGTGCCGTGGTGGCTCAGTACGCGGCAAAAACGCGTGCCGTTCTCGAATCGTTTAATCGTCATTGCAGGGTATCCATTGGGTTTGGAGTGAAGTTACGGCCGCCCGCGCAACCGTTGCGGCGAGAGGTCGGCGGCTGCGATACCCAGTTGCACCAGATCATCGGGCAGGCACCGGTTGCGGATCAGCGAGGCGCAGGCTCGGGATAGCGAAGGCGAAGTCTTGATGCCGTAGCCGCCCTGCCCCGCCAACCAGAAGAATCCCTCCGTCTCGCCGTCATACCCGACCACGGGCGAGGCATCCGGGGCGAAGGTGCGAAGGCCGGCCCAGGACCGGGACACGCGCCCGACGCAAAGCGTAGTGGCGCGCTCCAACCGCTCGACACCCACTGCCACATCCCAATCCTCGGCATGGGCATCGACGGGGGTGCTGGGCGTGGCATCGGCGGGCGAGACAAAGAGCTGACCGGCATCGGGCTTGAAATAGAACTCCTCATCGGCGTCGTTGATCATGGGCCATGCCCGAATGTCCAACCCCGCGGGTGCGGGGATGTTGAATGCGGTACGGCGCTTCGGCAGCAATCCCAGCGGCCGGACGCCGGCGGATTCGGCGATGGCGTCCGCCCAGGCCCCCGCCGCATTGATGAGCAGAGGTGCGTGGAAGGTGCCGTCGGGGGTTGAGACCTGCCAACGTTCGCCGCTGCGGCTTATCTCGGTCACGGCAGCATTGACGAGAACACGCGCGCCGCGCGCCTTGGCGCCCCTCAGGAAGCCCTGGTGCAGGCCGTCGACATCCAGGTCCCGGGAATCGGGCTCGATGAATGCACCCGCCACGTACTCGCGCCGGAGAATCGGCACTCGGGCGATCGCCGCGTCCACCTCCAAGGGTACGATGGATGGCACCCATGTTCGCGCAGCCTCGAGCTGCTGCGCGAGGCGCTCCAGTTGATCCGCTCGCGCAACGGTGATCATGCCGCGCGGCGTCAGCAGCGGGTGCTGGCAGAAACCGGCCGGGGGATTCTCGAGGAAGGCACGGCTCGCAATCGCGAGCCGCCGGATCAAGGTGCCCCCGTAGTTCTCGGTGAAGCTCGCGGCAGACCGGCCGGTCGAGTGATAGCCGCAGCGGCTTTCGCGCTCGATCACCAAAACGCTGGCGAATTCGGCAAGCTCGTAGGCCGCTCCCGCGCCCGCGATGCCGCCGCCGACGATGAGTATGTCGGCCGCGCCGGTATGCTCGGCGCTCAGGATGTGCTCACCCGCGACCGTGGGAGCTGCAAGTATTCGGGCATTTATCTCGACCGGAGAAGTCAGGCAAAAGCTATCATAGCCTCCCAGACCGATGCATTGAAGTCGAGCGGAGTTTGCAATGCCAAGCCGGACGCCGGAGGAGCGCTATGACCTCGCCATCACCGGCGGAACCGTGGTGCTTCCCGAGGGCCCCTCACGAACCAACATTGCGGTACGCCAAGGGCGGATCGCCTGGATGGGAGCGGATGCCGTGCAGGCTCACCGCACCATCGATGCCGCCGGACGCCTGGTGCTGCCCGGCGGAGTCGACAGCCACTGCCACATGGATCAACAGCCCTGGGAAGGCCGCAGCACTGCCGACGACTTTCGCAGCGGGACTCTGTCCGCATTGTGCGGCGGCAACACGACGGTGCTGCCCTTCGCCATGCAAATGCGCGGTCAATCGCTGCGCGCAATCGTCGATGACTACCACGAGCGCGCGCGCCCCAAGGCGCACATCGATTACGGCTTCCATCTGATCGTGGGCGATCCGACCCACACGGTGCTGACCCGGGAATTGCCGGAACTGATCGAGCAGGGTTGCACGTCGATGAAACTCTATCTGACCTACGAAGGCCTGAAGCTCGATGACTACGAGGTATTGACGATTCTAGCCCTCGCGCGGCGCGAGGGTGTGATGGTCATGGTCCACGCCGAGAACGACGCCTGTATCCGCTGGCTGACGGATCGCCTGCTGGAGAGCCGCAAGACCGCCCTGCGTTATCACGTCACGGCGCATCCGGCTATCGGCGAGCGCGAGGCGGCGTATCGAGCCATCAGCTTCGCCGAACTGATCGAGACGCCCATCCTGATCGTGCACGTGTCTTCGGCCGGGGTGGTCGAGGAGATACGCCGCGCGCAGGCGCGGGGCCTGCCCATCTATGGCGAGACCTGTCCGCAATATCTATTCCTGTCCTCTGAGGACATCGACACCGAAGATATGAGCGGCGCCAAGTGCGTCTGCACCCCCCCGCCCCGCGAACGATCCAACCAGCCGGGAATGTGGCGCGGAATCCTGGACGGCACGCTCGGAGTGTTTTCCTCGGATCATTCGCCGTGGAACTACGCCGACAAGATCTCCGCCGGCCCGGGCACGCCTTTCAACAAGGTACCGAATGGCATCCCGGGCATCGAGACGCGGCTGCCGCTGTTTTTCTCGGCCACGCAATCCACGGGACGGCTGACTCTGAACCAGTTCGTGGATATCACCACGACCACCCCGGCGAAACTCTATGGCCTGTACCCGAGGAAGGGCATCATTGCCTTGGGTTCGGATGCGGATTTCGCGATCTGGGATCCGGAGAAGACGGTGACCATTCGCAACGAGATGCTGCACCACGCCGTCGACCACACGCCGTACGAAGGTATGCGGGTCAAGGGCTGGCCCACGGTGACCATTTCTCGCGGCGAGGTCGTGTACGAGGAAGGCCGGGTGACATCGAATCCCGGCCGCGGCCAATTTCTACGCCGCGAACGGCCCTTCGTGCGCAGGGCCGATACGCTGTGCGGCGCGGGCGACGCCGTCGGGGCGGCTCCGCTCGACTCGCCGGCATGACTTCCAAGCTTCTTCTCGATCCAGCAAGGTTCTTTCCCGCGGATTCCAACGTCCGCCGGATCGCCGTGCGGCTGTTCTCGAGCGTTGAGCACCTTCCCATCATCAGCCCGCACGGTCACACGGATCCGGCTTGGTTCGCAACCAATGCGCCTTTCGAGGACGCGGTCAGCCTGTTGCTATGGCCCGATCACTACTTATTGCGCATGTTGATGAGTGTCGGGCTCACGCTGGAAAGCCTGGGCGTGCGGCCCAATGACGAGGTTCCCGCCGAAACGGACCGGCGCGTCATCTGGCGGCGCTTCGCAGAGCACTACAAAGTCTTCCGTGCGACCCCGTCCCGCCTATGGCTGGATCACGTCTTTGCACGGATCTTTCAACTGAACGTGCGGCTCGAACCCGAGACGGCCGACTTTTACTACGACTCCATCAACGCCGCGCTAAGCACCGCGCCCTTCAGACCGCGCGCGCTCTACGATTCCTTCGGCATCGAGTTGCTGGCGACGACCGAAGGCGCTCTCAATTCTCTCGAACACCATCGGACGATCGCCGATTCCGGCTGGAGCGGCCGCGTCATTACTACTTTTCGGCCCGATGATGTGACCGACCCTGAGCGCGTGGATTTCATCGCGAATATGCGGCAGCTCGGGCAACTGACCGGAGAAGATACCGCGAACTGGCAGGGCTACCTGGCGGGGCTGCGGAAGCGCCGCGCGTACTTCCGCGAGCATGGAGCGACGGCGACGGATCACGGCCATCCGACCGCGGCGACGGCGGACCTATCGCAGCGGCAGGCACAGGAATTGTTGTCGCGCGTGCGCGCCGGGCGGCCCAGCGCCGCTGACGCTGAATTATTCCGTGCGCAAATGTTGACCGAGATGGCGCGCATGTCCTGCGACGACGGCATGGTCATGCAGCTGCATGCAGGTGCGTGGCGCAACCACAACGGCGCGCTGCTGCGTCGATTCGGCCGCGACAAAGGGGGCGACTTTCCCACGCAGACCAACTTCACGGCGGCGCTCAAACCGCTGCTTGACCTTTTTGGCAACCGGCGCGATTTCACTCTGATTCTCTTCACGCTGGATGAGAGCACCTACTCGCGCGAGTTGGCGCCGCTGGCCGGACACTACCCCTGTCTGCGGCTCGGGCCGGCGTGGTGGTTTCACGACGCGCCCGACGCAATGCTGCGCTACCGCCGCAGCACGACCGAGACGGCGGGTTTTTACAATACCGTTGGGTTCAACGACGACACGCGCGCATTCTTCTCCATCCCCGCGCGTCACGATCTCGCGCGCCGGGTGGATTGCGCCTATCTGGCCGAACTGGTCGCAACAGGGCGGCTGGACGAGGACGAGGCCGCCGATGTGGCCGTCGATCTCGCCTATCGATTGCCGAAATCCGCGTATCGTCTGTGACGTCCCTACTCAATCGTCAAGCCCTGCCCCGACTGCCGGCCGCAGTCCGACGCCCAGAGTATGACTTCATGAACTCGAAGGTAGGTATCGTTCACCTGGGATTAGGCGCGTTCCACCGCGCGCATCAGGCGGTGTATACCGAGGAGGCGCTGCGCGGGAGCGGCGGAGATTGGGGCATTCTCGGCGCGTCCTTGCGGCACGCGGATGCTCCGGCTGCGCTGGCGGCGCAGGATCAATTGTACACAATGGAGACCCTCGGCAGCCCGTTCACCTACCGAGTAGTCGCCTGCATCCGCGCGTCTGTGTCCGCGACAACCCAGCAAGCGCAGTTGTTGAGCGCCCTCGGCTCCCCGCAAACGCACATAGTCACCGTGACCGTCACTGAAAAGGGTTATTGCCTCGGGACGAACGGCGAATTGGATGTTGCGAGCGCTGAGATCGATCATGATCTCCGGACTCCGGGGGAACCGACGTCGACACTCGGCTGGATAGCGGCCGGTCTCCGGCAGCGATATGAATCTCATCGCCGTCCCGTGACCGTCATTAGCTGCGACAACCTCCACGCCAACGGTGCGAAACTGCGCCGCGCTGTGACCACGTTCGTGGAGCGGAGCCGGCCGGAAATGCTTCGCTGGCTTCGGGACAATGTGGCGTATCCGGAAACGGTCGTGGACTGCATCGTTCCGGCCGCCACCGACATGAGCCGTGCCCGCGTGGAAGAGGCCTTGGGCGTTCAAGACCTCGCGTGCGTGCAGCGCGAACCTTATAGCCAATGGGTCATCGAGAACCGCTTTGCCGGCCCTCGGCCCGTATGGGAACACGGCGGCGCGCAAATCGTCGCCGATGTGACCCAATATGGCCGGCTCAAACTACACGTACTCAACACCTGTCACAGCGCCCTCGCCTATCTGGGGTTGCCGCGCGGCTACTCGTTCGTCCGCGAAGCCGTCGCGGATACTGAGCTCGCGCAGTTCCTCGAGGCGCTCGTGTCCACCGAGATCGCGCCCGCGCTTGCACCGCTCCAGGTGCCGGATTACTGGCATACGGTGCGATCGAGATTCGCAAATCCGCGAATCGATCACCGGCTTTCGCAGATTGCCCAAGATGGAGGGCTGAAACTCGGCGAGCGCGTGTTTCCGCTCATGATAGCGAATGCGAAAGCAGGCGCTCCGGTACGACGCCTGGCACGCATAGTGCGCGGGTGGATCGACCTGACGCAGACCGACCTCGATGCGGCGCTGGATGATCCGAGCGTGTTTCCTCCGGCGATTCGGGCGAATACCCAATTGAGAGCCGCCATATCCGCGGCAGCCGCGTGACGCGCGTCGTCTGTATCGGCGAGTGCATGGTGGAGCTGCGCGCCGTCGGCGAGGATGCCTTTGCACGGTCGTACGCAGGCGATGTTTACAACACGGCGGTGTATCTCAAGCGTTCACTGCCCGGCGCACAGGTACAGTTCTTGAGCGCTATCGGCGATGATGCGATGAGCCATGCCATGCGCCGGCGATGGAATGAGCAAGGGATCGACGATGCGCTCGTCTTCTCGGTGGAAGGAGGGTCACCCGGACTGTATATGATTGAAACGGACGCCTCCGGCGAAAGGCAATTTCACTATTGGCGCAGCCATTCCGCCGCGAGGCGCTGGCTGGCCCTTCTGCAGGCGTGCGGCGACTCGGCGCTGCGGGGCGCCGACATCGTTTATTTTTCCGGTATTTCGTTGGCGATCCTGGATCCCGGCGAGCGTGCCGCCGCCATCGAGTTGCTGCAGCGCCTGCGGACGTACGTGGGACGCATCGCCTTCGATCCGAATGTGCGGCCTCGCCTGTGGCAATCTCCTCAGGCTGCCGCGCAAAGCATGAGTGCGGCCCTGTCGGCTTGCGATATCGCTCTGCCGAGTACCGAAGACCTTGCCTGGCTGTTTCATATCGATGAGCCAATGCGACAGGTGGAACTATTGATGGAGCTGGGCGTTTCAGAAGCGGCGCTGACTCTGGGACCGGGTGGCTGCGCCGTCGCCGAAGGCGAGCTGCGCTCACGATTACCGGCTCCAAGAGTCGAACGGGTGGTCGACACATCGGGAGCCGGGGATGCTTTCAATGGCGGCTACTTGGCGAGCCGGCTTCACGGGGATTCGCCGGAAAAATCGGCGGAGGCGGCGCTTCGGGTCGCATCGCGCGTCGTCACGCACGCCGGTGCCATTGTCCCGGCGTCGGTGTCGCATCCGGATTTCGCGGTAGGTGCCTCGTGCGGTCAGTGACCAGGCTGGCCTGTCTGCTGATTCTGATCAATGGCGCGGCGATTGCGCGCGCGGAGGATGGCTACGATTTGTGGCTGCGCTACCGGCCGGTCGAGACACCGTGGGCGGAACGCTACCGGGCGGCCGCGACTCAGTTGGTGCCGCCTCGCGCTCCCACTGACGCGGCCCAGAGTGAGCTTACCCGCGGGATCCAGGGACTGCTGGGGGCCAATCCGGCGCTCGCGGCGCATGTCACGCACGACGGCGCCATCGTACTGGGAACCCCCGCCTCGTCGTCGACGATCGCCGACTTGCATCTCGATCTGGATGGCTTGGGCGCGGAAGGCTATGCCATTCAAAGCGTGACGATCGACGGGCATCGTGCAACCGTCATCGCCGCGAACTCGGGTCCGGGTGAGATCTACGGAGTATTCCATTTCCTGCGCCTGATGCAGACGCGACAGCCGCTGGAGCGCCTCTCCATTCGCGAATCGCCGCATATTCAACGTCGAATCTTGAACCACTGGGACAACCTGGACGGAACCGTCGAACGCGGCTACGCCGGGGCATCCATCTGGAATTGGCACAAATTGCCCGACTACCTGGAGCCGCGCTACGTGGACTACGCGCGCGCATGCGCGTCCATCGGGATCAACGGCAGCGTCGTGACCAATGTCAACGCCAATGCGCTCAGCCTCACCGGCGCGTACTTGGAAAAGGCGGCGGCGCTTGCCGGCGTGTTTCGCCCGTATGGAATCAAACTGTATCTAACGGCGCGGTTCACGGCGCCGATCGAAATCGGAGGCCTGAAGACGGCCGATCCGTTGGATCCGGCGGTGCGCCGCTGGTGGGTCCAAAAGGCGGACGAGATCTATCGCTACATCCCCGACTTCGGCGGCTTCCTCGTCAAAGCCAACTCCGAAGGACAACCCGGACCCCAGGACTACGGCCGCTCGCACGCGGACGGCGCCAACATGTTCGCCGCGGCGCTCGCGCCGCACGGCGGCGTCGTCATATGGCGGGCATTCGTATACTCAGGCCGTCCGAACGAAGACCGGGCCAAGCAGGCCTACGATGAGTTCGTGCCGCTCGACGGCAAGTTCGACAGTAATGTCCTGTTGCAGGTGAAGAACGGCGCCGTTGATTTCCAGCCCCGGGAACCCGGGCACCCCCTGTTCGGCGCCATGCCCAAGACCCCGTTGATGCTGGAGGTGCAAATCACCAAGGAGTACTTGGGATTCTCGACTCATCTGGTTTACCTCGGTCCCCTTTACGAGGAGACACTGCACTTCGATACCTTTGCGAAAGGCGCGGGTTCGACGGTGGCCAAGGTGATCGATGGCTCACTGCAGGGGTATAGCTTGACCGGCATGGCGGGCGTGTCGAATGTCGGCGCCGACCGCAACTGGACGGGGTCACAATTCGATCAAGCCAACTGGTACGTATTCGGGCGGCTCGCGTGGAATCCCGGGTTGTCCTCGCGCGACATCGCCGAAGAGTGGGTTCGCATGACCTTCTCCAACGAACCGCGATTCGTTGCGCCGACCGTGGCGATGATGATGGGCTCGCGTGAGGCCGCCGTGGATTACATGACACCGCTCGGCCTTGCGCATCTCATGGCGGGTGGGCATCACTACGGGCCGGGCGCCTGGCAGGCAGGCAGTTCGCGTGCCGATTGGACGCCGCCCTACTATCACCGGGCCGACGCCCAGGGTATTGGCTACGACCGCGGAGCCGCCGGCAGCAACGCCGTTTCTCAGTATGCGCCGGCACTCGCGGCCGTATTCAATGACCCGTCGCTCACACCCGAGAAGTACCTGCTCTGGTTTCACCACCTTCCCTGGGATTTCCCCATGGCCTCCGGTCATACGCTTTGGGATGAACTCGTGATTCACTACTCGCGCGGCGTCGACTACGTTCGGCAGATGCGCCTCACCTGGGCGACCCTTGCCCCGTACGTGGATTCGGAGCGATTTGCGGAAACCTCGGCATATCTCGGCATTCAGGAGAAAGAGGCGCAATGGTGGCGCGATGCGACGCTGGCGTATTTCCAGAGCATATCGAAGCGCCCTTTCCCCTCAGGGTTCGCCCCTCCCACGCGCACGCTGCAGGAGTATGAGGCGATCTCCGTGACGTACGCGCCCGGCAATCCTGGTTGGACCGCGGCTCCGTTTCGACATTGATTCGGCGAGCCGGCTAAGTGCCGGCCGAGTGCCGGTACTCCTTAAGCCACATCCGTTTCCGGGTCGGCCGGCGCATCCACGCGATCCAAACGCGGCGCAATCCCTTGGACTGCGGCAAGCGCCAATAAATAAGCCGAAGCCGCCATCATGAAAACCGAGACATAGCTGCCGGTGGCCTGCAGCAGATAGCCGGTAAAGGCCGCTATCACCATTCCACCGACGGCGCCGGCGAAGCCGCCGAGCCCCACCACCGAGGCGACGGCCCGTTGCGGAAACAGGTCGGACGTCAACGTGAAGAGGTTGGCGGACCAGCCTTGGTGCCCCGCCGTTGCCAGACCGATCAGCGCGACAGCGATCCACAGATTGTGAGCCATCGATACGAAGACGATGGGCACGACCGCCAGCGCGCACACCAGCATCGCAGTTTTGCGCGCCCGGTTGATCGGCCATCCGCGGCGGATGAAGCTCGCGGCCAGCCAGCCACCCGCTATGCTGCCGGCGTCTGCCATGCAATAGATTGCGATCAGCGGCGGTCCCAGCGCATTGAGCGTCAAACCGAACTCGCTGTTCAGATACTTGGGCAGCCAGAATACATAGAACCACCAGATCGGATCGGTCATGAACTTGGCAATGACGAACGCCCAGGTCTGCCGTATTCCGAACAGGTGCAACCACGGTATCCTAGAAACTGCCGGCTGCTGAGTGGGTGATCGGTATCCCGTCAACCAGAGGCCAAGCCAGATGGCGCTGAGGACGCCGGTGAAGAGAAACGCATACCGCCATCCCCACCTGCCCGCAACGATGGGAACCATCAGCGCGGCGACGATGGCGCCGACGTTCGAGCCGGCGTTGAATAAGCCCGTGGCAAGCGCACGTTCGCGCCGCGGAAACCACTCCGCCACCGTCTTGATCGCCGCGGGGAAATTTCCCGCCTCGCCCAGACCCAACGCAAATCGCGCAATCCCGAACCCCAACGCGGTTCGCACCAGGGCATGGCTCATCGCCGCGGCACTCCAGATGCAAATCGCGAGGGCGTAACCGATTCGGGTGCCGAGGCGATCGATGACGGCTCCCGCGAAAACCAACCCCACCGCGTAGGCGGCCTGGAATGCCGTCACGATGTAGCCGTACTCGATCTCGCTCCAGCCGATGAGCCGGCCGAGATCGGGGGCGAGGACGCCCAACACCTGACGGTCGATGTAGTTGATGGTCGTCGCCGCGAACAACAGCGCGCAGACCCGCCATCGGTATGTTCCAACGTGTGCCGATTGCATAGCGGTGTCGCGCATGGTAGCGCCCGCACGTACCCCAGCGCTACACTGCCCCGATGCAATCGCTCAAGACAGCCGAAGGCTCGGCGCGCGATCGACAGATCGTCGCGGCACGGGTGATTGTTACCTGCCCCGGCCGAAACTTCGTAACCCTCAAGATCGAGACCCGTTCGGGAGTGCATGGACTCGGCGATGCGACGCTGAACGGTCGCGAGCTCGCGGTTGCTGCCTATCTGCAAGAGCATGTGGTGCCGAATTTGATCGGCCGCGACGCGGGATGCATCGAGGACATTTGGCAATTCTTCTACCGCGGCGCGTACTGGCGCCGCGGACCGGTGACCATGACGGCCATTGCCGCGGTCGATGTGGCGCTGTGGGACATTCTCGCAAAGCTCGCGAACCTTCCCTTGTACCGGATTCTCGGCGGCCGCTCGCGCGAGGGCGCGCTGGTGTACGGCCATGCGAACGGCGAGACCCTGGCGGAGACCAGCGCTGAAGTCCGCCGCTTCATCGACATGGGCTACCTGGCCGTGCGCGCGCAATCCGGTGTGCCCGGGCTGCATAAAACCTATGGGGTCTCGGGCTCGAAGCTCGCCTACGAGCCGGCCGAAAGCGCTCTGCCCGCAGAAACCATCTGGTCGACGCCGCAGTATCTGCGGACCGTACCCGAGCTGTTCGAGCGTCTGCGCAAGGACCACGGGCCGCAAATCGAACTGCTGCACGATGTCCATCATCGGTTGACGCCCATCGAGGCGGCGCGGCTGGCGCGGGACCTGGAGCCCTATCGTCTATTTTGGCTGGAGGACGCGACCCCCGCGGAGGATCAGGAGAGTTTCGAATTGATCCGCCGCCATTCAGTGACGCCGCTGGCCGTCGGTGAAGTGTTCAATTCGATCTGGGACTGCAAGCACCTCATCGAGGCGCGGCTGATCGATTTCATTCGCACGACCATCGTGCATGCCGGCGGCATTACTCACGTGCGCCGCATCGCCGATTTCTCGGCGCTGCATGGAGTTCGAACGGGGTTTCACGGCGCAACCGATCTTTCGCCGGTGTGCATGGGCGCGGCGCTGCACTTCGACGCCTGGGTTCCCAATTTCGGTATCCAAGAGTACATGCATCACACCAAGGAGACGCTCGAAGTGTTTCCGCACGACTACACATTTCGCGGCGGGCGATTGTTCTGCGGCGAGAATCCGGGTCACGGAGTGAGCATCGACGAGACGCTGGCCGCGCGCTATCCCTACTCGCCGAAGCAGCTGCCGGTTGCGCGCCTGCAAGACGGCACGATGTGGGATTGGTGAAGTTGGGCCGGACTCACCGGTCGTCGTCTACTTGGCTCCGACCGGCTTGTAGTTGAATTTCTGGCCGCCGATGGTCGCCTGATACATGAGGCCGCCCTTCGCGATCGTGAACACCGCCATTCCCTTGTAGTAGGTGCCGGCGGTCGCCGCCTTGTCGCCTGCGCTGGCGCTGCCGGTGGCACCCGACGTTCCGGCCGTGCCGGATGCTGCGGCCGTGATCACCACTGCGTTTGCGTCCGCGCTGAACTCGAAGCTGCCCGACGTAAATTCATCGAAGGAACGTTTGTCTTCGAAGAAAATGATCTCGCTGTAGGCCTCGCCGCCGGCTTGAAATCCCACGCTCACTTGAGTCATCGAGGTATCACCGACGTACTTGCCGCCCGCGTACACATGGCCGCTGCCATGCGCCGCTCCGACGACAAATCCTCCCTTGCCGACGGTCGGGAAGACTGCGTAACCGTAGCTCCTGGAGAAGAAGGAAGCGCTCTGACCGGCACTCTTGAACGAGTCGACCGTGGCGCCGTACTCGTCGGCGAATGCCGGACCTGCCGCCACGCCCAACGCGATGAAGACGAGCATTCCACGAATCAAGTTGTTCATTCTTGCCTCTCCCAGTTTGTCGAGTATTCACTCCGGGCTGACGCGGCACGGCAGATCATTGGCGGCGTCGCCTTCCCCAAGCGACGCGGATCGTACCTGCCGGCGGCGCGGTTTGCAAAACCCGGCCGATCGGCAACCATCCGAAGCGGATCGGCTCGCCGCAGCGTCAATCCGCTTTCGGCGGATCCACCCGCCGTGGCCGCCGGCCGCGCGTCTCGCTCTGGCTCGTGGATTCTTTCGGCGCAGGCAAATCCACGACCTTGCGCAGGTTGGGGTACGCGGCGGTCTTGTGGGGAATCGCCATGGCCTCGACGAAGTGGTGCTGGAAGCGCGGTTCGATCGCGGTCTCCACCTTTTCGATGCGCCGGACCAATCCCTCGATGACGCCGCGCGCAGTGGCATCCAGGAGCGCGATGCGCGCGCCGGTGCCCGCCGCATTGCCCGCGGAGCGGACCTGATCGAGGTCGCAGTCCGGAACCATGCCGAGGATGGTCGCGTACTTGACGTCGATGTGGCTGCCGAAGGCGCCGGCGAGGCGGATGCGGTCGACGTGATCTACACCCAACCGTTCCATCAGCAGCGCGACGCCGGCGTAGAGCGCGGCCTTCGCGAGCTGAATGGCGCGCACGTCGTTTTGTGTGATCTTCATCTCGACGCCGCCCTGATGCAGCAGGTACGCAAAGGTGCGGCCGTTCGGAACGATGCGCGGCGAACGCACGGCGAGGCGTCCGTCGAGCACACCGTCCTGATTGATGATCCCCGCGAGGTACATTTCGGCGATCACCTCGATGATGCCGGATCCGCACACGCCCGTGATGCCCGTGCCGGCCGTGGCCGCCGCGAACGCGGGGTCGTCGGACCATAGGTCGGAGCCGATGACTTTGAACCGCGGCTCCAGAGTCTCGCGGTCGATGCGCACGCGCTCGATCGCTCCGGGAGCCGCACGCTGGCCGCAGCTGATCTGCGCGCCCTCGAACGCTGGACCGGTGGGGCTGGAGCAGGCGACGAGACGTTGACTGTTGCCCAGCACGATCTCGGCGTTGGTACCGACGTCGACCAACAACGTCATCTCGCTCGCAAGATCGGGGCGTTCGGAGAGGACCATGCCCGCGGCATCCGCACCGACATGTCCGGCGATGCACGGCAGCACGTAGATTCGCGCGTTGCGGTTCAATTTGAAGTCGATGACATTGGCCCGCAGGGTGAGCGAGTGGTCGACGGCGAGCGCGAACGGCGCGCCGCCGAGTTCCACCGGATCGATCCCGAGCATCAGGTGGTGCATGATGGGATTGCCGACCAGCGTGGCCTCGAGAATGTCCTCATGAGAAATTCCGGCCTGACGCGCCACGTCCGCCGCAAGCCCGGAGAGCGCCTCGCGCACCGCCGCCGTCATCAAGGCCGCACCGCCGGGATTCATCATCGAATAGGAGACCCGGCTCATCAAATCCTCGCCGAATCGGATCTGCGGATTCATGACCCCCGCCGAGGCGACCACCTCGCCGCTGCTCAAATCGCAGAGGTGCGCGGCAATGGTCGTGGAGCCGATGTCGACGGCAAGTCCGTACACGAGTTCGTGCAGCCCGGGCCAGACACCGATGATCTGCTTGCCGGCGTGCACGGCCACCGTGACCTGCCACGACCCGGTGCGCAGCGCGGCTTGCAGGGTCTGCAGCACGGAAAGATCGCAGGTGAGATCCTTCAGGCTCCATTCGGCGTCCAGCGCCTCGAACAGCCGGCGCAGGTCGCCGGAAGGGTCGTGCATGTCCGGCTGCTTGACCTGAACATAGTGCAGCCGCACCACGGGGTTGAGTTCGATGGCGCGTGCATCGGCCTCCTTGCGCACCACTTGGCGATGCACCTGGCTGCTCTCGGGCACGTCGATGACCACGTCTGCCTCGACCCGCGCCGAGCAGGAGAGACGCCGGCCTGGAGCCAGCGGTACCCGCCGCGAGAAGCGCTTCTCCGGTTCGCTGAACGGGGACAGGCTGGCGCTCGAGGAAGTGACGCCGTGCTTCGCGAACTCCCCCTCCGCCACCAGCACCTGGCAGCGCCCGCAGAGGCCGCGGCCGCCGCAGACCGAATCGATATCGACGCCCAAGCTCCGCGCCGCCTGCAGCAGCGGCGTGCCCACGGGAAAATTTCCCCGTTTGCCGGAGGGCGTGAATACGACGAGGGGGTCCCGTGCGGCCATGCGGTAGGGCTTACGCCGGACGCCTGCGATGACCGCCTTCGCGCCGGCCGCGGGGCGCCTCGCCGCCTGCGCCGGTGGGCGCGGCGGCCGCCGCACCGGTACCCGAACTCGACGGCGTGTCGCGGAAGCGGCGAATCCAGCGGGCGCAATCCGGGTCGTGACCCAGCATGACGTCCGCGCCCATGACGGCCTTGATGACTTCCACGTGCATGGGATTGGTGATGGCCGAGGTCATCCCGGCGCCCATGGCCATGGTGAGAAACGCGCTGTTGATGCCGTCCCGGTTCGGCAGCCCAAAGCTGATGTTCGAGGCGCCGCAGGACGTGTTGACCTTGAGCTCGGTGCGCAGCCGATGCACCAGGCGCATGACTTGAACGCCCGCCTGATTGATGGCGCCGATGGGCATGACCAGCGGATCGACCACGACGTCGCTCGCGGGGATGCCGTAATCCATGGCCCGCTCGACGATTTTCTTCGCCACCGCGAAGCGCACGTCGGGATCCTCGGAGATTCCGGTTTCGTCGTTCGAAATCGCAATGACCGCCGCGCCGTATTTCTTGATCAACGGCAGCACGGCTTCCAAACGTTCGTCCTCCCCGGTCACGGAGTTGACCAAGGCCTTGCCCTTGTAGACGGCGAGTCCGGCCTCCAGAGCGGCGACGATGGAGGAATCGATGGACAGCGGCACATCCGTGATCGACTGAACGAGCTGGATGGCGCGCGCCAGGATCGCCGGCTCATCGGCCAGCGGAATTCCCGCGTTGACGTCCAGCATCTGGGCGCCGGCCTCGACCTGGGCGCGGGCGTCCGCCTCGACGCGGGTGAAATCGCCCGCCGCCATCTCGGCGGCCAGAATCTTGCGCCCGGTCGGGTTGATGCGCTCGCCGATGATGACGAAGGGTCGATCGAAACCGATGACGACCTCCTTGGTGGCGGAACTGACTACTGTGTCGGTCATGATGCTGTCCTTTGAGAATACTGCGGGCTGTCGCGCTCGGGATACCAGGGAGAGCGACCTTGAAGAATGCCGGATCGATCGACGATTTCGGCGACCGACTCTTCCTGGCGATAGGCCATGATGTGCACGCCGCTGATGCCGCGCATCTCGCGCATGGCTTGAATCAGCTCGATGCAGATATTGCGGCCCTCGCGGGCTTGGTCCTGCGCACCGCTCAAGCGCGCGATGAGGGCGTCCGGGACATGCATGCCGGGAACGTTCTTGCGCATCCACTCCGCCGTCTTCGCCGAGCGCAGCGGACCCACCCCGGCGAGAATGTACACCTTGTCGAAGAGGCCGAGGGCTTCCGTCTGTTCCAGGAAGGACCGAAGCAGCGGCAGGTCGTAGCAGTACTGTGTCTGAATGAATTGCGCCCCCGCGGCGACCTTCTTGGCCAAGCGCTGCGGGCGCCAGGCATGGGGCAGCCCCGAGGGATTTTCCGCGGCGCCGAGAAACACGCGCGGTGCGAAAGTGATCTTGCGCCCGCTTTGAAAATGATGATCGTCGCGCAGCGTGCGCGCGATGCCGAGCAGGGACACGCAATCCAGGTCGAACACCGGCTTCGCCTGCGGATGATCGCCCGCCTGTACGCCGTCGCCGGTCAGGCACAGCATGTTGGCCACGCCCATTGCGGCGCCGCCCAGGATGTCGCCCTGGATCGCGATGCGGTTCTTGTCTCGGCAGGAGATCTGCATGATCGGCGCATAGCCCACCCGGGTCAGCAGCGCACAGACGGCAAGGCTCGACATGTGGCAGTTTGCGCCGCTGCCGTCCGTGGCGTTGATGGCATCGACATAACCGTCGAACACTCGTGCGCGCTTGTACACATCCTCCGGGTCCGCGGAGTCGGGCGGCGCAAGCTCCGTGGTGACCGCGAAGCCGCCGGCGCGCAACACTCGCTCGAAGCGGCCGGGCGAGGTGTGGCCGGGCAGGATCGGCAAGGGATAGCCGGGAACCGGTTCGTCCTCGAACTTCACGGTGCAGCCTTCGGTGCCGCGGTTTGCTCGGCTTTTTCGCGCGCAACCCGCAGCCAGGAGGAACGGCCTTGTTGACGCTGATCGACCGCGAACTGCACCTGACTCATCGCGGCGATCCCACCCGGGATACGTTCGCCGCCCCGATAGGCCTCGACCCACACGCACCGCATGTCGGGCTTCACTTCGCAATTGCCGTTGTCGCGCACGCCGCCGCAAGGGCCGTTGCGCAAGTTCTTCGGGCAGTTCATCGGGCAGGACATGCCGGTCGAACTCAGCACGCACTGGCCGCACATGCGGCAGTCGAAGAGCAGTCCCTTCACCGCCTTCTCGACCCCCGCCACCGGCCGCTCGATTCGTTCATAGCCCAGGGCCCGGAACATCGGGTGCAGGCGTACCAGCAGCGACTCGAAGCCGCGATAGAACGCGTTCAGTCCACGCGCGTGGCGGACCGACCATAGCCTGACTGAGTACATCAGGCGGGCTCGGATGCCGGTGCGGCTCCGGGATCTGCGCCGCCGGGATCGGGGCCGCCGCGATTCGCGTCCAGGCCCTTGGCGCGAACCAGCCGCTCAAGGTCCTCGTCGGTGAACCGCTGCTCGAGCCGTGCCGCCTCCGCGGACGCCTCGGCTTGCAGATCCTCGCCGCAGGGCCGCGGAGCGCTGCGCGCCCAGTCGGCGAGATAGGCATCCGAACTGCCCTTCCCCGCGCGCATCGCAGCACGGTCGACGGCTTCTTGAAAGCGCTGGGAGAGCTGCACTTTGGCGGTCTCGCGGCCGCGCTTGACGATGACCTGCGCGGGTATGTCGCGCCAGGAAATGACGATCAACGATGCCATGAAACCGCCACCTCATTTGGGCGAAGGCTGCTCCGCGTCACCGCGGCGGCGAGCGTATCGCCGAGGGTTCCATAGCCCGTAGCGCGGTATTCGTAGTCCAGTCCCATTCGTTTCGCCACCGCGCGCCCCGCCTCCTCGGATCCGGGAGCGGGCGCCTGCGCCAGATAAACCAGCTTGCGATAGTTGCCGAAGTACGTGGGAAAGAGTTCGGGGTGCCGGTCGACCCCCAGGCCTTGAATGACCAGCCGTTCGAAATGCCGCAACAAGAAGTCGGTGAGGTAGAAAGTACCCGGCTCAGCCTCCGCGAGCGCGGTGAACACGGGAGCGGTCGCGAAGAACTCATAGCAATGCGCCCCCGGGATGCGCTCCACCCCCTCTTCGCGCAGCACCGCATCGAGCATGCCGCCCGTGCCGCAGTCGGCGTAGGCGACAAAAATGGATCGATAGCGGCTGCGAGACTCGTGAATCATGGCACGCACGGCGCCGGGAATCTTTTCCGGGCGATTGTGCAGATCCGCCGGCAGGCAGCGCACCTGGAGATCATCCCAGTGGTTGGCGCGGCGCAGTGCCGTGATCTCGTGGGCCAAGGCGCCGCAGGCGATGATCAGCATGCCCTCGCCCCGCGGCTCGACCTCGTGAGACACGGCCCGCTACGCCGACTGGGCCGCGACGCCGGCGCGGCGCTTCGCGATCAGCCCTTTGGCCGTTTCCACCGCCACCGCGGCATCGCGGCAATAGGCATCCGCGCCGACCGCCTTGCCGAACTCTTCGTTGAGCGGCGCGCCGCCGACGAGGACGATGTAGTCATTGCGGATGCCGCGTTCCTTCAGCGTATCGATGACCACCTTCATGTAGGGCATGGTGGTGGTCAAGAGCGCCGACATGCCGAGGATGTCCGGCTTGTGCTTGTCGAGCGCATCCAAGTACTTTTCCACTGCGTTGTTGATGCCCAGATCGATGACCTCGAATCCGGCTCCCTCGAGCATCATCGAGACCAGGTTCTTGCCGATGTCGTGAATGTCGCCCTTGACGGTGCCGATGACTATCTTGCCGATGGGTTCGACGCCGGTTTCCGCGAGCAGCGGCCGCAGGATCTCCATTCCGCCCTTCATGGAGTTGGCTGCGAGCAGCACTTCGGGCACGAACAGGATGCCGTCCCGGAAATCGATTCCGACGATGCGCATGCCTTCCACCAGGGCGTCGTTCAGCACGCGCTCGGCCGACCAGCCTCGCTCGAGGAAAATGCGCGTCGCCTCCTCCACCTCGGCCTTCAGGCCGTTGTAAAGGTCGTCGTGCACCTGCTCGGTGAGTTCCTCGTCGTTGAGCGAGGCCAGATCGAATTCACCCTCGGTCGGCTCTGACATCTACCATCTCCAACTATTATTTTCCGAATCCTGGCCGGACCTTACACGGTCCTTATCGGATTCCATGTTAAGACGCAACCCGTCCACGGACTTGTGATATCGCGACGGCGACATGTCCAGACGCGACATCCTCAAGTTACTGGCGGTGCTCCGCCCTCCGCCTTGCGCCGCTCCACGTAAGAGTCGAGCGCCTCGACGATCGCGGGATCCCGGGGCGGCGTGACATAACGCTTCAATTCGCTCTGCCAGATGCCGGTCGCGCGCTCGGTTGCGGTCTTGGCGCCGTCGTCGGCCCACTGCCCGGCGTTGCGCCAGTCGGACACCAGCGGCGCGTAAAACGCACTGCGGTAGCGCTCCATGGTGTGCGCGCAGCCGAAAAAATGCCCGCCCGCTCCCACCTCTGCGACGGCCTCGAGGGCCAGGTCTGCCGGCGTCGCGCCCACCGGCTGAAATACCTCGGCGAACATCTGCAGCATCTCGATGTCGAGAATGAATTTTTCATACGAGGTGGTCAGTCCGCTCTCCAGCCACCCTGCCGCATGCAGTACGAAGTTGCAGCCCCCGAACAATGCGCCCCACAGGCTCATCTGCGACTCGTAGGCGGATTGGGCATCGGGAATGTTCGAGGCAGTGGCATTGGAGGAGCGCCACGGCAATCCCAGAAAGCGCGCCAGCTGTCCCGCGCCGAACGCCGCCTTGACGTACTCGGGCGTGCCGAAGGCCGGCGACCCGGATTTCATATCGACGTTCGAGGTGAAGCTCCCGTACACAATGGGCGCTCCGGGCCTCACGATCTGCGCCAGGGTGAGGCCGGCCAACGCCTCGGCGTGGGCGAGCGTGAGCGCGCCCGCAATGGTCACCGGCGCCATGGCTCCGGCGAGCGTGAACGGCGTGATGATGAGCACCTGTCCCGCGGTGGCGAAGTCGATGATGCCGTCGCACATCGGTATGTCGAGCTGCAGCGGCGAGTTGGTATTGATGATGGTGTAGGTGTAGGGACGCGACCGGAACTCCTCGGGCGAGATGCCGTGCGCCAGCCGTATGAGTTCGAAGTTGTCCGCCACCTGTTTATGGCCGCGCGAGAAGATGAACGGAATCTTGTCGCAGAGCATGAGCTGCGCGCGCGTCACCTCCAGATGGCGGACGTGCACGGGAATGTCCTGCGGCTCGGTGGCGCCGCCGAGCACGTGAATGACCTCGAAGTTCTGACACAGCTTGATCAGATTGCAAAAATCTTCGAGCGTGCCGGCGCGCCGTCCGCCCGCCGTGTCCATGATGTTCGGAGGTCCCGAGGTCGGCGCAAACGCCACGCAGCCGTTCGACAGCGGCACGTGCCGCTCCGGATCCACGGCGTGCAAGGTGATGTCGTGCGGCGCGGTGGCGAGCGAGGCGCTCACCAGTTCGCGGTTCAGCCGCACCATCAGCGTCGCCTCATCGACCTCGGCACCGGCATTTCGGTACAGAACCCGCGCATCCGCCGACAGCACCTTCATGCCCTGAGTTTCCAAGATGACGAGCGCGGCATCGTGAATCGCCGCAACTTGGTCGTCGGAAAAAACCCGCATCGGCTCGAACGGATTGCGCAAGTGCCGATAGGGCCGCGTGCGGTCGAACACCGCGTGGCTCACGTCGGCGCTGCCGGGCCGGCGGCGGCTGCGCCGGCCGACTGTTTCCTCGGGTTGTTTCATTCAGGTGTTGCTCGGAGAAGGGGCGAGGGAAAATATTATAGAGAAAATTCCCGCGCCTCGTTGCTTCCCGCACCAGAATGCGTACTGAGTCCGGGATTATTTTCGGTATGCCTTAATGCGATATGCCTATGCCGATACGCCGTCAGCGGATGCCCGGCGCAACGTCGCTTCGGCCGCGCGGGCGGCCGGTTGCGACCGAGCGCGCCATCGCCTCAGCGAGGTAATCGCCGCCCGCGCCGACTTGCGCAAGTTTTTCGGTGACGCTGGTTTCCACGTGCGGATCGGCCGCACCGGCGCGCCGCGCGGCGGCCAATGCGAGTTCGCGCGATGCGCGCCGTGCATGCTCGAGCGCGGGCTCCGGGTCCGGATAGTCGCGGCTGCCCGCCGGATCGTGCACTCGAAAGACCTTGAAGGTCGGCTGATTGACCAGGATCTCGACGGCCTGGGACACGACTCCGGCCACGGCGCCTACCGCGTTGCACACAGCGGCGTGCTCCGGGATGGACAGTGGCGCGCCCAGGCGGCGCGCGACCTCCGGATAGTAAGCTCCCACCGGCGCGCCGATGGCGATCAGCGGGCGCGAGAGTCCCAGCGTCGCCTGCATGAGCGAGGAGAATCGCCGGCCGGCGACGCAATCCTCGATGAGCCGGTCGCCGAGCTCCCCCCAGCCGCGTGCATGTTTTTCCAGGCCGGGATCGCGGGCGAGCGCCGCGGCGAGCAACGCGCGGCCGGTTTCGCGCACCACGTGCTCGTAAGTGCGCTCGCAGATTTCCTGAGGAGAAACCGCCGCGCGCGCGGCACGCGCATTGCGCTCCTCGGTGGCGAGAATGCGCGCCCCGTACAGGGCGGCCTCGAGGCTCCAACCCGTTTGCCGATCGAGCACGTGCATGGCGTCGCTGGGGGTGAATGACGCCACGGTCGCGAGTCCTGAGTCCGCGAGGCGCCGCAACGCGTCGAGGCCGGCGCCGCTGCGCACGACGTCCGCTATTTGGCGCGGCTCCGGTTCGAGCTGGTCCCATACTCGCCGCTCGATCGCGGACAGATGCGCCGGCGCTTCGCGATCGGGGTTGCGATAAGCGAACTGCGTCGGATAGGCCGGAAGTCGCTCGAGTTCGGCGATCGAGCGCAGCAAGGCAAGCGCCGAAGGATGCGCATGCGCCAACAAACTCAGCGGCATGGCCTTGCGCGGACCGACATGCAGCCGATTCTGCCGGTCGAAGTAGACCTCGCTGTCGCCGCCGAGTCCGCAGGTGCGCACATCCACCGCCTCGACCATCGTCCGCCAGGCGCCGACCAGTGCACCCTCGCCGCTGATCACGGGCCGCCCGCCGGAGACCACCGCGATGTCGGTGGTGGTGCCGCCCATGTCGGAAACGACGAAATCCTGAAGGCCGGTCAAGAAACCCGCGCCGACCACGCTCGCCGCGGGGCCCGACAGAATGGTCTCGACCGGATATTCGAGCGCGATGTCCGCCTTCATCAACGAGCCGTCGCCCTTGACGATCATCAAGGGCGCGTCGATCGACTCGTCCGCGAGAACACGCGACAACGCCTCGATCAGTTGCCGGATTTGCGGAGTCAAACGCGCGTTCAGGGCCGCGGTCAGCGCGCGCCTCGGGGCGTCGAGCTTGGAGCTCAATTCGTGCGCACAGGTCACGGGTTTGGGTGTCAGCGCACGAATCAGCGCGCGGGCGCGCAATTCGTGCGCCGGATTGCGCACCGAGAAATGGGCGGCGACGGCAAAGGCCGCGACGCGGGATTGGTGCTCTTCGATGGCGCGGGTCACGGCCGCCTCGTCGAGGGGCGCCGACTCTTCGCCCGTCGCCATGTGACCGCCTTGCACCCGGACCACCACCCCGCCGCTGCCGGGGCGCTCGAGGCCCGAGCGCTCGACCATGGCGTCGTCGAAACCGATCAGCAGCGTGCACACGGGACTGAATCGATTCTCGACCACCGCATTGGTGGCGAGCGTCGTCGATACGGACACGAGACCGATGTCCCGGCGGCCGGCGTCGGCCGGAAGCAGATCGAGCACCGCTCCAATGGCCCTGCCGATGCCGAGCGCGAGATTCCAGGGGGTCGTGAGCGCCTTGGCGCTGGCGATGATGTGCCGGCCGTCGGCGAGCAGCACCGCGTCGGTGAACGTGCCGCCGGTGTCGAGACCCAACCAGAGTTCCTGTGCCGATTTACCCACTACATGTCCTTGAGGCTGCGCCAGCCCATCGCCGCTGCGCCGCGTAACATACCGGATTGGCGCGCCGGCCGCCCCGGCCCTTTCCTTGTCGCGATGACCTGGTTAAGCTGACCCCTCGGGATCCGAAGGATAGGAGAGGCATATGCAGAAGGCAGTGCGCAAGTATCTGAAGGCCCTTGAATCGAATGACGTCGACAAGGCGGCCGCGCTATTCACCGCCGATGGCTGGGTCCAATCGCCATTCCTGGGAAAGCTGCCGGTGCGGGCCTACATGGCGAAAGTTGCCAACGCATCGAGCTCCTCCGAACTCACCGTCTACGACGTATTGGTCAGCGCCGAAGCGCACATGCGCGCGGTCGCCTACTATCTCTATGATTGGCGGCTGAAAGACGGCTCCAAGGTGGCCTTCGAGTGCGCCGACGTATTCAACTTCGACCCCGATACCGGCAAGATTGCCTCGGTCGTCCTGGTGTACGACACCCATCTGGTGCGCGACGTCGTCGAGAACAAATATCCTTGAGATGCCCGCGCGCGGGTTCTCCGCGCACGCGAATTCGAAGCTAGTTCTCCGCCCGCGCACCGCGCCGGCCGGTGCGCCTACCGGAGGCCCCCGGAGCCGCGCCAGCCAGACGGCTCAAATCGCCGCGCAGCTGCGCGGTCGCCCCCGTCGAGATGGCGCCCAACTGGGATTCGATGGTTGCGAGGTCCGGCTTCGGTCCGCGCACATGAGCTTCGAGCGCCAGGCGCATGCCGCGCAGATGCTCCGGGGTGGTACCGCAGCAACCGCCGATGATGCGCGCGCCGGCATCCAGCGACAGGCAGGCATAGCGCGCCATCAGCTCCGGGGTGCCGTTGAAGCGGATCGCGCCGTCGATGAATTGGGGTATGCCGCAATTCGCTTTGGCCACCAGAATCGCCGAAGGATCCGACGCCGTGGCGAGATTGACGATGCAGGCGACGAGTTCGGAGGGTCCGGTGCCGCAATTGCTGCCGCAGGCGGCCAGCGTGTGCTTGCGGTGCAATCCGGCGAGTTCGGCCGGCGTGATGCCCATCATCGTGCGGCCGTTGGTATCGAAACTCAAAGTCGCCACCACCGGCAGCCCGGTCGTGCGTGCGCCTGCCACTGCCGCTTCGGTCTCCTCGACGGAGGACATGGTTTCGATCCACAGAATATCCGCGCCGCCCCGGGCGAGGGCCATGGATTGCTCGGCGAATGCTTCTCGGGCCGCACCCAGGCTCAAGGGGCCCAGCGGCTCGAGAATCTCCCCGGTCGGCCCCACGCTGCCGGCGACGAGCACCACACGTCCGGCGCGATCGGCCTCGGCGCGCGCGATGCGCGCCGCCGCTTCATTGAGCTCCGCGACTCGGTGCTCGGCCTTGTGCAGCTTCAATCGATGGCGGGTCCCGCCGAAGCTATTGGTCAAAATAATGTCGGCGCCCGCCTCGACGAAGGCTCGGTGCAATTGCGCAATCCGCCCCGGGTGATCGGCATTCCAAAGTTCGGGCGCATCGCCCGACTGCAATCCGCGCTCGAACAGGTTGCTGCCGGTGGCGCCGTCCGCCAGCAGCCACGGCCTCTCCGCCAATAAGGAACTCAGTCGATCCGTCATCGCATTACTACTCGTGGGAAACAATAAACTCTAGCACGGCGGGCCGAGAGTGCCTGCGCCGCGGGCTCGGACGCACGATAATGCAAGATCTAGATATAGACCGTAACTATATGATATGGCATAAGTAATGCAGCTGCATATTGCATCGCCTTGCACGGCGCGAAACGCGGGCGCAGCCGCCGGTCACTGAACGGCATGGTTGTGCGCAATTAATGGTTGCGCTACCTTTTTAGCGAGCCGAAGGCTTCGGCGCCCACCCTGCCGCGGCTTGATCTTTGTGACTGGCCGCCACACACTCCGCGCCGAACGCTAGGAAAACCGATATGGACACGCGCCGCAAGTTCATCGTGCAGGCTGCGGCTCTCGCCGCCTTGCCCATGATCGGCAGCTACGACACCATGCATCGCATCGCCGACAACGCGGACATCGACGTCGTCTACATCGCGACCCCCAACGGCCTGCACCTGGACAATGCCCTGGTTGCCGCCAAGGCCGGGAAGCATGTCTTCTGCGAGAAGCCAATGGAAGTCTCCGTCGAGCGTTGCCGGCAAATGATCGAGGCCGTCAAAGCCGCGAACCGCGTGCTCGCCATCGGCTACCGCTGCCGGTTCGAGCCGCATCACTTGGAATGCATGCGCATCGCCCGCGAGCGCGAATTCGGTCCGCTCAAATTGATCGATGCCCATTTCGGCAATCGCGTGGACGCCGGGGTGTGGCGGTTGAAGCGCGCGCTGGCGGGTGGCGGGCCGCTGATGGACGTGGGCATCTATGCCTTGCAAGCCACGCGTTACTTGACCGGCGAGGAACCGGCGTGGATTTCCGCGGCCACAACCCAGGGCGATCCGGCACGATTCTCGGAGGTCGAAGAGTCCGTGGTGTGGGAGGCCAAATTTCCGGGCGGTGCCGTCACTCATTGCGGCAGCAGCTACAACACCCCGGGCATCGGTTATTTTCGTGCGATCGCCGAGCGGGGCTGGTTCGGCTTGGAACCGGCATTCAATTACGATGGCACTCGGGGCATGCGCAGCGACGGCCGGCCCATCGACTTGCGCAGCAGCTGACCCATGACCCTGACCGAGCTACGCTACATCGTCGCACTCGCCCAGGAACAGCACTTCGGGCGGGCCGCCGAGCGCTGTCACGTGAGTCAGCCCACCTTGAGCATTGCCGTAAAGAAGCTGGAGGAAGAACTGTCCGCGGTGCTTTTCGAGCGCGGCAAGCAAGGCGTGCAGGCGACGCCCCTGGGCGAGCGCATCGTCGCCATGGCGGGCCTGATGCTGGATCAGGCCGCCGCAATCAAAGACGTCGCGGACTCCGATAAGGATCAGCTCCAGGGCCCGCTCGCACTCGGAACGCTGCCCACCATCGGCCCTTACTTGCTGCCGCAGTTCATCCCGCTGCTGCAGCAGACGGCGCCGCAGCTTTCGCTGTACATCGAAGAGGGAAACGAGACGTCGCTGACGCTCAAGCTTCGCAACGGCGAACTCGATGCCATTCTCGTCACCGAACCCTTCAGCGAGCCCGACGTGGTAACCCAGTCCCTGTTCGACGAGCCCTTTGTATTGCTGTTGCCCGCCGACCACCGGTTGGCGGCAAAGACCGTCATTGCGGCGGCGGATCTCGACCCCGCGGAAATGCTGTTGCTGGGTGAAGGAGACTGCTTTCGCGAACAGGTGCTGGCCGCCTTCCCGCATTTGAATCCCAAGCCGCAGCCGGCCCCGGGCGAGAAGCGCAATTTCACCCGTGGAAGCACGCTCGATACTCTGCGCCACATGGTGGCCTCGAGATTAGGTGTCACCATCCTGCCCCAGTCCGCGGCCGACGCCTCCCTGTACGCGCCCCATCTGGTGGTGACGCGGGCCTTTGCGAGCCCGGTGCCCACACGTACCTTGGCGCTGTGCTGGCGTGTGAGCTTTCCACGACATAAGGCGATCGATTTGCTGCGCCGATCCATTCAGGCGAGCAGTTCGGCCTACTGGAACTATAATACGGCGCGTGATCGGCAAACTCCGGGACTGCTGGTGGAAAATCAGGACTGGTAATGAAGCCTCTGACCAAGATCGTCATCGTCGGCGGCGGGACATCCGGGTGGCTCGCCGCCTCCATGCTCAGCCATCATCTGAAGCCCGAGTTGTGCCGCATCGAGCTGGTCGAATCCGAAGAGATCGGAACCATCGGCGTCGGTGAGTCCACGGTTCCACCCTTCGTCGGCCTGATACAGCGGCTCGGCATCGATGAGCGGGATTTCATCCGCGCCACCGAGGCCACCTACAAGCTCGGCATTCAGTTCTTGGGATGGCATCGGCCCCGGACAAAGTACTTTCATCCGTTCGGCGTCATCGGCCGGCCGATCGCCAGCCATGATTTCTACCAATGCTGGCTCAAAGCCCGTGCCCGCGGCGACGCCTCATCCCTGCTCGACTTCTCGCCGTGCAACGTCATGGCGGAGAACGGACGTTTTTTCCCGCCCTCGCAGGCCCGCAACACGCCCATCGGCGGCGCGAATTATGCCCTGCATGTCGATGCGCTGTTGGTGACGCGCTATCTGCGGGGCTACGCCGAGGCCAGAGGACTCACGCGCACCGAGGGCAAGGTCGCATGCGTGAAACAGCGCGACGACGGTTTCGTTCGAAGCGTGGTGCTTGCCGATGGCCGGGAGATTGCCGGCGATTTCTTCATCGATTGCACCGGTTTCAATGCGCTGCTGATCGGCCGCACTCTGGGCGTCGAGTTCGTGGATTGGTCCGATTACCTGCCCTGCGACCGCGCCGTCGTCATCAAGACGACCAGCCGGGGACCCTTGTTGCCGTATACCCGCGCCACCGCGCAACCGGCCGGCTGGAGCTGGCGCATACCTCTTCAGAACCGCGTCGGGCAGGGCTATGTGTACTCGAGCCGCTTCTGCAGCGATGCCGGTGCGAAGGCGACGCTGATGCGCGGACTCGACGGAACCGCCGTGGGCGAGCCCCGCGTGATTCCCTTTACCACCGGACACCGCCGGGAGATCTGGAAACGCAATTGTCTGTCGCTCGGCCTCGCCTCGGGATTCGTCGAACCCCTGGAAGCCACCTCCATTCACCTCATCGCCAGGGGCATGGATTTCTTCCTGCGGTATTTTCCCGATCGGGACTGCGACCCTGCCCTGGTCCGCGAGTACAACCGGCGCATCGTGGCCGACTACGAAGAGGTGCGCGATTTCATCGTGCTGCACTATGGCGCCACCGCAAGGGACGATTCACCGTTCTGGGAGTCTTGCCGCAACATGGCCCTGCCCGATTCCCTCCGGGAGCGGATGGAGTTGTTCAGGGGCCGCGGCGCGTTGCGTGAAGGCGTCGACGATTTGTTTCGCAGCGCGAGCTGGCAATCCGTTTTCGAGGGTATGGGCATCACACCGAGCGTGTACTGTCCGCGGGTGGAAAACATCGACTACGCGGAGATTTCGGCAGCCCTGAAGACCGCACGGACCGCGATCGCGGGGATGGTGGCCCACCTCCCCACGCATGAGGAATATCTGCGGGGGCTGGCCGCCGGCTGATCCCGAGTGTCGATGAATCTACCGGACCTCGAGTTCGAAAGGTCCCGCCGGTAAGCCGGACATATCGTAGAGATTGCACACGGGGCCGTCGCCCCAGCAGAAGCGCACGCGGGCCGGCGCCTCCACTGCGGCGGAATCGAGCAGCACCGAACGATCCGACTGCATCGCCGCGTCCACGAACCGGCAGCTTGCCTGGGTGTCGCCGCATAGCTCGAAACCGATCGGGTCTTTGGCGCTGTAGGCGACCAGGTGTCCTTCGACATCCGTGAACGAGACCAGAACGCCGTCTTTTTGGCGCTGCGCGCCCGCGGGTGTCGGCCCGGATGGGGTAAGGCTTTCGCCATAGACCAAGTGCCGCGCGGCGCGCGCAAGCCTGCGCCCGATTTCCTGCTTGTTCGGCGGATGAAGCTCCTGACGGTCGCCGATGTCGATGGTCACTGTCAGCGCAGTGCGACCATCATCGGTCACGGCACGGCGCTGCGCTTCGCGCAAGTTGGCCCAATCGGAGGCAACGGGCGACGCCGGCGCCGGGCCGTAGTCGGGCAGCTCGACGATGAGAAAGGGCAGTTCGGCGCCGAATTGCCGGCGCCAATCGCTCATGAGACCCGCCAACAATTTCCGATACTGCCCGGCGCGGCCGGCGTTGGACTCGCCCTGATACCAGGCGACACCGCGCACGGCATACGGCCCCAAGGGCAAGATCATCGCGTTGTAGAGGGTCGAGAGCCCGCCGATGGATTCCCACGGAGAACGTGGGGGATATCCCATGCTCTCGGGAACGAACTGATAGCGCCATTGACCGCCCAAGGGGACGGTGCTGCCGTCGGCGAAGCGCAGCGCCATATGGTCCGGCGGTCCGAGCATTCCGCCCGCGCAACAGGTTTTGACCACATTGACCACGATGGAGTTGTCGCCGGCGCGAAGTACTCCCGCCGGCAAGGGGTAAGTCCGCTCCGTGCCCCATCCGAATGAATTCGCGATGGCGCGCGCGTTCACCCAGGTTTCATCCACTTCGTCGATGGCACCCAATGACAGCGACGCGCCCAATGCCGCCTGTTCGGGCGTAATGGCGACGCTGCGCCGAAACCAGACCATGCCGTCGTGATTCTCGAGTTCGGGGACGCCCCAGGATTTCCAATCACGCATGGGTTCGGGAACGGCGCGCCAATCCGCCAAGTCCTTGGGCTCGGCCTTCCAGGGTTCGGATGCCGCCGGCGCATGCGCGCGCCACCAGCCCTCCCACATGCGTGCCAGCCCCTGGTTTGCCGCCTCCGGGTCGTGCGCATACAGGCGCAACAGATCCAGGCGCTGGTCGAATCCGCCTTGCGCGCGAAGGCCCGCCTCGCTGATCCACGTCTCGATACCCGACCCGCCCCAGGACGAGTGGATCAATCCCATGGGCACCGGCACGGACTTCTGCAGCTCGCGCGCGAAGTAGTAGCAGGCCGCCGAGAAGTCGCGAATGGTCGACGGCGCCGCCGCAGCCCAGGCAACCGGATCGGCAAAATGCGCGAGCGGAACCGCACTGCTTGCGTGTGCGACGCTCAGAAGGCGGATGCGATCGTTGGCCGATACGGCGATCTCGTGCTCGGCGCTGAGCGTCCTCGACACCGGCAACTCCATGTTCGATTGGCCTGAGCAAAGCCACACATCACCCACGAGCAGGTCCGAAATCGACCGGCTCGCACCGGACCCGGTGCGAACTTCGAGCGAGTATGGGCCGCCGGCGGACATCGCGGGAAGCATGGCCCGCCAATGACCCGACGGGTCGGCATGCACGCGCACTTCGGCGCCGTTGAGCCCAACGGTGATCTCATCGCGCGGCTTCGCCTCGCCCCAAACCGGTATCGGCCGATCGCGCTGAAAGACGGCATGATCCTGGAACATCGTGGCCAACAGGGAATGTGGCGGCTGAGCGAGAGCCGTGCCCCCGCAGGCGGCGGCGGCGGCCCAACACAAGGCCTTCCATCTGATTCGCCAATGAATGCTCATTCCATCCCCCGCCCAGGTTTCATTGATGGTACCGCTATCATACGAGCGTCACCAGCGCTATCATCTCGCGACAAAACCAATGACCGCCGACTTTATCACCCTGCTCCATGGCGCCGATCGCTGCGAATTGCATCCGCGGATCGGCGGAAGCATCGGCGGCTGGACGGTGGAAGGCCAGCCGATGTTTCGCGCAGCGACTGCCGCCAAGATCGCGGCACGCGACGCCTTCGGGATGGCGAGCTTTCCGCTGGTGCCCTATTCCAATCGAATCGCCCAGGGCAGGTTCGAGTGGAATGGGAACCTCATCACCCTCGCGCGCAATTTTACGCCGGAGCCGCATTCCATCCATGGAGTCGGGTTCGAGAGCCCCTGGCTGTGCACCGAGCGCACCGATTCTTCGGCCCTGTTGACGCTGATTCATGAGCCGAACCCCGGCTGGCCGTGGCCGTTCGAGGCGCGGCAACGAATCACGCTCGCCGATCGCGAGCTGGTGCTGGAACTGCACGCCGTCAATTCGGGCTCCCATCCGGTGCCGCTCGCCTTCGGGCATCATCCGTACTTCCCGCTGCGCGGTGCGCAGCTGACATTTCGCGCGCGCAGTGTGTGGCTCAAAGGGGACGATGATTTGCCGCGCGAGCAGGTCGTGCCCTCGGGTCAGTTCGATTTCTCGCGCGCGGCGCCCGTGGAGCGCGCTGACATCGATCATTGCTTTACCGGTTGGAGCGGGCCCGCCCGCATCGAGTGGCCGGACCGCCCACTGGCGCTCGAGATCAGCGGCTCGCCGGAGCTGAGCGCCGCCGTGGTGTACGTCCGGAGCGGCGCCGATGGTTTCTGTTTCGAGCCCGTTCCGCACATCAACAACGCCTTGAATCTGCGCGGCTATGAACCCGCCATGCCCATCGTCGCGCCGGGCGCGGCTTTCAGCGCCCGCATCCGATTTCGCGCGCCGGCGCGATGAAGGCGCTGTCCTCAATCGCCTGCATGCTGTGGTGTGCGGCTGCCGCGCCGGCCTTCGCCGCGGACGCGGGCAGCGAGGCGGCCTTCGCGTGGGTCTCCTATGACGGTCATGACTCCCCCGAGGCGCCGGCCCCGGCGGCTTCCGCCTACTACCGAAATCCCATCGTTCCGGGATTCGCGCCGGATCCCAGCATCGTGCGCGTGCGCGACGATTACTACTTGATCAACTCGAGCTTCGCATTCTTCCCCGGTATCCCGATCTATCACAGCCGCGACCTCGTCAATTGGGAACAGATCGGCAACGCGATCGACCGGCCCGGCCAATTCAATTTCTCAGGTCTCGGGATTGCGCGCGCGATCTTCGCGCCCACCCTGCGTTGGCATGACGGAGTGTTCTACATCATCGGCACCTGCGTCGATTGCGGAGGAAATTTCCTGCTGAGCGCGGCCAGCGCCGCGGGGCCCTGGTCGGATCCCGACTGGCTCATCATCGACGGCGTCGATCCGGATCTTTACATCGACCACGACGGCAAGGTGTGGGTTGTGAATAGCGGCCCGCCGCCGGGGCCGCCCTCGTACGAGGGACATCGTGCGCTCTGGCTTCAGCAATTGGATCTCAAGGCCCGGAAAATGCGGGGGCCGCGCTCCTGTCTCGTCAACGGCGGCACGGACATCGCGCGGCACCCGATCTGGGTCGAAGGCCCGCATCTGATCCGAAAGGATCATTGGTACTACTTGATCGCGGCCGAGGGCGGTACCGCAAGCGAACATTCCGAGGTGGTGTTTCGCAGCAAGCGCATCACCGGCCCGTATGTTCCCGCGCCCGGCAATCCCATTCTCACCCAGCGTGATCTTGATCCCACGCGGCGCTTCGCCGTTGCCGCGACCGGTCACGCCGACTTCGTCCGAGCGGCCGATGGGCATTGGTGGTCGGTGTTTCTGGCCACCCGGCCGTACGAGGCCAATCTTTCCAACTTGGGCCGCGAGACCTTCCTGCTGCCGGTCTACTGGCGCGGCGGTTGGCCGAACATACTGCCGCCCCGCACTCCGGTGCCCCTGACTCCATCCCGGCCGGGACTGTCCGCGGCGTTCATCGTCGATCGATCGCACTGGCGCGACACCTTCGATTCGACGCGTCTCGCGCCGGATTGGGAGATGATCCGCACGCCGGCGGAAGTCTGGTATTACATGAACCCTCAGTCCGGCGGTCTCACCCTGCGTGCACGCGCCGAGTCCATCAGCGGCAGCGCGAACCCTTCGTTCTTGGGCAGGCGTCAGCGGCACGCCGATGCGGTGGTCGAGACGGAATTACGCTATGCACCGCAGCGCGAAGGCGACCGCGCAGGCTTGGCCGCCTTTGCCGATGAGCGGCACCACTTTTTTCTCGGCCTCCTGCAAACCTCCGAGGGCCCGATGCTGGTCGTTGCGGTACGCAATGGCGCCGATGAGCCGCAAGACGGCCGCATCGCCGCCGCCGCCCCGTACACGGGAGCGCCCGGCGCGGCGATTCGTCTGCGAGTGGCGGCGCGCGGGGCGCAGTATGATTTCTGGTACGCGCTCCCCGGCGAAGATTGGCGGCTGCTGCTCGCCCATGCGGACGGAAGTATTCTGGCGAGCGAGCGCACCAATTTGTTCACGGGCACGTTGATCGGCGTCTATGCGGCGCGCGGTGCCGACAATCAGTGACGCGGTACTGCGTCCGAGTCCCGGCGCACCAAGGTGAAATCCATCAATGCCTGCTTGCAGTCTTCGTCCTTGCCCGCGCGCCGAGCCCTGATCTTTCTCACCAAGAGATCCACGGCGGCGCGCGACATGTCGGCGATCGGCTGATGGATGGTCGTGAGCTCCGGCCAAATGGATCGCGAGAACTCCGTGTCGTCGAAGCCGCAGACGGTCAGGTCCTTCGGCACATCCAGATGGTGGCGATGCGCCACCGTCACGGTCGCGGCGCCCATGTCGTCGTTGCTGGCAAAAATCGCAGTCGGAGGCTTCGCCAGGCTCAATAGCTGCTCGGCAGCCTTGAGACCGGATCGATAGGTGAACAGGCCCTGCCCGATCAGCGATTTGTCGATGTCGATTCCCGCCTCCGCCAGCGCCGCTTTATAGCCGGCGAAGCGCTGAGCGCTCGCGGTCTGATTCGGATTGCCCATGATGAATCCGATGCGCGTGTGGCCCAAGGACAGGATGTGGCGGGTCATCGCCACAGCGGCCGCATGATCGTCGATACGCACCGCCAGCAAGCCGGCGCGGGGGCTCGCACTCGCCACCGCCACCGCGAGCGCGCCGGCCTGGGTCAGGACCGCATGGATGCGCTTGGAGTCGCACAAGGGCGGCGGCAGGATGATTCCGTCGACGCCGGACGCGAGCAGCTCGCGGACCACCTCGTCCTCGTGCTGTTTGGCGTCGCATTTCTCGACCACCAATTGCACGTGGCTGAGCCGGGCCTGCTCCAGACTGCCCACCAAGAACTCGCTCAGGTAGGCGGCACTGGGGTTGCTGTACAGCAGGCCGATGCGCACCTGCTCGGCGCCGGCCAAAGTCCGTGCCGCCAGATTGGGCGAGTATTTGAGCTTGGCGATCGCGGCCTGCACGGCCTCGCGCGTTTCTTGCCGGACATTGCTCTCGCCGTTGATCACGCGAGACACCGTCATCGGCGCAAAACCCGCATACGCGGCCACGTCCGCGATGGTGGGCGCGCCCCGTTGGCGGTGTTTCGGTTTTAGCTTGCCTCGAGTCCCCAAACGCCCGTTGGCTGATCTAATCGTCATATTTTGTACGCCAGGTTACAACAGCAGGCTGTGGCGTATTTGGCGCTTGGGTCGATAAAAAAAGCAAATAGAATTGACAAAGCGGAACAGAATCCATCATGGTAGCGCTATCAGAACGCCATCGAACCCGCGGTATATATTAGAAAACAAACGATGACTTCATCAACCCTCTGCAGGCTCTGCAGCATAGCGGTGGTCCTCTCCCTGTCGAACCGCTGTCCGGCCGCCGCCGCGGCCTCCACGCCCTTGTACAAGGATCCCGGCGCGCCGGTCGAGGCACGGGTGGAGGACTTGCTGACGCGCATGACGCTGGATGAAAAGGTCGCGCAGATGTTGAGCATCTGGGATGCCAAATCCGAAATTTTCGACGCGAAGCTCGAGCTCGATCCGGCCAAGATGGCTGCCAAGTATCCGAACGGAATCGGCCAATTTGCGCGCCCTTCCGACGCGACCGGCCCTTCCTCGCCGCGGGTGGTGCCCGGGCGCGACATTCGCGGCACGATTCGGCTCGTGAACGCTCTGCAGAAGTACACCGTGACGCATACGCGTCTCGGGATTCCCATCCTGTTTCACGAAGAGGGACTGCATGGGTACGCGGCGCGCGGCGCCACCAGCTTTCCTCAGGCGATCGGGCTTGCCTCGAGCTGGGACCCTGCGCTGGTGCGCGCAGTCAACGTCGTCACGGCGCGCGAGATTCGCGCGCGCGGCGTGAGTCTCGCGCTCACTCCCGTGGTCGACGTCGCGCGCGACCCGCGATGGGGCCGCATCGAGGAGACGTTCGGCGAAGATCCGTACCTGGTCGGCGAGATGGGAGTCGCGGCGGTCGAGGGATTGCAGGGCGAAGGCAAGGCCCGGACCCTGTCGCCGGGCAAGGTATTCGCCACCTTGAAGCATTTGACGGGCCACGGCCAGCCGGAGAGCGGCACCAACGTCGGTCCCGCGCCGTATTCGGAGCGCACGCTGCGCGAGTTCTTCTTCCCGCCATTCGAGACGATCATTCGCCGCACTGGGGTGAGCGCGGTCATGCCCTCGTACAATGAGATCGACGGAGTGCCCAGTCACGCCAATGTCTGGCTGCTGGAAAAAGTGCTGCGCGGCGAGTGGGGTTTCAGCGGCGTGGTGGTGAGCGACTACTACGCCATCGACGACCTCCAAAAACTGCACCACATCGCCGGCAGCTCCGAGGAGGCGGCGCGCCTGGCGCTCGCCGCGGGCGTCGACTGCGATCTGCCGAGCGGCGGAGCGTACGCCACGTTGGCCAAACAGGTGCGCGATGGGCGGGTGCCGGAAGAGAAGATCAACGTGGCGGTGCGTCGGATTCTCGCGCTGAAGTTTCGCGCCGGCCTGTTCGAGAACCCTTTCGCCGACGCGGCCCAGGCGGCGGCGCTCACGAATGACGCAGAAGCGCGGGCGCTGGCGCGGAAGGCCGCGCAGCGCTCCATCATCCTGCTCGAGAACGACGGTATGCTGCCGCTGACGCTTCCGCAACCCGGCTTGCCTAAGCCCGGCTTGCCTAAGCCAGTCATCGCCGTGATCGGCCCCAACGCGGCGGTCGCCCGTCTCGGGGGCTACTACGGTCAGCCGCCGGTGACGGTATCCATCTTGGAGGGCATTCGCACCAAGGTCGGCGCGCGGGCGGACATCGTTTTCGCCGAAGGCGTCAAAATCACCGCCAATGACGATTGGTGGGAGGACACGGTGCGCCTCGCGGAGCCGGCGGCGAACCGGCATTTGATCGAGGAGGCCGTGGCGGTTGCGCGCAAGGCCGACCAGATCGTGCTGGCCATCGGCGACACCGAACAGACCAGCCGCGAGGGCTGGGCGAAGACGCATTTGGGGGACCGGGACAGCCTGGACCTCGTGGGCGAGCAGCAGGCGCTGTTCGATGCGCTACACGCGCTCGGCAAGCCGCTCGCCGTGGTGCTGATCAACGGCCGGCCCGCGTCTACGGTGACCATCGCCCGGGAGGCCAATGCATTGGTCGAAGGCTGGTATCTCGGCGAACAGGGCGGCAATGCCGTCGCCGACGTGCTATTCGGCGATGTGAACCCGGGCGGCAAACTGCCCGTGACGATTCCTCGAAGCGTCGGCCAGCTGCCGATGTTCTACAACGTCAAACCGTCCGCCCGCCGCGGCTACTTGTTCGATACCGTCGAACCGCTCTACCCTTTCGGCTACGGCTTGAGCTACACGACCTTCGAGATCGGTGCGCCGCGCCTGTCGGAGAATCGAATCGCCACGAACGATTCCGTGACGGTCAGCGTGCCCGTGCGAAATACCGGTACGCGCGCGGGGGACGAGACCGTGCAGATCTATGTCCACCAACAGGTGGGTTCGGTCACCCGCCCCGTCAAGGAGCTCAAGGCATTTCGGCGCCTCACGCTGGCGCCCGGCGAATCCACGACCGTCGACTTCGTGCTGAACTCCGAGACTTTCCGGATGTGGAACGTGGCCATGCAGCGGGTCGTGGAACCGGGCGACTTCGACGTCATGGCGGGGCCGAACTCGGTGGACTTGAAGTCCACCGTGCTGACCATCGGACCTTAGCGCGGAGCTGAACCGCGGGAGCCGGGCTATCCCGAGGTGTAGCGCCCGATCAGGTTTTCCAGGTATTCCTGGCGGCCGGAGCGCTGAACCGGCGCCACATTGTCGGCCACCGCGGCATCCGCGATCGCGGCGAGCGAGGTGCGCCCTTCCAGCATGGAGCGGGCGGACTCGGAGCGCCATCCGGCGTAGCGCTGCTCCACGAAGGATTTCAATTCTCCGCCTTGCACCATGGCCGCCGCGTTCAGGAGGCCGCGTGCGAGGACGTCGATGGCGCCAATGTGCCCGTAGAACAGATCGACGGGATCGATGCTTTGACGGCGCACCTTGGCGTCGAAATTGTTGCCGCCGGTCGTGAACCCCCCGCCTTGAAGCACATAGTAGAGCGCGAGCGAGATTTCGCGCACCTCGTTCGGAAATTGATCGGTGTCCCAGCCGTTCTGCGGATCGCCGCGATTCATGTCGATCGAGCCGAAGATGCCGAAATCGATCGCCATCGCAATCTCGTGCTCGAAGCTGTGCCCGGAGAGAGTGGCATGGTTGGCCTCGATGTTGACCTTGACCTCCTTCTCCAGTCCGTGGTGTTTCAGAAAACCGTAAATCGTATCGACATCGAAGTCGTATTGGTGCTTGGTGGGTTCATGGGGCTTGGGCTCGACCAGGATCGCGCCCTTGAAGCCGATCTTGTGCTTGTGTTCCACGACCATCGACAGGAATCGCCCGAGCTGCGTTTTTTCCTGCTTCAAGTTGGTGTTGAGCAGGGTGTCGTAGCCCTCGCGCCCTCCCCATAGCACATAGTTCTCGCCGCGCAGCCGGTGCGTCGCCTCGAGGCAGTGGCGCACCTGGGTCGCGGCGAAGCGGAAAACCTCCGGGTCCGGATTGGTGGCGGCGCCCGCCATGTAGCGTGGGTGACTGAAGAGATTTGCCGTGCCCCACAGCACCTTGATTCCCGTCGCCGCCATTTTCGCTTCGATCTTGTCGACCATGGTCGAAAAATTCGCCACGTGCTCGCGGATGTTGTGAGCCTGAGCCATGACATCCACGTCGTGAAAGCAGAAATACGGAAGCCCCAATCTCGTGAAGAATTCGAACGCCTCGTTGAGCTTGCGATCCGCCGCGGCCTGGTCGAGCGGGCCGCCGTGCCAGGGCCGGCGGAAGGTACCGGCGCCGAACACATCGAATCCATCCCACATGAAGGTATGCCAGTAGCACACGGACATCCGCAATTGGTCTTCCATCGTCTTGCCGAGCACGATCCGCTTCTTGTCGTAGTAGCGAAAGCTGAGCGGATTCGTGGATTGCGGGCCTTCGTAGGCGATGGGGGCGATGTCGCCGAAGTATGAATGGTTCAAGATGCTGTCTCCCGGAATAAACTCTTTAGATTCTGATAGAGGCTGCGAAAGCGCCTCATTTTCTGCACGTACAAGTGGGTCAGCCGAGCGTCCGGCTCGGCCACATGCAAAATCGGCGGCGGTGTGCAGACATCGTCGATGCTGGCCTTTTCGGACCCCATGAGGGCGAGGCGCGCGGCGCCATAGGCGGGCCCGACCGCCCCGCTATCGCGATACGTCAAGGGGCGGCCCAATACCGAACTCAAAATCCCGCCCCAATAGGCGGAACGCGCCCCGCCGCCGATCACCGCAATCGATTCTATTTGCGCACCGGTCGCGAGCAACGCATCCATCCCGTCGCGAAACGCGAAGGCGACGCCTTCCAGCACCGCCTGCCCGATCGCCGCCGCATCGGTCTCGTGAACCAGTCCGAACAGCACCCCTTGTGCGTTTGGATCGTTGTGCGGCGTGCGTTCGCCCGATAGATAGGGCAGGAAGATCTCGCTGCGCGTGGGCTCGTTGCGATTCTCGGCCGCGTCGAACAGCGCGCCCGCGTCGGCGAGCCCGCACAGGCGGGCGGCCCAGTCCACGCAGCTCGCGGCGCTCAAGATCACCGACATCTGATGCCAGTGGTCGGGCACGGCGTGGCAGAAGGTGTGCACGCCGCCCGCGGGATTCGGGCGGTAGCCGTCGTTCGCGAGGAACAGCACCCCGGAGGTGCCGAGCGACAGAAATGCATCGCCCGGCCGCACGACTCCGACGCCGATGGCGCCTGCCGCGTTGTCGCCGCCGCCGGCCACCACGGGCACGCGCGGCATGCCCCAGGCGTCCGCGATCTCCGCCCGCAGCTCCCCGGTGATTTCGTTGCCTTCGAACAATGCCGGCATGTGCGAGACATCGAGCCCCGTTCCCGCCAGCATCGCCTCCGACCAGCGCCGTGCGGCCACGTCCAGCCAGAGCGTTCCGGCGCTGTCTGACATGTCCGAAGCGAACTCGCCGGTCATGCGCAGCCGCACGTAGTCCTTGGGCAGCAGCACCTTCGCGATGGCGGGGAAGATTTTCGGTTCGTGCGTGCGCACCCACAGCAGCTTCGGCGCGGTGAATCCCGGCATGGCTCGATTGCCCGTGATGCGCGTCATCTGCGGCACGGTCGCCTCGAGTTCCGCGCATTCGCGCGCGCTGCGCCCGTCGTTCCAGAGGATGGCCGGCCTCAGGGCACGCTGATTCTTGTCCAGCAGCGTTGCGCCATGCATTTGACCCGATAGCCCGACGGCGCGCACGGCGTTGCGCACGGGCCGGCGCAGGCCGCCCACGGCGCTCATCGTCGCAATCCACCAATCGTCCGGATTCTGTTCCGACCACAGCGCGTGCGGACGGGAGACGGTGAGCGGGGAGGAGGCCTGGTCGATCACGTGACCCGCCTCATTCATGACTGCCGCCTTCACGGCGGATGTGCCAATATCGATCCCCATGTACATGTGTCCGCCTCGAGAGCCCGACGGTATCGCTACCATTTCAATCGCCGCCGATGAATCTGTTAAACCGCGCCAACTCCGCTCGGTGAAGAAATACTTCTGTTTATAGTATACGGTAGCGCTATCATTCGGTGCGAAATTTGCACCGCGGTGGCGCCGCAAACGAGTTTCTAAAGAGCCGGACGCAGAGCCGCGCATTCTGGGGGAGAGGATAAATTGAACGACAATCGCGACGCGAATACCAATCTTCGGCTGGTCTCCGCCATCGTCGGTGTGGCCACCATCGGCGGCTTCATGTTCGGCTACGACAGCGGCGTGATCAACGGCACGCAGGACGGACTGCGCTCGACCTTCGCTCTGAGCGACGCGGGGCTCGGCATCACGGTGAGCGCACTGCTCCCCGGCTGTGCCGTAGGCGCGTTCCTGGCGGGACGTTTGGCCGATGTCTGGGGCCGGCGTCGAGTCATGGTCGCGGCCGCTCTGCTGTTCATCCTGAGCGCACTCGCGGCAGGCGCGGCGGCCTCGGCGCTCATGATGATCCTGGCGCGCTTCGCGGCGGGAGTCGGCGTCGGCGCGGCCAGCGTGCTGTCG
>Ga0209624_10000116_pt1 | contig 73924 bp, 65 predicted proteins | sample JacPinW_OM2H0_O1_FD_188565 | JGI IMG/M metagenome (GOLD analysis project Ga0209624, IMG submission 188565) | Forest soil microbial communities from Algoma, Ontario, Canada - Jack Pine, Ontario site 1_JW_OM2H0_O1 (SPAdes) (version 2) | ecosystem: Environmental > Terrestrial > Soil > Boreal... | reverse complement strand
CGATGTCATCCGCGTTGCAGCGCGCCAGGCCGCACACGATGGGGCCCTGCACCTCGCGGGCCACCGCGGCGACGCTGTCGAAGTCCCCGCGCGATGCGGCCGGGAAGCCCGCCTCGATGACATCCACGCCAAGCTCGGCGAGCGCGCGCGCCACGCGCAGCTTCTCGGGCGCGGTCATGCTGCAGCCGGGGGACTGTTCCCCATCGCGCAGCGTGGTGTCGAAGATCAAGACTCGATCAGGATTTGCACTCATGGGGTTGCCTCTCAGGCACGTTTCTCCTGCAGCCACGGCATGCGCGCGCGCAACGTGGCGCCGACCTTCTCGATCTGGCGGTCCATGTCCTCGCGCAGCAGCTTGTGGTAGTTCGCCTTGCCCTGCTCGTTCTCGCGGATCCACTGGCGCGCGAACTTGCCGCTCTGCACTTCCTTCAGCACCTTGCGCATCTCGTTCTTCACCCGCTCGTTGACGATGCGCGGCCCGCGGGTGAGATCCCCGTACTTGGCCGTCTCGCTGATGAACTGGTGCATCTTGGCAAGTCCACCCTCGTGCAGCAGGTCGACGATCAGCTTCAGCTCGTGCAGGCATTCGTAGTAGGCCACTTCCGGCTGATAGCCCGCCTCCACCAGCGTTTCGAATCCCTTGACGACCAGCTCCGTCGCCCCGCCGCACAGCACCGCCTGCTCGCCGAACAGATCCGTCTCGGTCTCTTCCGCGAAGCTGGTTTCCAGCACCCCGCCGCGCGTGCCGCCGATGCCGTGGGCGTAGGCGAGCGCACGGGCGTGCGCCTTGCCGGTGGCATCCTGCGCGACCGCGAGCAGACACGGCACGCCGCGTCCCTGCTGATACTGGCGCCGCACCAGATCGCCGGGGCCCTTGGGCGCGATCAGCACCACGTCGAGCTTTTTGGGCGGCTTGATCTGGCGGAAGTGCACGTTGAAGCCGTGCGCGAACAGCAGCGTCGCACCGGCCTTGATGCCCTTGCGGATGTCCTGGTAGAGCGCCTTCTGGGCGGTGTCGGGCACCAGCATGGCGATGAGGTCGGCTCCGGCCACCGCGGCCTGCGGCTCAGCCACCGCCACTCCTTCGCGCTTGGCCTTCTTCCAGCTGGCGCCGCCCTTTCTCACCCCGACCACGACATCAAAGCCTGAGTCCTTCAGGTTGAGCGCGTGCGCGCGCCCCTGGCTGCCGTAGCCGAGGATGGCGATACGGGCGCCCTTGAGGGCCTTCTTGTCGACGTCTTTCTGCGAATACAGCCTCATCGCCATCACTCCTCCAGCCTTCTTCCGAAACGCATAAAAAACCCCGCAGCGGCGTTGAGCCGGTGCGGGGTTTTGGTGTCTTCTTTCGCTCGTGCCTGGTGCTGATCAGGCGTTCGCGACTGCCCCGCACTGTGCCCCGCTAAGGAGCAGAGCCAGGGGCAGGACAGCCAGCAGCGGCCGCCGCGCGATTTCAAGCGCTGCGTCGAGGGGGGCCGTGGTTGCCTTGGCTGTCATGGTGCGAACAAATCTGATCCGCCGATGTGAGCACACGGGCGGCGGAGTTGTCAACGAAGCCTTGGGGGCCTGTCAGGGAGCGTTTAAGCTGGCGCGCGTGCCAGAAGGCTCCCCGGTCAGACCCAGCGCGCTCGCGGAAGGCAGTTTCCGTCGCGAGATCCTGCCGTGGGGGCTTTTGGGTCTGGCGCTCGGCCTGGTCGAGGGGGCGACCGCCGCGGTGCTCGTCAAGCAGCATTTCGCCGGCGTCGCCCCGCCGGTGGCGGTCAATATCGCCGTGGCGCTGGTCTCGGGCGCGCCCGCCTTCTCCAACGTGTTGAGTTTCATGTGGGCCAACATCGCGCACGGGCGGGCGCGGGTGCGGCTCATCGTCGCGCTGCAGGCCGCCTTCGCGCTCACCGTGGGCTGCGTGTGCCTCGCCTCGCGCGCCACCGGCGGGCTCATCGTGACGGTGCTTTCGGTGATCGCAGCACGGCTACTGTGGGGCGGCATCCTCACGGTGCGCGCGGCGGTGTGGACGGCGAACTACCCGCGCAACGTGCTCGCGCGCATCACCGGCCGCATCGTGGTCGTAAATTCGATCGCGGTGGCCGTGTCGGCGGCCCTGGTCGGCTGGGTGCTCGAGGCCAAGGCGCTCGATGCGCGCTGGCTCTACGGCGGCGGCGCGCTCGCCGGACTGCTCGGGGCGTGGCTGTACCGCGCCACGCGTGTGCGGCGGCAATTTCAGCTGCTCGCGGCAGAGGCGGCGAGCGGGGCGATGAGCAAGCCATTCAGCCTGAGGATGGTGATGAGCATCCTCAAGGAGGACGAAAGCTACCGCGAGTACATGCTGTGGATGGGCATCTTCGGCGGCGGCAGCCTCATGCTCACCGCCATACTGGTGCTGGTGTTCTCCGAGCAGCTGCACCTCAGCAGCGCGGTGCAGATCGCGCTGCTCGCGGTGGTGCCGCTCATCACGCAGCCGCTGTTCATGCCCGCCTGGGCGCGCCTGTTCGATGGCTCGCACGTGCTTCGTTACCGCTCGCGCCAGGGCTGGGCGATCGTGCTGGCGAGCGCGGCGCTGTGCGCCGGCACCTGGAGTGGCCTCATGATGCTTTTGTGGATCGGCGCGGTGCTGCTGGGTGCCGCTCAGGCGGGTGCTAACCTTGGCTGGAATCTCGGGCACAATGACTTCGCCTCGATCGGCCGCGCGCAGCACTACATGGGCGTGCATGTCACGCTCACCGGAGTGCGGGGCGGACTGGCGCCGCCGGCGGGCGTTATGGCCTACATGGGGCTGCAGGCGTGGCGCCACGGGGCAGGTGAGCTCGCCTTGCTGCTGCCGCTCGCCATGACGGCCATCGGGGCACTGGGTTTTCGGCGCATGAGCCTTGCGCTGGAGGGGGCTGGTGAAAAAAAGACCTGACCCGCGAGCGAACTCGCGGGTGGTGATGGACGGGGTGAAGCAGGCGCCCGCGCGGGCGATGCTGCGCGCGACCGGCTTTCGCGACGAGGACTTCGCCAAGCCGCAGATCGGGGTCGCCTCGACCTGGAGCAACGTCACGCCCTGCAACATGCACATCGGGGAACTCGCGCGCGAGGCCGCCGCGGGCGTGGATGCGGCCGGCGGCAAGAGCGTGCTGTTCAACACCATCACGGTGTCGGACGGCATCTCGATGGGTACGCCCGGGATGCGCTACTCGCTCATCTCGCGCGAGCTCATCGCCGACTCGATCGAAACGGTGGTGGGGGCGGCGGGCTTTGATGGGTTCGTGGCGCTCGGCGGCTGCGACAAGAACATGCCCGGCTGCGCGATGGCCATGGCGCGGCTGAATCGCCCGTCGATATTCGTGTACGGGGGCACCATTCGTCCCGGAACGAAGCGACGCGACATCATTAGTGTATTTGAGGCGGTGGGGGCCCATGCGGCCGGGAAGCTCTCGGATGAGGGACTGCTGGAAATCGAGCGCACGGCCATTCCGGGCCCCGGGAGCTGCGGCGGCATGTACACGGCGAACACGATGGCGTCCGCAATCGAGGCCTTGGGCTTGTCCTTACCCGGCAGCTCCGCGCAGGAGGCGGTCGGGGAGGACAAGCGTTCGGACTGCCGCCGTGCCGGGGAGGCGCTGGTGCGGCTGGTGCGCGAGGGCCTGCGGCCGCGCGACATTCTCACCCGCAAGGCCTTCGAGAACGCCATTACGGTCGTCATCGCGCTTGGCGGCTCGACCAACGCGGTGCTGCACCTGCTCGCGATCGCCCACGATGCGGGCGTGCGTCTGAGCCTGGATGACTTCACGCGCGTCGGACGGCGCGTGCCGGTGCTGGCGGACCTGAAGCCGAGCGGGCGCTACCTTATGTCAGAACTGGTGGCCATCGGCGGCATACAGCCGCTCATGAAAATGCTGCTGGCCGGCGGACTGCTGCACCCGCAGTGCCTGACGGTCACCGGGCACACGTTGCAGGAGAATCTTGAAAACGCACCCATGTATATGAGCGGTCAGGACATTGTCCACCCGCTCGCGGCGCCGCTGAAGAAGGACAGCCATCTCGTGGTGCTGTACGGGAATCTGGCGCCGGAGGGGGCGGTCGCCAAGATCACGGGCAAGGAAGGCGAGCGCTTCGAGGGGCGGGCGCGGGTGTTTCAGGGCGAGGAGCGTGCCACCGCGGCGATCCTTTGCGGGCGCGTGCGGGCAGGGGACGTCGTGGTGATCCGCGGCGAGGGCCCGCGCGGCGGCCCGGGCATGCGCGAGATGCTCAGCCCGACGAGCGCCATCAGCGGTTTGGGCCTCGGCGACAAGGTCGCGCTGATCACCGACGGGCGCTTCTCGGGCGGCAGTCACGGCTTTGTGGTCGGACATATTTCGCCCGAGGCCGCGCTCGGCGGACCGATCGGCCTGTTGCGCAGCGGGGATCGCGTCGTGATCGATGCGCTCAGGCGCGAAATCCGGGTCGAGCTGCCCTCGGCGGAGCTGCGGCGGCGCCGCGCGGCCTGGAAGCCGGCACGGCCGGCCGCACTGACCGGCGTGCTCGCCAAGTACGCCCATCTGGTGGGGAGCGCCTCGCGCGGGGCGGTGACTCAGGCGATACAGTCACGTCGGCGTGGTTCTTGAGCTTGCGCCGCAGTTGTCAGTGCACAGGTCAGCGGTTACAGTTCGCCGCAGCATTCGCCGTTTTGCGCAAGCGTGCGAATACCGTCCGGGGGGATTTTACCAATACAGCCGCGCCCTCGGCCGCATGGCCAGGCGCGCCAATGAGTATGATGCTGAAGGAGTCCGCTCGGGCGCTGCAGCCGACGGACCAGAGGTTCCGGGTCCTTCGGGATGAGGGCAACGAAAAATACGCTGGTTTGCTGCCGCTCACGGGCCTGGTGTGTTCAGACAAGTCACGATTAAAAACACATGGCTGCCTACGTACACGATACCCAATTCTTTACACGGCGCACCGCCGTGCTCGTCGCCATCGTCGCCCTGCACCTGTTCATTCTGTGGGCGCTCGCCACCGGCCTTGCGCGCAAGGCGATCGAGGTGCTCGCGCCTCCGATCCAGACCGACATCGTCCAGGAAGAGAAAACCAAATCCGAGCCGCCGCCGCCGCCGCCGCCTGAGATGCAGAAGCAGGTGGTGGAAGTACCGCCGCCGGATATCAACATCGCGATGCCCGAAGCCGGCCCGGCCACCAACGCCATTACCGCCGTGGCCGCGCAGCCGCATGCTCCGGCGCCGCCCCATCCCGCCGCGCCGGGTGTGCCGGTCAAATTCAAGCCGCTCGATACGGATGGGTTCTACCCCGACGCCTCGCGCCGCCTGAGCGAGGAGGGCACCGCGACCATTCACGTGTGCGTGAATGCCGGCGGCAAGATCTCCGAGGCTCCGACCGTTACCGCCACCTCGGGCCATGACCGGCTCGACCAGGGTGCCGTCTCCTACGCGAAGGCCTTGCATTACACCCCGCAGATGGATGATGGCAAGCCGGTCGACGGCTGCATCAATTTCCGCGTCAAGTTTTCACTGCGCTGATTTGTCCGCACGCCGCGCCGTACAAGTGCGGTTCTTTATGTTTCGAGGATAACTATGGAAAACCAAGCCACCACCACCGTCTCAAATCCTTACGGCCTTGCCGCTCTCTGGGCCGGCGGCGATATCATCGCCCGCTCGGTCCTCATTCTGCTGCTCATCATGTCGCTTGCGTCCTGGTACGTGATGCTCACGAAGCTGTGGGATCAACGCAAGCTCAGGAAATCTGCACGAGTTGTCGAGAAGCAGTTCTGGACCGCGCCCTCGGTCAAGGACGGCGTCGATCGACTGAAGAAGGGCGATGACTTCCGCGGCATCGCCGAAGACGGCCTGCGTGCGGCGTCCCATCACGATGGCCGCCTCACCGACCGCATCGACCTGAACGAGTGGATCACCATGTCGTTGCAGCGCTCGACCGATGGGGTGAACAGCCAGCTCAACAAGGGGCTGGGACTTCTCGCCACGGTCGGCTCCACGGCACCCTTCGTGGGTCTGTTCGGCACGGTGTGGGGCATTCTGAACGCGCTGGTGGGCATCGGTATCGCCGGCCAGGCGAGCATCGACAAGGTGGCAGGCCCGGTCGGTGAGGCGCTCATCATGACCGCCATCGGCCTGTTCGTCGCGGTGCCGGCGGTCATGGGATACAACTGGCTGCTCGGCCGCAACAAGCTGCTGCAGGATGCGCTGCGCAACTTCGCCAGCGACCTGCAGGCCTATCTGGTGGGCGGCGTTCGCGTGGGTGCCGAGGGCACTTCCTCGGGTATGGGTGGTGCGCGTCCGGCGGCGGCAAAGGCCGCGCCGGTGAAGTAGCGTTGGGCTGCGCGTGGCTTGGCCGGGGCGGGGTGCCGCGTGGCACCCTCAGTCCCGTTAGCGAAGCTTTGCATCTTGAGGAGTAGCCGATCATGTCCATGAGTGTCGGAGAAGAACCGGGCGGGGCAATTGCCAGCATCAACACCACGCCGCTGGTGGACGTGATGCTGGTGCTCTTGATCATCTTTTTGATCACCATCCCGGTCATCAACAAGACCGTGAAGGTCGATCTGCCCAAGGCCGTCAACATCCCCACGCAGACCAAGCCTGAGAACATCACCATCGCGGTCGACAAGGCCGGCACGATCTACTGGAACGACAAGCGGGTTGCCGATAAAAACGAGCTGCTCGCCCTCATCGAGGCGTCGGCGGTGAAGAAGCCGCAGCCGGAAGTGCATATTCGCGGCGACCAGGAAACCCGTTACGAGGACATCGGCCGGGTCATGTACGCCATCCAGCGCGGCGGGATCGTCAAGGTGGGCTTTCTGACCGAGCCCGACCACGGCGTACGCGGCTACCGCTGATCATTTTCAGGAGCGCAATCCAATGGCAATGAGTGTCGGAGCTGCCGGGCAGGAAATGTGCGACATCAACACCACGCCGCTCATCGACGTGATGCTGGTGCTGCTCGTCACACTGATCATCTCGCTCCCCGTCATGACGCATGCGGTCAAGCTCGACATGCCGAACCCGAACAACCCGCCGCCGCCGCCCGATACCCCGCCCGAGGTCATCGATCTTGAGATCGACTTCGACGGCACGGTGGTGTGGAACGGCACGGCCGTCACCGGCATGCCGCAGCTGGAGGGCTTCTTCCATGCCGAGACCGTCAAGGATCCGCAGCCGGAGATCCACCTGCGTCCCGACCGGCGCGCCAAGTACGACATGGTCGCCAAGGTGCTGGCCGCCGCGCAGCGCAATCACATGAAGAAGATCGGCTTCGTCAACGTCGCAGAGTTCAAGGATTAGCAAGACTATGAAGGCAAGACCCCTGAGTGCGCTCCTCGCGGGCGCGGTCGCCGTGGCGGCCCTGGCGCTGCTGCACGCAGTGCCCGCCGTCGCGGACTCCAAGCCCACCAACAGCGCAAAGCTCGCCGAGCCGCTGAAGAAGGCGCAGGAGGATGTGACCAACAAGCGCTACGCCGAGGCCATCACCAAGCTGAAGGACGCTGAATCGATCGCCGGCAAGACCCCCTACGATCAGCACCTGATCAACGAGATGCTGACCTTCTCGTACATCAAGACCCAGAACTACACGGAAGCGGCCAAGACCATGGAGGCGGAGATCGACGATGGCTTCGTGCCGGCGGCGGACATGAACCAGAAGGTCAAAGCGCTCGCGGAACTGAACTACCAGATCAAGAACTACGACAAGGCCATCGACTTTGGCAACCGCGCCATCAAGGGCGGCTTTGCCGATGAATCGATGAAGACCCTGGTCGGCCAGTCGTACTACCTCAAGGGCGACTGGAGGGGCACGCTCAAGTACGAAGAGGGAATCGTCGACGGGGAGATCAAGGCCGGCGAGAAGCCGACCAACGAATCGCTGCGCATCATCTTCAGCTCCTGCCAGAAGGTCAACGACGATGCCTGCCAGATGCGCACGATGGAGAAGCTGGTCACCTACTACCCGAGCCCCGAGAACTGGGGCAACCTCCTGTTCACCCTGCGCAAGGACACCTCCAGCAACGAGGCGGACCTGCTGCAGACCTACCGGCTGATGTCGGAGGTCGATGTGCTCAAGGATCCGACCGACTACAGCGAGATGGCCGAACTTGCCCTCGATAACGGCTCCCCGGGCGAGGCGCAGTCAACGCTCGAGAAGGCCATCGCCAAGGGTGTGTTCACCGACCAGCGCGTCAAGGACCGCAGCCAGCGCATGCTGGACGGTGCCAAGAAGCGCGCGGCCGCCGACCAGGCGAACCTGCCGAAGCTGGAAGGGGAGGCGAATTCCGCCGCGACCGGCGACAAGAACGTCGCCATCGGCGCAGCCTATCTGGGCTACGGGCAGTATGAGAAGGCGGTGGATCAGCTCTCCAAGGGCTTGAGCAAGGGCGGTCTTAAGAACGAGGTGCAGGCGCGCCTTCTGCTCGGGATCGCGCAGCTCAAGGCCGGCCACAAGGATGATGCGGTGAAGACCTTCCATGACGTGAAGGGTGATCCGGCCCTCGAGCGGCTCGCAAGTCTGTGGGTCATTCACGCCAAGCAGGCCTGAGCGGTTTAAGCGGAGACGCGTATGAGCATCAAGGCCGGCGAACGTATGCCCGCGGGCACCCTCAAGCGCATGACCAAGGAGGGTCCGAAGGACATCACGACCGATGAGCTCTTCAAGGGCAAGCTGGTGGTGCTGTTCTCGGTGCCCGGCGCCTTCACCCCGACCTGCGATGCCAAGCATCTGCCCGGGTTCGTGCAGCTCGCCGACCAGTTTCGCGCCAAGGGCGTCGACACCATCGCCTGCATGGCGGTGAACGATGTGTTCGTCATGAACGCTTGGGGCAAGGCCTCAGGGGTCGGTGACAAGATCCTGATGCTGGCGGATGGCAACGCTGAATACGCCAAGGCGCTCGGGCTTGAGCTGGATGCCAAGGGCCACGGCATGGGCACCCGCGGCCAGCGCTTTGCGATCCTGGTGAAGGACGCTGTCGCCACGCGCGTGGATGTCGAGGCGCCCGGACAGTTCAAAGTGTCGGCGGCCGAGGCGATCCTCGCCCACCTCTAGCCGATCAGCCGCTCGATCTCCGGGATGATCTGGAACAGGTCACCCACCAGCCCGATGTCGGCCACCTCGAAGATCGGCGCCTCGCCATCCTTGTTGATGGCGACGATCGTGCGCGCATCCTTGATGCCGGTCAGGTGCTGGATGGCCCCCGAGATGCCGACCGCCATGTACAGCTCCGGAGCGATGATCTTGCCGGTCTGCCCGACCTGCATCTCGTTGGGTGCGTAGCCGGCATCCACCGCCGCGCGCGAGGCGCCCACCGCCGCGCCCAGCTTGTCCGCCAGACTGTAGAGGAGCTTGAACCCTTCCGCGCTGCCGAGCGCGCGGCCGCCGGAGATCACGCGCGCGGCGGTCTGCAGGTCCGGACGCTCGCTCTTGGCGGCCGACACCGACACGAAACGCGTATGGGTGGGCAGCGGCACGTCCACGCTGAGCTTCTCGATGGGCGCAGAACCTGCACCGGCGGCCGCCTCGAACGAGGCCGTGCGCACCGTGCCCACCAGCTTCCCCTCGCCGCTCGATTCGACGGTGAGAATCGCGTTGCCGGCATAGATCGGCCGGCGAAAGCGCGTCGCGCTATCGATGGCCATGATGTCGCTCACCTGGGGAGCGCCGAGCAGGCCCGCCACGCGCGCCATGAGGTCCTTGCCGAAAGTGGTGGAGGGCCCGAGCAGGTGAGTGAAGGGGCCGGCCAGGGCGACGATCTGCGGCGCCAGCACCGCCGCCAGCGCGTGCCGGTTGGCAGGATTCTCCAGGCTGAGGACGCGGCTGACCCCGCTCAGCTGCGCCGCCTGGGCGGCGACCGCGCCCGCATCCGCCGCGCACACCAGCACGCTGATGTTCGCTCCCGAGAGCGCGCGAGCGCAGGTCACGCATTTTGCGGTGCTGAGGTTCAGCCGCTCGCCGTCGTGCTCGGCGACGATGAGGATGTTGGCGCTCACAGCAGGCCCTTCTTTTTCAGTGCATCGACCAGCTCGGCCGCGTCCTTGACCTTGATGCCCTTCTGGCGCTGCGGCGGGGGCTCGAAGCGCACCAGTTTCAGCTGCTGTTGCGGCTCGACGCCGAGACTTAAGAGGGGCAGCGTGTCGAGCGGCTTCTTCTTCGCCTTCATGATATCGGGCAGCTTCACGTAGCGCGGCTCATTCAGGCGCAGGTCGGTGGTGATCACCGCCGGCAGATCCACTTCCAGAGTCTCAAGGCCGGCGTCCACCTCGCGCGTCACGCGGGCGGTGTCGCCGCTGATCTCGAGCCTGGAGGCATAGGTGGCCTGCGGACGGTTCCACAACGCCGCGAGCACCTGTCCGGTCTGGCCGTTGTCATCATCGATCGCCTGCTTGCCGAGGATCACCAGCATCGGCTGCTCGCGCTCGATGAGCTTCAAGAGCGCCCGTGCGGCGATCAGCGGTTCGATGATGCCATCGGCCGTGACGTGCAGGGCACGGTCGGCGCCCATCGCCAGCGCGGTGCGCAGCTGTGTCTGGCAGTCCGCCGGTCCCACGGTGGCGACGATGACTTCCTCGGCTGCCCCGCGCTCCTTGATGCGCAGCGCCTCCTCGAGCGCGATCTCATCGAAGGGATTCACGCTCATCTTCACCCCCTCGGTGATGACGCCGCTGCCGTCGGGTTTGACCCGGATGCGCACGTTGTAGTCCACGACGCGCTTGATGCCGACCAGTATGCGTTTCATCCGGCCAGTATAGCCGCAGGGGTCGGCGGCAGTTGCCGGCAGGTGACGCGGCGTTGACGGATTGCGCACCGCCTCCCTACAGTCGCTCATGCTCAACCTGGCGCTGCGCCGCATCGGCGGAATCCTCTTGACGCTGCTGGTCATCATCAGCGTCTCCTTCGCCATCATCCGCCTGGCACCGGGCGGCCCCTTCGACCAGGAGCAGGCCCTGAGCGCGCCGGTGCGCGCCAACCTCGAGCGGGCCTATGGCCTCGACCGACCCCTGGGCGTGCAATATGTCCGTTACCTCGGCGCTCTGGCGCACGGGGACTTCGGACCCTCGCTGCGGCAGCCGGATTTCAGCGTGAGCGAACTCATCGCTCAGGGGCTGCCGCTGAGCGCAACGCTCGGGCTCGCCGCGATCCTGGTGGCCGCCCTCAGCGGGATTTGCGCAGGTCTTGCGGCGGCGCTCTGGCGCAGCCGCGGCGCCGACCTAAGTCTCGCCGCGCTCACCGCGCTTTGCATCGCGCTGCCGAGTTTCGTGATCGGTCCGCTGCTCGCCCTGGTGTTCGGCGTGAAGCTGCATTGGCTGCCGGTGGCCGGCTGGCAGGATCACTCCGCGCGCTACCTCGTGCTGCCGGTCGTGACGCTCGCCTTGCCGGTGGCCGCCTATCTGGCACGCCTCACGCGCGCGAGTCTCTTGGAAGTGTTGGGTGCGCCGTTCGTGCGCAGCGCGCGGGCGCGCGGGCTGGGCGCGGCCCGCGTGCTGTGGCGCCACGCACTGCCGCCGGCGCTGTTGCCGGTGGTGAGCTACCTCGGTCCGGCCGTGGCCTTCATCATCACCGGATCCTTGGTCGTGGAGTCGGTGTTCGGCCTGCCGGGCACCGGGCGTTACCTGGTGCAGGGCGCGATCGATCGCGACTACCCGCTCGTCATGGGCATGGTCATCGTCTACGGCGCACTCACGCTGCTCTTCAACCTGTGCGCCGATCTCGTGTGCGGCTGGCTCGACCCGCGGACACGCCATGAGTGAGCAGGTGCGGATCCTGCCCCGCTGCGGGTGGGGCGAGGCGAAGTGGCGCCTGCTCGGGAACCGGCTGACCGCGCTGGCGCTGCTGCTGATCCTGCTCATCGCCCTGCTGGCGCTCCTCGGCCCGCTGGTGAGCCCGTGGGGCTATGACACCCTCGACTGGCAGCATCTGGCCGGGCCGCCCTCGCTGACCGCCCGGCACTGGTTCGGCACCGATCGGCTGGGGCGCGACCTGTTCGTGCGCACGCTGGACGGGGTGCGCCTGTCGCTCGCCATCAGCCTCATCGCCAGCATCATGAGTTTGCTCATCGGCGTGACTTTCGGCGCGATCGCCGGTCTTGCCGGCGGGCGTCTCGACGGCTGGATGATGCGCTGCGTGGACGTGCTGTATTCGCTGCCCTACCTCTTCATCGTCATCATCCTGACGACGCTGTTCAGCCGCGGCAGCCTGGCGGCGTTGCTGGTGGCGCTCGCGGCGGTGGGCTGGCTGACCACCGCGCGCATCGTGCGCGCGCTCACGCTGGCGCTGCGACGGCGCGAATTCATCGAGGCTGCGCGCGCTACCGGCCTGTCAGGCCCGGCGATTCTGCTGCGGCACGTGGTGCCGAACCTGCTCGGCCCGGTGGCGGTGTACGCAACGCTGATCGTGCCGCAGATGATCCTGTTCGAGACCTTCCTCTCCTTTCTGGGCCTGGGCGTGCAGGAGCCGCACGCCAGCCTCGGCAGCCTGATCTACGGCGGCGCCCAGGAGATGGAATCGGCGCCGTGGATGTTGCTGGTGCCGGCGCTGTTCCTGGTGGTGCTGCTGTTGTGCCTGAATCTCATCGGTGATGGCCTGCGTGACGCCTTTGACCCCCGCGAGCGCTGAAGCCAGCCCGCTGCTGCGCCTGAGCGGGCTCACCGTCAGCTTCGATACGCGCGCCGGCCGCACGCTGGCCGCGCAGGAGGTGGCACTTTCGGTCGCGCGCGGCGAATGCCTCGGGGTGGTGGGGGAATCGGGCGCCGGCAAGAGCCAGCTGTTTCTCGCGGTGCTGGGGCTTTTGGCCGCCAACGGGCACGCGCACGGCAGTGCCCGCTTTGGCGACACCGAACTGCTGACACTTTCGCCCGCGGCGCTCGATCGGGTGCGCGGCCGCGGCATCGGCATGGTGTTCCAGGAGCCGATGACCTCGCTCAGCCCGCACCTGACGATCGGGCAGCAGCTCACGGAGACCCTGGTCCGCCACCTTAAGCTGTCCGGCCGCGCGGCGCGCCTGCGCGCGCTCGAGCTGATGCAGCGGGTGCAGCTGAGTGATGCGGCGCTGCGCCTCTCGCAGTACCCGCACCAGCTCTCCGGCGGCATGCGCCAGCGGGCGATGATCGGGCTTGCCCTGGCCGGCGAGCCGCAGCTGCTCATCGCCGATGAGCCCACCACGGCCCTTGACGTGACCATCCAGGCACAGATCCTGAGCCTGCTCGCCGAGCTCAAGCGCGAGCGTGCCATGGCGCTTATCCTGATCACCCACGATCTTGCCGCGGTGGCGGCCGTGGCCGATCGCCTGGTCGTGATGCGCGCCGGACGGGTGATCGAGTCGGGCCGTGTCGCGGAGGTACTGAAGTCCCCGCGCGATCCCTACACGCGTGCCCTCATCGCCGGCACCCTCACGCTGGAGGGCGCGGCGCCCGTCCCCGCCGCCCGGCCGCCCAATGCCGGCGCCGCGGCGCGGCCGGGGGCTTGCGCCCTGACCCTCGAGGGCGTCAACGTCCAGTTCCAGGTCGGCCACGGCTGGCTTGCGCCGCGAACCGCGCTCACCGCCGTGCACGATGTCAGCCTCGAGCTGCCCGCCGGGGGCTCGCTCGGGATCGTCGGCGAATCCGGTTGTGGCAAGTCGACGCTGGCGCGCGCAGCGCTGGCGCTGCTGCGCACCTCGAGCGGGCGGGTGGTGTGGATGGGGCAGCCGCTTGACGGCCTGCCGGCGCACGAGCTGCGTGCCCTGCGCCGCGATCGGCAGATCATCTTCCAGGACCCGCTCGGCAGTCTCGATCCGCGCATGACGGTTCGGCAGCTCATCGCCGAGCCGCTCTTGGTGCACGAGCGCGCCCTCAGCGGTGCGGATCGTGACCGGGCGGTGGCCGCAGCGCTCGCGGGCGTGGCGCTCGGCGAGGAGCTCGCCAACCACTACCCGCACCAGCTCTCCGGCGGCCAGTGCCAGCGGGTCGGCATCGCGCGCGCCATGATCCTGAGGCCGCAGCTGCTGGTGTGCGATGAGCCGCTGAGCGCCCTCGATCTGCCCACCCAGGCGCAGATCCTGACGCTCATCGCTGAGCTGCGCTCGAGCAGCCGGTTGAGCCTCCTGTTCATCAGCCACAACCTTGCGCTGGTGCGGCGCCTGTGCGAGCGGGTACTGGTGCTCTACCTCGGACGCATGATGGAGCTGGCGCCGGCGGCGCTCTTGTACGACAGCCCGCGCCATCCCTACAGCCGCGAGCTGCTCGCCGCCATTCCCAGCCTTGATCCTGCGATCGCCTCCGGGCGGCTCGGCCAGGTGCGCGCCGGCGAGCCGCCATCCCCGCTCTCACCGCCGAGCGGCTGCGTCTACCGCACGCGCTGTCCCTACGCCGCCGCGGTGTGCGCCGAGCGCGTGCCGGTCTTCGAAGAGGTGCAGCCCGGCCACCGCGTGGCCTGTCACCGCTGGCGCGAACTGCCGTGACGCCGATCGCAGCGCCGGGACGGCTTTGAGCTATTCTCCGCACGGTGAAAACCGAGCACAGCATCCGTGCCAGCGAGGGCCTGCAGCAGGTCCGTTACGAGATCCGCGGACGGCTGGCGCGCCGTGCGCAGGAGCTCGAGCGCGCCGGCTACGAGATCATCTCCCTGAACATCGGCAACCCGCGCGCCTTCGGGCTGCGCACGCCCGAGACCATGCGCCTCGCCATGATCGAGAACCTCGCGCAGTCGGAAGGCTACTGTCATCAGAAGGGCATCTTTCCGGCGCGCGAAGCGGTCGTCATGCAGCAGCAGGAGCGCGGCGTCAGCGGGGTGAGCGCCGAGGAGGTCTTCATCGGCAACGGCGTAAGTGAGCTGATCGACCTGACGCTGCGCGCGCTGCTCAACGAGGGCGACGAGGTGCTGGTGCCCAGCCCCGACTATCCGTTGTGGACCGCGGCGGTGACCTTGAACCGCGGCCGCGCCGTGCACTACCCGTGCCGCCCGGAGAACGCCTTCGTCCCGGACCCGCAGGAGCTGGCGCGCCTGGTGAGCCCGCGCACCCGCGCCATCGTCATCATCAATCCCAACAATCCCACCGGGGCGGTGTACCCGCGCGCGGTGCTCGAGGCGCTGGCGCGACTGGCGGAGGCGCACGGCCTGGTCGTGTTCAGCGACGAGATCTACGATCAGATGACCTACGACGGCGCCGCCTTCGTGCCGATGGCCACACTCGTGCACGACACGCTGTGCGCGACGCTGTCGGGCTTGTCGAAGGTGTACCGCGCCTGCGGTTACCGGGTGGGGTGGGCCGTGTTCTCGGGTCGCACGCACCAGGCGGGCGAATACCTCAACGCGCTGGAGCTGCTCGCTTCCTTGCGACTGTGCAGCAACGTGGTGGCGCAATGGGCGGTGCAGACCGCGCTCGGCGGCCACCAGAGCGTGCGCGAGCTGGTGTCCGCCGGCGGACGGCTGCACCAGTCACGCGCGGCGATTCTGGCTGCCGTCAGGTCCAGTCGCTTTCTCACGCTGGCGCCGCCGGCGGGTGCGATGTACGCCTTCGTCGGGGTCGATGCGGCGCAGTTGCCCGATTTCGACGACCAGCGCTTCGCGCTCGATCTTCTGGAACACAAGCACGTGTTGGTCGCGCCGGGCGTCAGCTTCAACGTGCCGTACCGGAATCATTTCCGCATCACCAATCTTCCCGATGCGCAAACTCTGCGCGAGGTGTTCGCGCGCATCGAGCAGCTGCTCGGCGAATATTCCTCAGCCAGCCGCGCCGGCACGAGTGACAACGTCGTGACCGCCGCGTCGCGATTCAAGTAACTTTGTACCGGCTTCCCAGCGAGCTCAGCACTCATCTCAAGCGTGGCCGGACCCTCATCGTCCCCACGCGTCAGCGTGCCCGCGCCGTGCAGCTCGCGCAGGCGGCGGCCGAGATCGCCAGCGGGCGCCAGGTGTGGGCGAGTGCGGATGTGCTGACCGTGCGCGCCTGGCGTCGGCGCGAGATCCAGCGCGCCGCCGGGGAGCGCCCGAGCGAGTGGCCGCGGCTGCTGAGCGGCGCCGAAGAATGGTTCCTGTGGCGCCTGTGCGCACTCGAGGCGACCGCGGGGCTGACGCTTTTGGATGGCAGTGCGTTCGCCGACGCGCTGATGCAGGCAAGCGAGCTGGCCGCCGACTACGGCATCGCCCTGAGTGCGGCGGCTCCCGGCAGCGAAGCCGCCTTGCTGTATGAGACGCAGCGCGCCTTCACGGCACGCTGCCAGGGGCTCGGTGCCGCCCCGGCCAGCGCACTGTGCGAGCGGCTGCCCATCGCTACAGATCCGCCCCGACTTGCCTGGCTTTGCGGTTTCGATGCCCTGGCGCCGCGGCTGCGCCGCCACGCCCGCCTCAGCCCGGCAGCCGCGGCGCCGGCGCTCAGCGAGCCGGCGGTCGTGCTGGCGGCCGATGCCCGGCAAGAGTCCGAGCACATCGCGGCGTGGTGCCAGGCGCACATCGCCCGTGATCCGGGCGCGCGCCTCCTGGTCATGATGCCCGGCGCTCACGGGCCGCGCGAACGCCTCGCCTCGCTCATCCGCCAGACGCTCGATCCGGCGAGCCTGCTCGAGGCGGGGCCACCTTGCGGCGGGTGGGTCGCCATCGAGGGCGGGGAGCCCTTGCTGCAGCAGCCGATGATCGCGCAGGCCCTGACGACCCTGGGCTTCCTGTCCGGGCGCGAGTTCGATCCGGACCAGCTGGGCGCCTGGCTGCGCGCGCCGCACGGCCTGCACCGAGAAGCCCCGCTGCGCGCACGCCTCGCGCGGCTTTTGAGCGAGCGCGCACTGCCGCGCGGCGGCCTGCGCGATTTGCTGGGCGCCCTGCAGCTCGTGACCCCGCCGCTGCTGGGGCCTGCGCGCGAGCTGTGGGGGCACCTCACGCGCGCGCAGGCCGCACTCGGGGAGGCGCAGGCCTCGGCGCGCAGCTGGTCGGAGCGCTTCCGCGCCGCGCTCGCGGCGGCCGGCTGGGCGAGCCAGTCAGCCTCCGGTACGGCTCAGCAGGCGCTGCTGCGCTGGCACGAGCTGCTCGAGGAGTTCGGCGAACTTAACCGCAGTGCCGGTTCGATGAGCCGCGCGCAGGCGCTGCAGCTGCTGCGGGAACTGGCCGCTCGCAGCGCCTGGCGCCCCGCCGACGAGGACGTGAGTGTCACGATCTCGGCGGTGCTGGCGGATCCGATCGTGCGCTACGACGGTATCTGGGTCGCCGGCCTTGATGCGCAGAGCTTTCCGCAGCCGCTCTCGCCCAATCCCTTCCTCCCGCTTCACGCGCAGCGCTCAGCGCAGGTGCCGGCGGCCAGCTCCGCGCAGCGTCTCGCGCAGGCGCGCACGCTCCTTGGCGCCTGGCGTGCCTCGAGCCCGACGCTGTGCCTGTCGAGCCCGCTGCGCGCGCAGGAGTTCGAACTGCTGCCCAGCCCGCTTTTGCAGGGCATCGAGGCGGCCGCGCCGGCAGCAGCCGGCTGGCTGCCCGCACGAGTGCACCGCCCCGGCCGCACCGAGTCCCTCATCGATGTGCGCGGACTCCCCTGGGATGCCTCGCAACCGCTGCCGCGCGGAGTGCGGGCGCTTGATCTTCAGAACCAGTGTGCGTTTCGCGCCTACGCGGAGCTTCGGCTGGGGAGCGTGCGAGCGCAGCGCAGCGACCCTGGCATTCCCGCCAATCGCCGCGGTGAACTTCTGCACCTGGCGCTGCAGTACCTGTGGGAGAGCCTGCGCGACTCGCAGACGCTGCAGGTGATCACGGCGCCTGCGCTCAACGAACTCATCGCGCAAAGCGTCGCGCGGGCACTCGCCGAGACCCTCGCCGTTCCCACCCCACGCCGCCACCGGCGCCGAGGCGGCGAGGGACAGCTCGACCTGTTTGCGCACATCCCGGCCTCGCTTGAGCGCGAGTGTCGGCGCGCCGAGCGCCTGATCCTGCGCCTGTGCGAACTTGAGCGCTCGCGGCCGCCGTTTCGGGTCGCCTCCACCGAAGGCGACTGCCGCCTGGTGCTGGCCGGTGCCACCGTGCGGCTGCGTATCGATCGGGTGGATGAACTTGCGCTCGGCGGAACGGCGATCCTCGACTACAAGAGCGGCCGGCGGGTAGCCCCGGACTGGTATGGGGAGCGTCCGACGCACCCGCAGCTGCTCGCCTACCTGTGCGCACTCGGCGCTGAGGTGGCCGCGCTCGCGACCGTTAGCGTGAACGCCGATGCGGTGCGCTTCGATGGTCTTGCGCGCTCGGCCGGCGTGCTGCCGAAGGTGCCGGCGGTGCGCGCCGCGGCCGGTGCGCATGCTGCGGCGTGGCCGCAGCAACAGGCCGCCTGGCGCGCGGTCATCGAGCGCCTGATCGGTGAATTCCTCTCCGGCGATGCGCGGGTCGACCCGAAACCGGGCGCCTGCACGTTCTGCCACGTCATCGACATCTGTCGCATCAACGAGCTTAGGATCGCCGCCGAGCCGGAGCGCGAGGGCACCCGCGATGCTCAGTGAAGAGCTGCTGGCCGCTGATGCTAAGGCGCGCTGCGAGTCGATCGATCCTCACCGCTCGATCCTGCTGCAGGCGCCGGCCGGCTCCGGCAAGACCGCCGTGCTCACCCAGCGCTTCCTGCGCCTTTTGTGTACGGTGGACGATCCGAACGAGATTCTCGCCATCACCTTCACCCTCAAGGCCGCCGCGGAAATGCGCGCGCGGGTCACGCGCGCGCTCACCGGTGCCACGCCGCCCACCGATCCTGGCGCCGCAGGACTCAAGGAGCTGGCCGAGGCGGCGCTGCGGCACGCCGCGGCCCGCGGCTGGAACCTTCTGGAGGATCCGGGTGCGCTGCGCATCCAGACCATCGACGCCTTCAACTTCGCTCTGGCGAGCCAGCTGCCGCTCGCCGCGCGGGCCGGTGGCCCCCTCACCCTCACCGAGACGCCGCTGGAGATCTACCGGCGTGCCGCGCGCCACACCCTCATGGCGGCCGATACCGATGCGGCGCTCGGCGCGGCGCTCGGCTTATTGTTCGAGCGGCTCGACAACCACTGGGGCACGCTCGAGCGCCTTCTCGCGCAGATGCTCGCGCAGCGCGGTCACTGGCTGCGTCATGTGATCGACGCTGCCCACGAAGAGCTATGTGCGCGCATCGATGCGAGCCTGGCCGACATCGTCAGTGCCAGCCTTGCGCAGCTTCTGGCTCTCCTGCCGCCGGCACTGCTCGCGCGCGCGCAGGCGCTGCCGCAGCTGGGCGAGTTGGGCGGCGAGCCGCAGCATCTTCCCGCCTGGCGGCGCCTCAAGTTCCTGACCCTGACCCAGTCGGGCTGGCGCAAGAGCGTGAGCGCGCATCACCTCGGAGGGCAGTTCGAACCCGAAGCGGCACGCCGCGCGCTGCGCGAGCTCATCGCAGCATTGCAGCAGCTGCCGGGTTTCGAGCGGCTGCTGAGAAACGCCGCGCGGCTGCCGGCGGATGCCCTGGGGGCAGAGGATCGCCGGCTGATGGCGGCCGCATCCCTCGTGCTGCGGCACGCCGCCGCGCAGCTGCAGACGCAATTCCAGGAGGAAGGACGGATCGACTACACCTACGTGAGCGGCGCGGCGCGCGAGGCCCTGGCCGAGGCAGGATTGCCCACCGATCTTGCCCTGCGCACCGGCCATCGGCTGCGGCACATCCTGGTGGATGAGTTCCAGGACACCTCCCTTGCGCAGTTCCAGCTGCTCGGCCACCTCACGGCGGGCTGGCAGGAGGGTGATGGCCGCACGCTGTTCGTGGTCGGCGACCCGATGCAGTCGATCTACCGCTTCCGCGATGCCGAGGTCGGCCTTTTCATCAGCGCGCGCGAGCGCGGCATCGGCGGGGTGCGCTTGGAAGCGTTGCAGCTGACGCGCAATTTCCGCTCGACGCCCTCGCTGGTCGAGTGGACCAATGCCACCTTCGCGCGGGTGTTTCCCGGTGCGGATGACCTGCGCACCGGGGCGGTCGCATTCAGCGAAAGCGTGGCCTCGGTCGCAGCCCGAGGCGATGCATCGCAGCCCGTGACGCTGCAACTGTTCCCGCAGGATCCGCAGGGTGAGGCGAGCGCGATCGCGCAGGCCATTCGCGCGCTGCGCGCGCAAGAGCCTGAGGCGAGCATCGCGGTGCTCGTCTTCGCGCATGCCCACGCCACCAGGATCGTCGCGGCACTGCAGCGATGCCGCATCGAATCGCTCGGCGTGGATCTGGTCCCGCTCGCGCAGCGACCGATCGTGCGTGATCTGGTGCAGCTGTCCCGGGCGCTGCATGATCTTGCCGATCGCAATGCCTGGCTCGCCGTGCTGCGCGCGCCCTGGTGCGGCGCCACGCTCGCCACCCTCAGTGCGCTCTCCCAGGCAGACCCGGCCGCACCACCCCTGTTCGCGGCGCTGTCCGACGCCGCTCTCCTTGCGCGCCTGCCGGAAGCGGAGAGCGCGCGGGTGATGCGGGTGCGCGAGGTGCTCGCAGCAGCGCTGGCGCGCCGCGACGAGCAGTCCGCGGCCGAGTGGCTGGAGAGCACCTGGGTGCAGCTCGGTGCAGCGGACGCCTATCCGCAGGCGGATCTTGAGGACGCGCACGCCTTCTTCGCAGCGCTCGCCGGCCGGGCGGGGAGCTTCGAGTGGCAGGGACCTGCCGACTTTGAGGCGCTGTTGGCAGATCTCTTCAGCGCGCCGCGGATTGAAAGCGCACACCCGGTGCAGATCATGACCATCCACCGCGCCAAGGGACTCGAGTTCGATCACGTGTTCCTGCCGGCGCTCGAGCGCACGACGCGTCTCAACGAGCGCAGCCTCCTGACGTGGGTGGACCTGCCGCGACCGCAGGGCGGCAGCGATCTTCTGATGGCGCCGGTGTCCCTCAGCGGCCTGGCCGGGGCGGACGAAGAGGGCGAGAACCTTGCCGCGCTCATCGGCCGATTCCAGCGCGAGCGCGACCGACACGAGCGCGCGCGGCTTCTGTACGTGGCCGCAACGCGTGCGCGATGCTCGCTGCATCTGTCGGGCGCACCCGAGCCGCGCACCAACGAGAGCCTGCGCCCCGCGGCCCGCTCGCCGCTGGAGAGCCTCTGGCCGGCGCTGGAAGAGGCCTTCGTGCTGCACCCGTCAACTGCCGGCGGCCCGGCCCCTGCGGCCGCAGCCTCGACGCTGCGGCGGCTCATCGATTCGTGGCGCGCGCCTGAACTGCCGCGGGCGCCCCGTCCGCCTCGTCTGCCCATCGGCGCCAGCTCGCTCGAGCCGCCCGAGTTCAGCTGGGTGGGCGAGACGCAGCGCCAGATCGGCATCATCGTGCATGCCCTGCTGGCGCGCGCCGCGCAAGGTGGCGCGCCGCCCGGTCAGCCCTTCGATGCCGACGGCGCGGGCGTGCTCGAGCAGCTGCGTCTGCACGGCGTGCCCCGTGCCGAACGGCAGTCCGCCGCAGCACTCATCGTCAGCGCCGTGACCCGCACGCTGAACGATGAGCGCGGCCGCTGGATCCTGGGCAGCCACCGCGAAGCGGCCAACGAACTTGCCCTGACGGGCCTTGCGGCCGGACGGCTGCAGAGCGTGGTGATCGACCGCTGCTTCGTGGATGAGAGCGGCACGCGCTGGGTCATCGACTACAAGACCAGCCGCCACCAGGGCGCCGATCTGGCCGGCTTTCTTGAGCAGGAGATGCAGCGCTACCGCGCCCAGCTTCACAGCTACGCGGCGCTGGCCCAGGCGCTGGGACCTGAGCCGGTGCGGGCGGGGCTGTATTTTCCGCTGCTGGGAACGTTTCGCGAACTTTCGCTTTAGTCAGAACGTGCCGGACATCGAGAACTCGCGCCGCCCGGTCGCATCCGGAGAGCCGAAGAAGCGCAGGTTGTTGACCACCTCGGGCGCGGCGCCCTGGCGGGGCGCGACGAATCCCTCGAGCTCAAAACCAGGCGCCGCGGTGAGGTGCAGCGTTCCCTCCACCGCCAGCGGTCCGTCCAGATCGCGGATCTTGCCGATGGGATCGCCGCTGCCGCCGGGAAAGCTGATGACGTAGCTGCCCAGCGCGGTGTTGGCGCTGGTGCGCTCCTCCAGATCGTGCGCCTCGATGCGCCCCTCAAGCTGCCTCACGATGCCGTGCTGCAGGCTGACCTGCGACAGCTCGAGGTGAGCGCGGCCGTGCAGGCCGGGCGGCACACCGGGCACGAGCTGCGGATCGAGCGGCAGGTCGGCCAGAATATGGCGGGCCGTGATCGTTCCGCCCAAGCCCACCTCCACATCCCCGCTCGCTTCTGCCACGCCGTGAGTCAGCGTGACGGCCGCGGCGAGCTTGCCGGCGAACAGCCGCCAGGGGTGCAGGTCCCAGCTCACATCCCCCACCGGCTTGCCGCTCACGGTCAGACCCAGACAGGTGCCGCTCCACAGCGAGCCATCGAGCGAGGCACAACCGGCCGTCCCGCTCGGCAGGATCCAGGCCGCGGGAATGCGTGCGATGACAATGGCCGCGAAGGCGAGCGCCGCCAGCAGCACGATCCAGATCGTGCGCTTCACATCAGCCCGGATGCAGGACGATGGCGGCGTTTACCAGTCCGGGCGCACCGGTCTTCTCGATCGTGGCCGAATCCACGCTCACCCCGTTCTGCTGGGTCAGACGGGTGAGCCAGGCCACCAGGGTGTCGAAGGGGGCTTTTTCCAGGCGCACCGCCAGAGTTCCGGCGGCGCCCGGTTCGCTGCCCGCCAGTGAGCTCGCCAGGCCCGCCTCGCGGGCCGAGCGATCGACGATGACCAGCAGTGATTCGCCGCTGGCGGCCGGCGGCGGGGTCGAGGCGGCCAGTTCGGGCGCGACGCTCTGCATCCAGGTGAGGTCCGCGTGCTTCTTCGCCAGCCGTGCCTGCGCGTGCGCGACGCTGCGATCAAGCGGCACCAGCACGCCGAAGATCAACAGCACGAGCGCAAGTGCACTGCCCACCAACACCATGCGCCGCTCGCGCGCGGAGAGCGCGGCGAAGGATTCGGCGGACAGTGAGTCGAGCGACAGCTTCATGGGCGCACCTCAGGTGCCGCTGGCGCGCACGTTGATGCGCCCCTCGTAACCTTGTCCGGCGCTGGTGCCGCCAGCCAGATCCGCCTGCCAGCCGCTGCTGCGCAGCGACTGGCTCAGCTTATCGAGACTTTGCGCATCCGGCGCCGACAGCTTCATCTCCAGCGCCCCGCCGTGAAAGTTCAGGGCCTGCACGGTGGTGCCCGGTGCGCTGCCGCGCGCCTGTGCGAGCGCCTGCAGCGCCGCCAGAAGTCCGCTGCCGCTGCCGCGCGCCGCCGCCAGACGCTGCTCCATGCGCGCCCGCGCGTCGAGTGTGTTGGTCTCCCCGGGAAGCGCGCTGTGCAGCACCTCGCGGATGGACGTATCCACCTGGTGCTCGCGCTTCTTGAGCACCGTGAGCTCGGTGACCTTGCCGATCAGGTGCAGGGCGACGAATCCGGCCAGCAGCATGGCCGCCACGCGCCAGGCGCGCAGACCGACCGCGGTGGAAGAGGTGCGCGCATAGGCGCCCTGCAGCAGGTTGATCGCCGTCTCGGCGGGCAGCTGTTGCGCGAACAGCGCCAGCGGTCCGCCGGTCAGCAGCTGCACCTTGATGCCATCGAACTGCGGCCGCACCGACTCGACCAGGGCGGAATGCTGCTGCCACTCGCTCGCGCCGGTATAGAGGATGAGGCCACGCCCGCCGGCGCCGCTCTCCTTGGCCCCCGATTGCGCGATCTCCAGCGCCTCGGCCAGCGCATCCGCCGGCAGCGTCACCGGGGAGCCGCCCGGCGGGCGCACGAACACCACGTCCTCCTCGAGCAGCGCGACCGCCTGGCCGGGATTTTGTGGCAGCAGATCGCTGTCGGCGTAGACGACATCCGGTTCGATGCCGCTCGCGCGCAGCGTTGAGAGCCAGTCCTCGAGCAGCGCGCGCGCGACCACGGCGACCGGGGTGCGCAGGGAGCCTGCGGCGCGCGGGCCGATCGCGAAATGCAACGCGTCGATGTCTTCGGCGAGGTGTTCTTCGAGTGCGTAGGGCACCAGCTGCTGCAGCTTGACCCCGGCCTTCACCGGCAGCTCAGGTTCCGCCAGCAGCACCTCGGCGCCCGGCACCAGTAGGCACACGCGCCGCCCGGCGGCGCGCGGGGCGGCCAGGCTCAGCGGCCCGCTTTGCGCAAGTCCGGTGGGTGCGCCGCGTGCGTCCGCCGTCAGCCAGGTTGCCGGCTGTTCGGCGGCGTGCGGCAGGCGAAGCAGCAGCCAGTCAGCCATGGCCGGATACTGTCATTTTTTGGCCGTTCATGTTTGTCGATTGCGTCACTATGCGCGCGTCTTTTTGAGCCTAATTGCTCGTGAAACTGCGCTGGATCGGGCGCACCGCGCCGGTCTGGTCCTGATACAGCAGACTGTACAAGTTGAATTCCGTGCTGCCAATGGTGATGAAACTCTTCAGCAGGAAGTACTGCGAAGCCTGCCCGAATTTATTGCTGACGCTGGCGGTCCACGCCTTCGGGTCGAACGCGGCCTGGTACTGCGCCAGTGTCGGGGTGCAGCCGCTGCTCGCCAGACGGTTCTTGCTCAAGGTGTCGGTGGGGGCGCCGTTCGCATCAACACCGGCACCGGCGCCGAACTCGCTGTGCGAGCTGCCGATGAATGAATCGAGCACCACTCCCTTGGCTGAGCACAGGTTGATCTTGGTGCCCTGGGGAAGCGCGGTGACATAGGGGGCAATCGCCACATAGCGGTCACGGCCAAAGCCGGGCAAGGCCAGCAACTCACTGGCGCTGGTGATGTAGCGGTTGGCGGTGCGATAGGGCGGCGTCTGGCCCATGTAGACGCTGTCCTCCGCGCCTTCCGGGTTCTGCGGCACGATGTCAGCGTCGATCCAGTCGATGACGAATCCGGTCCACTTCGGTTCCAGCCCGACCGCCACCAGAAGCTGAGTGAACGCTGCGACGTTGACCGGATCCGGGGTGCCGTCCTTGTTGACCAGGTTGTTGAGGTTGAAGCGTCCCTGCATGTCCTCGAGCGAGCCCTCCAGCATCACGCCCGGGACCACCTCCATCGGTCCCACCGGCTTCTCCCAGCCCTGTCCGGGGTAAGTATGCGTCGGGTCGGACTGGTGGATCGTACGCAGCCCGTAAGCGGCGAGCGCCTCGCCTCCCTCGGCCACCAGCACCGACTGATCGAACGCGAAGGTCGCCGTTCCGCGCCGCGCCGTCATGGCGTTCTCATAGGCGACCGCGGCGGCGAGGATGGTGCCGAGCGCGACCAGCAGTATCGCCACCAGCAGCGCGATGCCGCGCTGGGCACGCCGCGGGGGAAAGCGCGGCCACTTGCGGCGCGCGCTCATCCGGCACACTCGACGATGCGCACGATCTTGCCCCAGTCCTCGGTGTCGAGAGTGATCTCGACCGCGAGCGGTCGCTCGCGCAGCGTCGCCTCGAGCGGCTGACCCACCAGCACGGTCGAGGTCTGCGGTGGCCACTGATCCTGCCAGGTGCGGCTCACGTCCATGTAGCGGATGGTGAAGCTCTTCACGTGCGTCAACAGCTCACGTCTCTCGGTGATGCTGGCGAGCGTCGGGTCGAGCACATCCCAGTGCTCGCGCCTGAGCGTGCCGTTCTCGAGGTAGTACGCGACGCGTTGCAGACCGGTGCGCTGCACACCGGCAGGATTCGCCCAGCCGTCGCGCGTGAGCGCGACGACCGGCTGGGTGCCCGGCAGGCCGCCCTGCAGCGCCGCCTGTGCCGGCTCATCGCCCACCGGCTGGCGCACCGGGCGCGCGGCGAGCTGCACGAAATCCTGCTCGAGCACGCGCACGGCCGTTTGCAACTGCAGCATGTGGGCCTGCTGCTCCTTCAGCGAGTCGTGCGTGGTGAGGGACTGCTTGAGCGCCCCATAGCCCATGGCGAACATCAGCGCGGCGATGAACAGCGCCACCAGCAGCTCGATGAGCGTAAATCCGCGCGCCCGGACGCTCATTGCGGCGGGTCCTGCGGGGAGTCCGGATCGGTAGGCGGCGTGTCCGGAGGAGTCGGTGGCGTGGGCTGCCCGCTGGAGGAGCCCCCGAGGGTCGAGGAGGATCCGCCCAATGTCGAGGAGGATCCGCCCAGCGTCGAGGGACCGCCGAGCGTGGAGGGAGCGCCGAGGCTTGAGCCCGAGCCGCCCTGCACCCCGAAGGTCGTCCCCGTCGAGCCGATGCCGCCGCTGCCGGTGCTCGAGGGCGCCTGGCCGTTCTGGCCGGGCAGCATCTGCGAGCCCCAGTCGGGCTGGTAGCCGTTGGGAACGCCCACCGCATCGCCCTGAATGCCGCTCACCGTGGTGAACCAGCCGTGATCGTCATCGCCCTTCACCTCGGAGGGGCGCACTTTGATGTCGATTCTCACCACCCCCGGGATCTGCGTGGCCACGACCTCCTGGCGCCAGTGCCATTTGCGCCCGCCGAAGTCGGTGTCGCCATCGCTGTTACCGGTCGCGGTCTGCTGACCGGACAGACGCAAGGTGGCGATCTGGTTCAGTCCCACCCACTGGGCGAAGCTGCGGTCGCGCAGGTACGCCAGGGTATCGGCCGAGGAGGAGAGGGTGCCGAGCACCGCCGCCATGCCGACGGTGACGATGGCCAGCGCCACCAGCACCTCGATCAGGGTGAAGCCCCGCAAACCCTTGGCGGCGCGCCTCATCGGGCCTTGGCCTCGACCATGGGCTGCTGGATGACCACGCCCTTGTCATCCTCGGTGACCGTGACACTGCGCACGCCGCCGTCGCGCTCCAGCGTGGCGGCGAAACTGGTCAGATCCCCGTTGGAAAAGATCATCACCTGGGGAGTCTTGCTCTTGGCGTCCGCCGGGCGCTTGAGCACCACCGGGCGCGCCTCCACGATCAGCTTGACGCCAAGCCCGTCGGGGAGCTTACGGGCGCTGAGCGCATCATCCTCGAACACGCTGCGCCAGGCGGCGGTGCGCTGGTCGTAGGAGAGAAACTCGTAGCCGTCATCCTGAAACATGATTCCGTACTCGCGGGTCTGCAGCTCCGCCTGCTCGCGCGCGTAGGTGAAGAGGGCGAGCAGGCGGTCACCTTCCTTCTCGAGCTCGTGATCGCGCCCGGTGAGACTGACCGACAACAGCATGCCGGCCGTGACGACGCCGATGATGACCACGACCACCATGATCTCGATCAGCGTGAAGCCTGCCGCGCACGCTCCTGCGCGCCGCAGGCGGCCCGCGCACACGGCGAGCCTAGTCGCCGATGTTCCAGTTGCCGATGTCGGCATCAATGCCGTCACCCCCGGGCGCTCCGTCGGCGCCGAGGCTGTACACGTCGTACTCCTTGCCGTGCGTGCCCGGATATGCGTACTGATAGTCGTTGCCCCAGGGGTCCTTGCTGACCCGCTGCAGATAGCCGCCCGGCTTCCAGTGCTTGATCGCCGGATCGGTCGGCTGGGTCACCAGGGCCGTCAGGCCCTGCTCGGTGGTCGGGTACCTCGAGTTGTCGAGGCGAAACATGGTCAGCGCGGTCTCCAGGCTCTGGATGTCCTGCTTCGCCTTGGCGACGCGCGCCTCGTCAACTTTGCTGATGACGGTGGGCACGATGACCGCCGCCAGCAGCCCGATGATGACCACCACCACCATGATCTCGATGAGGGTGAAGCCGCCCGCACGCCCGCGGGCGCGGTGTCTGCTAGTCTTTCGGAGGATGCGGCTCATCGGTGGGGCTGCTGGTGAAAAACGGGTCGGAATCATAACAAATGGGGCCCCCCTGCCTTTGTGAACCGCGTGCACGTCGGGCTGAAGTCTCTTAATTGCGACGGCACGCGGGGCGTGGCTCTCGCGGGGCTCTGTGTGGCGATGCTGCTGCCCACCCTGTGGGGCGAGCCGGGGCGGCGCCTGCTGCGCTACGACCGCCCGGCGCTGGCACAGGGGCAGTGGTGGCGCCTGGTGAGTGCGCATCTGGTTCACCTCGATGTCCGGCATGCCCTGCTCAACTGTCTCGGGCTCGTTCTCATGTGGGTGCTGTTCGCCAGGGACTACTCGCCCCGCCGCTGGCTGGCCATCGTGCTCGGCGCGATGGCGGCCATCGATCTTGGCCTGTGGTCGCTCGATTCGACCGTGCTCTGGTACGTCGGTTCCTCCGGGGTGCTGCACGGGGTCATGGCCGCCGGGGTGCTGGCGCAGCTGCGCGCCGGTGAGCGCGAGGGCTGGATCCTGGGCGCCTTTCTCGCCGTGAAACTCGGCTACGAGCACTGGTACGGGGCGCTGCCGCTGTCGGGCAGCGACCCGGTCGTCGTGAATGCGCACCTGTATGGGGTCGCCGGCGGGACCGCGGTGGCGGCCTTCCTGAGACCCAAGGCCGCGCCGGTATAATTTCCCGCATGTCATTCGCATTCGTGTTTGCCGGGCAGGGCTCCCAGTCGGTCGGCATGATGGCCAAACTGGCCGCGGAGCCTTCCGTACGGGCCACCTTCGATGAGGCCTCCGAGGTGCTCGGCTACGACCTGTGGAAGCTCATCAGCGCGGGACCCGCAGAGGACCTCAACGCCACCGAGCGCACCCAGCCGGCCATGCTCGCCGCCGGCGTCGCCACCTGGCGCGTGTGGGGCGGGCGCGGCGGCGGCCCACCGGCGCTGGTGTCGGGCCACAGCCTCGGGGAATTCACCGCGCTGGTGTGCGCAGGGTCGCTTCAGTTTTCAGCCGCCGTGGAGCTGGTGCGCTTTCGCGGCCGGCTGATGCAGGAAGCGGTGCCACAGGGCAGCGGGGCGATGGCGGCCATTCTCGGCCTCACCGATGAGGCGGTGCACGCGCTGTGTCGGGCGGCCGCGCAGGGCCAGGTGGTGGAGGCGGTCAATTTCAACTCTCCGGCCCAGGTGGTCATTGCAGGCGAAGCGGCCGCCGTGGCGCGGGCGATCGAGCTGGCCAAGACCCAAGGCGCCAAGCGCGCCATCACGCTGCCGGTGAGTGTGCCCTCACACAGCAGTCTCATGGCTAAGGCCGGCGAGCGCCTGCGCGAGCGGCTGAGCAGCGTTTCCGTGCTGAAGCCTGCGATACGCTACGTGAGCGCGGTGGATGCCGCAGCGCACGACAGCCCGGATGACATCCGCGAGGTACTGGTGCGCCAGCTCTCATGCCCGGTACTGTGGACGCAGACGCTGCGCGCAATCAGTGCGCAGGTCGCACAGGTCATCGAGTGCGGCCCCGGCAAGGTGCTGACCGGCCTCAACCGTCGCATCGAGGCGCGCGAGGGCCTGAGTTTCCTGGCACTCGAGGATCTTGCGTCGGTCGATGCGGCGCTTGCCGCCACTAAGGGGGCTTGAATGATGCTCGAGAATCAGGTGGCCCTCGTTACCGGCGCCTCGCGCGGCATCGGCCGTGCCATCGCGCTCGCCTTGGGCCAGGCGGGCGCCCGGATCATCGGCACCTCCACCAGCCCCGAGGGCGCCGAGCGCCTCAGGCAGGAGCTCGCGTCGCACGCATGCAACGGCCGCGGGGCGGTGCTGGATGCGGGAAATCCGGCCTCCATCGATGCCCTGATGGGCGAGCTCGAGGCGGCCGCAGAGCTGCCCACGATCCTCGTCAACAATGCCGCCATCACGCGCGACACGCTGCTGCTGCGCATGAAGCCCGAGGACTGGGATGCGGTGATCGCCACCAATCTCACCGGGGTGTTCCGCCTGTCCAAGGCGTGCGTGCGGCACATGATGAAGGCGCGGGCCGGGCGGATCGTGAATCTCACCTCCGTCGTCGGGCTGACCGGCAACGCCGGACAGGCCAATTACGCGGCGGCGAAAGCCGGCCTCATCGGCTTCACCAAGTCCCTCGCCAAGGAGCTCGCCTCGCGCAATATCACGGTGAATGCCGTGGCGCCCGGCTTCATCGACACCGACATGACGCGGGTGCTGAACGAGGGGCAGCGCACGCAGCTGTTGGCGCAGATCCCGGCCGGAAGACTCGGCACGCCCGCGGAAGTGGCGGCGGCCGTGCTGTTCCTGGCATCGCCCGGGTCCGCCTACATCACCGGCGAGACGCTGCACGTGAACGGCGGGATGTACATGGCCTAGGCGACGCGTTGGACGCGCGCCACAGGGCATGCACCGCGCAGCGGCTCGAGCGGAACGGTGAGGGCAGTTTCGCCTGTAAAAACAATCACTCGCGCCGGCTGCGACTGAGTGGCACCCCGGGGGGGCTTCCCCTACAATACCGCGCCCGCTGCCCCCAGAAGCGGCGTGGCGGCCTTTACTTTTTCAAAGCCTACACAAGGACCAACCGCTAATGAGCACAGTTGAGCAGCAGGTCAAAGCCATCGTTGCCGAACAGCTGGGCGTCAAACAGGAACAGGTCACTAACGATGCGTCGTTCGTGGATGACCTGGGAGCCGATTCGCTCGACACCGTCGAGCTGGTCATGGCTCTGGAGGAGGAATTCGAGATCGAGATTCCGGATGAAGACGCCGAGAAAATCACAACCGTCCACCAGGCGATCGACTACATCAACGAGCGCCGCAGCAAGTCCTGAGCTTCGCCGCGGGCGCCAACGGAAAGCGTGTGAGCAAGCGCCGTGTTGTCGTAACGGGCCTCGGGGTGGTGTCGCCGGTGGGCAGCACCGTCGACTCGGCTTGGGCTGCGGTGCTGCGCGGTGAGAGCGGCATCGGCCCGCTGACACGCTTCGATGTGTCCGCCTTCCCGGTGCGTTTCGGTGGCGAGGTTCGCGGCTTCGACGTCGCGCAGTACATCACGCCCAAGGAAGCGCGCCGCATGGACGATTTCATGCACTACGGCGTGGCCGCCGGCGTGCAGGCGGTGAGCGACTCGGGCATCGATTTCTCCAAGACTGACCCGACGCGCTGCGGCGCGGTGTGCGGCGCCGGCATCGGCGGCCTGGGCACCATCGAGGCGGAGTACGGCGAATATTTGAAGGCGATGAGCCCGCGCAAGATCTCGCCGTTCTTCGTGCCGGCGACCATCATCAACATGATCGCCGGGCATCTTTCCATCCGTTACGGACTGCGCGGCCCGAACCTGGGCGTCGTGACCGCGTGCACGACTTCAACGCACGCCATCGGTCTTGGCATGCGCACCATCCAGTACGGCGATGCCGATGTCATGGTCGCCGGCGGCGGTGAGATGGCCACCACGCGCTGCGGACTGGGCAGCTTCGGTCAGGCGAAGGCCCTGTCAACCCGCAACGATGCGCCCAAGGAAGCGAGCCGTCCCTGGGACAAGGACCGTGACGGTTTCGTACTGAGTGACGGCGGCGGCGCGGTGCTGCTCGAGGAGCTCGAGCACGCCCGCGGGCGCGGCGCGCGCATCTACGCGGAACTGGTCGGCTTTGGCATGAGCGGGGATGCCTATCACATCACCGCGCCGCCCGAGGATGGCGAGGGCGCCCGCCTTGCCATGGCGAACGCGCTGCGCGATGCCGCGATGAACCCGGGTGACGTGCAGTACATCAATGCCCACGCGACCTCGACGCCGCTGGGCGATCGCGCCGAGACCGTTGCGATGAAGCGCGCCTTCGGCGAGCACGCGAAGACGGTCGCGATCAGCTCGACCAAGTCGATGACCGGCCACCTTTTGGGTGCGGCCGGGGTCGTCGAGGCCATCTTCTGCCTGCTCGCCATCCGTGACGGGGTCGCCCCGCCCACCATCAACTACCACACGCCCGATACGGATTGCGATCTGGACTACGTTCCCAACACCGCACGGCGCATGAAGATCGACGTGGCGCTCTCGAACTCGTTCGGTTTCGGCGGCACCAACGGCTCGCTGATCTTCCGGCGCTTCAGCTCCTAACGCGCGATCCCCTCGCAGGCCCTGCCACGCGCGCACCTCTCGTCCGCGAGCTCAACGTTCCGCCTCAGGTGCTGCGCCGCCTCGCGGCACGCTTCCCCGAGCGCTATCCGCTGCTGCTCGACAGCGCCGCTGGCGGCCCCTTGAGCCGCTCGAGCGTGCTGTTGGCCGAGCCTTCCGGCTGCCTGTGGCTTGGCGCCGACGGGCGCCTCGGTATGCACGGCGTCACCCTCACCGCCACCAGCTTCCTCGCCGCGCTTGAGGAGTGGTGGCTCGCCGAGCGCGCAGCACCGGCGCCCGCAACGGGCGCGCCGGCGCTGCCCTTTACCGGCGGCTGGGCGCTCTATCTGGGGTACGAGCTGGCGCAGGAGATCGAGCCGCACCTGGCGCTGCCGCGCACGCCGCTGCCGTGGCAGGCCTTTGCGCTGCGCACCCCCTGCGCTCTGGTACACGAACTGAAGGAGGATCGCGTGTTCGCGGTGGCGGAAGATGGCGCGGGCGGCGCGCTTGAGCGTCTCGCGGCGGATGCCCGCCGGGCGGCAGAGGATGCCGCGCCGCCCGACACGCTTAGGATCGAGGGCGTGCGCGAGGAGCCGGCGCGGGCCTACCTTGAGCGCGTGCACCGCGCCAAGGAGTACGTGGCGGCAGGGGACATCTACCAGGCGAACCTGTCGCGCCCGTGGCAGGTGTCCTTGAGCGAGGCGAATGCGGCGGCGCTGTATCGCAGGCTGTGTACGGCCAACCCGGCGCCCTTCGCAGCGCTCGCCCAGTGGCAGGGCATTGCGATCTTGAGTTCCTCGCCCGAGCGGCTGGTGCGCGTCACGGGACGGGCGGTGGATACGCGGCCGATCGCGGGCACGCGCCCGCGCAGCCGCCGCCCGCAGGCCGAACTGCGCGAGATGCGCGCGCTCGCGGCCCACCCCAAGGAGCGCGCCGAGCACATCATGCTGATCGATCTTGAGCGCAACGACCTCGGGCGCGTGTGCCAGGCCGGCACCGTGCGGGTGGATGAACTGATGACCATCGAGTCCTACCAGCACGTGCATCACATCGTCTCCAACGTGAGCGGCACGCTGCGCGAGGAGGTGACGCCCATCGGCGCGTTGCGGGCGGTGTTTCCGGGCGGCACCATCACCGGATGCCCGAAGTTTCGCTGCATGCAGATCATCGCGGAGCTCGAGGGTGAGGGGCGTGGCGCCTATACCGGCTCGCTCGGCTATCTTTCGCGCGACGGGCGACTCGATCTGAACATCCTGATCCGCACCATGACGCTCGACGGGCAGCAGCTCAGCTTCCGCGCCGGGGCCGGCATCGTCGCCGACTCCGATCCGCAGCGCGAGCTGGAGGAAACGCGCGCCAAGGCGCGCGGCCTGCTCGCAGCCCTCGGGGGGGACGGTGACGCCTGAGGCGATGTGGGTGAATGGCCGCGCGGCCGAGCAGGTGTCGGTGCTGGACCGCGCCCTTCACTACGGCGACGGACTGTTCGAGACCATCGGCTGCCTGGAGGGCAGTCCGCGTTTGTTCGATCTGCACCTGCAACGCCTGAGCGAGGGCTGCCGGCGGCTCGGGTTTGCCCTTCACCACATCGAAGCCCTCAGGCGCGAGGTGCCCGCGCTCGCCTTTGGTGCCCGGCGCGCCATCGTGAAGGTGCTGCTGACGCGCGGCGCGGCGGCAGCACGCGGCTATGCACTCACCGGCGAGGAGCAGCAGCTGCGCATCCTGCTGCGTTACCCCTGGCCGCAGCCCGACCCCGCGGTGGCAGGCGAGGGCGTGCGCGTGCGCATCGCCGCGCTGCGGCTCGGTGAGAATCCGGCGCTGGCGGGCCTTAAACACTGCAACCGACTCGAGCAGGTGCTGGCGCGGCGCGAGTGGAGCGACCCTTCGATTGCCGAGGCGCTCATGTTCTCAAGCTCCGGCGCGCTCATTTCGGGCACCATGTCCAACGTGTTCCTGGTGCACCGCTCCACTGTCCTGACGCCCTCGCTCGAGCGCTGCGGCGTCGCCGGCGTCATGCGCGAAAGCGTGCTCAGGCTCGCCCGTGACGCCGGAATCGACACGCAGGTGCGCCCTCTTGCGGCCGAAGATCTCGAGCAGGCGCAGGAGCTCTTCCTCACCAATGCGCTTACCGGCATCCGCCCGGTGTGCGAGCTTTCCGGCAGAGGCTGGGCCGTGGGCGCGCTCACCCGCCGCCTGCAGGGCCTGCTGGCGCCGTTGCTCGCCCCCGGCGCGAACCTGGGCGGGGACCACCATGGCTAGTGTCCGGCGCATGGGCCTCCTGGCGCTCATCCTGCTGGTGCTGCTGGCGGGGGCGGCGATCCTCGGCTGGCTGCACCTTGAGGATGCCTATCAGGCACCCGGCCCGGGCGCGGTGCTGTCGCGCATTGAGGTCGCCCCCGGTACCAGCGTGCGCAACGTGCTGGCGCGGCTTGAGGCCACCGGCAGCGTGCGCGATGCCCGCGCGGTCGAGTGGTACCTGCGGCTGCGCGGACTCAAGCCGCGCGTGCAGGCCGGAGCGTACGAGATCCCGGCGCGGGCCAGCCCCGAGCAGATCCTCGAGCTGTTCGCGCAGGGCAAGGTCATTCTGGAAGAGCTCACGGTGGTCGAAGGGGCGACATTTGCCGACTTTCTGCAGGCCCTCGGCCAGCATCCGCACCTCGTGCACACCCTCGCCGGCAAGAGCGCCGCAGAGATCATGAGCGCGCTCGGGCACCCCGGGCAGGCCCCGGAAGGGGAGTTCTTTCCGGACACCTATCGCTTCGCGGCCGGCACCACCGATGTGGCGATCCTCGCGCTCGCCTATGACAGCCTGCAACGGGCGCTCGCGGCGGCCTGGCAGAGCAAGAGCGCCGAGCTGCCCTTCGATACGCCCTACCAGGCGCTGATTCTGGCCTCGATGGTGGAGAAAGAGGCCGCGCTCAAGAGCGAGCGCGCCCGCATCGCCGGCGTATTCGTCAACCGCCTGCGCAAAAACATGCGCCTGCAGTCCGACCCGACCGTGATCTACGGCCTCGGCCAGAACTACGACGGCAGCATCCATACCCGCGACCTGACCAGCGACACCCCCTACAACACCTACACGCGCGAGGGACTGCCGCCGACGCCGATCGCGCTGCCGGGACGCGAATCCCTGCTCGCCGCGGTGCAGCCGGCACACACCGACGCCTTGTATTTCGTCGCCACCGGGCTTGGCGACGGGGCGCACCAGTTCTCGAGCACGCTGGAAGGGCACAATCTGGCCGTGCAGGCCTATCTTGTGCGCTTGCGCAACCAGCAGGGCGCACACCACCCATGAGCTCACGCGGCTTGTTTCTCACACTGGAGGGCATCGAGGGGGCCGGCAAATCCACGGTGGCCCGCTTCATCGGCACCTGGCTGGCGCGCGAGGGCATCCCGGCGCGCCTGACACGCGAGCCCGGCGGTACGCCGCTCGCCGAGCGGGTGCGTCAGGTCGTGCTCGAGCGCGGCAGCGAGCCGGTCTCGGCCGTGACCGAAACGCTCTTGATGTTCGCCGCGCGCTCGCTGCACGTGCAAAACCTCATCCGTCCCGCGCTCGCGCGCGGGGAATGGGTGGTGTGCGATCGCTTCACCGATGCGACGCGCGCCTACCAGGGCTGCGGGCGCTCGGTCGACGCAGCGCTCATCGAGTCTCTGGCGAACGCCGTGCACCAGGACCTGGTGCCTGACCAGACCGTGCTCCTGGATGTTCCGATCGCGCTGGGGCTCGCGCGCGCCCGCGCGCGTGCCGGAGCGGGCGCGGATCGCTTCGAGGCGGAGACGGTTGAGTTCTTCGAGAAGGTGAGGGCGGGCTATCTTTCCCTGGCCGCCAGGGAGCCGCAGCGCTTTACGGTCATCGACGCGGCCGCGCCCCTGGCGCAGGTCGAGCGCCGCATCGGCGAGCGGCTGCTCGAGCTGCGCTCAAGGAGCCGGGCGTGACGGCGGCACCGCCCCTGAACGTGGCGCCGCCATGGCTCGCCGCGGCGTGCGCGACGCTACGTGCGGCTCACGCCGCGGATCGCCTGCCGCACGCGCTCCTGATCCACGAAGCCCCCGGCGCCGGCGGTGAATGGCTCGCCATCTGGTTAGCGCAGCTCGCGCTGTGCCAGAAGCCTGCCGAGGCGCCGTGCGCAAGCTGCACCGGCTGCCGGCGCGCTCAGGCCCTGCAGCACCCGGACTTAAGCTGGCTGGGGCTGCTGGAGGAGTCGCGCCAGATCCGCATCGAGCAGGTGCGTGAGCTGTCCGCCGAGCTGGCCCTGACCAGCCACGCCGGTGGCTACAAGGTCGCCATCCTCACGCCCGCCGACGCCCTCAACCGCTTCGCCGCCAACGCCCTGCTGAAGACCCTCGAGGAGCCCCCGCCGCGCACCCTCTTGGTACTGGTGGCGAGTCAGCCTTCGCGACTTCCCGCGACGGTGCTGAGCCGCTGCCAGCGACTGCGCGTGGCCGCGCCGAAGCGCGCCGAAGCCATCGCCTGGCTCACCTCGGTTCGAGGTCCGGGGGAGTGGGAGGGGGCATTGGATGCCCTGGGTGAGGCGCCCATGCTGGCCGTGCAGGCGGACGCGGCCGCCGTGGCGCAGGTCGGGGCCGACACACGCGCTGCGCTGGAGGGACTGCTCAGCGGGCAGACCGATCCGGTGGCCGCCGCGGAACGCTGGGGGCGCGCGGATTTCGCCCTGCGCCTTCAGTGCTTTGAGAATTGGCTCACAGATCGCATCCGCGGTGCTGAGCGGGCCGGCGCTTTTTTGACAGAACTGCGGGCTGCCCCCTACTTGTCATCGGCCGCCCCGTTCTTGAATATACGGGAGCTGTTTGGGTTGGTTGACGAGGTACGGGACCTGCGCGCGACACTTGACGTGTCGGTCAACCGAGCACTGGCGCTTGAGTCTATTTTCAGGCGCCTCGCACCGGCGCAACGCACGAGCGGAGTGAGGGGATGAATGCACACGCTGCACATGTGGGCGGGGACAGGAATTTGAGAGCGAGCGGAAACAAGCCGGGCCTGCTGACGCTGACCATCAAGGACAAGAGTGCCCTTTATCTGGCCTACATGCCGTTCGTGAAGAACGGAGGCCTGTTCATACCCACCAACAGCAACTACCGCATGGGCGATGAAGTATTCATGCTGCTGAACCTGATGGGCGAGGACGAGAAGCTGCCGGTGGCGGGACGCGTCATCTGGGTCACCCCCAAGGGTGCCCAGGGCAACCAGGGCAAGCGCACCGCCGGGATCGGCGTGCAGTTCAGCGAGCAGGATCGCGGCCAGACGCAGAAGAAAATCGAGACTTACCTGGCCGGCGCCCTGTCGGGCGACAAAGCCACCCACACCATGTAGCTCCGGGCCGATTAGCGTGCATCAGCACGCGCTCGCACTTTCAGTAAGAAACTCGCGCCTTCGCGCTCTGATGCAAGGGTGAACGCGGCTGCGCGCAAATCTGCGGCGATACCAGGGATGCGCAGATCAACTTTTTCAAGGACGAACGTCTGCGCAAACCATGGTTCAAGAGCATCGCTGGCAAGGAGGGACTTGACACGCAAGACCTATACTTCTGGGGCGCTGCGCGCAAGTATGGCTATCGCTGCGCCGTTGATACGCGCGTGCTGGTCGGTCACTACGATGGGCGTGGAACCTACGGTCAACCTGACACGATGTGGTAACGGAGAGATGACATGAGGTACGTCGAAAGCGCTGCGGCGATTAAGGAAAGGCCGAAGGGGCCACTTAAGCTCGATTTCGGCTGCGGCCCGAACAAGGCCGCCGGTTTCCATGGTGTGGATTCCATCGCCCTCGATGGCGTCGATTTCGTTCTAGATGTGGCGAAGCGTGTCACATACATGTTCGAGCTGCCAGACACCTCCGGCGTTACCCGGGTTGTCGAGCTACCACCCGCCGGTCCACCTGAGTTTGAGAAGTGGCCATGGGCCGATGAGTCCGTGGCCGAGGCACACTCCAGTCACTTCGTCGAGCACCTGGTCCCCGAGCAGCGCGTGCACTTCTTCAACGAACTCTACCGCGTGCTGGAGTGGGGCGGGAAAGCGACCATTATCGTTCCATCATGGGCACATGAACGCGCCTATGGCGATCCGACCCACAAATGGCCCGCGGTTTCTAACTGGCTGGCGTTGTATCTGCAGAAGAGCTGGCGCGATGCGAACGCGCCACATACCGGTTACACGTGCGATTTCGACTGGGGCTCTTCCGCCACATGGGATGAATGGCTTAACCCAGAAGAAAACATGGAGGAAAAGATCTTCGCGATGCAGCGTTACGTGAATAGCACGTCAGATCTGATGTTCAAGCTGACGAAGACGAAGCGCGCCTAAGGGGTTTTCCTACGGTACCTGTGCGTCTGCGACGGCGGCAATGTCCGCAGCCAGGCGCCTCCGTATGTGTTGCAGTGGCGCAGGCGGGCGGCGTGCCGCGGCTAGCTATCGGCGCGCAGTTTGTGCGATGGCTTTTCGCCTTACGCGAAATGGGTTACAAGCTCTTACAGAAAGAGCTTAAGTCATTGATTTTGCTTGGTGAAGGAGACACACCAAGTAGTCGCGCGCGCTGGTCAGCCGTTAAGGCTTGTCCGCAGCCCCGGCGCGGGTGAGGGGCAGACCGGCATTGTTCAAGCCCCCGGTCAGCACGTAGGCATCGTAGCCACGCTCGACGAGGATGTAGGCGGCAGCGGAGCTGCGCCGGCCGGTGTCGCAATACACCACGTACGGTTTGTTGCGATCGAGCGTCGAGAGCTTCAGGCGCACCAGGTACAAGGGTACGTTGAGCGAGCCTTCGATGGCGAGGTTCTGATGTTCGCTCGGCAGGCGCACATCGAGCCAGCGGCCGCCGCGCTCGATGAGCTTGAGCGCCGCATCGGGGTTCACCCACTGCAGCAGCGGCTCATTCATCAGCTCGCGGAAATCCTGCTTGTTCAGGCGCATCAATACCCCGTCGGTCAGCATGGTGACCGTGGCGTTGCGCTTGGCCTCGGCGATCAGCGCCTCCTCGCCGAAGGTGTCGCCGACCGAAAGCTCGGCGAGCTTGATGCCGTCGCGGCTGAGCGGGGTCTCGCGGGTGACGATGCACTTGCCGTTGACGATGATGTAGAAGTAATCGCCTTCTGAACCCTGCTTGATCACCACCTCGCCGGCCTTGCAGGGGGTGCGCTGCAGGCGCTGGAAGATGGCCTGGATATTGGCCGGCGGAATGCGGTGAAAAGCGTTGGTCTGCAAAAGCGTCGTCATCCAGTCATCGGAGCCGGCGCCGGCGAGCTGGGCCTGCAGCTCCTCGACCTCGTAGCTGCCGGTCTGATCCCAGGTGATCATGACATCGAGCAGATCGCTGTCGATCGACAGGTAGTTCACATCATCCACCGCCCGCACCGTCACCCGCCGCGGCAGCTGCGGGGAGAGGGGATTGCGCGCCTCGGGAGTCCCGCTGCGCAGCACCACCACGTTGCGCGCGCCGTCGTCGGTTTCGATCACGCCGTTGACCAGCCAGACGGTGCGCTTGTCGGTGTCGCCCTTGCTGAACAATACGCGACCGGCCGAGAGTGTCTTGACGCTGACTTTCTTGGCGAGCGCAGCCAGATTATCGCGCTTCATTCCATCGAGCGGCGCGAGCATCCGTAGCAATTCGACTGACGCTGCCTGTTCTTCGGCCATCTTTTGGATGTTAGCACAGGGTCTTGGCGGCACCTGAGACCGGTCACGGTTTTTAAGCCAGCGCGCTCCAGCCCGCATCGGGGCGCAAGCGCTCCCCGTAGCGTGCGGCCAATTCCGTGAGGCGCGTCACCACTGCGGGAACTCCCCGCGCGCGGGCATAAGTCAGCGGGCCGCCGCGGAATGGGGCAAAGCCGGTACCGAACAGCACCGCGGCATCCACCAGATCAGCACTGGCGACGATGCCTTCGCGCAAACATGCGACGCACTCGTTCACCAGCACCAGGATCATGCGGTCGATGAGATCGGCGGGAGCGGCGCCGGCGCTCGCGGGCTTGACCGCCTTGCCGTCGTGCCACCGGTAGAAGCCTTCCCCGCTCTTGCGGCCGAGTTTCTTGGCTGCGATGAGCTCGTTGAGCTGCAGGATCTGCGTCACGGGGCGCCCGAGCTGGCGCGCGATGATCTCGCCCACGTGTGCGGCCACATCAAGCCCCACGACATCGCTCAGCTCGATCGGCCCGACCGGCATGCCGAAACTGACCGCGCAGCGATCGATCAGCGCCAGCGGCGTGCCCTCCTGAGCGGCCAGCATGGCCTCGTAGAGATAGGGCGTGAGCACCCGGTTGACCAGAAACCCCGGTGCGCTACGGCAGGCGACCGGCAGCTTGTCCAGCCGCCGCGCAAACCCGGCGGCCGTCTGTACCGCCGCGGCATCGGTCTGCGCGGCGTGAACGATCTCGATCAGCGGCATCTGCGCCACCGGATTGAAGAAGTGCAGACCGACCAGGCGCTCGGGGCGGGCGAGCTTGGCGGCGAGCGGCTCGAGCATGATGCTGGAGGTGTTGGTGGCCAGCAGCGCCTGCGGCTTCATGCGCGGCTCGAGCCGCGCGTACAGCTGCTGCTTGGCCTCCAGATTCTCGAAGATCGCCTCGATGATGAGGTCCGCGTCAGCCACCCCGTCGCCGGCCAGGTCGGCGCTCAGACGCGCGCGCGCGGCGCTGCTCTTGGCCGGGTCGCGCAGCCGCTTGGCGAACAGTTCCTGCGCGCGCTTGAGCGCCGGTTCCACGTACTCGAGTGCGCGATCCTCGAGGGTCACGTTGAACCCGCGCAGCGCCGCCCAGGCGGCGATGTCCCCGCCCATCACACCCGCACCGACCACGTGCACGTTGCGGATCTCAGCGCCGCTCTTGCCGCCGGCACTCTTGAGCGCATCCTGCAGCAGGAACACGCGCACCAGATTGCGCGAGGTCTCGGTGGTGAAAAGATGCGCGATCGAGCGGGCCTCGGCCTCGAAGGCCTCAGCGCCGTGCGCGCCGTAGCGCGACCACAGCTCGATGATCGCGTAGGGAGCCGGGTAGTGCGCGCGCGGCGCGCGCCTTGCGACCTGCGCGATGAGCGAGCGCCGCACGAACGGGCGCAGCGGGGCGGCGCTGAGCGCTCGCTCCAGGAGCGGCGGCCGCCGCGGCGCTGGCGGCTTGAGCAGCAAGGCGCGCGCCGCACTGCGCAGCTCATCCTGCGCCACCAGAGAATCGACCAGACCGGCGCGCAGCGCCTGCTCGGCGCGCAGCGGTTTGCCGGTCAGCATCATCTGCATCGCGGTGCGCACGCCGGCCACGCGCACACTGCGCACCGTGCCGCCGAAACCGGGGTGGATCCCGAGCAGCACCTCCGGCAGTCCGAGCGAGAGCCGCTCGTCGCCCACCGCCACGCGGTAGCGGCAGGCGAGGGCGAGTTCCAGACCCCCGCCGAGAGCGAAGCCGTGCAGGGCGGCCACGCTCGGGCAGCTCAAGGCGGCGAGGTGATCGAGCACCTGCTGGCCGCGGCGAATGAGCCGGTAGCCGCTCGCCTCATCGGTGAGCGCGGTGAATTCCTTGATGTCGGCTCCGGCCACGAAGCCGCTTTTCTTGGCCGAGATCAGCACGATACCCGGCGGTGGTTCGCGGGCGAGGGACTCGAGGTGGCCGTCGAGCTCGGACAGTACCGCGCCGGAGAGCACGTTGGCGGAGGTGCCCGGCTTGTCGATGGTGAGCCAGACGATGCCCTCGGCGTCCCGCTCTATTTTCCAGGCGGCCGAGTTTGGCTCGTTCATCGGCGTCGTCAGGCCGCGCTCGCGGTGCGGGTGGTAATGCCGGCCGGAATGCGAAAATCGCACACCAGCGGGCGGTGATCCGAGAAGCGCACGTCCGGCACGCGGAAATCCGTCACTTCGATGCCCTCGCTCACCAGGATGAAATCCAGCTCGATGCGCGGCACGCGCGCGGGAAAGGAGGGTAGACCTGCAGTGTTGGCGCTGCGCAGGTTGGCCGCCCGCATGAACAGATAAATCTCGTGCGTACCCCAGAAGGTATTGAAGTCGCCCGCCACGATCACCGGTTTCGCCGACTGCACGATGAGGTCGTGCAGCGAGCGCAGCTGGTATTGGCGCTGGCGGAACTTCAGCGACAGGTGCACCAGGAACACGCACACATCGGAGAGCTCAAGCTCGATGATGAGGCGCTTGATGCCGGTGTCGAAGTAGTGGAAGCGCTCGCCGTGCACGCTCGGGGAGGACAGAAACGCGTTGCCCTGCTTGCGCACGATGGGCATGAACTGGTTGAGCGAATCGGCGCCGTATTTGCACTGGAACGTTGAGTAATGGCCGAGCTCACCGGCGATGTGCTCGGCCTGATTCAGCATGCCGGTGCGGATCGAGCCGCTGTCCACCTCGACCAGACCGACCACATCGGGGCGCTCGGCGCGGATGAAGTCGGTAATGCCGCGCAGCACCTTTTTGTTGCTGCGCAGGTAGCCCGCGCCCGGCAGCGGCAGGTGAAAGGCCGGTCCGGTGCCGGTGGCGTAGCGGATGTTGTAGAGGAGGATTCGCACCTGTGGGGAGCACCTTGCAGGGGGGCGGCGGCAGCCGCGAAGGGCGCATTCTATCGCGCTGGGCACGCCCATGCGGCCGCCGCGGCGCACCGTAAGCTTGGCCCCTCGTGCAGGTGGCCGCAGCGTGCCCGCCGCGCATTGCGGTTCCGTCCCCGCCGCCCTTGTGCCAGACTTCCGCCATGTCGCAGGCCAATCCGCTTCGTCTGTTCGTGACGCACGCCTGGGAGGCGAGCGATGAGTACCTGCGGGTATTCGAGTACCTGGAGAGCGCGAAGAATTTCTTCTATCGCAACTACAGCACGCCCGACCGCTCGCCGGCTGGCGACATGGAGGCGAGGCGCGAGGATCTGCGCCGGCAGATCGCCCCGGCGGAGGTCATCATCGCCCTGTCGAGCCTGCTCGACACGAATGAGAGTCTGCTCATGTTCCAGCTACTGTTTGCGCAGGCCAGTAGCAAGCCAATCGTGCTCATGAAGCCCTTCGGCACGCAGCGCGATCTGCCCAAAGCGCTGCTGCAGGCGGCGAACGAGATCGTGGACTGGGATGAGCGGGCGCTGGTTGACGCGTTGCGCCGGCAGGCGCGTCACGAGGATACGACGCGCTTCGACACCATCGAGTTCAAAATAGAGTGAGCGCTCACGCCTCGGCGGCGTAGAGCGAGATCAGCTGCGGCACGCTTTTGTGCGCCTTGGCACGCGCGGCGCCACTGACCAGCACTTCCGGCAGCGCGGCCGCCTCGCGGCTGCTCTCACGCAGCAGGGCGGCAAACAGCCGCACGACGTTGGCGGCGATCTCGTCCGCCTCGTGGTTCGACATCTTGCGCACCGTGGCGCGCACCGCATCCTCCCCGCGCAGCGGCGGCTCGTGGGTGAGCGCGTCGTGACAGGCACGGAACGGCGCGCGCAGCGCATCGGGAAGCTCATCGGTATTCACCAGCGCCAGGTGATTACGGTAGGCCTCGGTGAGGCGCTCCTTGATCGTCCCCGAGCGGGCGAGCGCGAGCGCTGCGCCTTCGAATTGTTCCCATGAGCTGTTCATCAATCCCCCGGCAAGACGCCTGCCGTCGTCCATGAGACTCCTCCGGGTGGGGTCTGAGGCGGCGTCGGTTGGTTATTGTTATCCGGTCGACGGTAGAATCCCTAGCGCGCTCAAGCGGCTAAGACCGAAATATACCGCAGGCTCTAGAAAAAAAATATGTCCGTGCGGCCCTCAGCCGAGGCTTTGCGAAAATAGCAGCACATTTCTACCGTACTGCATTAAGAGAGATCCCTATCCATGGGATCTATATAGTTAATTTGCCCAACAAAACGCCGCGGTCTGGCTGCCCGTCGCATATTGAAGCCCGGTCGAGTCGACCGAGAATGAGGTGCACTGGGTGTCCTTGGTCTGGGTGCCTAGCGGCGTGGCGATGAAACTGTAGGACGGCGCCGCGAGGGCATTCGAGCCGCACGCCGCCGAGGCCGGAGAGCAGACCGTGACCGTGTAGTAGCCACTGCCGACCGTCGTGGGGAAGGCGGTGTAACCGAGATTTGCCGCCACGTTGGTGTAGCTCGCCATGGTGCTGAAGTAGCGCTCCTCGCGCCCGGCGAGATCCAGCAGCGCCTGCTTGGCCTCGGTCCGGCGCGACTGGCGGGTCTGGTCCATGTAAAGCGGGACCGCGATCGCGAGCAGGATGGTGGCGATGGCCACCACGATCATCAGCTCGATCAGGGTAAACCCGCGGGAGGAGGCTGCTTTGGGGTGCGGTTCCATGATGCTTCTCTTGCGCGACTAGCGACGCTGGACCCAGCTCACGCGCCGGCCGGTGTTATTGGCCGGCTGGTTGGTGCCCAGCGTGTTGGTGGTGTTGGAGGAATTGCCACTGCCGTTGCTACCGGTGCCACTGCCCGACTGGTTGGTCTGGAACACGAGGTAGGGTGTTCCGGAGGCGTTGAGAATGACCAGCGAGCTGCCGGTGGCGTTGGTCTGGATCCCGATCGCGTTCGGGTCCGTGTACGCGGCATTCTGGTTGACGTTCGGATTGATCTGCTCATCCGGGGGCAAGAACACCTCGTTGAATGCCCCGCCGGTCAGGGCCGATAGCACGTAGGTGAAGCCGCTGTCGGACAGGACCGTGCACGAGGTGGGGGTATTGACCGCCGGCACGATCGTATTCACGGTGATCGCCTGCTCCACCAGCTCAGGGTTGAAAACGACCTGCTCCTGGGTACCCGGAAAATTCAGGTACCAGCCGAACTTGCCGGCGCTGCCGGTGCAGCCGGTCTGGCCGGTCCAGCAGATGGTCGCGTTGCTCGCGATGTCGCGGTCCTGGGTCGTGGTGTTGATCGTGACGGTCTGGTACTGCAGGTTCGACTGCGTCATGGTCGTGAGACCGGCCTGCGTGGCGGTCAGCGCGGCGTACTGCGCGGTCGGGGACAGCGTGTTCCAGGCGGTCAGGTTCCAGTCCCACACCCCATACAGGCTCTGCGTGGCGGTCGCATAGGTGGCGGGGCTTGAGTTGCTGAGCGGGATCTTCTGGCCGGTGCCGAACAGCACCATCACCTGCTGCTCCATCCCGGCGTTGGGGGAGCCTGAGGCGATGACCGGGGCGGTCGTGATCGGTTCGCCGCTCGGTGTCTTGAACAGCGGCCCGGTCGAGACGGCCCAGTTCGTCTCGGTGGGGCTGGTCAGGTCAAAGCGCCACAGGTTGCCCTGCAGGTCGCCCGCATACACGTAGTCGGCAATGCGGTCACCGTCGAGATCGACCGGCGAGGCATAGGCGATGCCGTTCGGACTTGCAGCACTACCGGTGTGGGTGCTCAGGTAGTACCAGCTCGGCGCCCCGGTGCTGGTATTGAGGACACCGACGTAGATGCCGGCATCGCCCGAGGTGCTGCCCAGGCCGTTGCTGAAAATCATCGCCCACTTGCCATCGTGCAGACGGCGCAACTGCGGCGTGCCATAGGTGTTGCCGAGGTTGTTGCCGCAGTTGGACACGTTGACGCAGGTGATGGTGGCGGAGCTCCATTCCCCGACCACGACGCTCGAGGCATTGCCTTCGGTGAAGTTGCCGCTGCTGCTGGCGGGGATGTTGCCGGGATTGGTCACATCGAGCGCGTAGATGGCGTTGCCGCCGGGGCCGAGGCCGCCGACCAGCCAGGTATGCCACTGGTTGTTGAAGAACACATCTCCGGTACCGGGCGTCGCGTCGACAAAGAAATTGTGTCCGTACTGCGCGTTCGAGTAGTCGATGGCCGCCGTGGTGGAGTGGATCATCTGCGCCGCGGCGCTCTGGATGACCGCGCCCGGCATGTAGGCCAGCACTTCCGTACCGTCGTTGGTGGCGGGCTGGAAGGTATTGGTGGTATCGAAGTAGCCGCTGCGGAAGCCGTGCAGGATGCCATCGTCGGCACCGACGTATACCACGTTCTCGCGGGTCGCCGTCGCGGTGACGTACGCGGAGTAGCTCTGCGCGCTGCCGCCGTTCTCCGGCAGCGGGTCGCCACTGTTGGTGCGGTCCGACCACACCGAGGGATAGGCCAGGATCGGCGCGCCAACCCACACCGGGCTTGAGTCGACGATGTCCGCGAGCACGCTGTTGCGGCGGCGGAACAGGCCGACGCCGGTGGTGCTGATCTCGCAGCTGCGATCGCCGCGCAGGTAATTCAGGCGGTCGTAGTTGGCGTAGGCGGTCGAGGAGTTGCAGCTGGAGCTCGTGGAGTCACCCGCCGTCAGCGCGCTTTTCTGGGCGGCGGTGAGATTGCCCCATTCGAAGGGTGCGCCCGCCGAGCCGTTCCAGGTGAGAATCACCCGACTGGTCGGCCCCTCAGCTGCGGTCGGACCGGCCACCCCGGTCGCCGCGCAGGTGCCGGCCGCGGTCACGCCGGTCAGCACGCAGGAGGCGTCCCAGTTCGCCGTCGCCGCCACGATCACGTTGCCATAGGTATCAAATCCGAGGCCATTCGCGGTCACCCGGCCGGTCCAGCCGTTCTCGGGGTTGTAGTAGGCGAAGTACGCCTGCGTGCCGGTCTCAAGCTTGGCGGACTGCTTCTCGCTGGCGCCCGCGGAGCTTGATGCCGAGGTAGCCGGAATGGCCTTGAAGCAAAGGATCTCGTGGATGTTGGTGTCGCCACCGGTGGAGCCTGCGAAGCCGAACAGGAAGTTCGCCGGCAGCGGGCCGTTCGCCGTGGTGATGTTCTGATCCGTGATCACCTGGGTGTAGGCACTGCAGCCGGAGCTGGCCGGCGGGCAGGTGGCGTAGGCAAGGCTCAGCAGGCCGTCCTGGGTGATCTTCAGCTCATAGAAGATCGGCGTAGCGGCAGCGCGGGTCTGGGCCGCCTCGTTTGCGATCTGGGTGCCGGTGGGCAGCACCACGTAGCCGCCCGGCTGCGCGGTGTAATCCAGAATCGGCGCAATTGCCGGGGTCGCGGTCGGATTGCCGGTGTTCTTGCTGTTGGTGAGACTCGTGGCGCCGGCGCTGGTCGGATTGCCGACATTCTTGTAATTGTACAGCGTGCCGTTCGCGCAGGTGTTCTGCACCGCCCACATCGCATCGGTGGGGCCGCCGCTGCAGTAGCCGGTGCTCGACTGATAGGTGCCGCCGCTGATGTTGCACGAGGTGGCCAGGGAATTCGGGTAGTACGGCGTGCTGTTGCTGGAGGGCGGCGTGGTGCCGCCGTAGGCGCCGTTCAGGGTCGCCCAGGCGACGTTGCCGGCACCGCGAATACCAATTCGGCCCGGCTGATAACCGCCGCCGCTGGCCGTGTTGTCTCCGCCGACGCTGGTGCCGGTCTCGCCCAGGGTATTGACCGAACCGTTCAGGAAGTTGCCGAACTCGTCCATCCCTAAGCCCAGATAGCCGCCGATCAGGCCGTTGAAGGGCTGGTTGCTGTTCGAGCAGGTGTAGGCAAGGCTTCCGCCCCAGGAGCCGAGGCCATTGCCGTTGCCGCTGCCCACCCCGGTGATTGTGGCGGTGTTGAGCTGGGTGGCGTCCATCAGGTAGAAACTGATGCCGTCGGCGCCGTCACCGCCCCCACCGCCCGAGTCGCCGCGGTAGGTTACGGTCTTGAAGGTGATCGCGACGCCCCCGCCGGTGGGGAAGGGGACCGCGAAGACGACGCCGCCATTCTCGCTGTAGCCATACGGGCGGCCGTTGGTGAAGCGCAGCGCGCCCTGGCCGACCGGATCGGCGGTCGTATTCGAGAGCGTCTGGCCGCCGACCAGCACCTCGCCGCTGCTCTTGTTGTAGTAGCTGGTGGCGATGGTAATGCAACCGGGAACCTGGCCGCCGGCGCCGGACACCGGCTCAGAGCCCGTCAGCGTGCTTGCGGTCAGGCAGGCGCCGTTGAAGTAGTACCAGCTGTTGGTCGTGGTCGAGCCCGTGAAATCCTCACTGATGTTCTGGGCCCGGAGCGCCAGCGGCGCGACGAGCGCGACGATGGCGGCCAGGAGTACGGTCATGCTGTTGCGGTTCATAACAACCACCCTAAAGTTCAAAATGTCGGGCAACTCAGGCAAGTGACGCCCTGTTGGACCTCGTAAGTGCTTTCCACAACGGCGACCGTGGCAGCGGAGCCCCCGTAGCCGTATGCATCAATCTGGTAGGCTTCGCCCAGGCCATCACCCGCCTTGCCCACATCGAGGATGTAGTAGGCCGGCAGGGCGAAGTAGCCATTCAGCGCGCTCGAGACGCTAAGCCCCGGCGGCGTGTAGTAGGTGTAAATGCCCCACGTCGAGGGGTTGTTCACCGTATAGCCGTAGGAGGTCAGGGCCAGGGTGCAGACCGGACCGCCCCCGCCTACATTTCCGTTGACGATCGTTCCGGCGGCGCAATCCACGGCAGTGCCGACGCTGCCGTTGGTGCCCTGAAGCAGCCACCACTCCGCGTACTGCTCGGCACTTACCGCCGCGTGCAGCGCACGTTCCTTCTCGCGCAGGTTGCCGGCGATGTGCTCCTGGGTGGCAAAGCCGCGGAACATGCTCAGCGCCAGGATGGTGATGATGAACAGCAGCAGGATGCTGGTCATGAGCGCGAAACCGCGCTGCGGCGCTGCCGCAAGGTGCTGCGTCTTCATGTGTACGGCCCCGCGCGTCCCATCACCTGAACCACACGCTCGAAAGTGAGGTACTGCGCCTGCCCCTGAGGGTTGCCCGCGTTGTACAGCGGGTTGGGGAACTGCAATACGACTCTTATCGCGGTGATGTTGTCCCAGTCGACCGCCTGCATCTGGTCCGAGGTGAGGTAGGTATCGACGTTGTAACTGGTGGAGGGGGCGGTGCGGTTCACCCCGTAGTAGATCGTCATGCTCGAGATGCCATAGACGAGCGGTTCCTCGGCACCACCGTTTAGCTGGCACTGCAGATAGCCGGGCGTGTTGCCCGCCGGCGCGACGATGCTGAACTGGTTGGCATACACCGCCGATGCGCCGCTGTTGTTGGTGCTGCCGTCGCAAAGGATCACGCCATCGCCGCTGTTGGTCCGGTAGCGCACGCCGAACGCATCGGGCGTGCCGTTGACATGCGAGGTGGCAGAGAACGCCACTCCGCCGGCAAAGTTGTAGCCCTGCGGGCTCGCGTAGGCGAGCAGCGAAGTGGTCGGTGTCCACACCGGCGTGGTGGCCGGGGGCACCGGATTCGGGTAGTAGCCGCCGGCCTGGATGACATCGGTGAGAATCGTCATGGCGAAGCGCTGCTCGTCCTGCACCAGCGACATCGTTGTCTGGGTGAGGTTGGCCCGCCGCACGTTCTCTACCACCGTTACCAGCCCGAATATCAGGAACACGGCGATGGCCATGGTCACCAGCAGCTCGATGAGGGTGAAGCCGCGCTCGCACGAGGCGGCGCGCCGCACGGCAGTTGGGTGGAGGGTGTTCATGGTTCGACGTAAAGCTCGTAGCCGGGGCTCTCGAACTGCCCGACATTACCCGCCGCCTGCTGAGCGGCTTCCTGTGCGGTCATCGAGACCGCCTGCTCGGTCCAGGCAATCTGGATCGTGCAGCTGATCGGGACATTGATCACCGCCGGGCACGATATCGTCGCGGTGGCATTCGGCAGCAGCGTGTCGAGGTCGTTGACCCAGATCGCCAGATCGTAGGCCGCAAGGTTCAGCGGGACGCATTTGGCGCCGCCGCCGCTGGTGCCGACGCAGGCGTTGGGTGCCGCGATATCGGTCATGGTCTGCCCGGCCAGCACGTTGCCGTCGCTGGAGGTGACATTCCCACCCACCGCCAGTGTGATGGTGGCCGGCGGTGTGCTGGCCCAGTAGCCGCGATTCGAGTGCATCGCCGCGGCCAGGCTCGCCGCCTCGATGGCCGCCAGCGAGCGCTGGCGCGAGGTGGACATGTTATTCAGCGACAGCGCCTGCATCTTGGCAATTCCGAGCAGCCCGATGCAGATCACGATGACGGCCACCATAACTTCCACGAGCGTAAAGCCCTGCGCGCGGTGTATGTAGAAGGGTTTCATGTGCAGGCAAACGGTGAGAAGTTATTGATATGTGTCTGGATCGAGGCGAGCCCGACCGGCGTAACCCACAGGCAGCGTGTAAATGCGCTGTTAGCGGCCGGGTCGTGCAGGGTGATCAGCTGGCTGGCAAATCCTGCGGCCGTCGTGGCGAACCCTTCACGGTTGTAGGTGATCGAGCTCAGGCCGCCGCCCGCCACGAATGTGTCCGGTGTCACTTTCCCGGTGAAGGGCGCCTGTACGCGCAGGACCGTCCCGGCAGCGGGGTTAGCCGCAGCGGTGGGATTCGAGAATACGACCCAACCGCTCTGCCAGCTGGAGGAGCCCGAGCAGGTCGGAGTGGCCGTCGTACTGTTGCTCGAGGAGCACACCGTGACACCCTGACCCTCCCTGATCGACTCCCCGCGCGCGTACTGCAGGTCCCCGAGCAGGTTATTGGCCTCAGCGGACATGCGGTACGACTCAGTGATGTACTGATAAGAGGGCAGGCCGATGACGAGCAGGATCGCCATGATCGCGATCGTTACCATCAGCTCGACGAGCGTGATGCCTGATTGCCGTTTCATGGCGGGGGAATCTACTGGAGTGGGGCGGGGTACAAGGGGGTAATGCGTCACATCGGACCGGCGAGCCGACGGACGGGCGGTGGCGGACTCTGGACGGTCAGGATCCGCACGCTTAACAGAATCCCCTGGCGGGCGCCTCGCGGGCCGCCAGAGGGGTCTAGGCGCGGTAGGATGAGATCTCGATCAGATTCCCGTCCGGATCGCGGCAGTAGACCGAGAGCAGCGTCCCGCGCGCGCCCGCTTTTTCGATCGGGCCCGCCTCGAGGGCAATGCGGCACTGCCGCAGATGATCCACGACCTGTGCCGGGGTCGATGAGGTGAGAAAGCACAGGTCCTGGCTTCCGGCGCAGGCCCGTTCGGCGGTGAACCATTCGGCTCGGGCGGCCGCCGCCGGTCGCAGATTGATCTTCTGGCCCCCGAACTTCAGCGCGGTTCGCGTCGGCTTGCCCGTCCCGGGGCTGAAGTCCTCGCGCCTCATGCCGAGGACGGTCTGATACCAGGCAGCCGAAGCTGCCACGTCGTTGACGTTGATCACCAGGTGATCGATTGCCTCGATGGTAAGCGCCATGTCGCACTCTCTGCCGACGGGCAGGCCGGCCGTTGCGGCCTGCGATCACGCATTGTGCACCGGCAGCGGTCGTTCGAACGAGAAAGGCAACGAGACTCCGGGAGAAGAGGGTGCCGGCGCCCGCTCTACTTCACAGAGAACGTCGGGACTGCTCCTGCGTTTTCGATGAACGTGCATTTGCCCTCGTTGCACACGGCGCGCTCCATTTCGATCCGCTTCAGTTGTACATACTGTTCCGGCGACAGGCCGAGGGCTTGTCGGTAGGCGTTGTCCGCGGCAGCGCGCGACTCCTCCGCCGCCTTGCGCTGGTCCTCGGCGAGCTTGATCTGCTTCTCGGTCTGCACCCGCTGCTCCTGCGCGGCAGTCTCAATGCGCTGGTTCTTGATCGCATCCGGCGGATTGGCGCGCCCGACGGTCATCGTGACCAGCTGCACCGGCAGGGACTTCTCCTTGATGAAGGCCAGCAACCCGTCGCGGATCTCGGCGTCGATGGCATCCAGCGCTGTCGTGCTGATGGCCGTTTCGTTCATCCCGCGCTTACGTACCGCCTGCCGCACGAGCTGGGCGAACGGCTGCTCGACGTTGTTCTTATACCAGTCCGGACCGAAGTTCTTGATGAGCGACACCGAGTCCACGACCCGCAGCGTCACGATGGCGTGGAAGGTGATCGGCACGCCGTCCGAGGTCATCGTGTCAGGCAGTTCGGCCTCAAAACGCTGCGGCTGCATGTATACGTCAACACCTTCGGTCGTGAAGGCTGCCCAGGTGCGTCCGGTCTTCACCGGCTCGGCCTCGACCCCGCCATGCCCGAAGAACCAGGGCTTGTCGATGAGCACAACCTCGTGGCCCGCATCGGGTGAGTAGACGCTGCATCCACCGATGGCCAGTGCGAGCAGAGCGATGAGCTGTTTCATTTCGTAACCTACCGTTGTGTTGACGTCTCGCGCGCCGGCCAGCGTCGCAGCCGCGCCAATAACTGAGAATCGATTATTTCCATTAAGCGCGCTAGTTCGCGCCTGGTCAGTTGTCCCGCAAGAACCGCGCATTACCTGGCAAGAGACGGACGCTCGGGCATCGGCAGAGACTGAATGCCGGAGAGTGCCGGACTGACGCGCTCACCGCGCGGGAGCTCGGAAAGGACTCGAATCAGGCCGCCCGAGGTACTTCGGGCCCGGGTATGCTACTCCGCATAACGTATAGCAAGCGCAGCGGTGTAGAATGCCGAAATGGCCGTTCCGCAAAATAGCTACTTCGTCCGCCTGCGGGCAGACCTGTCACCACAGGTTGCCAGCGAGTTCCGTTCGTTCGCGAAAAAACCACCGTCCGGCAAAGCGCCAAGCGAACTCCGACTCATTCTTGCATGCGTGCGGGTCGACTTAACCCACCCCATCTACGCGAAGCTGACTATTAACCTCGAAGAGGGAGCGCCAGCGATGGACCTCTGGGTACCCCACCAGCTGATCCTGATGATCGGGGATATCAGCGAGATGGGACGCGCTCCTGTGGTGTTCACACCAACAGAGTAAGCGCACCGCGATGTGCCGGAGAGTGCCGGCATGCGCGAGGCGTTATAAAATCAAGATCCGCCCATGGCGCGGGGACTTCCCAAGCCGTTCATCGATGACACGTACTTCGATGCACGCGTAAGGCAGCGCATTCGGCCCGCGCTCCTAGAACCATGTACCCCAGGCTTGGGTATGCTACTTCGCATAATGTATATTATGTAAAATACAGCATATATCGCCGCAGCTGCTGTCGCGCCTCAGAAATGGATGGCAGGCCGCCAGAAGTCTCAACACCCCTTCCCGAACTAGGAAGTTATGCGTGCCGTGGCGTCCTCAGCGACAGATTTCCTGGCACCGCTCGAAGCGACTCTGGCGCTGTATGGGCACAGGCCGTAGCGGGAACACGCATGCGCACATGCGTGTTCCCGTTCAGCGTGGGAGTTACTGCTTAGTCAACCAGGTCTCATCCGCCTTGCCGGCCCATTCATCGACCTGCTTCTGCGCAGCGTCTTTCGCCAGCCCGTAGCGTTCCTGGACCTTGCCCGCGAGTTCTTCCCGGCGTCCGTTTGCCGCCGTGAGGTCATCATCCGTCAGGCGTCCCCACTGCTGCTTGGCCTTGCCCTTGAGCTGCTTCCAGTTACCTTCAACGCGATTCCAGTCCATAGTTATTTCTCCAGATAGATGCATTTCGTACCGGCGAGACATTAGCTTTGCGACCATTGGTATTTGAAGCGCCGGTACCCGACTGTCACGGTCGGATGGCTCCTACATATGTGTGAGACGCTTCCGGCGGCGCAGCGGACCGAGCAACCGAGCTGTCGATTTCGCGATCCGTCGTTCTTAGCAAGAATGAGAACATGAGTCGTCGACGGTTCTTGACTGCTCTGAGCGGAATTGGCATTGAGGCGCTGTGGCATCCACCGAGCATTTGGGCCGCTGACCCCGTGAACACATCGTCCGCCAACCTGAAGGTGATCGCCTTGCAGGTGGGTGCAATTCTCGAGCAGCACATTGCGACCGGTTACATGCCGGGCGCGGTAGCGCTCATCGGCCGCGGCCAAAAGGCAGAACTCGTGGGTGTTGGAACCATGGCGCACGAGGGCTCACAACCCATGCGCCGTGACAGCATCTTCCGCATCGCCTCGATGACCAAACCCATCACCGCGGCGGCGGCCATGATGCTGGTAGATGAGGGCGCGCTGCAGCTGCATGAGCCGATAGAAAGATGGCTGCCCGAGCTTGCCAGGCGACGCGTTCTTAAGCGCATCGGCGGTCCGTTGCACGAGACGGTGCCGGCAAACCGCCCTATTACCCTGCAGGATCTGCTGACATTTCGTTGCGGGCTCGGGGTGCTCATGGGGCCCGAGACCTACCCGATTCAACAGGAGATCTCGGCCCTGAAGCTGGTCGGTTTTGGTCCGCCGGATCCGGCCTCCCCGCTGACGCCTCCTGAATGGCTCCGGCGGCTCTCGACGCTGCCTCTCATGGCGCAGCCCGGTGAGCAGTGGCTGTACAACACCGGCTCCTACATTCTCGGCGTGCTGCTCGCCAGAGTGTCGGGTAGATCGCTCCCGGAGTTTCTGCAAAGACGCCTGTTCGAGCCCTTACAGATGGTGGACACCGGGTTCTTCGTGCCCGAGGGCAAGCGGGCCCGCTTCACCAGCGCCTATCGCCTCGAGGCGGGACGCCCGGAACTCTATGACGCGCCGGCCAGCAGCGCCTGGAATGCCGCTCCGGCCTTCCCAGATGCGGGCGCAGGACTTGTGTCGACCGCCGATGACTTTTTCGTGTTCGCCAATATGCTGCTCACCAAAGGCCGGGCGCGTGGACGGCGCCTGCTGTCCGAAGCCTCGATCGCCGCCATGACAACCGACCAGCTGACGGCGACTCAACGTCTGGGAGGGGCGTCCATTCTCGGCGACGGGCGCGGGTGGGGCCTTGGCATGTCGGTAATCCATGAGATGACTGCTGCCGGTCTTCCCGCGGGCAGTTATGGTTGGAACGGCGGATTGGGGACTAGCTGGGTCACGGACCCCGCCTCTGGCCTTATAGCCATTCTGCTCACGCAGACGCTGTTCACTTCGCCTGCGCCGCCCAGCGTGCACCAGGAGATCTGGCGGACAGTATTCTCGCCCTCCTTTCTGTAGGATGAATTGCAGCGCACTGGACACGCCGGCGCCAAGGCCGCACCTGCGCAATAAGCCCGCCGAGACGCGCACATGGCCCGCCCTCCTCTTCGCCTCTATGAACTGGTGCTCGCCAACGGCCGCTCGGCAAGTCCCTACGTCTGGCGCGTGCGCTATGCGATGGCGCACAAGGGACTCTTGTGCGAGTCCGTGCCGCTGGGCTTCACCGAGATTCAGCGCGTCTTTGCCGGACGCTTCAAGACCGTTCCGGTTCTCGAAGATGGCGAGACGCAGCTGGCCGAGAGCTGGGACATCGTTGAATACCTGGATCGCGTTTTTCCTGAGAGACCGTTGTTCTCCAGCCCCGCGGAACACGCCATGGTGCGCTTGTTCGATATGTGGTTTTCCATCGAGGTTCAGCGGCGCATGATCGGCGTCTACGTACTGGACGTGCACAACGCGGCCCGTGCGGAGGACCGCGGGTACTTCCGCCAGAGCCGTGAGGCGCGCTTCAAGGCCCCGCTGGAGGCGCTGGTCGCCGATCGTGCCTCGCGGCTTCCGGCCCTGAGGCAGGCATTCCAGCCGCTGCGGCTGCATCTGGCGCGGTTCCCGTACCTCGGCGGAGCCTCGCCGAACTATGCCGACTACATCGCGCTCGCATCGCTGCAATGGGTGGGCAGCGTCAGCACGCTGCCGTTGCTCGGGGCCGACGACGAGGCGCTGCGGGCCTGGCTGCAGCGCGGATTTGACCTTTACGGCGGATTGGGGCGCGATCCGCGCCTTCAGCCTTTGGTCGAATAGACAAACTCCCCCAACACGGGTGTTGTAGGGCACGGTCCAGGGGCTAGCCGGGGCAGCCCGCGGGGGTTTGGACGCGTTCCAATCCCCGCGCGCTCCCATAGTCCTTGGTCGTCTGCGGGGGCATGTGAAATACTGCCTCCGTCAGGCTCAGGGCTTTAAAACGATAATCACAACTGGCACAGGAGCGACCCGTGGCTACGACCAACCTGCCGATATATGAGTCGGGAATCGACAGTTCGCATCGCCGTGTCATCTTCGCCTCAAGCCTCGGCACGGTATTCGAGTGGTATGACTTCTATCTGTACGGATCGCTGGCTGCGGTCATTTCCAAGCAGTTCTTTTCCGGCGTAAACGAGACGACCGGCTTCATTTTTGCACTGCTCGCCTTCGCCGCTGGCTTTGCCGTACGACCGTTCGGCGCCCTGGTGTTCGGCCGTCTGGGCGATCTGGTGGGTCGCAAACATACCTTCCTCATCACCATCGTCATCATGGGCCTCTCGACCGCCCTGGTCGGCATACTGCCGAGCTACGCCCAGATCGGGGTCGCCGCGCCGATCATTCTGGTAGCCCTGCGGCTGCTGCAGGGACTGGCGCTGGGAGGCGAGTACGGTGGCGCCGCCACCTATGTCGCCGAGCACGCACCGACTGGAAAACGCGGGCGCTACACGAGCTGGATCCAGACCACCGCGACCCTGGGACTGTTCCTGAGTCTGCTGGTGATCCTTGCGTGCCGTTCGCTGCTCGGCGCGGAGTTTGACACCTGGGGCTGGAGGATTCCGTTCCTGGCATCGATCCTGCTGCTGATCGTTTCGGTCTACATTCGACTGCAGCTGGCCGAGTCGCCGGTATTTGTCGAGATGAAGCAGGCCGGCACCATCTCAAAGGCTCCGCTGACGGAGTCCTTTGCGCGCGCGGGGAATCTTAAGCTCGTGGTCCTCGCCCTGCTCGGGGCCACCGCCGGCCAGGCGGTGGTGTGGTACTGCGGGCAGTTCTATGCCCTGTTCTTCCTGACGCAGGTACTGAAGGTCGACGCGCAGCCGGCAAACCTGCTCATTGCAGCGGCACTGCTGATCGGCACGCCGTTCTTCCTCGTGTTCGGCCGGCTTTCCGACCGCATCGGCAGGAAGCGGATCGTGCTGACGGGCTGCCTGATCGCAGCCCTCACCTACATCCCGATCTTCAAGGGCATCACACACTTCGCCAATCCGGCGATCGAAAGTGCCGCGGCGAGTGCGCCCGTCACCGTGATCGCCGATCCGAATGCCTGCACGTTCCAGTTCGATCCGGTCGGCAAGAAGAAATTCGTGCAGTCGTGCGATATCGCCAAGGCGGCTCTGGCAAAGGCGGGCGTCCCCTACAACAACGAGTCCGCACCCGTCGGCTCCGTAGCGCAGGTGCGCATCGGTTCTGCCGTGGTGCCCTCTATCGAGGGCGGCTCCATGTCGGCCGGGGATTTCAAGGAGGCCAGCGGGAAGTTCTCCAAGGCACTGAGCGGCTCGCTGAAGGATGCCGGCTATCCGGCCAAGGCTGAGGGCGCGCAGATCAACTATCCCATGGTGCTGCTGCTGCTGGTTGTCCTGATGATTTACGTCACCATGGTCTACGGCCCGATTGCGGCGTGGCTCGTGGAGATGTTCCCGGCGCGCATCCGCTACACGTCCATGTCACTGCCCTATCACATCGGCAATGGCTGGTTCGGAGGCTTCCTGCCCCCGATCGCCTTCGCGCTGGTGGCGCTGACGGGGGACATCTACTACGGACTGCGTTATCCGATCATCGTCGCCCTGATGACCGTCGTGATCGGTGCCTTCTTCCTGCCGGAAACCAAGGACCGACAGATCCGCTGATACGCCTGCGCGGCTTCATGGCCTACACTTAGGCCATGAAGCCCGCGGCGCCGGCGGCCCAGGTTTCCGGCGCACTGATCGCACAGGGGGAGCTCGCCATGAACGGCACGCAGAAACACCGCCGCGGGTGGAGCTGGTGGTACCTGCTGTTTATCGTCCAGTTCGTCGCGGTCCTGTGGCCCCCCTTCTACAACAGCGCCGAGCCCTATTGGCACGGGGTGCCCTACTTCTACTGGTACCAGATGATGTGGGTGCTGATCAGCGCCGTGCTCACCGCGATCGTTTACTTCGCCACCCAGGAGTAGCCGGCGGTGCACGAGGTGAACTGGGTGGCGCTCAGCATCTTCGTGGTGCTGTTCGGATTCATTACCTGGTTGGGCTTTGCGGCCGCCCACTGGCGCAAGGGTGATCTCGACCTGCTGCATGAATGGGGCCTCGGCGGGCGGCGCTTCGGCACGCTCATCACCTGGTTCCTGGTCGGCGGCGATCTCTATACCGCCTACACCTTCATCGCGGTTCCGGCGCTGGCCTTCGGCGCCGGCGCGCTGGCCTTCTTCGCCGTCCCCTACACCATCGTCATCTACCCGATCCTGTTTTTGGTCTTTCCGCGTCTGTGGCACGTGTGTCACAAGCGCGGCTACATCACCGCGGGGGATTTCGTGCGCGGCCGCTTCGGCAACCGCTGGCTGGCGCTGGCGATCACCGTCACCGGCATCGTCGCCACCATGCCGTACATCGCGCTGCAGCTGGTGGGCATCCAGGTCGTAATCGGGGCGATGGGGATCTCCGGGACAGGCTGGACGGCGGACTTGCCGCTGTTAATCGCCTTTGTGGTGCTGGCCGCCTTCACCTATTCCAGCGGTTTGCGCGCGCCGGCCTCGATCGCCATCGTCAAGGACATCCTCATCTACATCACCGCCTTCGCGGTGGTCATCGTGGTACCCATGCAGCTGGGGGGGTTTGGCAAGATCTTCAGCGCCGTTCCCGCTGCCAAGCTGCTGCTGGCGGTGCCAGGACCGCACAGCACCGGCGCCTACAGCGCCTATGCGACGCTTGCACTCGGTTCGGCGCTCGCCCTCTTCCTCTACCCGCATTCCATGACCGGCATCCTGAGCGCCAGCAGCGGCGGGGCCATCCGCCGCAACGCCGCGATGCTCCCCGGTTACACCTTCATGCTCGGGCTTTTGACCCTGATCGGCTTTTTCGCCATCGCGCTCGGGGTCAAGGGACTGCCGGAATTCGCCGCAGGGTTCAAGGAGTTCGGCAACAACTTCGCCGTCCCCGCGCTGCTGCTGCACAGCTTCCCGGCCTGGTTCGTGGGCGTCGCGTTTGCCGCCATCGGGATCGGCGCCCTGGTGCCCGCTGCCATCATGTCGATCGCCGCTGCGAACCTCTACACGCGCAACATCCACCGCGAGTTCATCAATAAGAACCCCACCGACAAGCAGGAGGCCCAGATGGCCAAATGGGTCTCACTGGTCGTGAAGGTGGGGGCTCTGGTTTTCGTCGTGTGGGTACCGACGACATTTGCCATCCAGCTGCAGCTGCTGGGCGGGATCTGGATCATCCAGACGCTGCCGGCCGTGATGTTCGGCGTCTTCACCCGCTGGTTCAATCCATGGGCGCTGCTGATCGGCTGGGCCGCCGGCACCTTCGTTGGCACCGGGATGGCCATCGCGGTTCACCTGACGCCCACTTTCCCGGTAGCACTGGACGGCTATACCTTCCCCGGCTATACCGCCTTCTACACGCTGGTACTCAATCTCGTGCTGGCGAGTGTGCTGACGCCGGTGTTCAACGCGCTAAGCTCGCAGCGCTCGGCCATCGACGAAACCGTGTCAGCCGACTACTACGCCTAAGTTCGGTTTGCGAGCCCTAACGGCAACGGCGCTGCTGCTTTGCGCGTGGGCCTGTGCGCGCAGCCCAGCCGCGCCGCCCCCTCCTCCGGATTACTCGCGCGCTGACAGCTGGGCCGCGTGGCCGGGGCGCGCGAGCGGTGCGGACACGATTCCACCCGGCATCACTGATGCCGCGCTGCCCGAAGATCAGAAAGCGGATGTGTTCTTCATCCATCCCACCACCTATCTCAGCGGCGGCGGGAATGCGCGATACGATGAGCCCGGACTTGCCAGTACGCAGATCGATCAGGGCGTGCTGCGCTTTCAGGCAAGCGCCTTCAACGGCTGCTGCCGCATCTATGCGCCGCACTATCGCCAGGCGGGCATCGCGGCCTTCATGAAGGATGACGACGCGCAGGCCCAGGCTGCCTTTCAGCTGGCCTACGCGGATGTGCTGCGGGCTTTCGAGTACTACATTGCGCATCAAAACCACGGCCGGCCGTTCATCATCGCCAGCCACAGTCAGGGCTCCCTGCACGCCCTGCGCCTGCTGCAGGAGCGTATCGCCGGCCAGCCCCTGCAGCAGCGCCTGGTGGCCGCCTATGTCGTCGGCTACTTCGTGCCCATGGACATCGAGCGCACCGGTCTGCCCGTGTGCCGCTTTGCCGCCCAGACCGGCTGTGTGCTGAGCTGGAACACGGTAAAGGCCGGCGCTGCCGACAGTTCGCGCGAGCAGAGCCCCCTCATCTGGCTCGACGGCCGCTATCAGCACGGCGCCGGGCTCAAACTCGTGTGCGTCAACCCGCTCAACTGGACTTTGGGGGGCACGGCCCCCGCGCAGCAGAATCTTGGGGCACTGCCCGCCGTTCGCAGTGGCGCCGAATTGCGCGCTCCGCTGCCGCAACTGACCGGTGCCACCTGCCAGGGCGCAGCGCTGCAGGTCTCCATTCCGCTGCAGCAGCGGCTCGGCTTCGCTGACGCGCTCACACTCTTTGGCAGCTACCATATCTTCGACTACAACCTCTTCTATACCAACATCCGCGTGAACGCCAAGCAGCGCGTCATGGCCTATCACGCCGCGCAGTCGAACTGACCGGCTTTTCCGCCGCCCGTATCGCGGGATTTCCACATAGGGTGGGGGGTATGGTATAGGTTGACTTTGGCTGGCGGCCGGCTAAGAATCGCCGCCCGTAAAGTACCGGTACACATGCGATATCCGCTTGCCCTGTCAGAAGTCTGCGGCGCGTTTGCCGCGGCGGGATTCAGAGAGATCCGCGACCCATCGATGGGGGGTGAGCGACCCATTCTTCGCCCCGGGGGCAGCTGGCCCGATATCCTGTCGTACGCGTGCTAGTAGACTTACGCACCACTTTTGGACCTGAACGCCAATGGAAGCACACGAACACGATCCCAACGCGCCGCACGATCCACACGATCATTCGGCGACGCCGCGCGGTCGCGCGTTTCTAGCAGGGGGAATCGGTCTCGGACTGCTGCTGGTGCTGCTGATGATGACCCACGGCTTCGGGCTGTGGGGCGCTCACGGGGGTGAAGCTGAAAAGCCCCTGCTGGTGCACCAGGGCAGCAAGATCTACCTCCCGGAAGGCTCGACGCTGCGCGAGCGCGTGATTGTGGCGCCGGCAGAAGCCGAATCGGTGAGTGGGAAGCTGACGCTTCCCGGCGTCGTCGAATCCGATCCGGCGCGCACCGCCGCGCTACTACCGGCCCTGGGGGGCCGCGTGGTGGAACTCAAGGTTGCGCTCGGCGAGCGCGTGCAGCGCGATCAGGCTCTTGCGGTTATCGATTCGCCCGAGCTGGGACAGGCCTGGGATGATGATGACAAGGCGGCCGACGCCCTCAACCTGACCAAAAAGAACCTCGGGCGCCAGGAGGAGCAGTTCAAGATCGGCGCCGCCTCGCAGCACGATCTCGACCAGGCGCGCAGCGACAACAACCAGGCGCTCGCCGAGTACACCCGCACGCAGGCGCGACTGAAGTTGATCGGCGCGACGGCGCAGGGGACTGGGCACTCGCGATTACTGACGGTGCGCGCCCCCTTCGCCGGCAGCATCACCGCCCTCTCGGTCGCCTCCGGAAACATGATCAATGACCCGACCCAGTCGATCATGACCGTCGCAGACCTCTCCAGCGTGTGGGTCACCGCCCTCGTGCCGGAGAAGGATCTCGGATCGGTCGCGGCCAACCAGCCGGCACAAGTGACCCTGACGGCCTACCCCGGGCGTACCTGGCGGGGCAAGGTGCTGTTCGTGGCAGATGTGCTCGACGCGGATTCTCATCGCAACCAGACCCGCATCGCCTTTACCAACGCCGACTACGCGCTCAAGCCAAATATGTTTGCGAGCGTCACCCTCGAGGGGCCGCAGCTTCAGCGCGTCGTGGTGCCAAGCTCTGCGCTGCTGATGAACAACGATCGCACCACGGTGTTCGTGGCTACCGCACCGTGGACCTTCGAGCGCCGCACGGTCGAGCCGTTGCTCGAGGACAGCTCCGCCGTCGCCATCAGCTCCGGGATCAAGCCCGGCGAGCAGGTGGTCGTCAAGGGCGGGATCCTGCTCAATGATTGACCAGTTCGTCGAGTTTTGTCTGCACCGGCGCATCGCGGTCATCGTGATGGCGGTGCTGCTAAGCCTGTTTGGGATCTACGCCTGGGAGACACTGAACGTCGAGGCGTACCCGGAACTCGGCGACGTGGCCGCCCAGGTCACCACACAGATGCCGGGTCTTGCCGCTGAGGAGGTCGAGCAGCTCATCACCGTGCCGCTCGAGCGCGAGATCAATGGCACGCCGGGACTGCTGCTGATGCGTTCCGAGAGTACCTTCGGCCTGTCACTGATCACCGTGCTGTTTCGCGACGGATACGAGGATTACTGGGTACGGCAGCGCCTGCTCGAGCGCATCAATCAGGTCACTTTGCCCAACGGCGCCGCACCCTCACTCGACCCGGTGGCAGGTCCCGGAGGCGAGATCTACCGCTACACGCTCGAGTCCGACAGCAAGAATCTGCAGGAACTGTCCGAGATCCAGCGCTGGACGGTGATTCCGGCACTCAAGTCGGTCCAGGGCGTCGTTGATGACACCAATTTCGGTGGCCTCACCACTGACTACCAGTTGGATCTCGATCCGAAGCAGTTGCAGCACTATGGCCTCGGGATCACGGACGTGATCAACGCCATCAACAACAACAACGCTAACGCTGCCGGCGGACGCGTTTCGCGCGGAGATCAAAGCTACGTCATCCGCGGTGCGGGCCTGATCAAGAGTCTCAGCGATATCGGCTCAACCGTGGTCACGCAGGTCAATGGCACGCCAGTGCTGGTGCGCGATCTCGGCCGCACGACGCTCAGCCACCAGGAGCGCGAGGGCATCCTCGGTAAGGACAGCAACCCGGACACGATCGAAGGTATCGTGCTGATGCTGAAGTACCAGAACCCCTCGCAAACCCTCAAGGGAATTCACGCCAAGGTCAAAGAACTCAACGGCCGCCTCGCAGCCGAGGGGGTTCGCATCGTGCCCTACATCGATCGAGACGATCTGGTGCACGCCACCGTACACAAGGTCGGACGCACCATCGTCGAGGGCATCGCACTGGTATTTCTGGTGCTGATTCTCTTTCTCGGCAGTCCGCGCAGCGCGCTGGTGGCCGGAGTCGCCATACCCATGGCGCTCGTGGCGGTTTTCTCGCTCCTCAATCTCACCAAAGTCTCTGCCAACCTCCTGTCCCTCGGCGCCATCGACTTCGGCATCCTGGTGGATGGAGCGATCGTCGTCACCGAGGCGATTCTGCGCCGGCGCGAGGCCATGCCGAGCGAGGAGCTGAGCGAAAGCGAGGTTAAGGCGGCAGCCGTGCAGGTGACGAGGCCGATATTCTTCGCAAGTCTCATCATCATCACTGCCTACCTGCCGCTGTTCTCCTTCCAGCGCGCCGAGGCCAAGCTCTTTACTCCCATGGCCTACACCATGGCGTACGCGCTGTGTGGCGCGCTTCTGACCACGCTTGCGCTGGTGCCCGGACTCGCCTACTTCGCCTTCCACAAGCCCGGTACCGTATATCGCAACCGTTGGCTCGAGTGGCTGACCGTCAAATACGAGCAGGTGCTCGGCGCCTGTATCGAGCAGCCGCGCATCATCTACGGAATTGCAATATTCGCGCTGCTCGCGGTGGTGGCATTCGGCGCAACCGTGGGACGAGATTTTCTGCCCGATCTCGACGAGGGAACCCTGTGGCTGCAAGTCCAGATGCCGACCGGGCTCGCCCTCAACAAGGCAAGCGACATGGCCAGCGACCTGCGCCGTGCGCTGCTGAAATTCCCGGAAGTCTCCTACGTCGTAACCCAGACGGGCCGCAACGACGACGGCACCGATCCCTGGACCATGTCGCACATCGAGGCACCGGTGGGATTGACCCCATACGACACCTGGGCGGGCGGTGAAACCAAGAAGCAGTTCCTCGATAAGCTTGCCGCCACGCTTGCGCGCGAGCTGCCCGGCTACTCAATCGGCATCAGTCAGCCGATCATTGACGGCGTCAACGACATGATCGGAGGCGCGCACAGCCCGCTGGTGATCAAGGTGTACGGCGACGATCTGGATATGCTGCGCAAGGTCGGCCACCAGATGGTGGATGTGCTCTACACCATACGCGGCACCTCCAGCGCCTCGATCTTCCAGGAGCCACCGATCCCACAGATCAATGTCAAGGTGGACCGCGAGAAGGCGGCCCGCTACGGGATCAACATCGCCCAGGTGCAGAACGTCATCCAGACCGGGGTGGGCCAGGCGCCGGTGTCGACGGTCTACGTCGGCGAGCGCATCTACAACCTGACGGTGCGCTTTAACTCGGCAGCGCGCGATAGCCCGGACGCCCTGGCGAATCTGCTGGTAAATACCGCGAGCGGCGCGCAGGTGCCGCTTTCACAGATCGCCGACATCCGCGTGCAATCCGGCGAGAGCACCATTACGCGCGAAAACGGCGAGCGCAATCTCATCATCCGCATCGACAACCGTGACCGCGACCTGACAAGCTACCTCGAGGAAGCCCAGCAGAAGATTTCGGCGCGGGTGCACTTCGACCCGAACAAGGTCCGGCTCGAGTGGGGCGGCCAGTTCGAGAACCAGCGCCGCGCCGAGGCGCGCCTGCTGGTCATCCTCGCCCTGGTCATGGGAATGATGCTGATATTTCTGACCGTGGGTACCAAGTCGCTGCGCCAGGCGCTGCTGATCATGGGCGTCGTGCCGCTGGCGACCCTCGGCGGCCTGGTATCGCTGCACGTCACCGGCGAGACCCTAAACGTCGCAACCGGCGTAGGCTTCATCGCACTGTTCGGGGTTGCGGTTCAAAACGGCATCATCATGGTTGCGAATCTCAATCGCATGCGGCAGGCCGGCTTTGAGCTGCACGAGGCGATCATGAAGGGCGCGACCGAGCGGCTGCGCCCGGTACTGATGACGGCAAGCGTCGCCACTCTGGGCATGCTGCCCGCCGCCCTGCACACCGGTGTCGGCAGCGACGTGCAGCGCGGCATCGCCACGGTCGTGGTCGGAGGTCTTGCGATCTCCACCGTGCTCACCTTGTTCGTACTGCCTGCGATGTATCACGTGGTAGAGCACTGGGCCGAGCGGCGGCATGGCGAGGCGCGATGGTCCTGAACACCTCGCAGCGCCTGACGCTCCTCGGCGCCCTCGCGGCCCTGTCGGCCTGCGCGGTCGGCCCGAACTTCCACCGCCCCGCCCCGCCGGCGGACAAGGACTACGGCAGCGCTCCCGCCCAGGGCAGCACGGTGGCAAGCCCCGGCACCGGCGGGGAGGCGCAGACTTTTACCGGCGGCGTGGATATCCCGGGGCAATGGTGGACCCTCTTTCAGTCGCCCAAGCTCACCGCCCTGGTCGAACAGTCCCTCAAGGGCAATCCGGACATGGGCGCGGCGCAGGCCGCGCTGCGCCAGGCACATGAGCTGTATCTGGCCCAGCAGACCAGCTTCTTCCCCACCGTGCAGGGCGGCTTCAGCGCCACGCGCTCCAAATATGCCATCAACACCCTCACCGCTCCGACGGTTGCGCCGACCTCGATCTACAATCTGTACACCGCGCAGCTGAGTCTGAGCTACCTGCCTGACGTGTTCGGGGCCACCCGCCGCACGGTGGAGGCGGCGCGGGCGCAGGCTGAGGCCACCCGCTTCCAGCTCATCGCCACCTATGTCACCTTGAGCAGCAACGTCGTCACCACCGCCATCCTGGAGGGGTCGCTACGCGGACAGATCGCCGCCACCGAACGCCTTCTCGCTCTGCAGCACCAGCTCACCGACATCGTCCAGCGCCAGCGCACCGTGGGAATGGCGAGCGATGGCGACCTGCTGCTGCAGCAGGCCGCCGAGGCGCAGACCGCGGCCACCCTGCCGCCGCTGCAGAAGCAGCTCGGACAGACCCGCGATGCCCTGACCGCCCTGCTCGGGCGGCTGCCGGCCGGGGAACCGGCGGATACCTTTCGACTCGAGGACCTGAGCCTTCCCACTGCTCTGCCGGTGAGCCTGCCCTCCAAACTCATCGAGCAGCGGCCCGACGTGCGTCAGGCGGAAGCCAACATGCACGCCGCCTCCGCTGAGGTCGGGGTGGCGCTCGCCAACATGCTGCCGCAGTTCTCCATCAATGCCGATACCGGCTCGGACGGCCTGAAGATCGGCCAGCTGTTCGGTCCCTACAGCGCATTCTGGGATCTTGGCGCATCGCTCACACAGACACTGTTTGACGCAGGAGCGCTGCTGCACAAGCATCGCGCCGCGGACGCCGCGCTCGATCAGGCGGCCGAGCAATATCGCGCTGCGGTGGTTCTCGCCTGTCAGAATGTGGCTGACACTCTGCGGGCGTTGCAGGCGGACGCCGATGCGCTCAAGGCCAGCGCCGAGGCGGATCGTGCGGCCAAGGCAAGCTTCGCTCTGGCGCGCCAGCAGTATCAGATCGGCTCGATCAGCGTAGTCACGCTGATGAACGCCGAGCAGGCGTACCAGCAGGCGGAAGTGACCCTGGTGCAGGCGCAGGCCAATCGTTATGCGGACACCGCCGGGCTGTTCCAGGCCCTGGGCGGCGGCTGGTGGAATCTTCCGGAGGACACGTTCAAATGAGCCCACTGGTGTTGCGTGCGACCAAGAACGGGGCGGCGATCCTGACGCTCAACCGACCCGAGAAGCTCAATGCGCTCTCCAAGGATCTGGTCGAAACGCTCGAAGATCATGTCGACAAGATCGCGCGTGAGTCCAAGACGATCGGGCTGGTGATCCTGCGCGGCGCGGGCGGCAATTTCTCCTCCGGCCACGACATGGCTGAGGTGCTCGCCCAGGTCAAGGCGCACGCCAAGCCGCACCACTACATCGAGGTCATCGATAAGATCGCCAACCTGCCGCAGCCGGTTATCTCCGCGGTGCAGGGTCACTGCTCCACCGGAGCGCTCGAGCTTGCCCTGGCCGCTGACCTGATCGTCGCCGCGCAGTCGGCTAGCTTCTGCGACGCGTATGCGCGCTGGGGCCTGACCCCGATCTGGGGCCTGAGCCTGCGCCTGCCGCACCGGGTCGGCACCGCCAAGGCGAGCGAGATGATGTTTACCTGTCGCAGCTACTCGGGCGCCGAGGCGCACGACATGCACCTTGCGAATTTCTGCTTCGCGGATGAGCGTTTCGAGGCGGAGCTCGACGCTGTGGCCACGGATATCCTGGCGAACTCCTGGTATTCGAACCAGGTCAACAAGCGCGCGCTGCTGGCCAGCAACGGCCTGACGCTGCACGACGCGAACGCGCTGGACATCTTCAAGAACGAGGGACTGGCTCCCGATGCCGCCGCGCGCGTGGCGAGCTTCTTCAAGGCACGCAACTCGCGCCCCTGATCGGCCGCGCGCCGCGCTGCAAGCTCAGTTGCCGTGCGAGGCCGGATCCGCAGCATCCTGCCACCACGCTCCGCCTAAGGCCACCAGCAGACCCGCGCTGTCCTGTAATTGCTGGATCTGTGCAGTGACCAGCGCGAGGCGCTGCTGCGCGTAGGTGCGCTCCGCGTCGATCAGCTGCAGCACGTTGGTCCTGCCGACCGCATAGCTGGCCTGTTGCAGCTTGAGCGCCTCGGAGGCGATATCCACCGCGTGCCGATCGACCTCGAGACGTTCGGCATCGTACTCAAGAGCCCACAGGTCATCGGTCACCTGCCCGAGCGCCTCGATGACCGTTGCCTCATAAGTATCGCGCTGCGCCTGGTAGGCATCACGTGCCGCCCGCACCTGGGCGCGCAGCGCCCCGCCGGCGAAAATCGGTGCCGCCAGTGTGCCGCCGGCGGTGCGCAGTGTGTCGAACTGATGGAACAGATCCCCGGCCTGCAGGGCGCTGCGGGTGATGGCCGCAGACAGGGTGAGAGTTGGGAATTGCTGCGCCACCGCCACGCCGATCGCGGCGCTGTCGGCGTGCAGCTGCGCCTCGGCCGCCAGGATATCCGGTCGTTGTCGCACCAGCTCGGAAGGCAGGCTGAGCGGAATCTGCGCGGGCACCGTAAACTCCTTGACATCGAAGTCGTGCAGCTGCGCCTGCGCCGGTGCCTGGCCGAGCAGCACCGCGAGCGCATCGCGCGCCTGCGACAGTTGCTGTCTGAGCGTCGGCAACTGCGTCAGGTCCGCGGCCAGCTGGCTGTCGGCGGTCAGCACGTCGCTGCGCGCGGCCGTGCCGACTTCGAACTCGCGCTCGGTGAGAGCAAGGTTCTTGCGATCGCTCTGGATGAGTTCCTCTGTCGTGCTGAGCTGCAGCCGTGTCGAGGCGATCGACAGCGCCTCGTTGACGATGCCGCCGGTGAGGGTGAGGTAGGCAGCGGCCAGCTGGTAGCGTTGCTGCTGCGCCAGCGCGCTCTGCTGCTCGACCCCGCGGCGCGCGCCGCCGAACACGTCGAGCGCGTAACTCGCCGAGGGGCCGAGCGTGTATTCGTTCAAGGGCAGCGGCCCGGGGCTCGTACTACTCGAGTGCTGCACCCCGCCGCCCACCTGGATGTGCGGAAACAGCGCCCCGCGGGCCACCGCTACTGCCTCGCGCGCTTCGGCGAGCGTCGCATCCGCCGCCGCCAGGGTTGGGCTGCCGGCCAGGCCCTGCTGCACCACTTGCTGCAGTGGCGGCGAGCGGAACAGCTGCCACCACTGCGCCGACAGCTGCGTGCCCGGCAGCGTCTGCTGAGCCGACTTGGCAAGCTCCTCGGCGGGCGGCGCCTGATCGGCACGGATATAGTCGGGCACGCCCGGCGCTGGCGGCGCATGGAAGTTCGGACCGACCGCACAGCCGAACAGAGCCAGCGCAAGCGGCGTCCCCGTGGCGCGCAGAGCGCGTCGCCAGCGGCTATTCATAGCGCAGCGCATCGATCGGGTTCAGCCGTGCGGCCTGGCGAGCCGGATAGAAGCCGAAGAATATCCCGACGGCCGCCGAAAATACGAAGGCCAGCACGATGACATCCGGCCGCAGCCGGATCGGCCACTCGGCAAAGTGGGAAATCAGCTCGGAAGCGACGACGCCGGCGACAATGCCCGCCGCACCCCCCATGAGTGCCAGCAGCATCGCCTCGATCAGGAACTGCATCAGCACGTGCAGGCGCCGCGCGCCGGTCGCCATGCGAATGCCGATCTCGCGGGTGCGCTCGGTCACCGAGACCAGCAGGATGTTCATGATGCCGATACCGCCCACGACGAGCGAAATCGAGGCGATCGCCGCCAGCAGCAGCTCCAGCGCCCGGGTGCTTTCCTCGGCCACCTGAGCGATCTCGGTGAGATCGCGCACCACGAAGTCATCGTTCTGCCCGGGCCGGATGCGGTGAACCCTCTCCAGCGTCTTGGTGACCTGCTGCAGGGCCGTCTTCACCAGCGCGGTGCTGCGCGCCTGCACGTAGATCGTGTTGACGAAGCCTTCCAGCTTCGGCTGCACGCCGAACGGGTTGGGGGGCGGCCCGATGGTCGTGAAGATATCGTTGATGCGTGACTGCGCCGAGCTTGGTGCGGCAACGCCCAGCACCCGCTCCTGGGAGGTCGTGAATGGTATGAATACCACGTCATCCTGGTCCTGTCCGGTGGCGGAGTGTCCCTTCTCGGCGAGCACGCCGATGACGATCATCGGCACATTCTTGATCAGCAGCGTCGCGCCCACCGGATCGGAGAATTCACCGTACAGATTGTCGATCACGGTCTTGCCGAGCAGCGCCACGGCGGCGCCGTCGTGCTCCTCGTCGTCACTGAAATTGCGCCCGGCGATGACCGCCCAGCGCCGGATGGACAGATAGCTCGGCGAGATCCCCTGCACGCTGGTGCTCCAGTTCTTGTTGCCATTGACGAGCTGGGCCGACTGGCGGCTCACGTAGCTCACATCCGCGACCGCTGAATCCTCCTCGAGCACCTCACCGACATCGCGCACCCGAAGCGATGCGGCGCTGCCGTTGCCGGCGCGCACGCCATTGAATCGGGTCGTGCCCGGCAGCACGATCAGAAGATCCGTCCCGAGGCTCTGTACCTGGGCCTCGACTGCCGCGCGCGCCCCCTCGCCGACGGCAACCATGGCAATCAGCGCCGCCACGCCGATAAATATTCCGAGCATGGTCAGGCAGGCGCGCAGCTTGTTGCGCCCGATGGCCCGCAGCGCGGCAAACACGGCCATCCAGCCGAGGGCCGCGGCTTCGTGTGCCAGCGCCTCGTAGCGGCTCGTGTAGCGGCGCTCGTGAAACGGCCGTACCCGCGGCAGCACGCGCAGGTCAGGCTCAGCGGCCGCCTGCCCGGTGAGAAGGTCGCTGACGATCTGCCCGTCGCGGATGGTGATGATGCGATCGGCGAGTTCGGCCAGATCGCGCTCGTGCGTGACCAGTACCACGGTCACGCCGCGCTGACGGTTGAGGGCGCGGATGGTGCCCATGATGTCGAGTGCGGTGTGCGAGTCGAGATTTCCGGTCGGTTCATCCGCCAGCACGATCGCCGGATCGTTGACCAGTGCCCGCGCGATGGCGACGCGCTGCTGCTGGCCGCCGGAGAGCTGGTTGGGCAGGTTCCTGGTGCGATCGGCGAGCCCGAGCATGTGCAGCATGTCGTACACGCGCGCGCTGTTGCCCGAGATCTGCCCCGCGTAGAACAGCGGCAGCTCGACGTTTTCGGTGGCGCTGGTGCGCGCCAAGAGGTTAAAGGTCTGAAACACGAAGCCGATGCGCCGGCCGCGGATGCGCGCCAGCGCCGGCTCATCCAGGCGCGCGACATTGACCCCCTCGAGCAGGTACTCGCCCTCGGTGGGCCGGTCGAGGCAGCCCAGCACGTTCATCAGTGTCGACTTGCCCGAGCCGGAGGCGCCCATGATGGCCACGAACTCGCCGCGGCGGATGGTGAGACTCACGCCGCGCAGCGCATGCACCAGGGTGTCTCCCAGCCGATAGATCTTGGTCGCGTTGCGCACGACGATGATCGGCTCGGCGCCGCTCGCGGCTGCCGCATCGCTCATAGCCTCAAACCACCCCCCGCTCCCTGGCGCTGGCCCTGGTTGCCAGCGCCGGGGCGGTTGCCGGACTCATTCTCGGCGCGCGGCACGTTGGGTCGCACGGCATTGACGACGACCGTGTCGCCTTCCTTAAGGCCTTCGCCGGACACCTCCACCAGCGTGCCGTCGTCCAGCCCGGTGCGCACGCGCACCGCCACGAGCTTTCCATCCCGCAGCAGCCACAGCCGCGCGCGCGGCCCGCCAGCGCCGCGCGGATGAGCGCCGGCGTGAGCGCCCGCTGCGGCGGCACTGCCCGCCGGCTCGCCGCCCCCACCGAAGCTGCCACGCGCATGGCCGCTGTCCGCCTCGCGCGCCGGCCGCGCGAGCCCTTCCGGGTTGAAGCGAATCGCCGGCAGCGGCACGCGCAGCACATTGGTGCTCTCGGCCGTGACAATGTGCGCATCGGCCGTCATGCCCGGATACAGCGCCAGATCATCGTTCGCCACATCGACGACCACATCGTAGGTGACGACGTTCTGCACCGTGATTGGCCCCTCGCGGATCTGGCGCACGGTGCCGATGAAGGTGCGGCTGGGGTAGGCCTGCACGGTGAAGTTGGCCTTCTCGCCCGGTTTCACGTCCCCGACGTCAGCTTCGCTGACGTTGGTGTCCACCTGCATCTTGTGCATGTCCTTGCCGATCAGGAACAGGGTCGAGCTCTGCAGGCTAGACACCACCGTCTGACCGACATCGATGTAACGCGTGATCACCATGCCCTCGACCGGGGACACGATCCTGGTGTATGCCAGGTTCACCTGCGCGGCGTGCAGCACGGCCTTCTTGTCGCCGATCGTGGCGCTGTCGAGCTCGACCTGCGCGCGATCCTGATCAACGGTGGCCTTGTCGGTGTCGAGAGTCTCCTGGGAGACGATGCCCTGGGCGATCAGCTTCTGGTCGTGCTCATAGATCAGCGCGGCGTTCTTGGCGGCAAAGCGATCCTTGGCCAGCTGCGCGATGGCGGTGGCGACATCGGCTTCGTCCTGATCGACGACGACCTGGAAGGGCAGCGGATCGATGAGGGCGCAGACCTGGCCGATCTTGACCAGTGTGTTGTAATCGCACGACCAGGACTTGATGTTGCCCGACACGTAGGAGCCGACCTGGGCGGTGACCACCGGGTTCAGCGCGCCGGTCATGCTGACGGCACGCTGGATGTCACCGCGCGTGACGCGGGCGGTCACATAGTGCAGTGCGGGGGCGCGGATGAACCACCACCACACCGCAAACCCGAGTCCCACCAGCACGATGACGCCCGTTCCGAAGAGGAGCGGGCGGCGAAAGCGGCCGGGGCCTGCAGGTTCGGATTCCGTGGCGTCTGGCGGCATGCCCTGTCAGGAAGTCAGATGCAGGCGACCAGCATGGCAGCGGGCTTTAACAGCGAATGCAAGGGATTGTAAAAGAGATCCCCTCGGGCGCACGCCCCGCAAACCCCGTTCAGGCGTGCACTACACCTGCCGCCGCCACGCCCTTCACGGCCAACACGACCGCCAGACAGTGCGCCAGATCCGCCTGCGTGAGGGGCTTGGCGAGCACCGCCTGCGCCCCGGCGGAGTGCGCCTGGGCCTGCAGGTCGGGGCCGCCGTAGCCGCTCATCAGAATCGCCGGCAAGCCGGGCTTGAGCCGCTTGAGTTCCTGAATCAGCTCGGTACCGGACATGTCAGGCATGACGGCATCGGTCAACACCGCATCGAAGCGCTCGGGCGACGCGCGAAACAACGCGAGCGCCTGGTCAGCCCCGATGCAGCCCACCGGCTCGTAACCGAGCGATGCGAGCACCTCCTCGGCCAGGTGTACCAGGCTCTCCTCGTCATCGACCACCATGATGGTCTGCCCGTCGCCCTGTGGCAGCGCCAGTGGCGCGGGCTCCTCTTCGGGCTGTGCATCGGAAACGGGCAGGTAGATGCTGAAGCTCGTGCCGGCGCCGGCCTGACTGGCGACTTCGAGTGCCGCGCCGTGGTCGAGGACGATGCCGTGCACCAGCGACAGGCCGAGTCCGGTGCCGGCACCGACCGGCTTGGTCGTGAAGAACGGCTCGAAGATGCGCTCAAGCTGCGCGGCGGTCATGCCCGCGCCGGAATCAGTGATGTCGATGCGCGCATAACGCCCGCGATGCACGCGCCCGACCGTGCAGTCGCGCGCCTCGCCGACCGTGATCGGTTCCGCCCGCATCACCACGCGGCCGCCATCGCTCACCGCCTGTACGGCGTTGGTGAGCAGGTTGGCCAGCATCTGGTGCAGCTGGGCCGCATCCCCCAGGGTGACCAGCGGCCGCGGCGGGACACTGACCTCGACGCTGACCCGCGGCGGCAGGGAGCCTGCCGTGAGGCTGTGGACCTCGGCGATGATCTTCTGCAGCCAGACCGGGCGGGCGCTGCCCACGCCGGGGCGGCTGAAGGCGAGGATGCGCGCCACCAGCTCGCGCGCGCGGTTGGCGGCGACGATGATGTTATCGATGTAGCGGCGCTGCGGGCCGCCCGCTGCGCTGTGTTGCAGTGCCAGCTCTCCGTAGCCGAGCACCGCCCCCAGCACGTTGTTGAAATCGTGCGCGATGCCGCCCGCGAGCGTACCGAGCGCCTCGAGCTTCTGCGACTGATGCAGTTGCTCGGTCACGCGTTCGTGGCGCTCGAGCTGGTGCAAAAACGCCACCAGCAGGATGGCCGCCAGAGCCGTGATCACGAAGGTGCGCACGACGTTCTTCCAAGCCTTCTCACGCCACGCGCCGAGAATGTCGTGCTCACTGCGGGCGACCGCCACGACGGCCGGATAACCGCGCACCCGGCGCAGGCTGACTCGCGCCGCACCAAGCTGTGAATGAGCAAGCCTAAGATGGCCCGCCTCGGCGCTGCCGAGCACCTCAAGCGCGGCGAGCCAGGGCGAGGCTCCCGGCTCGATGGTACTGCGCTCGCGGTTGACCAGCGTCGTGCCATCGTTGCGTAGCAGCTCGATGGTGCTGCCGGGTCCAAGGTCGAGCGCCTGGTAGAAGCGGCGGATGAAGCCGACATCGACCGCAGCTCCGACGATACCGCGGAATCCGCCCCCCTCGAGACGGCGGCTCAGCACGAAGGTGGGCTCGCCGGTGACGCGGCTGACGAACGGCTCGCTCACAAACAGGCCGAGGTCGGCATGATCACGCTGCAGCAGGTAGTACGAGCGGTCGCTGAGGTCGGTGTTGGCGATGCCGGAGGCGGCCGAACTGATACGCAACTGCCGCGCCGGATCGAAAAGAAAGAGATTGCGCACCTGGGGTACGCCGCTCATGTGACGGCGCATCAGCTCCGGGATGGCCTCGCGCGCGGCCGTGGCACCCGGGGCGTCCGGGTCGAGCAGCATCGCCTGACGCAGGATGAGATCGACCGCCTGCAGCGCGCGCGCCGCCTGCTCGGCCAGGGCGCCGGCGACGTTGTCGTGCTGCCGCTCGGCCATGGTCAGCGTCGCCTCGCGGTCGTGCAGCGTGTCGAACAGCGTCGACAGCCACACGGCCGCGCAGACCACCGCTACGATGAGCACCAGCCGCACGCGCAGCGCCCGGCCACGCGCGCCT